>OFTY01000009.1_pt1 | contig 338877 bp, 277 predicted proteins | sample 1775061 | NCBI WGS metagenome assembly OFTY01 (sample SAMN08195773, study PRJEB24354) | sludge metagenome | isolation source: sludge from phenol fed wastewater aerobic bioreactor B | place: India: Nagpur | collected 2016-09-16 | reverse complement strand
GACCAATGCACTATTTCTTCCACATCATAGATAAAAGGATGTATTTAGTCGACCGGTGGATGATCTGTATGACATTCACTGTTCATCTACCTTCAACTATTCTCCGGCATACTGATCCGCCCGACAGGCTATTTTCCTGCCAGAGCGTGCACTGCATCGCTAGTTTCGTACTGAACAATTTTATTCATCAAATTCATTTCAGCCATGAAAAAAATCAGTATGATCCTCCTGCTCCTGGCCTGTTCACTGTTCTCACTGCAGGGAGTGCAAGCACAGGACAATGAAGAAGCCATCGCCCCGGTAACACCTGGTTGGGTTTCAGCAAAAGGATATTGGGTGGTAGAATCGAACCGCCACAACCCCAATGATCACATCGTCTATTTCTACACGAACGATCAAATGCTTATCTACAAAGAAAATCTCAAAGGTGTTGTGCTGCCATTGCAGAAAAGAAGGACCAAAATGCAACTCAAACGCGCACTGGAAACCTGTATGGCCGGATGGGAAAAAGATCATACCGTTCGGGAGAATGAAGGTTGGGTGATCAGACGGCTTGGCGGACCGGTCAAACATCCGGCCCCGCAAATTTTAGTCGACGAAAAATAACCTTCCGGCGATATTCAAGGAATAGAAAGCCAGGTGGCCGGATGAATTCGTAATTTTAACCGGTATGGGCATGGAACAACATCCATTTATATTCTCCGATCAGCGTAAATACCGGATCTACCGGCACCTGGCTTTTTGGGTCAGTTGGTGGATTTTTCAGGGCTTTCTGTATTCATTCGTTACACTCGATCGCCCGGAAATCTATTGGGACAGGCTCCCGAATTCCTTTGCAGAGGCGCTTGCCTTCATGACCTTACATATTTTCCTTTCCTACTCGCTCATGTATTTCGTGATCCCCCGTTACCTGTTGAAACAACGTTACTGGCTAACCGCTATCTGGGTGATCGTCCTGTTCCTGCTTACAGCACTCATGTCTTCCGTTCTCTCCGTGACCATTATACCTATGATCAGGCATTTTTTCCTGGGAACCGATTACACTCCTCCCAGGCATATCCAGAATATTTTCCTCTCCCTCATGGCCGGGTTGCGTGGCGGCATCACCATTGGCGGCATGGCCGCGGCCATCAAGCTCATGAAATACTGGTATGTAAAAGAGCAGCGTAACCTGCAATTGCAAAAAGAAAATGCCGAATCGCAATTGCAATTATTGAAAGCGCAGGTACACCCCCATTTCCTGTTCAATACACTCAATAATATCTATGCCAAAACGCAGGGCAGTGCCCCGGTGGCATCCCGCCTGGTGATGGAATTGTCGGATATCCTGCGTTTCATTTTATATGAATGCGGGCAGCCCCTGGTCCCCTTATCGAAGGAATTGAAAATGATCCGCGATTATATCGCTTTGGAAAGTGTACGCTACGACGATCAGTTCGATCTTCATATCGATCTTCCGGACGATACCGGTGAACTGCCAATCGCGCCCTTATTGCTCCTGCCGCTGATCGAAAATTGTTTCAAGCATGGGACCAGCAATATGCTCGAGCATCCGTGGATGAGCCTGCAGGTGTCGGTGGATGGTGGTAACCTGCATGTGAAACTCATGAACGGCAAACCATCGGCTCCCGCCAGAAACGAAAACACCAATGGGATCGGCATCAATAATGTGCGCAGAAGACTGGAACTTCTGTACCCCGGCAAACACCTGCTCTCCATCACCAATGATCCCGACGTATTTATCGTAAACCTTTCCATACAGCTCCAGGGAAATACCCCGCTGAGCAGAAAGAAATATCTTAGCACCATAGCAACGGACCATGAATGAAACACGCACCATACGATGCCTTATTGTGGATGATGAGCCTCCGGCCAGGGAGATCATCCGCCGCTATGTGCAGGAAATTCCCATCCTTCAATTGATCGGCGAATGTTCCAATGCAGTGCAGGCCCTCACCTTTCTACAAAAACAACCGGTAGACCTCCTCTTTCTCGATATCCGTATGCCGCACCTCGATGGCACTGCTTTTATCAAAACATTGAAGAACCCGCCACAGGTGATCTTCACTACCGCCTATTCTGAATATGCGCTGGAAGGATACGAGCTGGACGTAGTGGACTACCTGATGAAACCCATCCGCTTCGACCGATTCCTGAAAGCGGTGAACAAAGCCGCCGCCACGCTGAATCCACAGTATGCAGAGAGCGCTCCAATGCCTGCTCCGGAGCACGCGGAAAAAAAGAATGGCTCATTCGTGTATTTCAGGGCCGACAGGAAAATGATCAAAGTCATGCTCAGGGATATCCTTTACATCGAGAGCATGAAAGATTATGTGAAAGTGGTGACTACGGAAGGACAGATCATCACCAAGCAATCCATCACTTCCGTAGAGGCCATGCTCGCAGGTAACCTGTTTGTGCGCACGCACCGGTCGTATATTGTGGCCATCCAGAAAATACGGTCCTATACGAGTGAGCTGATCGAAATAGAAAAAATGGAGATCCCTATCGGTAAGTTGTACCGGAACAGTGTCTTAAAAGTATTGTCGTAGTAATGATAAGATGCCGCTATTCGATGATCCTCAGCTTGGCATAGTTCAGCATGATCTTCTTCTCTCCGTTATGCTCGAATTTCACGGTAGCAATGGGATTATGCGCTGAACCTTCCATCTTGATCACTTCCCCAAACCCGAATTTCTGGTGTTCTACCTTTTGCCCCTCATGGAGGTTAGACGTATCGCTTGCCACAAAATCGGCGGAAGGCACATGCTCCACTACCTTGGGTTGTTGTGGTTTGGGCGTAACATAAGAGGGCATTGCAGGCTTTTTACTGGGAGGGGGGCCATATAATTTTTCAGCATCTTTGGCCGACTGACTGCCCCAGTTACCACCATGCATCCTGTCGAATGCGCTCGATTTACCCCACTGTGATGCGCCCTGGTTGCGGATCCCGCCGCCGGCAAAACCACGGTCGAGGTATTGATCGGGCAGCTCATCGATAAACCGGCTCGGTTCATTCTGTACGAGTGAGCCAAACCGGTAGCGGGTATTGGCATAGGTGATCCAGAGCTTGCGCTTGGCGCGCGTGATCACCACGTAGAATAATCGTCTTTCTTCTTCCAGTTCTTCCTTGCTGTTGATGGAGAGGGAATTGGGAAAAAGCATTTCTTCCAGTCCGGCAGCAAAGACACAGGTAAACTCCAATCCCTTCGCGGCGTGGATGGTCATCAGTTTTACCGTATCTGCATTGGGATCTTTTTCATCCGAATCAGTAAGCAGGGTGATCTGCTGCAGGTAGGCGGCCAGTCCTTTATCTACCAGTTCACCTTCTTCATTATCCGGGCTTTCCGTCCACTCCTTGATAGAGTTCAGCAATTCCTGGATATTTTCATACCTGGCCACTCCTTCGGTACTCTTATCGTTGAATAATTCTTTGACGATATTGGTTTGCTTGCCCACATGCACAGCTACTTCATAGGCATTCTTTTGTTGCAGCATGCTGGCAAAGCTCCTGATCATGGTAACAAAATTCTCGATCGATTCGAGGGTACCGGCCTTGTAACCGAACTCCCGTGCACGTTCCAGCACTTCCCACATGGAAATATTCTGCTCATTGGCTGCCAGCACTGCTTTATCGATGCTGGTCTTACCAATGCCGCGCACCGGGAAATTGATAATGCGCTTCAGAGCTTCTTCATCCCGGGAATTCACGATAACCCGCAGGTAGGCCACAAAATCCTTGATCTCTTTGCGCTGGTAGAAGCTGATACCTCCATACATGGTATAAGCAATGCCCATACGACGCAATGATTCTTCAAAGGCACGGCTCTGTGCATTGGTGCGATACAGAATGGCGAAATCGCGGTTATTGAAATGATTGCGGAGCTTCTGTTCCTGGATGGAATCTGCTACATACTTTCCTTCATCATTGTCTGTCATGGTGCGTACCAGCCGGATCTTCTCGCCTTCCGAGTTTTCGGTCCAGAGTGCTTTGGGGATCTGGCCCTTATTGTTTTTGATCACTTCATTGGCAACGTTCAGGATACTTTGCGTACTGCGGTAGTTCTGTTCAAGCATCACCACATACGCATCTTCATAATCTTTCTGGAACTGGAGGATGTTCTCGATGGTAGCGCCGCGAAAACTGTAGATACTTTGTGCATCATCCCCTACCACGCACACATTTTCGTGCATGGCGCCCAGCAGTTTGATGATCTCGTACTGGGCAGGGTTGGTATCCTGGTACTCATCGATGAGGATATATTTGAATTTCCGCTGGTATTTGCTCAGGGCATCGGGAAAATTCTTGAGAAGTTCATAGAATTTCAGTAGCAGATCGTCGAAATCCATGGCCCCATTCTTGAAACAACGCTTCACGTAGGCGTCATAGATCTGCGCAATGGCCGGGCGGTTACTGCGGATATCTTCCTGTTGGAGATAGTAGTCATTGGCATATTCCACGGGGCCTACCAATGCGTTCTTGGCGCCGGAAATGCGGTTGTAGATGGTGGCAGGTTTATAGTGTTTGTCGTCGAGGTTCAGTTCATTGATCACAGTTTTTACGACGCTCTTGGCATCATCGGTATCATAAATGGTGAAGCTGTTGGGATAACCCAGCCGGTGTGCTTCGCCCCGGAGGATGCGTGCAAATACACTGTGGAAGGTACCAATATATAAATTGCGCGCATCAGAATTACCGAGAATATGTTCCACTCTTTCTTTCATTTCCTTGGCCGCCTTGTTGGTGAAGGTCAGCGCCAGGATATTGAAAGCATCCACACCCGATGCCATCAGGTGTGCGATCCGGGTGGTCAGCACTTTGGTTTTGCCGCTGCCGGCGCCGGCCACGATCATCAACGGACCGTCGATATGCAGTACAGCTTCTCTTTGCCGTTCATTCAAGCCTTGTAAGTAATCAATCATGGCTGCAATTTACGAAGTGACGGCGTGAGTGGCTATATGTTTATAAATATTTGTGAAGCAGGGAGTGATGCCCGGCTATATGTGATTGAAGGAGCTGAGGCATCTTAAATTAATCTTTTGTCGATCTGAAACCGATCCTTTCCCGCTGGTCAAAATCACCGCGCTGTTGTTTCTCTTCCAATAAGACCCGCAGGGCTTCATAGATATTGGAGAACTGCCGGTCGTACCTCTGTTCGAGTTCCTTTATCTGGGCGGCCAGTTCTTTATAGTGCATGGCCATTTCGCGTAATGCAACAAAAGCCCGCACGATGGCAATATTCATTTTCACGGCATTTTCGCTCCGTAAAACGCTGGCCAACATAGTGACCCCATGCTCTGTAAAGACCTTCGGAAGATAGCGGGGGCCACCCCAACTTGAGGTCACAAATTGTGACCTCAAGTTATAAGTCTTTGATTTACTTGGGTTTACTCCTCTGATATTTGCCCATTCTCCTTTGGTCAATTGAAACATGAAGTCTTCCGGAAATCTCTCACTATTACGCTTGATTGCCTGGTTAAATACTTTGGTTTCAACCCCATACAATTCAGCCAGATCAAAATCCAGCATCACTTTGAAGCCTCTTACTTCATAAATTTTCTGTTGTATCAATGTTATTTCCATAAGTGATCATTTAAACTTGAGGTCACAAATTGTGACCTCAAGTTAGGGAGTTTTTTGTATATATAACACTAACGTATACCCTATACACGAAAACAGCCAATAAAACTTCCCAATATTTTACTCACTTTTCTTATCTTGCCGAAAAGTGCAGCAGACCATGGCGTTACACGATCACTCCAATCAATTCTTTCAACTGGCGGCCCGGTTCGTGAACCAGACCAATCGTGATATTTTCCTCACCGGTAAGGCAGGGACAGGCAAGACCACCTTCCTGAAATATATCCGTGAGCATAGTTCAAAGAAGCTGGCCGTTGTGGCGCCTACCGGTGTTGCTGCCATCAACGCAGGCGGAGTGACCCTGCATTCATTTTTCCAATTGCCTTTCGGGGCCTTCGTCCCTTCCCTCCATAACAGTTGGAATAACCAGCAGGTGATCAATAACCCGCATACCCTGCTGAAGAACCTCCGGCTCAGTAACGACAAACGCGAACTCATGCGGGAGCTGGAGCTTCTTATCATCGATGAGGTAAGTATGCTGCGCGCCGATCTGCTCGATGAGGTTGACATTGTTCTCCGCCATGTGCGACGGAAAGCCCATACACCCTTCGGTGGTGTGCAAATGCTTTATATAGGCGACCTGTTTCAACTGCCGCCTGTCACGAAGAACGATGAATGGGAAATACTGAAAGAACATTATAAAAGCCCTTTCTTTTTCGACGCCCAGGTATTGCAGCAATCACCGCCCCTCTACCTCGAGCTCAAAAAGATCTACCGCCAGCATGAGGCCGATTTCATCGGGGTGCTCAACAATATCCGGAATAACCAGGTAACGGAAGCCGATCTTGAAAGGCTGCACCAGCATTATCGGCCGGGCTATCAACAGCAGGACACTGAAAACTATATTACGCTCACCACCCATAATGCCAAGGCAGATACCATCAACCAGCATCAGTTGCAACAACTGCCCGGCGAACTCTTCGAATTCAAAGGGGAGATCAGCAAGGATTTCAATGAAAAAGCCTTACCGGCAGACCGCGTTCTGCAGCTCAAGGCAGGCGCCCAGGTGATGTTCATTAAAAATGACAAGGGCGAAAGCCGGCGGTATTATAATGGTAAGATCGCAACCATCGACCGGATGAGGGAAGACAAGATCTATGTCAGGTTTCCGGATGAGCCGGTGGAACTGGAACTGGAGAAAGAAGTATGGCGCAATATCCGTTATCAATACAATAAGGAGAAAGACAATATCGAAGAAGAAGAACTGGGCACTTTTACACAATACCCTATCCGCCTGGCATGGGCCATTACCATTCACAAAAGCCAGGGGCTCACTTTCAACAAAGCGATCATCGACGCCGGGGCCTCCTTTGCGCCCGGGCAGGTGTACGTGGCGCTCAGCCGGCTCACTTCTTTGGATGGACTGGTCCTTTACTCACGCATCCATCCGCATTGCATCCAGACCGACGAAAGAGCGCTGGCTTTTACCCGCACAGAAAAACCGGAGGATGAATTATTGCAGCAATTGCAGGAAGACCAGAAAGTCTTTATTGCCCGGACCTTGTTGCAAAGCTTCGACTGGACCAAGCTTTCCGAAGGCTTCCGGGAACATTATGGAGATTATGAACAACTCACGGTCCCCGATAAGAGCGAAGCTGTGCAATGGGCGCATGGATTATTGAAGAATATCGTGCAGCAACAGGACATGGCCGTGAAATTCACCCGACAACTGGAACAATTGCAGCCCGAAGCCGAACAGGACCAGTTCAGGTTCCTGCACCAGCGGATAGCTGCTGCCAGCGAATACTTCCTGCGCTCACTCGATGAAACGATCGGCTCCATTCAGCAGTTCATCGATGTAGTGAAATTAAAACCCAAGTCGCGCAAATACCTCAATATCCTGCGGCAACTCCTGCTACTGCCTGAAAGAAAGAAACAGGAACTATTGCAGGCTGTGAGGATCACGACCGGTCTCGAGAAAGGAGAAAATGCTACGGATCTCTTGCAGGCGGAGGAAGAACAACGAATGTCTATGGCCGTTCAGCCGGAACAGGCAGAAGAAAAAAAGCCTGCCAAACCGCCCAAGGGAGAAACCCGCCGCATCAGCCTCCAGCTATTCAAAGAAGGAAAGAGCATTGGCGAGATCGCTACCCTGCGGGGCATGGCCTTCTCTACTATTGAATCACATCTTTCCTCCTTCATCACAACGGGTGAGATCGGGATCACGGCCATTGTGGATGAGAAAAAGCTCGACACCATCATGAAGACCATCGATTCCCTGCCGCCCGGTGGCGCCACGCCTGTCAAACATCAATTGGGAGATGGGTACTCTTATGGGGAGATCAGGGCAGTTATGCAGTACCGTGAGTGGATTCAGCAGACAGCCGGAAGTTGATCAACAGGCCGGGTATCTGTTCCGTACAATTTGTTGTTCATCTTCTATACATTACCGGAAATGAAAGTCCTTTGTGGAGAAAGATCATGCCTGGCCGGTGATTTCACGACAAACCATTAACTTGTAGTATGTTGCAGGATAACCTACTCCTTATTATATCCCTCTTGTTCGTAGTATCCATGCTGGCGATGCTGAGTGAGAAGCTACGGATTTCTTATCCTATTTTTCTGGTGGTAGCCGGATTGCTGATCAGCCTGATCCCCGGTATACCTATAGTGAGCCTGGAACCGGATATCGTGTTCGTCATTTTTCTCCCCCCACTCTTGTATGCGGCTGCCTGGAATACTTCGTGGAATGATTTCCGGCACAACCGCCGGCCCATCGCCATGTTATCGACAGGGCTGGTGATCTTCACGGCCCTGGCCGTTGCCTTTACTGCCAATGCCATGATACCAGGTTTTTCGCTGGCCCTGGGGTTCGTGCTGGGCGGCATTATTTCACCACCGGATGCTGTTGCAGCTACCAGTGTATTCCAGGGTTTGAAAGTGCCACGCCGGGTGGTGACCATCCTGGAAGGCGAAAGCCTGGTGAATGATGCATCGAGCTTGATCGTTTTCCGGTTTGCCCTGGCCGCCATTTCCACAGGACAATTCGTGCTATGGAAAGCCGGGCTCGATTTTATCATCGTAGCAGGGATGGGGATAGTGGTAGGATTGGTGATCGCCCATATCGAATACTTCATCCACCGGTTCCTGCCCACCACCCCCACCATCGATACAGGCATTACCCTGATCTCCCCATACCTCATGTACATCGCGGCCGAGCATTTTCATTTTTCAGGCGTGCTCGCGGTGGTGAGTGGGGGGCTCTTCGTTTCCTTTCGCTCGCATGATGTATTCGCCTACAACACAAGAATCCAGGCAGTAAGTGTCTGGAGGACCCTTGTTTTCCTGCTGAATGGTGTAGTGTTCATCCTGATCGGACTTCAGTTGCCGGCCATTGTGAGGGGGTTGGAAGGATATTCACTGTCGGATGCGATCCTGTATGCCGTTGTCATCAGTATCGTTACCATTCTCATCAGGATCATGTGGGTCTTTCCAGGAGCTTACCTGCCCCGGATCTGCAGCAAACGCATCCGCACCAAAGAGCCCAATCCGGGATGGAAAGCTGTATTCATTACCGCCTGGAGTGGTATGCGGGGCGTTGTTTCACTGGCAGCGGCGCTATCGGTCCCGCTCACCCTGCAAAGCGGGGAGAGCTTTCCACACCGCAACCTGATCCTCTTTATTACTTTCTCCGTGATACTGGTAACCCTCGTATTGCAGGGACTGAGCCTGTCGCCCCTGATCCGTTTGTTGAAGCTCGAAATGAAAGAGGATTCTGCTGTGCAGGAACAGTCCATCCGGTTAAGGCTTGCCAGTGTGGCGCTCGAGCACATGGAAAAATCCTATGCCGACGAATCGGCCACCATCGACGCCTTCGTACGACTGAGAGAGCGGTACAAACGAATGGTGGAAAACACCAGCAAGAAACTGGAAAAGGAGGAGAATGTCCGGAAAGTACCCGAGTTCCTGGCAGGCTACCGGAAAATGTTGCTGGAGCTGGTGCATATACGCCGGAAAGAATTGACTAAAATGAGACATAGCAAAGAGTTCAATGATGAACTGCTCCGCGAAAAGGAGGCTGAGCTCGACCTGGAAGAAGCCCGCCTGAGAAAATCCTGACAGGATAATTTGTTAAGCAGTATAAATATAACCCGGAGGAATAGCCTAACATATAGCCGAAAGTGTACATTTGTAAAAATAGCTTTTTATGAAAACTATTCTCCTCTCCGTCCTCCTCATCGGGCTGGGCGTTTCCAGCAGCCAGGCCCAATTGAAAGATGTTCTCTCCAAAGCCTCCGGCAAGGTAAATGCCGGAAGCCTGCTCACACAACTGGCAGGGGCCATCAAACCCACATCTTTCCTGGGAAACTGGGCAAGCGGTGGTAAGACCAACTGGCTAAGCGCAGCCGGCAAGGTCACCGACGCTATCGGTATGGCCAAAAGCATTTCATCGCTGACAGGTTTCATCAAGCCCGGTATGTTCAAACAAGGTTTCGACGTAAGCAGCCTGGTCTCGGGCGCCAACACCGTGAAAACGATCACGGACGCCACCGGTTTACTGAAGAACCTGGAAGGTGGATTGAAACCGGAAGCCATGACAAGTGGATGGGCCGGCAAACGCGAAGGCTGGCTGAATGCATTGAGCCTACTCAAATAATTGTTTGGTCCGTACCCTATGATCTTTTGCCTATGCAGCCACTCTTGCTGTTACATGGTGCTATCGGTTCCAAACAACAAATGGCCCCTCTTTCAAAAAGCCTGGAACAACATTTTCAGACCCATTGCCTGAACTTCAGCGGACATGGCGGCGAGCCATTGCCCGGGCAGCCATTTTCCATCGAGCTGTTTGCAGCAGATGTACTGCGTTATATGGAATCGAAGCAACTGGGGCCCCTGCCTATTTTCGGATATAGTATGGGGGGATATGTGGGTATGTATATTGCCAGGCATCACCCGGAGAAGATCACAAAGCTCATTACGCTGGCCACCAAATTTGAATGGGATGAGCCTACTGCGGCAGCACAGCAAAAAATGTTCAATACCGTAAATATTTTGGAAAAAGCTCCTGTCCTGGCTGAGCAACTGAAGCAGGCGCATGCGCCGGTCGACTGGAAGGAAGTATTGCAACGAACGGCTTCCATGCTAACGGTGATGGGCACTGGTAATCCGGTCTCATCGCCAGATCGGCAGCAGGTAAAAACGCCAGTACTGCTTCTGCAGGGAGATCGGGACAAAATGGTGCCGATGGAAGAAACTGCCCGTATCTATAAGGAATTGCCTGCTGCCCAGTTGGGCATCCTTCCGGGAACGCCGCATCCGTTGGAGCAGACGGATATTCCTATACTATCCTCCATGATCATCCGGTTCCTCTCCTAAAAAAAGAAGCCACCCCTTTGCAGGAATGGCTTTCTATTTTGTTACAATGAAAAATTACTATTGTTTTTCCAGCAGCTTGAAGAACTGGTCGAGCTGAGGCAGGATCACGATCCTTGTTCTGCGGTTGGCGGCTTTGCCGTCCGGGGTATCGTTGGATGTGACAGGTACATATTCACTTCTACCGGCTGCGGCCATCTTGGCAGGATCCAGTCCATATTGTTTTTGCAGGATGCGGATCACGGACGTGGAGCGTTTAACGGAAAGGTCCCAGTTATCGAGCAACAGCCCACGGGAAGCAAAAGGTACATTATCTGTATGTCCTTCCACCATGAACTCGATATCCGGCTGGTTCTTCAGTACGGCAGCTACTTTGCCGAGCACTTCTTTGGCCTTATCGGTTACCTCATAGCTTCCGCTCTTGAAGAGGAGTTTATCGGAGATATCGATGTATACAACACCTTTATCGACTTTGATATTGATATCCTTATCGTCCAGGTTGCCGATAGCGCCCTTCAGGTTCATCACCAAACGCATATTCAGTGAATCTTTGCGGGCCATGGCCTGCTGGAGTGTTTGGATATAGGCATCTTTAGCGCCGATATTGTCGAGCGACTTCTTGATGCTTTCTGCCTGAGAGCTGGAAATAACGGAGAGGTCCTGCAGTTGTTTCAGGGCCTGTGTATTATTTTCTTTCAGGAAAGCGACCTGTTTATTCAGGTTATCGATATCATTTTGAAGGGCAGCTTTTCTGCGGGCTTCTTCTGCTTTTTGGTCTTCGCAGTTTTTCAGATCGCCCTGCAATTTGGTGTAGGAGTCGTTGAGGGTGTTGTATTTAGCCTGCTCTTCCTTGAGCTTCTTGGGGCTTACGCAGGAAAACAACAGGATAGGGGCTGATGCTGCCAGTAATGCTACTTGTCTGAGCTTCATATAAATGGTTTTAAATGAGAAATATACATCCTTCCATGCATAGCTGCAACTGTGTCTCTCAGAAAATGCCTCGCAAGTTCCATGCCTGTCGGGGGGCTCAAAGGTAGGGCATCGATATAAAATTGTTGCTGAACAATTAGTTAAGGTCTGAATTTAAGATGATTTTAATTCAAAAAGGAGGGAGTTCCGGATGAAATACTTTAGAAGAAATGGTCATTTCAGGTAAACAAATAATAAAGCGGATTAATATCATTGATGTAGACCATCATTTTTTAAAACTACCACAAAGTGGTATTGACGGAAAGGTATTTTTATAGTCAATTTGTACTGTTTTCAGCCATCGCCTTTTCTGAACAGTTCTTTACACAGAAAATTTCTGTGATGCCCTGTTGCCGACCGCAGCAGGGCTTTTTGTTTTAAATGTGTCAAAAAATCCTTACTGGTGGATCGTTTCGCCCTCACCCAAAATAATTAGTGAAATAATACTAAAATAATTAGTGTTGATAAGATAATTTTCCCTACTTTTGGCATTCGGTAAATTTGATGTATAAAAAAACAACCCATTATGTCTAAAGATAATTCCGGCAACAACGAGAAGCTCAAAGCACTCAAGCTGACGATCGACAAGATCGAAAAAGACTTTGGTAAAGGCAGCGTGATGATGATGAATGAAAAATCGCAGGACCCCATTGAAGTGGTCTCCACCGGCTCTATCGGCCTGGATTCCGCACTGGGCGTAGGTGGTTTTCCACGTGGGCGCATCGTAGAAATTTATGGGCCGGAATCATCCGGTAAGACCACCATCGCCATCCATGCTATCGCAGAATCACAAAAGAAAGGCGGCATGTGCGCCATTATCGATGCGGAGCATGCGTTCGACAGTGCTTATGCCCGTAAACTGGGCGTGGATGTGGACAACCTCCTGATCTCCCAACCGGATTATGGTGAGCAGGCCCTGGAGATCGCCGACCGCCTGATCCTTTCCGGTGCGCTCGATGTGGTAGTGATCGATTCAGTGGCAGCCCTGGTGCCGAAAGGAGAACTGGAAGGTGAAATGGGCGACAGCAAAATGGGCTTGCAGGCCCGTCTGATGTCGCAGGCATTGAGAAAGCTGACAGCCACTATCAATAAGACCAACACCATCTGTATTTTCATCAACCAGTTGCGGGAGAAGATCGGGGTGATGTTCGGCAATCCCGAAACCACCACCGGTGGCAATGCCCTGAAGTTCTATGCTACGGTACGTTTGGATATCCGCCGCATGGCGCAGATCAAGGATGGTGATGAAGCAGTCGGTAACCGTGTTAAAGTAAAAGTGGTAAAGAATAAAGTAGCTCCCCCTTTCCGCAGTGCTGAATTCGATATCGTATTCGGAGAAGGAATTTCCAAAACCGGTGAGATCATCGATATGGGCGTGGAACTGGGGATCATTCAGAAAAGCGGTAGCTGGTTCAGCTATAGCAGTGATAAGTTAGGTCAGGGCCGTGATGCGGTGAAGCAATTATTGCATGATAACCCTGAGTTGTCGAATGAGATCGAGACGAAGATCAGGGAGAAGATCAAGGAGATGCAGACGGCGTCGTAAGTTGCGATTTGTTTTAAAATCGTAGTATGATACAACGGTATTGCCCAATGGTCAAACCGGCCATTAGTTGTACTTAGTATTCAAAACGAGTTTTTAGACGGGTTAGTAAATACAGCCGGCCAGCAATGGCCGGTTTTTTTTATTCTGCTACCTATTCAACCCAATTTCTCCATACGCTTCACGAAATACAACAGAAAGCCGGCCCTTCCCTTCTCATAAAAGACATCGCCTCCTCCTTCCTGAAATGCTCCGTATTGAAAGACCAGAATGCCGGTACTGCTCCTTGCCGCAGAGCTCCCCCGCCGAATGGTACGCTAAACTTTTTCCCTTCCCCACCAATCGTTACTGTCTGTGTCATCGCATCGACAGCATACACTGTCTGCAATGCCAGGCTCCCGGCCAGGTATCTCCTGCCATCTCCCAGTGTTACATGAAAGCCTTCCCTGGCATACTTCAGCTCCTTCACATCACGAAGGTCGGCCACCCTCAGCTCTCTCCCATCAGCTGAAAAAGCCGCTTCCACCAAATCCCCGTCACGGGTCTCATCATCCCTGATCAGCAATACAGGTAACCGACTGGCGCTTTCCGATGCATAGACCGCTGGCGCCAGTAAAATAGCGGGCAGTACCATCCCCGATTGATATAAGAAACGACGACGATGCATAGTATATGGTTTTGATTATTGATCATCGATACCAGCCAGCGCATGATGCGCTATTGCTGCCAATCAGAACCAGGGATTTCAGAAGCACGAAAACAAATAACTACCGGTCATAGGTATACGACAGGTGCGGAGAATCACAATAGCGCACGGAAATAGAATTGATCGTGGTGTTTGTTTGCAGGAACTGTTGGTGGGAGAGAGAAAAAAAAAGGGGTCTGAATAGACATTCAACCCCGCTTTAAAATCCAATATCCTATGAAAAACCAAAGTAAAAATAAGGGTGAAATTTGATATCTGCAATACCATTTTGTGGTAATAGTAAAAATACGGTCAAGGAATTGACATTAATCAATTCTTCAGTAACCTTTCCTGGAAGATGGTGCCCGTTACCCGGTTGTTCACCCGTAATAAATAGATGCCTTTCTCAAGGCCCGATACATTCAGGGTCTGCAGACCAACAAACCGGCCCTGGCTGATCCTGATCTTACCCCCCGCATCGATGATCTGGATCTCGGCAGGAGTTTCCGAGCGGATTATCAGGATATTATCGACCGGATTGGGATAAAACCGGAAGGAGATATCACCGGCTATCATTGTAGATACTACTTTTGAATATTGCTCAGGCCCATTCCTCCCGGCAAAACGGATCCGGTATAAATTGCGGCCCTTCGCCGGCGCATCATCCACCCATTCATACCACTGGTCTGTCGGCGCCTGCTTCAATACTGCCACCACCTCGAAGTCGTGGCCATTGCTTCCCCGCTCTACCGCCACAAAATCCGCCTTGCTGATATTGTTCAGTCGCCAGTTCAACACCACTTTATTATTCTCCCTGATCACTGGTACGAGGTCTGAAATGAATATCGCGGAATCCAGTTCGGGCACTCGTTGAACCGGCAGGTCCGACGTTTGCTCCTGGGCCATACAATACCCCGTGAGCAAGCTCACACAACATATCAGCAATACTCTCTTCATTAAAAATTTAATGGGTCTTAAAAAATGGACTTAGTTATTAACAATTTCTGTGCCCGGATGTGGAAAAACGGTCATCGATCGATAAAAATTATTCGCTAGCCCGTTAAAGTTTCTTCAAAATCCAGTTACCTTTCCTGCACATGCAGTGATAACTATCATTACAAGTTACCTCAATAGATTGTTGCCATTTATCCCTTAACTATTTCTTTGTATGATCAAATCCAGGAGACTGAACACCAGGAAGCGTATCGCGCTGGTAGCGCACGATAACAAGAAGAAAGACCTCATCGACTGGGCCGTTTTCAATAAGGTGGTTCTGGCCCGGCACGAGTTGGCCGCCACAGGCACCACCGGCAAATTACTGGAAGAACAACTGGACAGGCCCGTCAAAAAATTGCTCAGCGGCCCGCTCGGGGGCGACCAGCAGATCGGTTCCATGATCGCAGAAGGTGAGCTCGATGTGCTCATTTTTTTCTGGGACCCCATGGAAGCCCAACCACACGATAGTGATGTGAAAGCCCTGCTGCGCATAGCCATCGCCTGGAATTGCATTCTCGCCTGCGACCGCGCCACCGCCGATTTTGTGCTGACCTCTCCCCTCATGCAGGACGATTATACGGTCCATATCCCGGATTATTCAGAATACCTGAAACGAAAAATCCATTAGAATGGTCAATAAGCGTATGCAAGTCAAAATACGCCCCTGGAAGCAGGAAGACAAAGAGCCCCTGGCCGCCATCGCCAATAATTTCAATATCTGGCAGAATCTTCGTGACCGGTTGCCCCATCCATATACTCCTGAAGATGCCGAAGATTGGATCAACTTCAATAAGAACATTCTTCCTACCCTGAATTTCTGCATCGAAGTGGATGGACAGGTGGCAGGCAGCATCGGCTTAACCCCACAGATAGATGTTCACAGGAATAATATGGAGATCGGCTATTTCCTTGGCGAACCCTTCTGGCACAAGGGCATCGCCACCAGGGCAGTGGGGCTATTACTTCAGTATGTCGCAGAGGTCTTTCCCCATATCAGTCGTATCTACGCCCCCGTTTTCGAAAGAAATAAACCATCCATGCGAGTGCTAGAAAAAAACGGATTCCATCTCGAAGCCATTCTCAAAAGATCGGTGATCAAGAATAATATCGTGCTGGACGAATACCTCTGGGTCCGCAATGTCTGAACTGGGATTAGTGGGATTTATGGGATGCGTGAGATATGACCTGAAATTCGACATTATCCCACATATCCCATAAATCCCACTAATCCCAGTTCAGACAATTCCGTAAATTTGAAGGTTATTCCTTGACTATTATGGCATTCAAACTTCACGCACCATATACCCCGGCAGGCGATCAGCCGGGCGCAATCCGTCAATTGACGGAAGGGATCCTCCAGGGTGAGAAACACCAGACCTTGCTGGGCGTAACAGGCAGCGGTAAAACATTTACCATTGCCAACGTTATCCAAAATGTGCAAAGACCTACACTCGTGCTTACGCACAACAAGACACTGGTGGCCCAGCTCTACGGAGAGTTCAAACAATTCTTTCCCGATAATGCAGTAGGATATTTCGTGAGCTATTATGATTATTACCAGCCCGAAGCCTATATGCCCGTCAGCGATACATACATCGAAAAAGACCTTAGTATCAATGACGAGCTCGATAAGCTACGCCTCCATGCTACTTCGGAATTGCTGAGCGGACGAAGGGATATTATCGTGGTCGCTTCCGTGAGCTGCATTTATGGTATGGGCAATCCGGCTGAACTGGAGAACAGCATCATCCGCATTCACCGCGGACAGACCATCTCCCGGCAGGCATTCCTCCATGCCCTCGTGAACTCGCTGTACAATCGCACCCAGACCGATTTCACACGCGGCACCTTCCGGGTAAAAGGAGATACGGTAGATATCAATCTGCCTTACCTCGACTTCGGTCTGCGTGTCACTTTTTTTGGAGACGAGATAGAATCGCTCGAAACGCTCGATATCACTACCGGCAAACGCATTACCGCCAAGGAAACAGCGGCCATCTTCCCGGCCAATCTCTACCTGGCGCCAAAAGATATGATCCAGCAGATACTCTACGAGATCCAGGACGAATGCAATGCCCAGGTCGAATATTTCAAGAAAAGCGGCAAGTTCATAGAGGCACAGCGGCTGAGCGAACGTGTGAATTATGATGTGGAGATGATCCGTGAGCTCGGCTATTGTAATGGCGTCGAGAACTACTCCCGTTTCTTCGATCGCCGAAACCCCGGAGGAAGACCCTTCTGTTTGCTGGATTATTTCCCGGACGATTTCCTTTGCGTGATCGATGAAAGCCACCAGACCGTTCCACAGGTAAGCGGCATGTACGGTGGCGACAGGAGCCGGAAGCTCGTGCTCGTCGACTACGGGTTCCGCCTCCCATCCGCTCTCGATAACCGGCCTCAGAATTTTCACGAATTCGAAACCCTGCTCAACCAGGTGATCTTCGTTTCAGCTACCCCGGGAGATTATGAACTCGAAAAAACAGAAGGGGTAGTGGTAGAACAGGTGGTGCGACCAACCGGACTGCTCGATCCTCCCATCGAAGTGCGACCAAGCATCAACCAGATCGATGACCTGCTCGACGAGATCGATAAACGCGTCAAAAAAGGTGATCGCGTGCTGGTGACCACCCTTACCAAACGCATGGCCGAAGAAATGGACAAGTACCTGCACCGTATCAATATCAAATCCAAATACATCCATAGCGAAGTGGATACCCTCGAACGGGTGGAGATCCTGCGGCAACTGCGTTTGGGCGAGATCGATGTGCTCGTGGGCGTGAACCTTCTTCGGGAGGGGCTCGACCTGCCCGAAGTTTCCCTGGTGGCCATTCTCGATGCAGACAAGGAAGGCTTCCTCAGGAACGAAAAATCCCTGACGCAAACAGCAGGAAGAGCGGCACGCAATGTAGATGGATTGGTGATCTTCTATGCCGATTCCATCACCGAGAGCATGCAGCGTACGATGGACGAAACATTGCGCCGCCGTGAAAAACAGATCGCCTATAATATCGAACACAATATCACTCCCAGGACCATCAGGAAATCGAAAGAGCAGGTGTTTGCTCAAACATCCGTGCTCGATATTAAAGGGTATGACCCCAAGAATCCCTATGCCATGGCGCCCGATGAGGAACTGGTACCGGTGGCCGCTGAAGAACAGGTCGTATACCAGACCATTCCGCAACTGGAAAAAGCCATCAGCAAAGTAAAAAAGGATATGGAAAAGGCAGCCCGCGATCTCGATTTCATGGAAGCAGCCAGGCTAAGGGACGAAATGTTCGGGATGCAGAAAAAATTGACAGAGCTGAAACAATAACGGCCAAAGGATATCGTTTAAGCGGGACATCCATTTTCCTAAAAACCAAAATACTGATATCCAATGAGAAGAAATTCCCGCCGATTGCTGTTCAACCTGCTTGCGTTCACCATGTTCGCATTCGCCATTTACCTGAACTTTTTTTACAAAGGATAAGACCCTCAAATTTATCCACAGCCAAGTTTCCTGTTATTCTTGTATGCTTTGTTGCTAACTTAGCAGCATGAGCAAAAAAGTATTCCTGCTGGACGCACTGGCGCTGGTATTCCGCGCCTATTATGCTTTGATCCGCAACCCGCGGATCACATCGAAAGGAAAGAACACCAACGCACAGTTTGGTTTCACCAATACTTTACTCGACCTCATCAATAATCAGAAGCCTACACATATGGCCGTGTGCTTCGATACACATGCGCCTACCGAACGCCACACAGACTTTGCTGATTATAAAGCCAACCGCCAGGATGCGCCGGAAGACCTGCTGGCAGCCCTCCCCGATATCAAAAGGATCATCCGCGGCTTCAATATACCCGTTATGGAAGTCGACGGATTTGAGGCCGACGACGTGATCGGCACCCTCAGCAAACAGGCCGCCAAAGCCGGTTATGAAGTATACATGGTTACACCGGATAAGGATTATGGGCAGCTCGTGGATGGCAAAATCAAGATCTACAAACCAGGTTACCAGGGGGGCGACGCAGAGATCCTCGGCGCCAAAGAGGTCTGCGAAAAATGGAATATTAAAGAAGTACACCAGGTGATCGATATCCTTGGATTGATGGGCGATGCTGTCGATAATATCCCCGGTATCGCAGGCGTAGGCGAGAAAACAGCCGCAAAATTACTGGCCGAATACGGCACCCTCGAAAATGTGCTCGCCAATGCTGATTCCATCAAAGGAGCATTGGGAGAAAAGATCCGCAACGGCAAAAATTCGGCTATCCTTTCCAAAAAACTGGCCACTATTATCACGAACGTTCCTGTAGAATTCCATGAAGAGGACTTCAAATTGAAAGACCTCAATAAAGACCTGTTGAGAGAGGTGTTCTCCGACCTGGAATTCAAGACCATCGGCAAACGTTTACTGGGTGAGGATTTCACCGTTACGGGCACTGCACCACAGGGTGTTCAGACCGACCTCTTCGGAAATGCCGTAGAGAAGGAGACCAAAAAGGCCGCACCTTCTGCCAAAAAGGAACAAGCCGAAACGGATGAAGACCGCACCGAAGGCGCCGAAGTGCCACACGCGGGTAAGAACATTCATAACACGCCCCACCAATACAGGGCTATCACCGATGATGCCGCCATCAAATCGCTCGTGAAAGAGCTCATGGAAGAAAAAGAGATCTGCTTCGATACCGAAACCACCAATATCGATGCCAACGATGCAGAGCTGGTAGGCATGAGCTTTTCCTACAAACCCGGTGAAGCCTATTACGTGCCCCTTCCTGCCGACCAGGAACAAACGAAGAATATCCTTAAAAAATTCGAGCCCCTGTTCAACAAAGCATCCATCACCTGGATCGGGCAGAACCTGAAATACGATATGCTCCTATTGAAATGGTATGGGTATGAACTGAAAGGGAAGATATTCGATACCATGCTGGCGCATTATGTGATCGAGCCGGATGGAAAACGCAGCATGGATATCCTCAGCGTTCAGTACCTGGGCTATGAGCCTGTGCATATTGATGAACTGATCGGCAAAAAAGGCAAGACACAGGGCAATATGCGCGATGTGGAACTGGAAAAGATCAAGGACTATGCAGCCGAAGACGCGGATATCACCCTGCAATTGAAACAGGTGTTCGCGCCGCAGTTGAAGAAAAAAGAAGTGGAGGAAGTCTTCGCCAAAGTGGAGAACCCATTGGTAAAAGTGCTGACCGATATGGAATTCGAAGGAGTAAAGATAGATGAGAACTTCCTGAAAGAATATTCAGCACAACTGGACAAAGAAGCCCGGCAAGCGGAAGAGAATGTTTACAAACAGGCAGGCGTAAAGTTCAATCTCGCTTCCCCCAAGCAACTGGGCGAAGTACTGTTTGAAAAATTGAAGCTCGACCCCAAGGCCAAAAAGACCAAGACAGGTCAATACGCCACGGGAGAAGATGTGCTGGTGAAACTGGCCCACCAGAACAAGATCGTGGAAGATATCCTCGCATTCCGGGAGCTCACCAAACTCAAATCGACCTATGTGGACGCGCTGCCGCAAATGATCAACCGGAAGACAGGCCGCGTACACACTTCCTATGCCCAGGCCGTGGCCGTAACTGGCCGGTTGGCCAGCAACAACCCGAACCTGCAGAATATTCCCGTACGCACCGACCGCGGTAAAGAGATCCGCAAGGCGTTCATTCCCGGTTCTTCCAAACATATCCTGCTATCGGCGGATTATTCGCAGATCGAATTGCGCATCGTGGCCGCCATCAGTGGCGACCCTGCGATGTGCGATGCCTTCAAAAAAGCGAAGGACATCCACACCGCCACTGCTGCCAAAGTATATAATGTGGATGAAAAGGATGTGACCAAGGAGATGCGCTACAAGGCAAAGAGCGTGAACTTCGGTATCATTTACGGGCAGGGCGCTTTCGGCCTGGCCGATAACCTCGGTATCAGCAGAACGGAGGCCAAGGAAATTATCGACAATTACAAGAAACAGTTTGCCAATATCCAAAAGTACATGGACGACACCATCAATTTCGCCAGGGAACATGGCTATGTGCAAACCCTGATGGGCCGCAAACGCTGGCTGCGCGATATCAATTCTTCCAATTTCACGGTACGCGGTTTTGCCGAACGCAACGCCATCAATTCCCCCATCCAGGGCACAGCCGCAGATATGATCAAGCTGGCCATGATCAAAATACATGAAGAGTTCAAAAAGCACCAATTCAAGTCGAAAATGATCCTGCAGGTACATGACGAATTGGTCTTCGATGCCCTGAAAGAAGAAGTGGAGACCATCAAACCCATTATCCTCAACTGCATGCGAAAAGCACTGCCATTACCGAACGGCGTGCCCGTAGAAGCTGAGGTCGGGTCGGGCAAAAACTGGCTGGCAGCACATTAATTTATGGGCATAAGATCTCCGAATGGATTTTTTTCCTGAAATTTACATTCCATTGTAAATCGAGGACGATGATCACTCCTTCCATGCTCGCACATACTTACTAAGTATTCCCGGAATCTCCCCGCTACATGGACTATGTAGCCCGTTCTGATCCGCCACTTCTCCGGTCACCAACCGGAAGAAATTTTATTTTATCAACTTTTATTTCGAGGTAATGGCAAATCCCTATATATCGCTGTTGCGGACAGCATGGCACTATGCACGTCATGAGCGAAAAAGATATGTTCTTATTTATTCCATGTTCGTTGCTGCGAATATCATCGCAGCCATGAACCCCATCCTTTTCGGATGGTTCGTTGGCAACCTGCAGAAAGATACACAGCATGTGCTGAATTATACCCTATTGTACGCCGTGATCTATTTCGGCCTGAAGCTGGCCGAATGGAGCTTTCACGGCCCTGCACGGGTACTGGAGAGAAAGCTGGCTTTCAACCTGAGCCGGAATTTCTTGCAGGAACGCTACCACCAGGCCCTGCATCTGCCGGTAAAATGGCACCAGGACCATCACAGCGGCTCCACCATCAACCGTATCCGTAAAGCCTACGATGCGCTGAAGGAGTTCTTTGATGAAGGCTTCAAATATATTCATGCTCTCTCCAAGTTCGTGTTCTCAGTGATCGCCATGCTCTGGTTCTCTCCTTTGTACGGAGGCATCGGTATCCTGCTGGGCATCCTGACCATCTGGCTGATCATGAAGTTCGATAAACCTTTTATCAGGACACTGAATGAGGTCAACGAAAAAGAGCACGTGGTTTCATCCACCCTGTTCGACAGCCTTTCCAATATCATGACCGTGATCACACTCAGGCTGGAGAAAAGCATGGAGACGGGCCTGCTCGCCAAAGTACAGCAAATCCTGAATCCATTCCGTAAAAATGTAGTGATCAATGAATGGAAATGGTTTGTGGCAGATACGCTGGTCACCCTCATTTACGTGGTGATCGCAGCCGGTTATATCTATCAGCATTGGGAAGCAGGTAAGCTCTTCCCGGTAGCCGGACTGGTAACCCTGCTCGGTTTTGTACAACAGTTCACCAGCGTGTTCCATGATGTGGCCTGGCAGTATACGGAAATCGTTCAGTTCAACACGCATGTGGAAACCGCCCGCAATATCGAAGAGGCTTATCAACAGAACCATCGCCCGGACCAGCCCAGTGACCTTCCCGGGAACTGGCAGACCATCGGGATCGATCACCTTTATTTCTCACACCGTGGACCATACGATGACAAACATGCACCACAAAGCCTGCACAACCTGCACCTGACATTGCAACGCGGCAAACGTATTGCACTGATCGGGGAAAGTGGCAGTGGCAAGAGCACACTGTTGTCCCTTCTCAGAGGTTTGTATGATCCTGAGCCGGGGATGCAGTTGACCGTAGACGGCAAACCATTCCCGCTTGCCTCCCTGAATGAAACGGTTACGCTGTTCCCGCAGGAGCCGGAGATCTTTGAGAACACCATTGCCTACAATATCACGCTGGGCCTGCCTTTCAGTGAGGAAGATATCATGAACGTGAGTGAATCGGCTCATTTCACGGAAGTGATCCACCAGTTGCCGAATGGACTGGGATCGGATATCCGTGAGAAAGGCGTGAACCTCTCCGGTGGGCAAAAACAGCGGCTCGCACTGGCCAGGGGCATTCTCGCTGCCCGCGAAAGCGATGTGGTATTGCTCGATGAGCCTACCAGCAGCGTTGACCCGAAGACCGAGGCTATGATCTATGAGAAGATGTTCCAGGCTTTTGCCGACAAGGTCATCGTTTCTTCCATGCACCGCCTGCACCTGCTCAACCATTTCGATCATATCTATGTTTTGAAACAAGGACGCATCGTGGCAGAAGGAGCCTTCGAAGACCTCCGCGCCAACAGCGCCGTTTTCCAGGAATTATGGGAACACCAGAAAATGCAGGAGCCCGTCTGAACCATGATTTTTTGGATTTAATGGATGGAGAGGAAAATTCGCCGACAGATCAAAAGCACTGAACGTATTAGTTTTTAACTTTATGTTCAGACATTTAACATACCTATATCATTGGTTCTTTAAACTTTCAACGTCGTATCCTCTCCATCCATTAAATCCAAAAAATCATGGTTCAGACGACGATATTTACAACCCGCTAACAGTATGCGGCGTCTATTTTGAGGATATTTAAGGTAAGATTACCCAAACCTAAATTCACCGCGGTATGAAGATCTTGTATACAATATTGTGCGTTATGGGAGCAGCGCTCCTCTTCACACAGCCAATTTTCGCCCAGGAAAACACCTGGCCGAAAACCATGGCTACGAACAACGGAGGTTTGATCAAAATATATCAATGGCAACCGGAATCCTACTCCGACAATACCCTGAAAGCACGTGCTGCGATCTCGGTACTGGAAGCCGGCAAATCCGACCCGGTCTTCGGTATGGCCTGGCTGAAAGCCACTACCCAAACCAATGGCGACCAGGTGCTGGTCCAGTCGGCCCGCATCAGCTCGGTGAAGCTGCCCGGTGAATCCGATGAAGACAAGCTCGACAATCTCCGGCAAATGATCGAAGAACAGATCCCGGCCTGGGGCATTACTTTCACTTCAAAGGAGCTTCAGTCATCCCTCGACCTTCACAATAAACAGACTTCCCTGGCCCAGGAGATCAGCAATACACCTCCCAGGGTCATCTATAGTAATACACCTTCCATTCTCGTCCTGATCGATGGCGCGCCGAGGTTGCAACGCAATAATGACTGGGGTGTGGATGCAGTAGTAAATTCTCCGTTCACGATCGTTAAGAACAATAATGGCGACTACTACCTCTTTGGTGGCAAGCATTGGTACAAAGCTCCGGCAGCGACCGGTCCGTACAGCCTGACCACCAACGTGCCTTCCAATCTTACAAAAATCAGCCAGGCTATCAAAGATGCCGATAAGGATGACGATAAAGGCATGGAATCAGATCAGAATACCATCTACAATATTATTGTCAGCACAGAACCTGCCGAACTGGTCCAATCGAAAGGCGAAGCGAATTTCGCACCGGTTGAAGGTACCGGCCTGCTCTATGTGTCCAACACGGACGATGACATATTCATGGATATCAATTCGCAGCAATATTATGTACTGCTCTCCGGCCGCTGGTATAATTCCAAAACCCTGAGCGGTAAATGGCAATATGTTTCTTCGACTGACCTGCCGGCTGATTTTGCCAGGATACCGGAAGGCTCGGCCAAAGACAATGTGCTCGCCAGTGTTGCCGGTACGCCCGCAGCCAAAGACGCATTGAGGCAGGCGGAGGTGCCGCAAACAGCCAGGGTAGACAGGAAATCTGCAAAGGCCAATATCGCGTATGATGGCGACCCTGAATTTGAAAGCATCGATGGAACTGACATGTACTATGCTACCAATACTTCTTCTTCAGTGATCCGCTGGAGAGGCCGCTATTATGCTGTCGATAATGGGGTGTGGTTCGATTCCTATAGTGCGTTCGGCCCCTGGACAGTAGCTGTGGTGCGCCCTTATCCTGTTGCGCTTATTCCTCCCCGTTATCCCATTTACAACGTAAAATATGTGTACATCTATGATGTTACGCCCGATTTCGTTTACATGGGTTATACGCCCGGTTATCTCAATACATTCATCTATGGGCCCACTGTAGTGTTCGGCACTGGTTTCTATTACCGACCCTGGTATCGTTCCTATTATTATCCACGTCCCTGCACCTGGGGTTATGGTGTGAGGTATAACCCCTGGTTCGGTTGGGGCTTTGGCTTCAACTATAATGCAGGCTGGTTCCACCTGGGCATCAGTTTCGGCAGTGCCCGCCCCTGGGGTTATTGGGGTGGTTGTGGCTGGTGGGGCCCGCGTTATTACAGGATGCCTTATTGTTATTCTGCGTACCGTGCCGGCGTTCCTTATGGTTACTACAATAACCGCTACTACGAGTACAGGAACAATTCCATCGTTTACGCCAATCGCACCACCAATATTTACAATTATCGCAGGGATGTAATAACTAGGGATAACCAGCGCGTCATTGCTCCTGCTGCTATCAACAATAATGGTAGAAGGGATTTTGCAGGCTACAACAATAACAACCGCCGATTCGACGACAGGCAAAGGAATTTCAGCAACAGTCCCGATAATCGTGGTAACAGGTACAATAACCGGAACGGTGAAGTCAGGAATGACCGGCCGCTGACACGGAACTTCGATCGTAGTAACCGGACAGATTTCCCGCAGAGCAGGGACAGGGAGATCTCAGAAAGACCGAACCGTACCTATACGCCTCCGTCGGGCGGTGGCCCGGTACGCCGTGAATTCGATCGTCCGTATTCCCGTCCATCGAACGGCAATGGCAGCGGTAACCGCGAAACATTGCCTGGCAGGGAATGGAGAGGCAGTAACAATATGCCACGCAATTTTGACGGAGAACGTCCAGGCAGGATCAGTGCTCCTCAAAACCGTGAACCGGCATTCCGCGGCGGCGGCATGGAACGCAGAATGGAGCCGCGTGGAGGTGGTAGTGGCGGGTTCAACAGAGGTGGAGGCGGTAGACCTTCCGGTGGCGGTAGAGAATCGCATGGAGGAGGAAGGCCCAACAGGGCATAACTTCACAAATTTTGTTCAGTAATTATTCCACAATATGACCTGTTTCGTACCCAACCGGAACAGGTTTTTTATTCATGGGTTTTTAATCGCTGACAAAAATGGTTTGGCATAATTGTTGGCGAACTTAGGGTGTTAACTTATTTTATAACTCTAAAATCTTGTGTTATGAAAGGGAGAAATCTTGTTATCGGAATGTTGGCTGCTGCTGCAGTAGGCGCATTGATCGGAACACTGTTCGCACCGGATAAGGGTTCTGAAACCAGGAAGAAGATCAAGAATGCTGCAGATGATCTCGCCCATAAAGTAAAGAAAGGATTACGCAAGAATCCCGTTACCGGTGATATGGAAGTAAGCTCATAATATCTGGCACTAATCACTCAACATACATTTTTAATTCGATTGACCCCGGGCAAGCTTCGCTTGCCCGTTTTTATTTTAATAGGGTGAACCCAACAAAAGTTCGTGAGAAATTTTTTTCAGCGAAAGGGCTTAATTTCACCCCCGATTATGGCTGTTATTTTTTATTGTTACGATGCTTATTGCGGCTGGTGCTATGGCTTCAGTCCGGTCATGAAAAGGATTGCTGCGCAATACCAGGGTTCCATTCATATCGAAGTGCTGTCGGGTGGAATGATCATAACCGACAACCCCCGTCATATCGGGATCACTGCCAGCTATATCCAATCTGCTTATAAGCGCGTGGAAGAGCTTACCCATATCAAATTCGGCAGTGATTATCTCTGGCATATCAATCATCCGGACCAAAGCGATTGGTTCCCCAGCTCCGAGAAACCTGCCATCGCGCTTTGTATTTTCAAGGAATATTTTCCGGAAAGACAGGTGGAATTTGCGGCAGACCTGCAATATGCCCTCCACTATGAAGGCCGTGACCTGGTTGATGATGAAGCCTACCGGCACCTGCTGGAGAAATATGGCATTCCCGCAGAAGATTTTTACCGATCGCTCCACAGTGAACAATACAAGGAAAAAGCATACCACGAATTCGATCTCTGCAAGCAATTGCAGGTAACGGCTTTCCCGGCCGTACTGATGCAGGTATCCGACAAAAAGTTCTACCTGCTGGCCAGGGGATATACGGATTACGATACCCTTCACCAAAGGATCGAAGCCGTATTGAAAGAGACCGGGCAATAACATTTACATGAGTGGCGCCTGCCGGCGAAAAAAAGCGGGAGTTTCTATTTAATTTGTATCGTCAAACCTCCCATTTCAATGAAAAGACTCCTGATCAGTTGCCTTTCCTTCTCCTCGTTCCTTTCAGTAACAGCTCAATCCGGGCGGGGAATGGATTTCGAACAGTACGACCCTGTTTCCACTTTGGTAGTGCCCGAACACAAGCTCACAAAAGCCAGGTTCCCTTTCATCGATGTGCACAATCATCAGTGGAATATGAAGGCTGGCGATTTACAGAAACTGGTGGCACAGATGGACCAGCTCAATATGAAAGTAATGGTGAACCTCAGCGGCGGGAATGGCAATAGCCTGGAGAATATGACGAGCGCCATCCGCAATACAGCCCCCAAACGGTTCATCGTTTTTGCCAATATCGATTTCGGAGGGATAGGTAAATCAGGTTGGATGGAAGGCGCCGTAAAACAATTGCGCGAAGATGTGCAGCATGGGGCCAATGGATTGAAGATCTTCAAAAATCTCGGCCTTTCCGTGAAAGACAATACCGGCAAAAGGGTCACCATCGATGATCCTCGGCTCGATCCCATCTGGTCATTATGCGGCGAGCTCAAGATCCCTGTTCTGATCCATACTGCCGATCCCAGGCCATTCTGGGACCCGGTCGATGAGCACAATGAACGCTGGCTGGAGATCACCACGCATCCCGGCAGGAAGCGAAGCGATACAGACCCCGCCCCCTGGGATACCCTGATCGAAGAACAACACCGTATGTTCGCCAAACACCCGGAAACTATTTTTATTGCAGCACATTTCGGCTGGTACCCCAACGACCTCGGCAAACTGACCGCCTTGCTCAACAGGCTACCCAACGTGTATGTCGAGTTCGGGGCCGTTATTGCCGAACTGGGCCGGCAACCCAGGGCGGCAAAAAGTTTCTTCGAAAAGTTCCAGGACAGGATCCTCTTCGGCAAAGACAGTTGGGTGCCCGAAGAATACGCCACTTATTTCAGGGTACTTGAAACAGAAGATGAATATTTCCCCTATCATAAGAAGTACCATGCTTTCTGGAGGATGTACGGGATGGGATTGCCAGACCCGGTCCTGAAAAAAATATATTACAAAAATGCGCTGCGCATCATACCCCATATCGATGCCACGCAATTCCCTGATTGAGTACTGTTGCCCATCGGGATTTTTTCACGATTCATCCTTCTAAATGCCTTCGCATCTTGGTTCGCCTTCTTATTTTTCTTATCTTACTTGTAAAATAATCACAATATGAAAAAGTTTGCCGCCGCCTTCTGCGCGCTATCAATGATCACTGCCATAAGCTGCAATGATGCAGGACAAAACACCACTGCCAAAAACGATAGTACTGCCCACAAAACAGACACTGCTACCAAGATCGCTGAGGCTCCTGCTCCTCCGATGGATTCCGCTGCCATGATGAAAGCCTGGATGGAATATATGACACCCGGTGAAATGCATAAAATGCTCGCTGCACAGGACGGCACATGGAGTACTGAAGTTACTTCCTGGATGGCGCCAGGGGCGCCTCCGCAAACCAGCAAAGGAAGTTGCGTCAACCACATGATACTGGGAGGACGCTTCCAGGAATCCAGGTTCTCCGGAAGTTTCGACAAAATGCCTTTTGAAGGGATCGGAACAATGGCCTACGATAACAGCAAAAAGAAATTCGTGAGCAGTTGGGTAGATAATATGGGTACCGGCATCATGAACATGGAAGGTACCTATGATCCTTCCACGAAAACGATCAGCATGACCGGCAAGATGCTCGATCCTACCACTTCCCAGGAATGCAGCATGCGCCAAACTATCAAGATCGTAGATGACAAGCACCATATCATGGAAATGTTCGCAGCACAACATGGCCAACAGGAGTATAAGAATATGGAGATCAAGTTCACTAAAAAATAAATGATTAAAGGGAAGGTTGAAATGACGTCTGATCATTTCAACTTTCCCTTTACTATTTTTAACAGGAAGCTCTTTTAACGCCAGGCACCGATGATAGCGCCCATCAGCACCAAGGCAGCTACGCAATAACCGGCATTGATGAAGATATGCTTTACAGACCTGTGCTCGAACAGGCCGATGATGGACAGGAAAGCAGCGATCCAGATACCAGACAGAAGACCGGCTATCGCACCCCAGGCAATATCGACCTTCAACACACATCCCTCCGGACAATCAGCGGCAGGCTCAGCCAGGAACATTCCCATATTGGCTGCTATTACCAACGTCAATATGAAAGCGCCGCCGTATATTTTTCCTTTATTGCCTTTTCTTATTTCGTCTATCGTCATTTTATTTTCCTTCATCCATGCCTTGCCGAACAGCGCCGGTGAATACCATACCCCTGCCAGCACAAACGCCGAGATGCCGGCTGCCAGCACCGCCAGCCAGTTGATCGATTGTATTACCATACTTTAAATAATTTAGTTGATGAAAATATTCGGCGCTTTTAATGCTTCTTCGAATCTATTTCACTAATTTTTCCGGGCCAATCCAAATTGAACAAGGATGGAAAAAGAGGCGATGAATACAAACAAGACGGTGATGAAGTCACCCACCGCTATGCGGGTCAATGATATTGGCTTCCGGCTGATCCTCATTCCATTCTTCGGCATCTTTATCCCTGCCGTTACGCACCTGGTAGATCACAATAGTTTTTCACTCTGGAAGGTCAAGCTGAGTTATCTATATACCATCGGCCTTTCCCTGATCATCTGGGAAGGCAACCGCTATCTGCTGTTCGCGCTACGCAGTTATTTCAACTGGTTCAACAAGCCTGTGCGAAAGATCGTGGTGCTGGTGCTGGCCGCCTCCTGCTTCACCATCCCCATCAGCATACTATTATTGATCACCTGGTATCATATTTTTAAGCAGGGAGTAGTGAACTGGGATGTGATCACTGAATCGACACTGATCATCATGATCTCCGTGCTGTTCATCGTGCATGTATATGAAACAGTTTTCCTCGTAAAAGAATCGGAAGGCGAGATGCTGAAGAACGAACAATTGCAAAGGGCCAAAGCAGAAGCAGAGCTGGAAGCATTGAAGAACCAGATCGATCCGCATTTTATTTTCAATTCGCTGAATACATTATCGCACCTGATAGAGGAAAGTCAGGCCAAAGCCAAACAATTCAACGATAGCCTGGCCGATGTATACCGGTATATCCTCCAGAACAAGGGGCGCGAGCTCGTGTTGCTGCGAGAGGAAATGGGATTCCTGGACGATTATTTCTCGTTGCTCACCATCCGTTTCGGGTTTGCGGTGCAGATGCGGAATTATATCGACCCCTCCCTGTTCGACCGGTACCTGATACCGCCCATTTCACTGCAGATCCTGGTGGAGAACGCCATCAAGCATAATGAGTTTTCAGAGGCCGAACCCCTGGTCATCGACCTTGTCATGGACGAAGAGCACCTGGTGGTGCGCAACCAGGTGCGAAAAAAATTATTGAGAAAACCATCATCGAAGATCGGTCTCAATAACCTGCGGGAACGCTACCGGCTTACTACTTACCAGGATATTACGATCACCGAAGGAGAGGGCCTGTTCACTGTTGCCTTACCTGTATTAAAAATAGATTGATATGCGTGTCATCATTATAGAAGACGAAAAACCTGCTGCTGAAAAATTATTGAAATCGTTGCTGGCCTGCGATCCCGAGATCCAGGTGGAAGCGATCCTGGGAAACATCAAGGAAACCATCAGTTGGTTTCATCAGAACCCGGTGCCGGAACTGATCTTCATGGATATCGAGCTCAGCGACGGGCTTTCCTTCAAGATCTTCGAGAAGATCACCATCAACTGCCCCATCATTTTCGTAACGGCCTATGATGAATACTGGCAGGAAGCATTCGAACATAACAGCATAGAATACCTGCTGAAACCGGTAAAGCAGGAAAAACTGGAAGCCGCCCTTCGCAAATACGACAAGCTGAAACAGCATTTTGCCACCAGCTACCAGAATTTGAGCAACTGGCAATCGCAGCATGCCCAGAGCGGGGGCTTTAAGAAGCGGTTCCTGGTGAAACGGGGAACGGATTATGTGAGCATCAAAACGGCCGATATCGCTTATTTCTATGCTGCCCACAAACTGGTTTGCATGGTAGATAATAAAGCGCAGAAATTCATCCTCGATCAATCGCTTAGTGATATCGAAGCCCAACTGGATCCCGCGAGTTTTTACCGTGTGAGCAGAAAATACCTGATCAATATGAGCGCCATCAAAAGGATCAAAGCCTATCCGAAAAGCAAGCTCCTGCTGGAGCTGGACCCGCCGCTGCATGAGGAAGTGATCATCAGCCAGGAGAATGTAACGGCGTTCAAACAATGGATGGGACAATAAAAAAACCCTGAGCCAACTGCCATTGGCCAGGGTGTAGATTCAGCCTCGCTTTCAGGATAAATCAATAAGGTCAGTTATTTCCACCTCCGTTGCCACCACCGGGACGGCGCGGGCGCATGGAGGGCTCGATCTCATCTTTCCATTTCTTGAACTGGGCATCGGTAAACACTTTTTTCAGTTTGGCATCCCTATCGTCCCCCAGTTTCTGAAATTTTTCACGCATCTGCGACCTGTCGCCCCCACCGCCGCCATTCCTCATTTCATCCATGGCCTTGTCGCGCGCCTTGAAATATTCGGTAAAAATAGTATCGGATTTAGCAGTCTGATCCTTATCCAGTTTCAGATCGGCCAGTTTTTCCATCACTGCCTTCACATTTTCCTCCACGGTACGGCGTTGAAAACCACCGCCACCCTGTCCCTGGGCCTTTACTGAGTATATGCCGGTAAGCATGACCGCCACCAGAAAAAAGAATGCCTTTTTCATTGCATGAGTGTTTTTTATTGAATAATCGGGAGCTTTCTAATTGGAAGCTGAAAGGCAAAAAAACCTGCGCCGGGGGTAAATTTTGGCAATACAGGAAAAGATCGTCCCAATAATTTTTGGAACAGGGTTTGCCCAAATCATTTTATCTTGCATATCCTTTAAAAACATGGATCGATATGGAATATGGAAAAATCGTTTCGGTAACCGGGTTACCTGGATTGTTTGAATTAGTCAGCAGTAAGAATGACGGAGCTATCGTTAGGTCGCTCGACGACAAGACCACCAAATTTGTTTCAAGCCGCATTCATAATTTCTCCCACCTGGAGAGTATCGAGATCTATACTGTACGGGACAATGTGAACCTGGTAGATGTTTTCAATGCCATGGAAAAAAGCGGGGAGAAATTACCCGACGGGAAAGACAATGGGGCCCTGAAAAAATACTTTGAAAAAGTATACCCCGACCTCGACTTTGAACGTGTGTATGCCAGCGACATGAAAAAGATCATCAAATGGTTTGGCATTCTCACCGATAATAAAATAGAGATCAAATTACGCGAACTACCGGAAGAAGAAGTGGAAGAAGCAACCGTTGAGGCCCCGGTAGAAGAAAGATCGCCCAAAGCCAAAAAAGAGGCCGAAGCAGAAAAGCCTGCAAAAAAAGCAGAGAAGGAACCGGCAAAAGCTGCAGCTAAAAAAGAAAAGGCCGCAGAAACCAGCGAAGAGCCTGCTGAAAAACCGAAGAAAAAAGCAGCGCCCAAAGCCAGGAAAGAAACTGAAGAAAAGCCGGCCCCCGCAGCCAAAAAGAAGGCAGCGCCTGCAGAGAAGAAACCTAAAAAATAATGTTAATACACAACCAAAGCTACAATCTCCGGTAAACATAGAACGCCTGGAGATTGTAGCTTTAGTATTTAAACAGGAGCTATGCAAATCAGTGCAGATATCAGAAAACTACCACGTCAATACCTACCCGAAGATTTTGCCGTAACGAACTGGGAGGCCCTGGAGCCTTATTTCCGGGAATTACTGGAAAGGCCGCTTGCATCTCGGCCTGACCTGGAAAAATGGCTGAAAGACATGAGCGAAATGGAAGCGGTGCTCAGCGAAGATGCCTGCTGGAGACAGATCCGCATGACCTGCGATACGGAAAACAAATCCCTGGAAGAAGCATTCGTATTTTTCGTAACGGAGCTGCAACCGAAGATCCAACCCTATGCCGACAAGCTCAACCGGAAACTGGTGGAGAGCCCTTTCACACAGGAACTCGACCAGCAAAAATATTTCACTTACCTGCGCAGTGTGCGCAAGAGCATTGACCTTTTCCGGGAAGAAAATATTCCCCTGCAATCGGAACTGGGCGTGCTCCAGCAACAGTTTGGCGTGATCTCGGGCAAAATGACCGTGGAAGTGAACGGACAGGAGTATACATTACAGCAGGCCGCCAAAATGCTGGAAAGCCCCGACAGGGACCTCCGTGAAATGGTATACCGCAAGATCAATGAGCGGCGCCTGCAGGACAAGGATACTTTGAATGAGCTTTACACCAAGCTGATCGGGCTTCGTCATCAGGTGGCTAAAAATGCGGGCTTTGAGAATTACCGCGACTATAAATTCAAGGAACTGGGAAGATTCGATTATAACAAGGAGGATTGCTTCCAGTTCCATGAAGCGGTTAAACTACACATCCTTCCACTGGTCAATACCATCTACGGGAAAAAGAAGAAAAAGCTGGGGCTCGATCGGCTCCGGCCATGGGACCTGGAAGCGGAACCGGCAGGCGTACAACCGCTGAACCCTTTCAAAACGGGCAGTGAATTGCTGGAAAAGACCATCCGCTGCTTTGAGCAACTACGTCCGTTTTTCGCCGACTGTTTGCGTAAAATGAACGAAATGAAGCGGTTTGACCTGGAAAGCAGGAAAGGCAAGGCTCCCGGAGGATATAACTGCCCCCTGGCCGAGACAGGCGCACCCTTTATTTTCATGAATGCCGCCGGTCAGATGAGCGATGTTACCACCATGGTCCATGAAGGTGGCCATGCCATTCATTCGTTCCTCGCTCATCCGTTGGAGTTAAGCTCCTTCAAGGAATACCCGATGGAGATCGCAGAAGTGGCCAGTATGTCGATGGAGCTCTTCAGCATGGATTCCTGGGAAGAGTTCTTCGACAAGCCTGAAGACCTGGAAAGGGCTAAAGAGCATCAGTTAGAACGGGTTATTACCATATTCCCCTGGATTGCCACTATCGACAAGTTCCAACACTGGGTATATGAACATCCGTTCCATACTTTGGAAGAAAGGGCAGCCAGGTGGAAAGAGATCCTGACTGAGTTTTCGTCCGATGTGATTGATTTTAATGGCTTAGAAGAATACAGGACCTATGGGTGGCAACGGCAATTGCACCTTTTCGAAGTACCGTTATATTATATAGAATATGGTATTGCCCAACTGGGAGCGATCGGCCTGTGGATGCAATTCCGTGAAAATAAAGATGCAGCGTTGGACAACTATATGCGGTCTTTGAGTTTGGGAGGAACAAAAACGCTTCCTGAATTATATCAGGCTGCGGGGCTGGTGTTTAACTTTTCGCCCGACAGAATACAGAAGCTGATGCAATTTGTGAAGAAAGAATTGGAGGGGAAACGTTAATCCCTAGTCGGCAAAAAAAATACCCAGTTAGTGGTATATTATTTATTCTTCCTAACAACTATCTTTGTTACTCAATCTAAACTAAGATAGGATGAAGAAATTCATCCATTATCATAAACTAGCTACTAATCAGAGCCTTAACCAAAAGTCCCGTTGTTTCTACATCGGGGCTTTATTTTTTATCGGAGCTTTATGTCGCAGATGATCCTAATCAAGAGTTTTTTCTTCGGTATTTTCCCACCTTTTTTCTGGATAATCACCTTTTCTTGTTAAAGACCAGTTAACCGATCGAATTCCTTTTTCATTGGCATTCCCTGCAAACGCCCGTAACCACCATTTGGAACTCTTCGGGCTGAAAACCTTTGGGGAGCTTGACATCGGGTACGGTCACATCTTCGAGGCAAATCGTATTTCCACAGGAGCTGCAAACAAAATGGACATGGTTATCGTGGTGATGGCCTTCCGTACAATCGTCTTTGCAAAGCGCATAACGAACGGAGTTATCAGCGGTAGGTATAGTATGGATGATGCCTTTCTCCATAAATACCTGGAGGGTACGATATACTGTCACCCGGTCGAATTTTTCACCGGTCTTTTTCTCGATGTCCCCATGCGCCAGGGCCCCGTTGCTCGATAAAAAAAGTTCCAGTATTTTTTTCCGGCTATCGGTTACACTTAGCTGATTATGCTTGAGGATATGATCGATCTGGGTTTCATTCATTCTCGAGGCGGTCATGTTCATCCGGTTAAAAATTTCCGGCAATGTCAATTGCCAAATATATTGTTGCTGAATCGGGTTTGGGACACGGGTTCAACCAGGAGATCGGCAATATCTTTTTTCAGGGTTTCCAGTTCTTCTTTTTTCAGTCCATCGTAGATCTTCCGCACCCGCCCGCTCTTATCCACCAATGCAAAGAATTGCGTGTGCAGGAACTGCTGGTCGATATTCTGCAGGTTGTTCTTCGGATCATCGAGCAGGTAACTGTTACGGGCAGTGCTGTACAGGCTGTCCTTCGATCCTGTGAGGAACCACCAGTGCTCCGTATCGATCTTCATTGAATCGGCATATACTTTCAACCTTGCCGAACTGTCTGTTTCGGGATCGCAGGTATGCGAAAGGATCAGGAAGCCGGGCTCATTTTTGAATTGCTCATGGATAGGTAACAGGTTCCTGTTCATGATAGGACAGATGCTCTTGCAGGTGGTAAAAAAATATTCCGCCACATATACCTTCCCTTCCACGTCCCGCTCACTGATCGCTTTCCCGTCCTGGTTCACGAAATGAAAGGACCTTACATTATTGATCACCGGCAGCTTTGCTTTCCCGAAACCGGGGATCACCTGCGTTAGCGCTACGTAAAACCCGATCACGAGCAGCAGGAAAAATCCCAGATAAAATAATAACTTCTTATTCTTCATTTCCAGTACTGTTACTTTGAGACAAAGTTACAGGCGGCCCGCCCGATTTCAGCATTTTTTCAATGGTTCAACAAAAAAATTGCAACAAAGTTGCATAAATTAAACCCAGTCCCCTATCTTTGCTCCATGAATCGGATCAACTGGGATGCCTGGGGAGTTGCCACATCGATGGCCTGCGCTATACATTGCGCCATTTTACCACTTTTATTGACGAGTTTACCCATTTTCGGGGTCAATATCATCGAAAATACAGCATTCGAATATGGGATGATCGCGCTCGCTTTTGCCATCGGCACCTTTTCCCTCTGGCATGGCTACCGCCGGCATCACCACAGCTTCCTGCCCGTATCTTTATTCAGCATCGGGATCATCTTCCTGATCGCCAAACAGATATGGCATGGGTATCAGCTCTGGCTACTGCCTTTTGCCCTACTCTTCATCATTGCAGGGCATTGGCTGAACTACCGCCTTTGCAGGGTCCATGACCATGCCCACGCCGACGATTGCGATCACTGACAGCTTCCCTGTATCGATGCGGCATTTCCCGAATTAAAAAACAATTGCTGGCCGCACTTTGTTATTTTTGCAAGTAAATACAGTGTATTATGATCAAAACAGGAAATCCTGTCATCAGCATTTATACAGAAATGACCCCTAACCCGGAAACTATGAAATTCGTGGCGAATAAGCTGCTTTATCCGGGCAAAAGCATCGATTTTCCTGATGTAGAAAGTGCTAAACCTTCTCCCCTGGCCATCGAGCTTTTCGGTTTTCCCTTCATCCGGGCTGTATTCATTGCCAGTAATTTCGTGACGCTTACCAAGACCGGTGATACGGAATGGAGCGATGTGATCCCTACCATCCGCCAGTTCCTGAAAGAATATCTCGAAGAAGGCAAAGTAGTGGTCAATGAAGATGAAGTAGCCGCCATTAAACCTGAAAGCAGCAATACCGTGGCCGCTGATGACGACGATGTGGTAAAACGTATCAAAGAATTGCTGGAAAATTATGTAAAGCCGGCCGTTGAGATGGATGGTGGCGCTATCCAGTTCAAAAGCTATGATGATGGCGTGGTGAACCTGATGTTGCAGGGCTCCTGCAGCGGTTGCCCTTCTTCCATGATCACGCTGAAAGCCGGCATAGAAGGCATGATGAAACGTATGATCCCTGAAGTGAAAGAAGTGGTGGCCGAAGCCGAATAACGATAATCATATTTTTCCCTCCATACAGACCTCCTTCCCGGGAGGTTTTTTTGTTGGCTGGCCCTGAACTATTCCTTCAATGGTTTGACTTTTGTAACGTATTCGCGTATCTTACAGTAAACTGCTTGCGTATGGCTATCGTTTTTACCATCATTTCTATCCTGGCCGGACTGATAGTGCTGATCTTGCTGGTGGCCGCTTTTTTACCGGGCTCGTATAACGTGGAGAAATCTACCATTATCAACAAACCGGTGAATGGGGTGATGGACAAAGTGGCCGATTTCAATTACTACAAGCAATGGAATCCCTGGCAACAGATGGAACCGCAGAGCAAACAGGAGATCACCGGCACACCGAAAACACCCGGGCATAAATATTCCTGGTCGGGCAAAAAGATCGGGGAAGGCAGCTTGACACTCCGGGATATCGACCCCAAACATGTTCATATCAATCTCGAATTCATCAAACCCTGGAAAGCAAAAGCGAACGACAACTGGCTTTTTGAAGAATGGGGGAATGGGGAAACAAAAGTTACCTGGCAGAACAATGGCGCCCTTCCCTATCCGATGGCGCGACTGATGGGACCATACCTCAATAAGAGTTTACAGAAACAATTCGTGACCGGCCTCGAGAACCTGAAAAAACTTTGCGAATCATCTTCCCTTTAATCGGGCACGGCATTCCTGAAAACGCGCATGGCCATAGCAGGAAAGAAGCGCATGAGCTGGATCGCCATCCATTCCTTTGAGAAAGGCTTCCCTACATACTTTTCATATTTTCCATTCTCCACAGCTTTGGCGATCTGCGCAGCCGTTCTATCGGCAGGATATCCGTTACCGATCTCCTTCCCTTCCCTGTTCAATTTTTCTCCGGTGGCCGTAACGGCATTCATCGTTACTTTAGTGCGTATATAGCCGGGCGTGATCACGGTTACCCCGATATTATCTTTCCATACTTCCGCCCGCAGGCAATCGAAATACCCATGCAGCGCGTGTTTGGCCGCAGCATAGGCAGAACGCAATGGTGTGCCGATCTTTCCCATCACACTACTGATCACTACCAGGTGCCCGCTTCGTTGCTGTTGAAAATGGGGGAGCAATAATCGCGTCAATTCGATATAGCTGAAATAATCGATCTCCATTATTTTTCGGTGGATGGCCGGCAACGTGTCTTTCACCAGTGAGCGCTGGCTGATACCGCCATTGTGGAAGACCAGGTCGATCCGACCGAATGCGGCGATCGCCATTTGTACAGCCGCATCAAAAGTGGCCGGTGCTTCCAGGTCGAGCGGAAGGATGAACACATTTTCCGGATGGCCCGATTGCTGCCTCACCCTTTCCAGTTCCGCCTCCCTCCTGGCAGAGATGATCAGTTTGGCCCCTGCTTTCGAAAGCTCATATACCAGGGCTTCGCCGATACCGGAAGAAGCTCCCGTGATCCAGGCTATTTTATTTTGGTAGAAGGACATGCTTGCCATTTTTGAGGCTCAAATATCCGAACTTCCCATCATTCCCTGCAACACGCTGCACAATCTTTGTTTGTTGTAACGGCTGCTTGTATCTTGTGCATGAAATTATTTGCCGGCATGAGCTTTCAGGAGATCTATCAGCAATTTATACAAGGGATGCAGCAGACCACCTGGCTTGAATACATGGCCGTGTTTGCCGGCATTGCCAGCGTGTGGTTCTCGCGTATCGAAAATATCTGGGTATACCCTACAGGGCTGGTGAGCACTGTCATTTACATTTTCCTGAGCATGAAAGGGCACCTGTATGGCGAGGCCAGTGTGAACCTGTATTATACCATCATGAGCGTTTATGGATGGGTGCTCTGGGCAAAGACAAACGAAGCAAAAGAGCATCTGGTGGTGATCAGGTATTCCTCTTCGAAAGAATGGGCAAATCAATTATTGTTCTGCCTCGTATGCTACCTAGTGATCTTCGGTGCCCTCACCTGGCTGAAAAAAGAATTCGCCCCGGAAGCGATTCCCTGGGCCGATGCTTTCGCATCCGCCACCGCGTATACCGGTATGTACCTGATGGCCCGCAAAAAAGTGGAAAGCTGGTATTGGTGGATCGCCACTAACTTTGCCTCCATTCCATTATACTTTGTGAAGCACTATGTATTCACCAGCGTCTTTTATCTTGTGCTGCTGATCATGGCAGTGGCAGGATTGATCGAATGGAAAAAAAGAGCGGGGCGGCCTGCCGTACCAACAGCACAACATTGAATATGCTGATGAAAAAGATAGTTGTAATAGGACCTGAAAGCACGGGCAAGAGTACACTTTGCGAACAGCTCGCCGAACATTACCGCACCGTTTGGGTGCCGGAATACGCCCGTGGATACCTGTTGGAACACGGTACCCATTACAGCTTCGACAACCTGCTTACTATCGCCAGGGGACAGGTTGAACTGGAAGAACGAATGGCCCGTGAGCTGAAGCGGTCGCACAAAGCATCGGGCCATGATCATCCCGGTCTCCTGTTCATCGATACCAATCTTTATGTGATGAAAGTCTGGTGCGAATTCGTGTTCGGTCAGTGCCATTCCTGGATCCTCGACGGCATTGCCTCCAGGAAGTACGATCTTTACCTGCTGTGCAATATCGATCTGCCCTGGGTGAAAGATGAATTGCGTGAATACCCAGACCTCGAATCACGTCTGCAGCTCTATCATATTTACAGGGACACGATGATCAACCAGCAGGTGCCCTGGGCCGATATTTCGGGCAATTATGAAGAACGCCTCAGCAAAGCCATCAGCGCCGTAGAAAAAATGATAGGTACACCATAAACAGTTCATCGCTTCAATTGTTGTGATCAATTTATGTTGCCTCTTGTGAGAAAACACCAACGTCTTCTCTTTTATTTTACCTGGTTTACCGTCAACATGCTGCAGGCCGGTCAAACGGAACTGATAGATGATGAAGCATATTACTGGGTTTACTCGCGTTTTCCTGCCTGGGGTTATTTCGATCATCCTCCTATGATCGCCATACTGATCAAGGCCGGCTTCGGCTTCTTTCATCACGAGCTGGGTGTACGGCTTTTCATCGTGATGATGAATACGGCTACCATTTTTATCATCCAGGAGCTCACTGAAAAAAAAGACGACCTCCTTTTTTATGCCGTGGCCGGAACAGTGGCCGTAGCGCAGATCGGGGGCATTATCGCAGCGCCCGATATCCCCCTGCTTTTTTTCGTGGCGCTCTTCTTTTGGTTGTACAAACGTTTTTTGTACCAGATGAACCTCCTCAACAGCATCCTGGTAGGGGCCGCCATGGCCCTGATGCTGTACAGCAAATACCACGGCGTGCTGATCATTTTTGCCACTATCCTTTCCAACCCATCCCTGCTCCGGAAATACCAGGCATATATAGCCGTGCTGGTGGCCCTGCTCCTTTTTGCACCGCACCTGTACTGGCAATACGACCATGGTTTCCCTTCCATCCTGTACCATCTGTTCGAGCGCAATGCCAGTGAATACAAGCTCAGCTTCACGATAGAATATATTCTAGGCCAGATCGCCCTGGCCGGCCCGCTGATGGGCTGGCTGCTCCTGTGGGCGGCCTTTGTATACAAGCCTGCATCGCTGACTGAGCGGGCATTGAAATTTTCCCTGATCGGCTTGTATGGTTTCTTCCTGCTCTCCACTTTGAAAGGCAGGGTGGAGGCCAACTGGACGATCCCCGCCTTCATTCCGCTGATAGTGCTGAGCCATCAGTATTTTACGAGAGATGCTTCCCTGAGAAAATGGCTGTACAAGAGCGTGCCGGTCACCCTGGTGCTCATCCTGTTGGCGAGGGTGTATATGTTGTCGGCCATGCCCGGCATCAATGGAGTTAGTAAAACCGATGAGATCCATGCGAACAGGATCTGGGTGAATGCAGTGCATCGGAAAGCCGGTGGCTCGCCGGTGATCTTCCTGAACAGTTACCAATTCGCTTCCAAGTACTGGTTTTATTCAGGGAATCCTTCTATGTCGCTCAACGGGGTGGATTATCGCAGGAACAATTACAATTTCTGGCCGATCGAAGATTCGCTGTTTGGAAAAAAAGTGATGGCGACCGGTCGCGCCGAACCACCACTCCTGACCGAATTGCTGCCTGAAACGGACAGCCTGGCCAGTTTCTTCGTCGACAATTATTTTTCCTTCTCCCGAATACAGTTACGCTTACCGGAAGACCCGGTACTGGACAGTGGCCGCCTGGCCATCACAGGTGAGTTGTTGACACCCATTACTTACCTGCCTCTTGTGCAGCAACAGCCTTACGATACCGCTTCGCTCTATGTGAGCATTTTCCGGAAAAAGGAGAAGCCAGTATATTTCAGGACAGAATTTACCGTCGGTCAGATCAGGCAGGCTGTTCAGCCATTCAGTATATCCGTTCCTGTTAGTATGCAGAAGGGTGAATACTCGGCGAGGATGGGGATCAGCACGGCTATTCCGGGTTATTTCTCTCTCAACAGCACCAGTTTCCCGCTGAAGGTCCCATAAGCCGATTATTGAAGGAGGCGTTGAATATCGGGATCGTTCTGCAGGTTGCTCATTTGCTTCATCACCCAGGGATAACGGCCTGCCACATAGCCCGAAACCGGCTTCACCGTATATTTCTTTGGATTGGGCAGGCAGGCGGCGATCATGGCGGCTTCCTGGCGGTTGAGTTGTTTGGCCGGCTTGTCGAAATAATTCCGGGAGGCGGCTTCAATGCCGAATACGCCTGTGCCCATTTCAGATACGTTCAGGTACATCTCCAGTATCCTTTCTTTTCCCCAGATCTTCTCGATCATAAAAGTAAAATATACTTCCAGTGCTTTGCGGAACCAGCTCCTGCCCTGCCAGAGAAAAACGTTTTTGGCAACCTGCTGGCTGATGGTGGATGCCCCACGCACACGGCCGGGCTTCCGTTTATTATATTCCATGGCTTTTTCGATATGCTTCCAGTCGAACCCGCTATGATCGGGAAAGAGCTGGTCTTCCGAAGAGATCACCGCCAGTTTTGCATAGGGCGACATATCCCTGAAGGAAACATAATCCCTTTTCAAGCCATTGCCGGTGATCCAGCTTCCGAGCTGTGTAAGTGTAACAGGCGGGTTTACCCACTTCAGCAGGAAGATATAGAACAATTGAAAAAAGAAAAGGAAGATGAACAGTCGTTTGAGAAATCGCAGAACACGAAGACCCAAGCCCCGGGTTTTAATGGCCATTCGGATAGCAACTTTGGTTGCAAGATACTAATTCGAATCGAGGCTGTTCATGTTTTAATGATGAAGAATGGCGCCGGCTTTTATATAGACCAGTTTGTACTTGCCACCAACCTTATTGCCCTGGTCCTGCATCCGTTGCCAGACATACCCTGCTGCCGCTATGCCTGCACCGATTGCCAGCGATGGCAGCTTATTATTTTCCGTGAGGGATTCGCCGCGGTAAAGGGAGTTGATCAATTCCAGCACAACGAAGCCAACGCCGCCGATCATCATGAGCCGGGGAGCAGTGATCACGGCAAAGCCACGCTTACGGCCCCATTCGTTATCCTGTGTATAATTGAACCGCTTCAATTCCCTGTAATCGATCCCAACAATATATCTCAGTGTATCGAGCGTTGATCCGAATTCAGTGCCTACCAGGCGGGTCTCCTGTTGTCTTATATAAATGGAATCATTGCGGATGGCGACAATATATCCGTTCACATTAAATCCATTGTGGGTAGATGCGGAAAGAAAAGAGCCTTCACCATACGTTTTGAGGGTGCGGTTATTCCTTTTCTTCAGGATGATAAAATCGGATTGCTGGGCAAAACCTGCAGCAGTAAACGAAAACAAAAAGACTAGAAGTAAAATTGGTCTCATCAAGTCAACAAGTTACAGCACAACCTGAACTTAATACACTAAGGATTTGTTAAGACTGTTTTATCCGATAAAAACAAAGTCCCATACAGTAGCGCGAACCCGAATGCCACGAGGATCACGCCTGACACTTTATTTATTATGGAGATATTATGCAGGGTAAGCCGGTTGCGCAATTTGCCTGCAAGCAATACTTTGGCCACGTCGGCAGCAATATTCAATGCGAGGCAGACGGCAAAGATGAGTATCCTCTGTTGAAAGGTGTATTTGGCCGCAAAGGCAGTGGCAGTGCCCAGCCAGAAAATAAATACGCTGGGGTTGAGTGTATTGATCAGGAAGCCGCTGGAGAATATTTTGGCCATCTCTCTTTTCCTGAAGCGAATGGCCTGTCCATCAGCATCAGTACGCAGGCTCACCTTCTTGAAGAACAGGTAATAGATGCCCATGATGAGCAGGAAGGCGCTCCCGAAAAACCCGATCAGGCTTTTGTACCTGAGCAGGTCCGATACGAGTGCAGAGAAAGCATTGCTCACCACTACGAGTACAATATCGCTTACCCACACTCCTGCCACGAAGCTGAAGCCGCCGGTATGACCATTCACAAGACTTTGCTTGATGATGGTAAATATAACTGGTCCCACCGATAGGGCGAGGATGCATCCAAGCGTAACTCCACTAATAATGGCCTGCCACATGCGTTATAAAAGAGGGATGATTTTTAAAGTTCCAGGAAGCGTGTCCATTCCTCATACATCTTTCCCTTCATGACCCGCGGAAATTTGTGTTGTCCGCCGATCTTTCCTTTGTGTTGCAAAAATTCCATGAACCGGGATTCCGGTAAGATGGTCAGGTATACTTCTTTCAGCGCGCTTTTTCTTTCGACGGCATAGTCGTCGTTCAGCTCACATAGTTTTTCATCGATCTTGCGACGCAGGAGATCGGGATCGGTCTTGTCATCGCAGGCTACCCACCATTGATGGGCGAAGAACAATCCATGGGGAACGCCGGCCACCGTATACTCGGGGATACAGATATTCAGCTCATCGCTCACGAGCTGAACGGCTTTGTTCATATTGTCGACGCTGAGGTGTTCTCCCACCAGGCTGAGGAAGTGTTTGGTGCGGCCGGTGATCACGATCTCCGACCGTTCCTTGTCCACAAAACGGATGGTGTCGCCGATCAGGTAGCGCCAGGCGCCTGCTGTGGTGCTGAGCAGGATCGCATAATCCTTGCCTTCCTCCACTTCATGGATCATCAATACTTCCGGGTTTTCGCTCACGTTGCCATCTGCATCGAAATTGGTATCGTTGAAGGGAATGAACTCAAAGAAGATATGATCGCTGAGCGCCAGCCGCATACCCCTGGCATATTGGCGGTCCTGGTAAGCGACGAATCCTTCGGAAGCGAGATAGGTCTCGATGTAGGTAAGTGGTTTGGCCACCAGTTTTTCGAATCCTTTTTTATAGGGTTCGAAGGATACCCCGCCATGTACAAAAAAAGCGAGGTTAGGCCACATATCATGAATAGTATTGAGGTTATAGCGTTCGATGATCTTTTCCATGCACATCTGGATCCAGGCAGGAACACCTACCACGAAGCCGATATCCCAGTTGGGCGCTTCTGCCACGATGGCCTCGATCTTTTTATTCCAGTCCTTCGTACGCGCGATCTTTTTCCCCGGTTTATAGAATGGAGAGAACCAGAACGGAACTTTCTTCGCAGTGATGCCGCTCAGGTCGCCGGCATAATAGCCGGGCCCTTTCTGCAGGTCAGTGCTGCCACCGAGCATGAGCCATCCCTTACCGATGCTTTTCACTGGTATATCATGATAGGTACGCAGGGTGAGCATCTGTTTGATCATCACGATGCGGTTGCCGCGCATCAGGTCATTGGTGATGGGAATGTATTTGCTGGCTGATTCGGAAGTGCCGGAGCTGAGGGCAAAGAATTTGATCTTGCCGGGCCAGCAGATATCGGGTTTACCTTCGAGGGTCTTGTGCCACCATTCATGGTAGATCTTGTTATAATCATAAATGGGGACCTGCTGCTGGAATTTTTTACCGGCATGTTTGCTTAGGAGAATTTCATCAAACCGGTATGCTTGTCCGAATTCCGTAAACCGGGCTTTTTTCAATAACTTCTTTAATACCCTGATCTGTTGTCGTTTAGACGACCGGGCAGGCAATCGCAAAGCTTTCGCAATAGACCGGGGTAAGGAGATTTCAATTAACGCCATTCGGTAATGCCCGGTTAGGTCAGGCAAATTCAAAATTAAGGGATTAAAAACAAATGGATACCTTATTATTTCAATGCGATAGCCATTCCCTGGCGCTCCTTCGAGTGACTGCCCACCATGCTTCCAGTACTGCTTCCGTGAATAAGTGATGTTTGCGCCGGTACATCGCGGCCCAATCTTTCGATGATGCTTTTGAACGGCAGGCCGGCCCCCTCACAAAACAAAAGGTGGGTTGCGTGCTTGTTGTCCTGTACGATATTAATAGCCGACCGGACTTGCAGCAATTTTTCTACAGGTTCGGTCTGCTGTGGTTCACCAACTATCAGGAGGGAAATTTTATGCTCCGGCAAAGTATCCCGGCCGATCGCTCTCCTGTGCAGGCCCGCCTTTGCGCGGATAGCTAATTCCAGCAGCTTCACGTATAACCACGATACCCCGCCTTTAAAATGCTTCCGTACAAAAAGGATCATGGCCTCATAAAACAATTTTATATAACGTTCATCCTTATTCGTGCTTTCTCCCTTGAAATGCAGAATAGTGCTTCCGGCAAAATAATAGTTCCTGAATCCGGCCAGTTGTATGCGATAACTGAGATCGATATCTTCGGCATACATGAAGAATTGTTCATCGAACCCGCCGGTCTGTTCAAGCACTGATCTTCTCACCAGCATAAAAGCGCCGGCCAGCACGTCTACCACATTGTTCTGATCTTCGGGCAGATGGCCCAGATAGTATCCTCCAAAAAAACGGGAATGGGGAAACGTTTTCGTGAGACCGGTCATTTTGCAGAAAGAGACCCAGGGTGACGGGAATCCTCTTTTGGATTCCTGGAGATATTGACCACTGCCATCGATCATCCTGGCGCCTACGGCGCCGGCATCGGGATGCGAGCGTATGAACTCCAGGCATTTTTGAAAACAATCTTCCGGAAGGATGGTATCGGGATTGAGGAATAACACGAATTCGCCCCTGCATTCCCCCAGGGCCAGGTTATTGGCTTTGGAAAACCCTTCATTCGTGCTATTGACGATGAACCTGACAAATGGGAACACAGGCTGTAGATATGCTATGCTGCCATCCGTGGATTGATTGTCGACCACGATCACTTCTACAGCCGGCCCGTTCCCGCCCGCCTTCGCCGCCTCAAAAGCATCGATAGCTTTTTTAACAGAGCACAGGCATTGCTCCAGGAAATATTTAACATTATAATTGACAATAATGATCGACAGATCCATGATACTACGAATATAAAGTTTCAGGCCGATAAGAGACAAGTCTTATACCTTTTACATGCTTATCTTTGCCCCATGCACAAAGAAACATTACTCAATGCCACGGAAGCCGGCGCTAAGGTGTTACAATATTATTTCAACAACAAAGACCTCCGGATCAGTAATAAGGAAGGGATCAATAACCTCGTCACGGAAGCTGACCACGCCTCTGAAAAAGCGATCCTCGAAACGATCAGGCAGCAATTCCCCGATCATTTCATCCTGAGTGAGGAAGCTGGTGAGATCGCCATGGACAGTGAGTATAAATGGATCATCGACCCTATCGACGGGACCGTCAACTACGCCCACGGCATCCCGATCTGCTGTGTATCGATCGGGCTGGAGCATAATGGCAAAATGCTGATGGGCGCCGTTTTCAATCCTTTCCTCAAGGAATTCTATTTTGCTGAAGCCGGAAAAGGGGCCATGCTCAATGGTGAACCGATCCAGGTCAGCGCACAAACCGAAGTGATCAAAAGTTGCCTGGTAACTGGTTTCCCCTACACCTATCTGGATATGCCGAACGGACCGCTCGAATGCTTCGAGCGTTTTATCAGGAAAGGGGTCCCCGTACGCCGGCTGGGCTCTGCTGCCATGGACCTTTGCTGGGTGGCAGCCGGAAGGTTCGATGGTTTTTATGAGCACAAATTGCAGGCCTGGGACAGTGCCGCAGGTTTCCTGATCGTGGAAGAGGCCGGTGGCAAGGTCACCGATTTCGCCGGTACTTATTACTCACCCTTCCAGCCGCATATTCTCGCCACCAACGGTAAGATCCATGCGGAAATGTTACAATGGATAAACGATAAAATCTGATAAATATCATGAGCGATCAAAGAACAGAAGTAGCTGATCTCGGAGAGTTCGGGCTGATCCAACACCTCACCAGGAACATAGAGCTGCAGAACGCCTCTTCTATTGTTGGCGTGGGTGATGATGCCGCAGTGATCGATCATTTCGGCAAGCAGACAGTGGTCACCACCGATATGCTCATAGAAGGAGTACATTTCGACCTGATGTACACGCCACTGAAACATCTCGGTTATAAATCCGTTGTGATCAACCTGAGCGATGTGTATGCCATGAATGCCACGCCCACACAGATCACCATCAGCCTTGGCCTCAGCAACCGGTTCAGTGTGGAAGCGCTCGATGAATTCTATGAAGGCGTCTATGCTGCCTGCTCGAAATATGGGGTCGACCTGGTTGGTGGCGATACCTGTTCATCCCAAAAAGGTTTTATCATCTCCGTAACCGCCATCGGAGAAGTGACCCCCGATACTTATGTGAAAAGGAGCACTGCCCAAAAGGGCGACCTGCTCTGCTGCAGCGGCGACCTGGGCGCTGCCTATGTGGGATTGCTCTTTTTGGAAAGGGAAAAAAAGATCTATCTCGAAAACCCCAATATCCAGCCTGATCTCGAAGGTGAATCCTATGTGATCGGCCGGTTGCTGAAGCCGGAAGCCAGGAAAGATATCATCGAGTTCTTCGCGCAGAACAATATCAGGCCCACTTCCATGATCGACATCAGCGACGGGCTCAGTTCCGAGATCCTGCATATCTGCCAGGAGAGCGGTTTGGGCTGCCGGCTCTATGAAGAAAAGATCCCGGTTGCCGAAGAAATGCGGCGGGCCGCTTTCAAATTCGAAATAGACCCAACGGCCTGCGCGCTCAGCGGCGGGGAGGACTATGAATTACTGTTCACCCTCCCACAATCAGATCATGAAAAACTCGTTCTTAATGAACAGATCAGCGTGATCGGTTATATGACTGAAGCAGCGGACAATGCAAGTATCATCACCAAAGGAGGCAACACATATCCCATTACGGCACAGGGCTGGAACGCATTCAAAAACACCCGTGGTTAAGAGGATCCGCATGAGGCAGCCGATCTCCTTCAGCATTGTTGTGCTCAGCGCCATGATCACCATAGGCTGCTCCTCATCGCGCCATGCATTCAACCCAAAACAGCAATTTACTGTTGCGGACCTGCGATCCGATTACCAGCTTTTCCGGCATATCTTGGAAGAATCGCATCCCAGCCTTTACTGGTTCACTCCCAAAGACAGCATGGACCTCTATTTCGACCAGGGATTCGCCAGGCTGAACGATTCGATGGATGAAGTGCAGTTCAGGAATATCCTTTCGCAGGTCACCAGCCGGATCCACTGCGGGCATACCACCGTGAAGTTCTCCAAAAGATACAGTCATTATCTCGACACGCTCCGGCAGCCGGTTTTCCCCCTCAGTCTCAAAGTATGGCCCGATTCCATGGCCGTTGTCGCCAATCTCAACCGTAAAGACCTCGTGCTGCGCCGTGGTACAGTTATAACAGCCATCAATGGACGAAGCACCCGCCAGATCACGGATACATTATTCAGTTTCCTGGCCGGGGACGGCCATATCCTCAATGGTAAGTACCAGACCCTCAGCAATCGCGGCACTTTCGGAAATATCTACCGTAATGTTTTCGGCCTTTCTGATCATTTCACCGTCAATTATATAGATACGGACAGGCAGGAAAAGCAAGCCGTGGTCCCTATCTTCGAGCCCCCGCCAGATACTTCCCGTAGCAGGCAGGCGCCATCGGCTACCCGGCCCCGTAAGCCGGAGAAAGAAGAGCCGCGCACGGTAGTGCTGCGGGGAAGCCGCAATGTGCAGATAGATACCACCCTTCATTCGGCTTATATGACCGTCAATACTTTCTCCAGGGGACAGAGCCTGAAATCATTTTTCCGCCGCACTTTCCGGGTACTGAAGAAGAACAATATCCGGCACCTGGTAGTGGATGTAAGAGGCAATGGAGGCGGCGATGCCAGCAATTCCACCCTGCTCACACGCTACCTGGCCGATAAGAAATTCAAGCTGGCCGATTCTTTATACGCCGTCCGGCGGTCGAGCCACTATGGCAAACATATCGAAATGCAGCCCCTCTACTGGTTGCTGACGCAGTTCGTGACCAGGAAAAAAAGCGATGGATATTATCACCTGGGCTATTTCGAGCGCCATTATTTCAAACCCAAAAAACGCTTTCACTTCGATGGGGATGTATACATCCTCATTGGTGGCAATTCCTTTTCGGCCACTACGCTGTTCGTAAAAGTATTGCAGGGGCAACCCAATGTGAAAGTGATCGGAGAGGAAACAGGTGGAGGCGCTTATGGAAATACGGCATGGATGATCCCGGATGTTACCCTGCCGCGTACCAGGCTCCGCTTCCGTTTGCCGAAGTTCAGACTGGTGATGGACAGTTCACTGGTCAGGGAAGGGAGAGGTGTGATGCCTGATATCATGGTGCCTCCATCAGCAGAATCCATTCGCAGAGGCATAGATCCGAAAGTGGATACCGTGCGAAAAATGATCCTGCAAAAGAATGGAATGGTAAAACAATAGGCCCGCTACAATTCGATGATGAAATCGTCGGCATCCTGGAGGAAAGGAAGTTTATGACGTACCTCTTCCAGCTTTTCCTTTTGCAATGTGATCGTGAAAATATCCTCTTCGTGCGCCCTGGTATATAATACTTCTCCCAGGGGATCAATGATCATACTATCTCCACTATAATAAATATCTTTTCCGTCGGTACCCGTCCTGTTCACTCCAACCACATAAGATTGGTTTTCGATCGCACGGGCCTGCAATAAGGTCTTCCAGGCATGAATGCGGCGTTCGGGCCAGTTGGCCACATAGATGATCAGGTCGTATTCAGGAGTGGGGATGGCATTTGTACTTTCGGTTGTGGATAGCTGTTGCCTCGCCCATACCGGGAAACGCAGGTCATAACAGATGAGCAGGTTGATCTTCCATCCGTTCACGGAGGCGATCAGTCTTTTGTTCCCTGCCGTATAATACTCGTTCTCGCCGGCATAGCCGAACAGGTGTCTTTTATCATAATGGCCGGTTTGACCATTGGGCAAGACCCATAGCAGGCGGTTGAAATACTGGCCCTGGTCTTCAATGATCAGGCTGCCGGTGAGAATGATCTTTTTAGCGGACGCTATCCCTTTCATCCAGGCAACCGTTTCTCCGTCCATCTTTTCTGCGAGAGAAGCAGCATTCATACTGAAGCCGGTACTGAACATTTCCGGGAGCACCACAATGTTCGTCTTCTCCCGGATGCCATTGATCTTTTCTTCCAGCATGCGGAGATTGGCTGACTTGTCTTCCCAGTGAAGGCTGGTCTGGATGGTGGTTATGATAATTGATGACATGGGCCCTGTATGCATTAAGTATGGGACAAAGGTAGGGCCTGTTTTTCGGATAAGCTATGGATCAGTTCCGCCACGAGGGCCGTCCACCCTGTTTGGTGGCAGGCGCCGAGCCCACTGCCATTATCGCCATGAAAATATTCGTAGAACAGGATGAGATATTCATTGCCGGGCCGCTGGTAGAACCAATTGGCGCTGCCGTATGCGGGCCGCTGGCCACTTCCGTTCTTTTCGAATAACTCGACCAGCCGGCCGGTCAGCTCATCGGCCACCTGCAGGAGGTTCATCTTATTGCCCGACCCGCTTGGGTATTCCACCTGCAGGTCATCGCCATAAAATTCTCCAAACCGTGCTATGGACTGGATGATGATATAGTTGATGGGCATCCACACGGGGCCCCGCCAATTGGAGTTCCCTCCAAACAGGTCCGACGTGCTGTCACCGGGATCATACTGTATCTTATGCTCCACGCCTTCTATGAGGATAGAGAAAGGATGCTGTTCATGGTATTTAGAGAGTGCGCGGATGCCGAATGGCGACAGGAACTGGGCTTCGTCCAACACTCTTTGCAGCAGGTATACCAGTCTTTCCCTGGGCACCAGCGACAGCAGGATCTTGTCCCCCTCCTTTCTTTCTTCATTCGGCCAGTATCGTCCATTTTTGAGGCGATAATTCTCGAACCAGGAAATACGTTTCTTGAAATCGCCCAGTTTATCGAGGATCTTTTTTTCGATCAGGGAAACAGCGAACAGGGAAGTGAGGCCAACGATGGAGTGTATGCGTAAATGCAGTGGCGTTCCACCTGCAATGGAAAGGGTATCATAAAAGAATTTATCCTCTTCATTCCACATTCCCTGTTCATTCAGGGCTTCGGCGATCAGCACGAAATGTTCGAAGAATTTGGTGGCGGTATCTTCAAAGGCTTCGTCTTTCATGGCGATCTCGAGGGCCATGTCCATCATATTGAGCGCATACATGCCCATCCAACTGGTGCCATCGGCCTGTTCGAGCTGCATGGCGCCCGGCAGCTCGCTGCTGCGGTTGAATACCCCGATATTATCGAGGCCCAGGAAGCCTCCTTCGAACATATTATTACCATTCGAATCTTTTCGGTTGATCCACCACGTGAAATTGATAATGAGCTTCTGGAAAATGCGTTTCAGGAAAGCGATATCCCCTTTGCCGGTGGCGGCTTTTTCGATGCGATAAACCTGGAGGGCGGCCCAGGCCTGTACGGGTGGGTTCACATCACTAAAATTCCATTCATAGGCGGGCAACTGGCCATCGGGTTTCATGTACCATTCGCGCATGATGAGGGTGAGCTGGTGCTTGGCAAAGGTAGGATCGATCAGGGCCATGGGAATGCATTGGAAGGCCATATCCCAGGCGGCATACCAGGGATACTCCCATTTATCGGGCATGGCAATGATATCCTGGTTCTTGAGATGCTTCCAGTCGTGGTTCCGGCCGGAAAGCTTTCCCGGGTTCACCGGTGTAATGCCATCGCTTGTTGTAAGCCATCGCTCCACATCGAAATGGTAATATTGTTTGCTCCAGAGCATACCGGCCAGCGCCTGTCTTTGAATGGCGGCATGCATGGGATCGGGCGTGGTGCGCAAAACGGCGGCATAGAAAGCATCTGCTTCTTCCTTACGGTTGGAAAAGATACTGGTAAAGCCGGAGGCAAAAGGATTTTCAAGGATCTTATTGCTGAGTCGGAGGTAGATCGTTTTTACTCCGTTGGCTTCGATGCGGTATTTATATACGGGTGCAAAGCGGGTACCTGTTTTCTTATTCCTCAAAGGTTCAAGGTTCTCTCCGTGGATGATGGCCTGATGAAAAGCGTCTTTGGTAAAAACAGTGGTATTGGGTCGGGCAGCCACTTTCTCGAGATTGGTCTCGTTATCGGTCATGAAACTATCATCGGCCGGCTGGTAGTATAAATAATAAGACCCGAGTCGTTCATGTGATGCCTTTACTGAATTCTTATCACGGCGGGTAATGGTTGGTTTTTTGATGCTGTCGTCATAGCTCCAACGGTTGTAGAACCATAGTAGCGGAAGAACCGTGATGGGGGCGGCCTGCGGGCCGCGGTTGCGGACCTCGATCCTGATACAGATATCTTTTGAATGTTCTTTGGCGTATGTAACATGCACATCGAAGTATTCATCATTGTCGAATACGCCGGTATCGAGTATTTCGTATTCAGGTTGTTCTTTGGTGCGTTTGCGGTTCTCTTCCAGCAGGGCGGCATAGGGGAATTCCCGTTGAGGGTATTTATACAAATACTCCATGTAATAATGCGTGGGCAGGTTATCGAGGTGATAGTAGAGCTCTTTCACATCTTCACCATGGTTACCCTGGTAATTACCGAGGCCGAAGAGACGTTCTTTGAGTATATGATCTCTTCCGTTCCAGACGGCGACGGAGAAGCAGAGGTTCTGAAAGAAATCGGAGATGCCGGCAATTCCGTCTTCTCCCCATTGATAGGCCCGGCAGTGGGCATGATCGAAGGGAAAATAATTCCAGGCATCATTGTTCATGCTATAATCTTCGCGCACGGTGCCCCATTGGCGTTCGCTGAGATAGGGACCCCACTGCTCCAATGGTATTTTCCTCGTGGCGTTCACGGCCAGTCGCTGATGTTCTGCTGTCATAATGGGTTAGGCAAATGTCGGAAATTAACAGCAAGGATCGTTACATAGGTGGGAATCCGGGAATTATTTCAGTTTCTTCAATTGTTTAATGAGGTCGATCCGCTCAATATAAGCTTTGGCATCTGCTGCCTTTTCATCGAAGAATGTCTGATCCTTATACTTTCCTATCCTGGGATCAATAATCCCATGTAGTTTCTTTCCCAGTTTTTTGGAGGCTCTATGGTTGGTATTCGACATACAACAAATTTAATTTTTTTTCCGTTTAGCCAAAAAACTATCATACGCCTGGTCTGATGTAAAGGGTTCTATTTTGTCATTGATGATCCCATAAAGGTCAAATTCTGCCTCCAGGAATACCAAGCAACTATTTATTCCCATCCGATACAATCTATTCCTTGCTTTATTCCTGCCTCTGGCAAAGATCCATGCTTGGGGGTACTTCATTGTAAAATCATGGACAATGACGGCTACGGTAGCCAGTATCTTTTGACGGTCCTTATTATCCGATACAATCGAGTAGTTGATCTTACCAGTCTTTTCATCCAGGTCTCCCAGGGAAAGATTATAAATATCAGGTCCTATCCTGTCGAAGCGGACGATCTTTCTGATCATGCCGGCCGGGCCTTCACTAACAAACTCATAAATTCTAAAATTCTTATCAATGATATATGGGTACAGGGTCAAGTGCATACCATCAAAGCCACTTTTCATGCAGCCTCGATATAGAAACAACTAAAATCAACTAACGTACTAATACAAACGAAAATATTTTTACTCGCCTCCCCGAAAACAAAAAGCCCCACGCTTGCACGAGGAGCCAATTGCTAATTCGAACGATTGATTTTCCGGGTTACGGACCATTCAAAAAAATAAGGGGCCGGACACCCTCACCGGCCCCCTACTATCTCACTAAATTCAATCTCACCATCCATTCTTGCCTATTATAGCTTCTTTATGAATATCAAGTTTTGTGGTCTCTTATTGCATACACTTATCACTGAATATTCCCCTTGATCTCGATCCTTTCTTTCTTTAAAAAATCCACATCATGTTCGTCGTCATGTTCAACGATGATCTTTCCCCAGGTAACAATATCGGCCCGGCAGTCGCCTTCCACCATTATTTTTATATTGGCTGAATTCAATACCCCGATCGTAGATACTTCCGCATGGCGTCTCAGGGTAACCTGCTCCAATTGTTGCACCGGCAGGTAAACCAATGCCCGCTGATTGCATGGCCTCGCTGCGCTCACGTACAACACGCCTCCCCTGACTTCCATTTTTACTGCATCGGCATAGCGAGGAGGCCCTTCGATCTTCACCTGCTGTGATGCGCTTTCTTCGAGCAACAGTTTGATCCCGTTATCTACTACTATCCTGCTGAAAGTCCCGGGAACTATCCGTACCCTGGGTGGGTCCCTGTCTACGTGGTCATTCCCTTTTGCACCGGTTTGTACAAAGAACATGCTTACAATGGTCATGATCATTGTGAATTGTTTTTTCATGGCTTATAAATTAGAAAGTGAACAATTACTTTGATCTAATGACGCTGCAAAGTTGTAGTATGTTACAACTTTGGGCAATAGCATAATGATGTGAGGTTCTGGATAGATTTATCAAATTATCAAGAGGGACCAGGTATCCGTGTGGAATGGTAGATCAAGAATATTTTAAAGGCTCCATACCCATCCGAGAAGCAGGCAAATGAAAACGATGGCAGGGGAGGGCAGGCGGGTAAAGCTCAGGATTAGCCAGGTGCCCAGGATCACGACAATATTCAGCAAACTGACGGTCTTGAATTCCGTAATGGAAATATCTTTCATCATATAGGCTGTGGACGCCACCATTATACCAACTACCACGGCATTGATCCCTTCGATCGCCCTGAATACAACAGCATAGCGTTGGAGATTATGCCAGATGGGAAAGAAAAACAGCACCAGCAATGCACTCGGCAGGAAGATGGCAATGGACCCGATCATACAACCAAGCACCTGCCAGGGAGTTCCCCTGTCTTTCATGGCCATGCCGCCCATAAAAGATGCAATGGAAAACACCGGTCCCGGAATGGCCCGCACGATACCCGCGCCGGTATAAAAGTCGTCGCGGTTGACCTGGATCACATTCCCTTTCTTATCCTGATTCTTCCTGATCACCCTTTCAGATTTGGGCCTTTCCACATACTGCTCGTACATCATGGGTATCAGTACCTGTCCGCCCCCGAAGACCAGGCTGCCGAAACGATAGGTATTCTCGAAAAGGTTAAGCGGCCGGCGATTGGGCCAGTCGTTCTTCCTGGCCATTTCACTCACGATACCGGCAGCCATGAAAATGATAGCAAAGAGCCAGATATTTCCCCATTTTATTTTTTTCGGAGGCTGTCCTTTCTGAGGAATGCGTTTGTCACTCAGATTTGTGACCACGCCTCCCGCCACGATGAGGATCGGGAAGATCCAGGGTGTTTTGAACAGGAAGAAAGTAGCAACGGTACTCACTGCGAGGATCACCCTGGTAATGGTATTGTGAATGGCCAGGCGGAAAGATTTGGTAGCGGCAAATGCCAGAAAGCCCACGGCCATGGGTTGAATGAATTTGAAGACGCCGGCGCTTTCGGACCTTTGATCGAAGTATTCGAGTAGAAACGAAAAAGCGCCCATCAGGAAGCAGGCCGGGAATATCCAGATCAATAGGGTAAGAACGGCCAGCGGGATACCGCCTCTTTTGTATCCGATAAGGGTCAGCACCTGGGTAGATGAAGCTCCGGGCAGGAGCTGGCAAAAAGAATTATAATCGAGTACTTCCTGTTCGGTAACGTCATGCCGCTGGTGGACAAACGTTTTCATCACCATTCCGAAATGTCCCTGCGGACCCCCGAAGGCAGAAATACTATGAATAAAAACAGCTCTTAAAAATTTTGTATGACGCAGGAGCACCATGAAGCAGTTTTCAGATTTTCCTGAATGCTGTACAAGTTATGAAATGTAGTGCATTCAGGTACGATAATAACTGTTGCGCTCGATCTCTTCCTTCACTTTATCAGGCACCAGGTAACGGATCGATCTGCCCTCCTTGATATTATTACGGATATGTGTAGCCGAAATTTCAAGCAATGGGGCTTTGAGCAATGTCACCGAGGCCTGGTCATGGACATTCTTCACTTCATGACCCGGGCGCTTATATACATAGACGTGAAAATTCCTGAGAATATGCTCATAATTTTTCCATCGGGGTAAATTTTCGAAACTGTCGCTGCCCATGATGATGGCAAATTCATGAAGGGGGTATTTTTCCTGGAGATAAGCAAGCGTGGTTACTGTATAGGATGGTTTGGGCAAACGGAATTCTATATCGGTGGCCTTCAATTTCGATTCTCCTTCAATAGCCATTTGTACGAGGTAGAGCCGGTGATATTCATTGAGCAGGACACCGGAAGGTTTGAGTGGGTTCTGCGGGGAGACCACAAACCATACCTGGTCGAGCGGTGTTTGCTGAACCATGTAATTGGCAATGATCAGGTGACCGTGATGGATGGGATTGAAGGAGCCGAAATAAAGTCCAACTTTCATGAACAGGATAATTGTTTTAATGAAGTTGCCACGGAAAGGACAAAGTATCACGGATCAAGAACTGTTCCGTGCACCTGGCACATTCCGTGGCAAACAAATATTTGGTTCAGACCAGCTCTACAAATATATTCTCCGCCTCATTTAGGCGTAAGCTCAGATTATACCCGGCAACGCTGATCGAGATGGGGTCGCCCAGTGGCGCGATCTGTTCGATACTGACCAGTTCGCCGGGCACGCAGCCCATTTCCATCAGTTTAAGGAACAGGTCATTGTTCTCGAAAGACATGATCCTGGCTTTACTGCCTGCGTCCAACTCGGATAATCTTTTCATCTGTAATACAATTTAATCGCTTTGATAACCATTGCAGGTAACTTTGGTTCAGTCCACCGATATTCTCATTCTACTGAAAGCCACAACAGTTTTAGCCAACAAATGTAGCTTTGTATCCATAAATAAATATTACGATTTTCGAAAATGCTCAATAACAGGCCAGCACCTATCTATTTTCATTTCCTGGAGCGTATATCGCTGAACCACCGTACCGAGCTGAAGTCCTTCATCCAATCTTTGTTCAAAAAAGAAGGAAAGCAGCTGGGATCGCTGCATTATATCTTTTGCAGTGACAAGTATCTGCTGGAAATCAACAAGCAGTACCTGGCCCATGATTATTACACCGATATCATCACCTTCGATCTGTCGGAAACCTCCGGGGTCATTTCCGGTGAGGTCTATATCAGCACAGACAGGGTCCGGGATAATGCCCAGAATTTCAATGCTACTTTCACCCTGGAATTACACCGGGTGATCTTTCATGGAGCTTTGCATTTGTGTGGGTACAGGGACAAAACAAAAAAGGAAACGATGCTGATGCGTCAAAAGGAAGACCATTACCTGGGCGCGTACAGAAAATAATAAACCGTTCCACGAAACACGGTTTCTCTAAGAAACATCAATTAAAAGCCTATTCTCCTCCGAATTTCTTCAACAGATCCATCTCCGCCTTGATCTCATTGATAGGAATACCTTCATTCAGCCGGGCAAGCTCATGCATTCCAAAGGAGGAAACCGTTTCAATATGATCCTTCCCGGATTTGAGGAATCCTTCGAGTGCACCAATACCCTGGATTTGGGAAGACTCGATACGCTCTATCTTTTCTACCATTTGCCGGCAAATAAAAAGCCCGGTTTGTTTGAATAAATGATCAAAATAGGCTTTTGCTGCCAGTACATCCACCCGGCCCCCATCTATTCCCAGCCTTTCTACCCTGATATTGATAAAGCTCCAGCATAATCGGAGGTCCTCTTCTACTGAAAAATCAAAGTAGGCAACAGGAACGATATGGTCTAATTGCCAGGCAGCCGAGAAGTTCTCCCAATTCAGGTCGTCATTGAACTGGAGCTCGATCCATTTGCGGAAGGTTTTGGCATCCAGTCCGAAATATGGTGCATACACCATACTCGGATTCCCCTCCAGTACATACCTCCTTAAAGCGATCTGCCATTTACGCTTCTCCCTGAATTTAAGCAGGGAATCCGTGATCTCTGTCTTGGGTGTCCAACGCTTTCTCATATTTCAAAGATAATGTTTCATATAGAAACTGTGTTTTGTGGAACATTCCTATCCAAGAAAACGTTTAAATACCTCCTTCAATTAAAATTATCTTTGCACTCTTATGTTTCCTCAATACGATGTCATAGTGGTAGGCGCTGGTCATGCAGGATGTGAAGCAGCAGCAGCGGCAGCCAATCTGGGTTCCAGGGTGCTCCTGGTGACCATGAATATGCAGACCATCGCCCAGATGAGCTGCAATCCGGCCATGGGTGGTATAGCAAAAGGGCAAATTGTGCGCGAGATAGATGCCATGGGAGGCTATTCCGGGATCGTTACTGACCTCAGCATGATCCAGTTCAGGATGTTGAACCTGTCCAAGGGGCCTGCCATGTGGAGCCCCAGGGCACAAAACGACCGGATGCTTTTTGCCGCCACCTGGAGAGAAAAGCTGGAGAATACTCCCAACGTGGACTTTTACCAGGATATGGTCAGGTCTATTATCCTTAAAGGGAATAGAGCATGTGGGGTGGTTACTGGTTTGGGCCATGAGATCCAGGCCAAATCCGTGGTGGTTACCAGTGGAACATTCCTGAATGGCATTATCCATATCGGCGAGAAGAAGTTCGGAGGGGGCCGTGTGGCAGAAAAAGCGGCAACCGGTATCACAGAACAATTGGTAGAAGCCGGGTTCGAAAGCGATAGACTTAAAACAGGTACCCCTCCCAGGGTAGATGGGAGAAGCCTCGATTACTCCAAAATGGAAGAACAGAAAGGGGATGATGAAATAATCGGGTTCTCCTTCAGCAATACCAAAAAACCTACAGAACAAAGGAGCTGCTGGATCACTTATACGAATCAAAAGGTACATGACCTTCTGAAAACAGGTTTCGACAGAAGCCCGATGTACACCGGCCGCATAGAAGGTATCGGTCCAAGGTATTGCCCCAGCATCGAGGATAAGATCAACCGGTTTGCGGAGCGCGACAGGCACCAGCTCTTTATCGAGCCCGAAGGCTGGAATACTATCGAGATATATGTAAATGGGTTCTCTACCTCCCTTCCCGAGGAAGTACAGTTCGAAGCCCTCAGAAATGTACCCGGCTTTGAGAATGTACGCATCTTCAGACCTGGTTATGCCATCGAATATGATTATTTCCCGCCTACCCAACTCAAACATTCACTCGAAACCAAACTGATCGATAATCTCTTTTTCGCCGGGCAGATCAACGGGACCACCGGTTATGAAGAAGCCGCTTGCCAGGGATTGATGGCAGGTATCAATGCCCACCAGAAAACAAGGGACCTCGAGCCACTTATACTGAAGAGAAGCGACGCCTATATCGGTGTTCTCATCGACGACCTGATCAGCAAAGGGACGGAGGAACCTTACCGTATGTTCACTTCCCGTGCAGAGTTCAGGACCTTGCTCCGCCAGGATAATGCAGACATCCGGTTGACGGAACTTAGTTACCGCCTTGGCCTTGCTTCCCAGGAAAGAATGGATACAGTGATCGTTAAAAGGAACGGAGCCACCGAGATCAGGAATATGCTCAGGGAAATATCCATTGAACCGGGAGAAGCTGAAGAATTCCTACGCCGTCATGATTCTGCTCCCCTCACCCAAAAACAGAAAGCAATACAATTATTGCTTCGCCCTAATATTACCTTACCTGCCATGATCGCCGGGCTCGCCCCACTACAAGGAAAATTCAACACTTACGCTCGTGATGTACTGGAGCAGGCAGAGATCCAGATCAAGTATGATGTTTACATCGAGAAAGAAAAAGAGATCGTAAAGAAAATGAGCCAACTGGAAGATTTGCTTATCCCGGATAATTTCGATTACGACCGGGTATCTGCTCTTTCCAATGAAGCCTTACAAAAATTCAAGAAGATCAAGCCCCGTACACTGGGACAAGCCAGCAGGATCAGTGGAGTTAACCCCAGCGATGTTCAGATCCTCATGGTGTTTATGGGAAGGTGATCAGGTCAACAATTTGCTCCAGGTATTCCTGGTCTATTGTATCGAACTCATTGAGCGCGCTGCTGTCAACATCCAGCACGCCGATCACTTTACTATTTCGAAAAATAGGAACTACAATTTCAGACCTGGATAAACTACTACAGGCAATATGTCCGGGGAATTTTTCCACGTCAGGAACAATCATCGTCTTTGCTTCCGCCCAGCTGGCGCCACATACACCCTTATTATAACGGATACGTGTACACGCAACCGGCCCCTGGAACGGCCCCAATACCAACTCCTCTCCTTTCACCAAATAAAATCCAACCCAAAACCAACCGAACTGCTCCTTTAGGGCCGCCACCACATTTGCCAGGTTGGCCACCAGATCAGGCTCTCCTTCCAGCAGCCCCCTGATCTGCGGGATCAGCGATCTATATTGATCTGCTTTTGTTCCCGAAATAATATGTAAATCTTCTGCCATATAAAATTCAACAAGAAATTACCAAAACAAATTTACTCTACTATATTAATAGACTATTAAATTCACCACGATTCGTGAATCCTTTCTCTCATCCTCTGCAATAAAGTAAATCCCACAACTCATTTTAAGACCTAAAATTCGGCTCAATGCAATTCACGGATCACTTCCCTACTTTTCTCCTATCCTTCCTCAAAACCCATTAAAACCACCTCTCCTTCCTGTCTTTTCCTATACAGCTGACCGCGGTCAGCCTTAGGAACCAGAATCTCATCCCACCCATCCCATTTATCTCATAAATCCCAGTTCAGACAAACTACAATCCATACTTCGCACTGATCTCCAGCATCCGCTCGATGGGCTTTTTCGCTGCCACCCGCAATTCCTCATCCATCGTGATCTCAGGCAGCTCATATTCCATACAGAGATATAATTTTTCTAATGTGTTCAACTTCATGTGCGGGCAGTCGTTGCAGGCACAACCATTATCCGGCGGGGCCGGTATAAACGTTTTATGGGGAGATGCTTTTTCCATCTGGTGCAGGATCCCCGTTTCAGTAGCCACAATGTATTCCTTTGCGTCGTCCTGTTGAGTATATTTCAACAGTCCCGTAGTAGATCCGATATAATCCGCAATACGCAGGATGGGCTCTTCACATTCCGGATGAGCGATCAGTTTGGCTTTCGGGTGGCGCACTTTCAACTTTGTGATCTTCTCCAGGCTGAAGATCTCATGCACCATACATGCACCATTCCACAATAGCATATCCCGGCCGGTCTTCTTCACCAGGTAGGCGCCAAGGTTCTTATCAGGCGCAAAGATGATCGGTTTATCAGCCGGCACCGATTCAACGATCTTTTGTGCATTGCTGGAAGTACAGATGATATCGCTCAGGGCCTTGATACCAGCGCTGCAATTGATATAAGAGATCACTACATGATCGGGGTGCTGGTCCCTGAAGCGTTTGAACAATGGAGGCGGTGCACTGTCGGCCAGTGAGCAACCAGCTTTGAGGTCGGGCAGCAGCACTTTCTTGTGCGGGTTCAGGATCTTGGCTGTCTCCGCCATGAAATGCACCCCGGCAAATACGATGATATCTGCATCGGTCTTTTCCGCTTTCTGCGCAAGTCCCAGGCTGTCGCCTATATAATCCGCCACATCCTGGATATCCGGCTCCTGGTAATAATGCGCCAGCACGATCGCGTTCTTTTCCTTTTTCAACCTTTCGATCTCGCGGAAAAGGTCCAGTTGCGGGTCCACTTCCACATCGAGAAAGCCAGCCCTTCCCACATTTTCTTTTGCCGATGCTATGTTAATATCCTCCATAGTATTTATTATTAATTCTATTTTTTTATAAATAACCTATTATTATTACGGCTGTGGATTAGTGGATAAATGTAAAAGCCGGAATTTTGGTAAAGTTACAACAACCTGTTTATCCACAGATTTCCACAAACCATTAACAATCACAAACTGTGATCGGTTCTGCGATCCCTGCCTTTTTCCACTCCCGTGGATTAAAAACGGTCAGGATAAAAAACCTTCTTTCCAACCTTCATTTTCCTGTTAGTGTGTGTGGAATATCTCCGGGTTTATGGACATCGCCGGCCCTGTCCTTCGTCCCCTGAAAATTTTTGATCCATCTATCCACGGAAACGGAATGGGAAAAAGGAGGCTTTTCCACAGTATTTATGGCTTATCAACGGGGGTATGGGGAGACTGTTTTCACAAGCCCGTTCCACAAAAAAAATTTCGCGGCCTTCGGCCGGAGAAAGAGAGAACCGCCCAACTGGTAAAACCCTTTGTTCATGCTGCTTTGAACCTGTTTTCCACAGTTTGTTCATAACCTTTTTTCCCCTATTTTTGCCATCCGTTTCAAAACCGTACGGACTTATATCACTATGTCAGTTATTCAGACTATCCGCGACAAAGCCGCGTGGATCATCATTGCTGCGATTGCATTAGCCCTGATAGCCTTTATTGTTGAAGACGCATTACGGTCAGGTGGCATATTCAGTTCGCATTCTACCACCCTTGGCAAGATCAATGGAACCAAGATCGATGCTATGGCCTTCGAACAAAGGTATAAAGTGGCCGAAGCAAATTATCAGCAAGCCAATTATCCTGTCGACGATCGTTTGCGCCAGCAGATCCGCGACGGGATCTGGAATGAATATGTAGAAGATGCGGTACTTGGGGAAGAATATGAGAAGCTCGGCTTCGCTCCTATCAGTAAAGAAGAAAGAGGTGATATTTTATATGGTCCCAATCCGCCTCAGCAATTGCGCCAGCAGTTCACTGATCCCAAGACCAATATGTACGATGCCGCGGCAGCGGCACAGGCCATTGGTTCCATGAAAAAGAATTCTGCACAGTACGTGAGCTTCTGGGGTGAGTTCGTGCCTGCCCTCGAGAAGAACCGCATGAAAGAAAAATTCGTATCACTTCTCAGCAACAGCGCCTATACTCCGAAGTGGCTGGTAGAAAAGATCAACGCAGAGAACAGCCAGATCTCTTCTATCTCTTATGTATCTGTGCCCTATGCCACCATTCCCGATTCAACTATCAAGGTATCGGATGATGATATTCGCCAGTACGTGAACCAAAATAAAGAAGCATACCAGCAGGAAGAGGCAAGAGGTATTGAATATGTGATGTTCGACGCAGCGCCCAGCAAGGCCGACAGCGCAAAATCACTCAATGATATCGCTGCCAAAAAACAGGAATTCGCCAGTCTCCCGGCATCGGAAGCCGAATCTTTCCTGGTACGTAATAATAGTGAAACACCCTTCTTCGATGGGTATGTTCACAGCGCCGCCATGAAGGTGGCTTTTGCAGATTCCATCAAACAACTGGCCGATGGCGCCGTATACGGCCCCTACCTGGATGGCAATAATTATGTACTGGCTAAAATGCTCGGTAAAAGAGCCATCCCCGATTCCGTGAAGAGCAGGCATATCCTCATCAAGATCCAGGACCAGCAAGGTGTGAAGAGAACTGATAGCGCGGCCAAAAAACTGATCGACAGCATCGTGACCGCCATCCGCAATGGCGCCAGCTTCGACAGCATGGTGGTGAAGTTCAGCGATGATGAAGGCAGCAAGAACAATAAAGGAGAGTATGAATTCTCTTCCATCCAGTTCGGAAACCTCAGCAAAGAGTTTGCAGAAACGATCTTCTATGGTAATACCGGTGATAAGAAAACAGTGAAAGTGGAGAATGCCTCCTATGCCGGCTACCATTATATTGAAGTGCTCAGCCAGAAAAATATCGCTACCGGTTACAAAGTGGCCTATATCTCCCGGCCGATCGTTGCCAGTGACGAAACGGTGAACACCGCTTCCAGTGCTGCTTCGCAGTTTGCAGGCGAGAGCCGCGACAAAGCATCTTTCGATGAGAACGTGAAAAAGAAAAATCTGAATAAATTCCCGGCCATGGATATCAAACCCATGGAAACCGGTATTCCCGGCCTGGGTGAGAACCGTGAGCTGATCCGTTGGATCTTCAACGATGCCAAACCTGGCAAGGTAGCGGACCATGCCTACCAGATCGGTGATAAATATGTTGTGCCGGTATTGGTGCAGGCATATAATAAAGGTGTTATGGCGGTCGACAGGGCCCGCCCACTGGTTGAATACAAGATCCGCAACCGCAAGAAAGCGGATGCCATCATCCAGAAAGTAGGTAGCGCGAATACGCTTGATGGCATTTCCAAAGTTGTGAACCAACCTGTGCTGAAGGCAGACAGTATCATGTTCAGCAGTCCCTTCATCCCCAATATCGGCAATGAGACCAAGCTGATCGGCGCTGCTTTCAATAAAGATAACCAGTCGAAGGTATCTACGCCGATCGATGGCGAGATCGCAGTATTCTATATCAAAGTAGAAAATATCAGCGCTAAAGCCAATCCGAACCTCGATGTGAAACAGATGCAGCAGTCCATGAACCAGAACCAACGCATGTCTGGTTTCCGCATCATCGAGGCCATCAAGAAAGGGGCCGATATAGTCGATAACCGGATCAGGTTTTTCTAGCAATACGATCCTGGGTTGATAAGTTAAAAAGTTGAAAGGTTAACAGGTTGAATTCCCTGTTAACCTTTCAACTTTTTAACCTGTAAACCCAACCATAAAGTGCTTCCTCACCCAACATTTCTGTGCTACCTTTGTTTAATCAATGTATGAGTGAAGAGATCATCAATAAAGTAGCGCAGAGCCAATTGATCACGCTGGACCTGGAGGAATACTTTCCCCGCGAACCCATCGTTGTGTTCGATCTCAAGCCCTATTTATTCATGGAGATGGTCCTGAAAGAAAAGGATTTCAGGACAGCGCTGCAATCGCTCGACTGGACCATATACCAGCACAAGCTCGTAGCAGTTACCTGCTCTTCGGATGCTATCATTCCTATATGGGCCTATATGCTGGTGGTTTCCTATCTCCAGCCAATTGCCAGTGAAGTATTGTTCGGCGATGAAAGGTCGGTACAACAACAACTATTTCTGAAAAAGATAGAAGCGATCCCTGTTTCACCATTCGAAGATAAACGGGTAGTGATAAAAGGTTGTGGAGATGTACCGATCGGTGAAGCTGCTTATCTCACCATTACAAAAATGCTGAGACCGGTTGCAAAGAGCATCATGTATGGAGAACCTTGTAGCACTGTTCCTATCTTTAAGAAAAAATAATTGAAGCCGATACTGTAGTGTCGGCTTTTTTTGTGCCCTGCATCAGACATCAAAACCGTTCCGACATGGACGTAGAAATATTGGCGCGGATCCAGTTCGCATTCACCATTGCTTTTCACTACATCTATCCCCCGCTGAGTATTGGGCTTGGACTGCTGCTCGTGATATTCGAAGGGATGTACCTCAAAACAGGGAACCAGCTTTATGAACAGATCACCCGCTTCTGGATCAAGATCTTTGCCTTGATCTTCGGCATCGGCGTGGCAACGGGCATCATCATGGAATTTGAGTTCGGCACCAACTGGGCCACCTATTCCAAATATGTGGGCGATATTTTCGGAAGCGCGCTTGCGGCGGAAGGCATCTTCGCCTTTGCCCTCGAATCCGGATTCCTGGGCATCTTAATTTTCGGCTGGAACCGGGTAGGGCCGAAAGTTCATTTTTTCTCTGCGGTGATGGTCTTTCTAGGGTCGATGTTCTCGGCGGTCTGGATCGTGGTGGCCAATTCCTGGCAACAAACGCCGTCAGGTTTCCGGATCGTGGGAGAAGGTATGAATGCCCGCGCAGAGATCACGGATTTCTGGGCCATGGTCTTCAATCCTTCCAGCGTTGAGCGTCTCACGCATGTATGGATCGGGGCTTTTCTTGCCGGCGCCTTCCTGGTGCTGAGCGTGAATGCCTGGTATATTTTAAAGAACAGGCATTTGGCCATTGCAAAACCTTCTTTTAGGATTGCCTTGGTAGTGGCTACTGTCTTCAGCTTATTACAACTCTTCGTTGGTCACAGGAGCGCGGAAGGCGTAGCGAAAAATCAACCTGCAAAACTGGCGGCGCTGGAAGGACATTATGATTCGGTGGCCAGGGCGGATATGTACCTGCTGGGATACGTGAACAATAAGAAACAGGAAGTAACCGGGATCAGAGTCCCCGGAGGCCTCTCCTTCCTGCTCTACGGTAATTTCAATGAACCGGTGAAAGGACTGAATGCGTTCCCTGCCGATGAACGGCCTACACAGGTCAATGCCATCTTTCAGTTCTATCATATCATGGTAGGCATCGGGATAACACTGATCGCACTGACCCTGCTGGCATCATGGCTTGCCTATCGTAAAAAATTATTCGATAAGCGCTGGCTGCTCTGGATCTTTGTATGGGCGGTATTATTACCCCAGATCGCGAACCAGGCCGGCTGGTTCGCAGCAGAAATGGGCCGGCAGCCCTGGGTGGTATACGGATTGCTGAAAACATCCGATGCGCTTTCGAAAGCCGTTACCGCCAACCAGGTATTGTTCTCCCTGATCCTGTTCATGGTCGTATATATATTACTGTTAGTATTGTTCCTTTATATGCTCAACAGGAAGATCCAGCACGGGCCGGTCGACTATGGAACGAAAGAGGCCATCGAAGAGGGCAGCAAGCGGGATAATCCGCTGATGGGGCATTGAGAGTTGGCAGTGGGCAGTTTACAGTTGGCAGTTGAACCTTGAAAGTGCCTGCAGTACTATTGATTGCTAAAGCTGCGGGTACTAACTGCAAATTGCCAACTGCCAACTATATTAATTAAATGATCTGTCAAATGAATACATTCCTCGGTCTCGACTACAACATCTGGTGGTTCCTGGTCTTCGGTGGCGTGATCAGCGGCTATGCTATTCTCGATGGCTTCGATCTCGGCGCCGGTTCGCTGCATCTGTTGTTGAAGAAGGAGCAGAGCCGCCGCATCGCCCTCAATGCGATCGGGCCGGTATGGGATGGGAATGAAGTATGGCTGGTCATTGGTGGCGGTGCTTTGTTTGCAGGATTCCCCGTGGCTTATGCGGCGATCTTCTCGGCATTCTATGTCCCGTTCATGGTGTTCCTGGTTGGACTGATCTTCCGGGCTGTTGCCATCGAGTTCCGCAGCAAGGAGCCAATGCTCTGGTGGCGCAAGGGCTGGGACATCGTGTATTGCGTGGCCTGTATCATCATTGCCCTCTCGCTTGGATTGATGCTGGGTAATGTGGCGTATGGTATTCCACTCAATGAGCACAAAGAATTTTCAGGTAACTGGCTTTCATTCTTCAATCCTTTTTCAATACTGGTTTCGATCACCACCCTGGCCCTGTTCATGATGCATGGCGCCATTTACCTCACCATGAAAACGGAGAACAGGTTGTATGCAAAGCTGCATATACTTGCCAATAACTTTATCATCTTCTTTGTGCTGAGCTTTGTGATCACCACGATGTATACCCTGCTTTACGTGCCGCACCTCAGTGATTTTTTCAGGGGCAATCCCGGAGGGTTCGTGATCCCTGTGATGATGGTGCTGGCCATTGCGAATATCCCCAGGCAGATCAAGAAAGGCAAATACCGCTATGCTTTTTTAAGTTCGGCCCTCACCATTGCTTTGTTGCTGATCATGGTGGCGCTGGAAGTATTCCCCTACCTGCTTTTCTCTACATCCGATCCGCATAACAGCATTACTATCGATAATGCGGCGTCCTCGCCCAAAACGATGAAGATCCTGCTCATCATCGCCCTGATCGGAACGCCGCTGGTAGCGATCTATACCACTTTCGTGTTCTGGACCTTTAAAGGAAAAGTGAAACTGGATGAGACCAGTTATTAGGAAATGGCAGCTCCTGCTTTTTCCAGCAGGACCTTCGTTTTCCGGATGCCTTCTTCCTCGGAGATCTTGTCGCCTTCAAACTCGATCCCTACATAACCCCTGAAGCCGGCGTCCCTGACGATCTTCAGCATTTTGGCATAATCCGTTTCCACGCAATTGCCTGCTGCATCGAAATCATAAGTTTTGGCGCTTGCGCCTTTGGCGAAAGGCATCAGTTCGGAGACGCCTTTATAGCGATCGTATTCTTCGATACATTTTCCCTCCCAGGGGCCTTTGCCGTCGCGCTTCACACAGAAATTGCCGAAGTCGGGCAGGGTGCCTACATTGGGTTTGTTGATGGCTTTCATGACGCCTGAAAGCCAGACCCCATTGGAAGTATAGCCGCCGTGGTTCTCCACGATAATATTGATCCCCACTTTGGCGCCGTATTCACCGAGGCGGCCAAGGCCATCGATAGCGGCTTTCTGAACATCTTCGGCGCTGCCCTCTCCGAAGGCATTCACACGGATGGTGACGCAGCCCAGGAATTTGGCTGCATCGACCCATTTATAATGATTATCCACCGCCTGCAACCGTTCTTTATCGTTCAACGAAGCGAGCGAGCCTTCCGCATCGCACATGATGAGATGGTTCTTCACACCATTATCGTGGCAGCGTTTGAGCAGTTCGGCCAGGTACTTTTCGTCTTTGGCTTTATCCTTGAAGAACTGGTTCACATATTCCACGGCACCGATGCCATAATCCCTCTTCGCCACGAGGGGAAAATCGAGGTTGTCGAGTTTTTTTGCGAAGAGCGCTTTGTGGAGCGACCATTGGGCCAGTGATATTTCAAAAAAAAGTTTGGGAGCAGTGCTGGTACTGGCAAAAGATGCAAGAGCCGATGGACCGGCCCCGATACCTGCTGCCAGTCCGCCCAACTGCTGCAGGAAATGTCGACGATTGGTTGGCATGTGCTTTGAGTTTTTCGGATGGGAGAATAAGGTAATTGGAAAAATGAAAGTACAAAAAAGCGTGTAGATCAGAACCACCCTCTTTTTTTGAAGACCCACAACATCCAGAGGGGAACGAGGAACATGCCGCCTACTGCGAAATAGAATCCCCATTCACGGTGTGCGTAGGGGATCACGTCGAAGTTCATTCCGAAGATACCGCCGATCACGGTGGCAGGGGCCAGCAGGCAGGTTACGATGGCCATCACCTTCATCACTTCATTGAGCTTGAGGTTGACGTTATTGATGTAGAGGTCCTGCATGCCCATCATGATATCACGGTAGTTCTCACCGAGGTCGTAGGCCTGAACGATATGATCGTATACGTCTTTGAAATATTTGGTAGTGCGGTCGTCGAGCAATTCGCTTTCGCTGCGGATAATACCGTTGACGAGATCACGCACCGGTGCCAGGTTGCGTTTGAGCACGATAAGCTCTTTGCGCAACTGGTTGATGCGGGCCAGCGAGCGGGTATTGCTGCGCCGGATCACTTCTTCTTCCAGTGATTCGATGGCTTCGCCCAGCTTTTCCATCACGAGGAAGTAATTATCGACGATCAGGTCGAGCATGGTATAGAGAAGGTAATCGGCCGTGCGCTGGCGGATCTTGCTATTCGCCATCTTGAGCCTGGAGCGCAGGGGGTCGAATACATCGCGGCGGGCATCCTCCTGGAAAGAGATCACGAAATCCTTTCCCAGTACAATACTGATCTGTTCGGTCTCCACGGTTTTATTCACATCATTGTAGAAAAGCATATTGAGCAGGCAGAAGAGCACGCCTTCCACCTCATCCATCTTGGGACGCTGGTTGATGCTGAGGATGTCTTCGATCAGCAGCGGGTGGATATTGAAGTGATTGCAGACCGATTCCACGTCCGATTTTCGCAGCCCATCGATATTGATCCAACTGATATGTTGGTTATCCTTGAATTGATAGCAGGCATCGATGGCCGAGAACTGCTTTTCTTCGACGGTATTGGCGTCGTAGTCATACACAGCGATCTCTACATCTGCAGCTTCCTCACGATGAGGGATCACCGTAGGGTTGATATGCAGGATCTCCTTGGTCCTATGTGTAGCGAACAGCGACGAAAGGCCAAGGTAGCGGAGGTATTTCTGTGGGCTCATTGCCATAGTGCACCGGAAAATTACAAATTACAATTTCTCGTAGAGCGCGCGGAGCTTATCGCGGGTCATAATTTTTTCCCAATCCCTGCCCAGTGCATTTTCCCAGAGGGGTTTCATGCCCAGCGATACATTGATCATGGTATCGAACTGTTCATCGGTGAGGCCCTTGCAGATGCCGGTTGGGATCTCTACTTTATTTTTCTCCACCATTTTTTTGAACTCGGCCACGCCTTCGGGATAATATTCTTCGAGGTGGTCCATCACGATACAATTCCCGATACCATGTTTGGTGCCGAGCAGGTAGCTAAGGCCATAGCTCACGGCATGGGCCACCCCTACCTGTGAATAGGCAATGCTCATGCCGCCGGCATAGGAGGCCATCATGAGTTTATCGTCCGATTCACTGTCCCAGTTATTCTTCCTTACGAACACTTCCCGGCAGAGTTCGAGGGCTTTTTCCCCATAAGATTTGCTGAACTCATTAAGATAAGTGCCCTGCAGGCTTTCGATACAATGTATATAGCAGTCCATCCCCGTATAAAAGCGCTGGTTCACCGGGGCATTGGCTGTCAGTTCGGGATCGAGCACGATCTGGTCGAAGGGAGTGAAATCGGAGTTCATGCCCAGCTTGCGGGTAGGCCCTGTGAGAACGGTAGTACGTGAAACTTCTGCGCCGGTGCCGCTGAGCGTGGGGATACCGGCTTTATAAACGCCCGGTAATTTCACGAGGTCCCACCCCTGGTAATCGGCCGAGGAGCCGGGGTTGTTCATCATCAGGGAAACAGCTTTGGCCAGGTCCATCACGGAACCGCCCCCGATACCGATGATACCGCTGATGGTACCGAATGCTGCTTTCAGGTCCTGGGCCAGTTTATCTACATAAGAAGTTTTTGGCTCATAAGTGACATCGGCAAAGATCACCTTATCCTTTCCCCGGAGCGGTATACGATTGATCAGCGGTTGTCCGTTCCCGGTAGGAGCGCCTTTTTCGAAGAAATGGTCTGCGAGAAAGATCATCGGTGCATCGCCTTTGCGCTGAGGGGTAAGGATCTCCTCGAGCTGGTCGAAACTGCCGCGGCCGTACACTACATAGCTCACCATCCTGAAATTTCTGAACTTCATAAAGTATTAATCTGGTAAATGGTTATGAAAGATATGGATTGCGTTGCGAAGGTAGGAGAAAAGCACAGCAACAAAAAAACGCAGCAAGCTGCTGCGTTTTGTTATAAGAACCCTAACCAATCGCTGTATGTGGTGTACCAGCTATTTTAATAACACAGAGGCGGCAAATGCATCGCCTGTAAAAAATCAATCGGGATTACGGAATTGCATAGGTGAAGGCTGAAGGTGTACCTGCCCTGTGTCAACAATATTTTTTGGCGGCTACCAAGGATAGTTGGAAATGTCAGCTTCTGTGGTGATCAATGGTAAAAAAACGATTTAGCATGGCTAGACAAGGTCTTAAAACCGAAGCACTCTTTTTTCATGGATAAAAAATTTTAATATAAACCTAAACGACTGTGGAAATGAAGAATCCGACCGTAGGATGGGTAAAGTTAGTTTTTTAAATTTTACCCCGGAAGCTAATATGAAAAAAATTTGCAGGTTCCGACAAAGCCAGGCAACAATTTGCGGACGGTAACGTAAACACCTTGGCCAAAATACCCCGGTTCAGGCAGAAACATGCAAAAAGACGGTCAGACAACGCATCAGTTTTTTTCATCATTTAAAATTATCCTGATAACCTTTTCAATGTTCGGTCCTTATACTACCTAAAAACTCACAATATCTGCTTTTATTATCGGGTGTGCATAATTCGTGGATCAGCCAATAAGGGCCGCAGCCCCGAAAACACCGGCACTATCGCCCAGGGCCGGCTTCAAAACGGGAACATCCAGCCGGTTATTGAAGATATTCTTTCGAAGGGAGGCGATGCCGGCATCATAGAGGGCATCGATATTGCCGACACCTCCGCCTACCACGATCACATCGGGATCGAGCAGGTTGGTGACCACGGATACAGCCTTTCCGAAGAAATGGGTAAGCCGGTCGATAGTGCGTGTAGCAGCGGGATCGGTCCCTGCCTGGTGGCGATCGGTGATCTCCCGGAGGCTGCGTTGGTGGCCGCTTTGTTCAAAATAGAACCTTTGAAGCGCCGGGCCAGAAAGTACGGTTTCCACGCAGCCGGTCTTGCCGCAATAGCATGGCCCGCCGCTTTCATCCAGGAAATTATGGCCCCATTCTCCCCCAATACCATGCCGCCCGTTCCATACCCGTCCATTGACCACGATACCGCCACCTACGCCGGTGCCCATGATGATACCGAATACGAGTTGTGCCCCTGGTACTTTTTGCTGAACGATGCCCCACTGGGTCTCGGCGAGGGCGAAGCAATTGGCATCGTTGGCCAGTACAACAGGCACCTGCAGCACTTCTTCGAGGTCTTTTTGAAGGGGTTCGCCATTTAGGGCAGTACTGTTGCAGTTCTTCATGGTCTGCAATACGGGATCGAGCACGCCAGGCGTTCCGAAGCCGATGCGATCGGGCCGAAGGCCCGATCGCTCCTGCATTTGCTGCACCAGCGATCTTATCTGGGAAAGGATATGCCTGTAGCCTTTATGGCTTTCGGTATCGATTCGGGTACGCATTACCGGTAGCGCCTCCTGGCCGGCAGGAAGGATGACACCTTCTATTTTGGTGCCACCCAGATCGATGCCCCATAGCAGTTGGTCCATGCGTTATTTTTAGTTTGGAAGGAATTATTGGATCAGCCTGGATGCTCGCTCCAGGTCTTCCGGCGTATCGATCTCGATACCCATATAATCCACCACCACCATGCGCAGCGGGACCCCATGTTCCAGGTAGCGCAGGCATTCCACTTTTTCCGCAGCCTCCAGCGGCGTTTGCGGCCAGTTGGTGAAATTCAGTAAAGCCTGTTTGCGGAAGGCATATACGCCGATATGTTCATAATAATTGATGGGCAGTTCCTTATTACGCGGATAGGGCACCACGCTCCTGCTGAACATTAGCGAATTCATTTTCAGGTCTACCGCCACTTTCACGAAATTCGGATCGTCGATCTCGGATTGTTTGGTGAGCACCTGCATCAGGGATGCCACCTGAACGGTAGGGTCGTCGAAGCATTTCAGTAATTGCTCCAGTGGTTTTTTCCGGATGAATGGAGTGTCTCCCTGCACATTGAGCACTATGTCCAAATCCATACTGGCCGCAGCTTCCGCGATCCGGTCACTACCGCTTTCATGTTCCCTGATGCTCATGGTGGCATTTCCGCCATGGGAGACGATCTCGTTATAAATGATCTCACTGTCGGTCACCACCCTCACTTCATCGAAGAGGCCGGTGGCCAGGGTATTGTCGTACGTGTGCCGGATCACTGTTTTATTATTCAGCAATTGCATCAGCTTGGCAGGGAAGCGGGTTGCGGCATAACGGGCCGGTATCATCGCAACGATTCTGGTCATGGCAAATGTTTAATACGGGCTCAAAGATAGGGATAGTGAGAACGCGGGACTAGTAATCGGTTTTGACATGTTTATTGAAAGGAAGTTTGAACTGGTATCCCAGGTTTTCGTCGGTACTGCCTTCCAGCACATCGAGCCCGTAGTGAAGGTTTTTGGGATCATCATAGACGAAAGTGCCGAAGATGCGGTCCCAGAGGGAAAATATATTGCCGTAATTGGTATCTGTATAGGGCCTTTTATAATGATGATGCACTTTGTGCATATTGGGCGACACGAAGATCCAACTGATCGGTTTATCGAGCCAGAGCGGCACGCGGATATTTGCATGGTTGAAATGCGTGAAAATGGCGGTAGTGCTGCGATACAGGAAGTAAAGCCCGATCGGCAGCCCCAGGAGGAACACGCCGAGTATGGTACTTGATTCACGGAACAGCCATTCACCGGGATGATGGCGGGTGCCGGTGGTCACGTCCACCTTGGTATCACTATGATGGACCATGTGGAATTTCCACATCCATTTTATTTTGTGCATGGCATAATGCGGCAGGTACTGTCCGAAAAAATCCATGAAGAAGAGGGAAAGAAGAACGGTGGCCCAAAGCGGAAGGTGCAACCAGTGGATGAGCCCAAACTGGTGTTTGGTGACCCAACTGCATACGGCAATGGTCACAGCGCCCAGTAGTAAGTTCAGCAGGATGGTGGTGAACAGGAATACCAGGTTTACGCCTGCATGCCTGTATCGTTTGAAAGAAAAACGGAATAAAGGATAATACCCTTCCAACAGCCAGAAGAAGACCATGCCTCCCATGAGGATAGCGATACGCTGCCAGTTCTCGATGTGTTCCCAAAAGCTCATGAAGGATTCCATAGGCATGCATGTTATGTTGCTAATTTACGACTAAAACCCGTTAGGTATCCTGCAATTCCTCCCGTTCATACCCACAGTCGAAACAGCGGTACACTTTTCGCGCTGCCATGGCATAATTACCGAAAAGCCAGGAAACGATGGCAGTGAACCAGTTCACGGGATCGCTGGTCTGTGTAACATAATGCACATTGGTGGAGCCACAGCGTGGGCAGGTGGCCGCGGCCTGGTAGGCCTGTTCAAATCCGGCGATCAGCTCCAGGGCCCTGTTCACCTGCTCTTCATACACCATGAGCTTGATACCGCCTACGGCATTGGTGAGAATGGGATCGAGGGTAACTGTATTTTCATCCTGCAGGTACGCACGGATCCCTTCTTCCTCCAGGCGCTGCAACATGAGGTTGGCGGGAATATAGTTATCGTACGAGCGTACAGCTACGAACAAAGGGAAAGTTTTTAGCTATTCAGCATCAGTGGCATTACCAGCATCAGCATTTCTTCATTCTCATCCTGCTCGGTTGGCTTGATGATACCGGCTTTGGTAGGCGTGGAGAGCTCGATGACGATCTCGTCACTGTCGGCCCCATTCAGCATTTCGATCAGGAATTTACCATTGAAGGCGATCTGCAGGTCTTCCCCGCTGTACTGGCATTTCATGCGTTCTGTTCCTTCAAAGGAAAAATCAACGTCCTGGGCAGCCAGTTGTAGCTCACTGCCGCTGATGTTGAGCACAACCTGGTTGGTGCTCTTGTTACTGAAGATGCTTACACGGCGAAGTGCGCCCTGAAAATCGGCCTTATTGATGGTGAGCTTATAGGGATTATCGACAGGGATCACCACTTTATAATCCGGGAAACGGGCGTCGATGAGGCGGCAGCTCATTTGCGTGGTGCCATGTTTCACGAAGAGGTGGTTGCTGTTGTAGCTGATGGTAAGCTCATCATCGTTATCGGGCATGGCTGTGCGCAGCAGGTTGAGCGGCTTTTTGGGAACGATCAGTGAATCGTTCTTGGGGCAACTCACATCTGTCCTTTTATAACGGACGAGGCGATGGGCGTCAGTGGCCACGCATTGCAGCCCTTTCTTGTCCATTTCGAAGAAAACGCCGGTCATGGCCGGGCGCAGGTCATCGTTGCTGACGGCGAAAAGTGTTTTATTGATGGCTGTCACCAGGGCGGAAGAGGTGATGGTGAAAGAAGTGGTGTCATCATTCACTGGTTCCTTCGGGAAGTTATCGGGGTTCTCACCCATCACTTTATATTTACCATTGTCGCTGGTGATCTCAACGGCAAAGTTCTTATCGATATTGAAGCTCAGGGGCTGATCGGGGATATTCTTGAGCGAGTCGATCAGGATCTTCGCAGGGATACATACCCGGCCGGTATCTTTGGCTTCCACCTCCATCTGGATCTTCATCACGGTTTCCAGGTCGGTGGCCACTACTGTCAGCTTGTTCTTTTCCACTTCAAACAAAAAATCCTCCAGGATAGGCAATACAGTATTGGCATTGATAACACCGCTGATCTGTTGGAGTTGTTTCAACAAAGCCGAGGAAGAAACGATGAACTTCATATACTTCATTAAGATTTGAGCAAATATATAATTATGGTTGATACCTTTTATTGGTTTTTTTGAACAGTACTGGGGGGAGTTGGCAGTTTGCAGTGGGCAATTGGCAGTCGGTTCAACCCTGTGAATGGAGCATTCGATATATTGACTGACCCTCAACTGCCAATTGCCCACTGCAAACTGCCAATCAATACATTATAAATAATCATCATGCAAATGCCACGGCTATTGCACAAGTCCCTAAAATAAATAACTTCATGCGCTCAATTCCGGGATGCCGGCATTATTAAAAAGCAACAATATGGTATTTGATAAATTATTCGGATGGGGGAAGAAGAAGAAAGGCGAAGGACCAGCCATCCCTTTTGGCCGTTACTCGGATAACAATAAGACAGTAGCCAAAGTAAACCGCTGGACAGACGCCGATAATTTCTTCAAAAAACAGGAGTACCACAACTGCCTCGAAGCATTCTTCGATTATCTCCGCGACGATCATGAACAAAATGTAGTATTGGAGCGCAATGGCAATGAAGGCCGCTTCCAGATCTTCCAGGGATCGAAGATCGTTCGGGGCGATTTCAATAATGAAAGATTGCATGCTGAGATCACCCTGGCAAAAATGCCGCAACCCAGTGTGCCCGTGATGCGCCGGCTCCTCGAAATGAATTTCAATCTGTATTACAGCCGCTATGCGCTCGACCAGGACAGGCTTTGCATGCGGTTCGACAGCGATATCAAAACGGCGAGCCCGAACAAGCTCTATTATGGACTGAAAGAACTGGCCACCAAGGCCGACAAGCAGGACGATCTGCTGGTGCAGGAATTCGCCACCCTTCAAACGATGGATTCTGACCACGTTACCGAGATCCCTGCCGCCGAAAAGGAAGTGAAATACCAGTACTTCAAACAATGGATCACCGAAACGCTCGATTATATCAAAACGCTCGAAGCGGACAAGTTTTCCGGCGGCATCGCCTACCTCCTGCTCACGCTGGCCTTCCGCATCGATTACCTGATCTCACCGGAAGGCAAGCTGCAGAACGAGCTGGAAAAGATCGTGGAGATCTATTATCGCAAGGACGAGAAACAGACCATGGAGCGCAATGTCGCCATGATCGATGCCTATGGCAAGCTGCTTGCCAAAACGCCCGAAGAGGTGTATCCCAGCCTTTTCCGCTCGAAGCACACTTTTTCGATCGTTATGCCGCAGAACCATGCTGCCGTGGCAGATGCCATCAATGCCGCCATCACCAATATGCCCTGGTATAACGATAATGGCCATCCGCTGATCGCCAGCCGGGTGCTGGAATACGGGATCGCTTTCTGCCAGTATTCCTACAGCCTGCCAAAGCCCCTGAGCGACCTGTTCAGGCTGTTCATGCAGGTGAACTATAGCGACTACTTCACCGCGCTTGGGTTCCCCGCTCAATATTATAATGCTGCCAACAAAGCATTCGATATAGATGAGGTCCAGGACAGGATCGAAGAGATCGTACAGACCTGGAAACCCAAGTATCCCAACCTGGCATTCAAAACGCAGCTATTGAAATACGATTCGCTGGTAGACTTCAATCGGACATTCACCCAGGAGATCACATTCATGAACTTTGATGCCTGAGCAACGACAGGATCATCCAATTAAACAGCACTATGCCAACACAACAGGTAATAGAGAAATTCCAGCCTTCGATCATACAGATAGCCACTCAAACCGGCACCGGTACCGGGTTCTATCTGAAAGAATTTGACCTGATCATCACCAATGACCATGTGGTCGATAATAATACGGAAGTGACCATTGCCGGCAAGACCTTCGAAAAGGTGATGTCGCGGGTTTGGTATACTGACCGCAAGCACGACCTCGCGTTCCTGCAAGCTCCCCAGGGAGTCGATCTGCCCGATCTGCCTCTCGGCCGGTATGAATCCCTGAAAGACGGGGATGATGTGATCGCCATCGGCCATCCTTATGGCCTCAACTATACCGCCACGCAGGGCGTGATCTCCAAAGTGGACAGGATCCGTGACGGCCTTAAATTCATCCAGATCGATGCGGCCATCAATCCCGGCAACAGCGGAGGCCCGCTCGTGAATGAGAACGGGGAAGTGATCGGCGTTAACTCCTTCATCATTCGCGGAGGAGATAATCTTGGTTTTGCATTACCGGTAAATTATCTCCGGGCGGCCCTTCAACTGTATGCGCCCTATAAAGGCACTCCTTCAACGCGCTGCCCCAGTTGCGATTTTCTTGTGCTGCCTTCCAATATCGAGAGCGGTAAATACTGTCCTTCCTGCGGCACAGAAGTAAAGCTGCCCGAAATGCCGGAGAAAGAACCGGAAGTGGTAGGCGTTGCAAAGACCATCGAAGAGATCCTGAAAACACTCGGAAAAGACATCAAACTTTCGAGGGCCGGGGCCAACCGCTGGGAAGTGAAGGAAGGAAGCGCGAAGATCAAGATCGCGTACAATCCTGAAAATTATTTTATCGCCGGCGACGCCTATCTCTGCCAGCTCCCGCCGGATGGCACACGCATAAAACCATTGTACCAGTACCTGCTCCAGGAGAACTACAATATGAATGGACTGGTACTGAGTTGCGCCAACCAGAACATCATCCTGAGCTGTGTGATCTACGATCTCGACATCACCAAAGAAACAGGGGCCGAAGCATTCAACAATCTTTTCAAACATGCAGACCACTATGATGATCTGCTGAAAAAAGAATTTGGATGTGTGGACAGGTTGGAAGAAGTTTAGTCTTGTCTGAACCTGGCTCAATGGGATCTTTGGGATTGGTAGGATCATTGGTAAGTTTCCTAAATAATATTGGTACGCTTAAATTTGCATACTATTTCATGTCATACAGGCAACGTCATATCTCTCCCGTCCCAAAGATCCCATTGAGCCAGGTTCAGACAAAGATCCGTCATTACTGCGCTTACCAGGAACGCTCCCATACTGAAGTGAAGGAGAAACTGTATTCTTTGGGACTGAGGAAACCGGAAGTGGAAGAGCTGCTGTCGCAACTCATAGAAGAAGATTACCTGAATGAAGAACGTTTTGCCATACAATTCGCGGGTGGCAAATTCCGTATGAAGCATTGGGGCCGCGTGAAAATAAAATATGAACTGAAGCAACGCCAGGTCAGTGAATACTGCATCAGGAAAGCCATGAAAGAGATCGATGAAAATGATTACCAGCGTACGTTGCAAAAACTGGCGGAAGAAAAATGGCAGTCGATCAGGGGCGAAGGAGTGAACCGGTTCGTGAAAATGGGCAAAACGACGGATTACCTGTTGCAAAAAGGATTCGAACCCGAATTAGTGCGGCAAACGATTACGGCATTGAAAAACGGGTCTGCCGAAAAATGATCATCATCAAATAATGTTGATAACTTTTACCACTTCGTGGTATTGTTATAAATGGAAAATCAGTTTACCTTCATCTTGATTTTCCCTCCCCCCGTTTCCAAATTACACCGAAAAAATTCTGCTACAGCTCTGGATTGGTAATCCGTTCTCCACTGATTAGTTAGTCTCAAACGCACTGTAAGCATCACCTGCTGTGTGGTTTTCAACGACCGCACAGAAAACAACCTATTGTATTAAGCTTTAACGCTTCAATCAACCAACATGATTGATAAGGCCCTTTTATTGCTCCGCAATGAGCTGGATGATTTTATCAGCAAATCCATCGGTAGTGCCGACGTGGTCGTCGACAATATCGGGTTGCTGGAAACGACCAGTGGCGATACGCTCACCAAGCGGATCGTGATCACACTGGTGAATCTCGAAGAAGAGAGCACTCTCAAGAATACTTCCGCCCTCAAAAAAGGATACGGCGGCCCTGCTATTTATGAGAATCCGCCCGTTTTCCTCAACCTGTATATTCTGATCACCTGTAACTATTCCGGCGATGATTACATCCACGCCCTGGAACGGTTATCCACCATCATCAAATTTTTTCAAAGCAGGAATTCTTTTTCCTATAGCTATTCCACCGGAGGCATACCGCCACTCGACGCTGAATTGCTCGACCTGCGGTTCACCATGGAATTATACACGCTCACATTCGAACAGATCAACCACCTCTGGGGATCGCTCGGGGGCAGGCAGATCCCTTTCGTGATGTACAAACTGCGGCTGATCGCCCTTACCGAACGGGTAAGTGTACGCGAAGTGCCGCTGATCGAAGAGATTGAAACCAATATTGCTAAAATACCCGATCACCACTGATGCCACTGATCTATAAAACATTGTTCGAGGTCAGGATGACCCATGAGTTCTACCTCTCCGAACTGAAAGGAGGTAGCATCTTCCAGTATCCCAACCAGGAAGACAGGATCATTTTCCTGCAGGACAGGTTTATGCGCGGCATGCCCTCTATCAGCCAGGACCTCGCTTTCGAGTTGGCGCCGGAACAACATGAAGTGTTCGACAACTATCACCTCCGGCTGCTCGATACCTACTCCGGTTTCAAAGTGGTGGTGGAGGTGAATGCAACAGCACTGCCGGATGGCACTGTTTTGTATACTCCCAAAATACCCCTGCCTGCCGGTTTCACCATTAATATAGGTATTGTCAGAAAGAACCCTTCGGTCGACAGCTATACCAATGGCCTGTTCCACCGTGCCATCAACGCCTCGTACTATTTCAGCAATGAAAGTATTACCGGCCAGCGAAGCTGGCCGTATCTCACCAGCCCGGTATCGGGGTTCGATGCAGGCCACAGGTATGAGCAGGGCGAACTGGTGCTATTTTCACCTACTGATCTCCGTGAGTTTTTCAAGGACAATAATGGCGACCAGTGGCGCAATATTGCCGGCAACGGTTTCGCCAATGAAAACGACAGAGTGCTGGTTTCGCCCCGGTTCTATTATCACCTCGATGGATCGCCCGGCGTCACGGATTTTTCCTTTTCCCTCACCGATGCCGGTGGCAATACTGCCGGGAGTTTCAGCACGCATAGCAATCGCCCATTGCAGAAAGTATTGCTCGATTTCAGTGCAGAAGACCTGATCACCATCCCGGCAAACCCGGCAACCACATCGGCTGTGTATTCCTACAAAGTGTCCGCATCCGATAATTATACGGCATCCGGTAAACTGATCTTCCTCGATCCTTCCATTCCTGCAGGCAGCTATTGGGGGATGGTACAGGTGAAGATCGATCCGGCCGATCCTGCATTCCAACTCTTCGATAACAACGGGTTCCTGCAAACACGCCGGAACCCGGATGGCAGCAGGCAGCCCGCCCCTGTATTCGAGGTCCCTGTAACCAGCCGCCTGACCTACTGGCGATATATCAACGACAAAAAACAAAAATTCAACAATGGCGACTATCCGTCCGACTTCCTGGTATTCACCGAGCGGGCCCTGATCTCCAGGGCACCGAGGCCCTACACCTGGTCGGCCGTTCTTTTCAAAAAAGAATCGGACAACACGTATCATTATTTACCACAGCCCACAGGGCATGAACTGGTGCGACTGGAAGCAGGCCAACTGTTCACGGACATCATCGTGCCCCGGTCGAAATTATTTCCCGTAGTTCCTTAGCATACTAAACCATCATCATAAAACCAATAATACTTTAACTTAAAAAACAACGTATATGGCAGAATACAAAACCCCGGGAGTGTATATCGAAGAAATACCGAAGCTCCCGCCATCTATCGCCTCCGTTGAAACGGCCATCCCTGCTTTTATCGGCTATACGGAGAAAGCACAACTGAAAGAACCGGGCGACCTGCTGAACAAGCCGAAACGGATCTCTTCCATGCTGGAATATGAGCAGATGTTTGGCCTGCCCTTTCCCGAAACGACCATCCAGGTTACGATCGATACCACGCAAACCGGGAAGATCGATATACAGGGAAAAGTGCTGACCCCCTCCAAATACCTGATGTATTATTCATTGCAGATGTTCTTCATTAACGGAGGCGGGGACTGCTATATCGTGGCTGTGGGCGATTACAGCAGCGGCGGGGTCATCGACCTGGAAACCTTACGCGGTGGCCTGACCGAAGTGGCCAAGGTCAATGAAGTTACGCTGATCCTCTTCCCCGATGGGTTGAGCATGGCCGAGCCGGGCAATTATTATGCCCTCCACAAAGAAGCCATGGACCAGTGCGCCGATCTGAAAGACCGCTTCACAGTGATGGACGTTTGGGTGAACCCTACTGATATTGCGTTCGACCCTATCACTACTTTCCGCAATGAAGATTTCGGAGATATCGATACCCGCAAGTATGCAGCTATCTATTATCCCAGGGTCTACACCAGGCTGGATTACCAGTATGATGCTTCCGGGGCCACCGTAGCGATCGTCGGCAAAGGCGACGGCTCACTGAGCGGCACGCTGCAGGAACTAAAATCCAAGAATAATGCTTTTTATCACCAGGCCATTGGCGCCATCAATGACATCGAACTCGTTCTGCCGGCCTCTTCCGCTGTGGTAGGCAAGTATGCACAGGTAGATGATACCCGTGGCGTATGGAAAGCGCCTGCCAATGTTGGTTTGGATTACGCCATCCGGCCTGAAGTGGTCATCAGCGCCAAACAACAGGAAGGATTGAATGTGGATGTGCAGGATGGTAAGTCCGTGAATGTGATACGCTCCTTCCCCGGCCGCGGCCCTGCCATCATCTGGGGCGCCCGCACCCTCGCCGGTAATGATAACGAATGGCGCTATGTGTCGGTGCGCAGGTTCTTCAATATGGTGGAAGAATCCGTGAAGAACGCCACCGAACAATTCGTGTTCGAGCCCAATGACCGCAATACCTGGATCAGGGTGAAATCCATGATCGAGAATTATCTCACCCTGCAATGGAAAGCAGGCGCACTCATGGGCACCACCACCCGCGAAGCATTTTTCGTGAAAGTGGGTTTGAATGAGACCATGACCGAGCTGGATATCTGGGAAGGCCGCATGATCGTGGAGATCGGCATGGCCGTAGTACGCCCGGCAGAGTTCATCATCCTGCGCTTCATGCACAAGATGCTCCAGGAATCTTAATTACCAATCCTTAAAACTTTTTCAATATGGTCTATAATACCAAAAATCCTCGTCAGCAAGACCAGGATGATGATTGCAACAAATGCAAGGACACCGGAACGCCCACGGAGAAATCGATCGAAGTGGAACGGAAAAAAGTGTGCAGCGATCTCGCCATTAAATTCGGGGAAGCCCGCCAGTGGGAACAGGCCCGCTACGGCGCACGCCAGTTGTACGACGATAAGCAATGCGCATTCGTGAAGACCGAAACCAATTACCGGTATTACCGGAACCTCGAACTGGCAATGGGCGTGGAGCTGGTCCAGGTGAACGATGATATCAAGGATAATGTGAAGAATTATAAGAAATGGAATGATGACCTGGCTGCCGCGCTGAAAGATATCACCAAAACAGCCAAGGAAGCCAAAGTGAAGTTCAAAGACCTCAAGGAAGCTGGCGATAAGCTGGAGACCTGTTTGGATGAGATCTGCAATTCTTCCCAGAAAAAACTGCTCACCGGCAAATCGACCGGCGATTGTCTCGATGGAGCAGATAAAGAGCCCAAATGCGAAAATGCCGAAGAGATCCTCGACAAGCTCGTGAACCTTCCCAAAGAGATCCTTCATGAAATGGACCTCATCTATCACTCCGCAACAAGAGTTACCGGCATACAGGTCTTCTCCAACGTGTCTTCACTGGAACCATTACAAAAAAACCTCCAGGACAAATCGAAGGCCTTCGACGACCTGATCCAGGAAAAAATGAAGAAGGGCGCGGAAGACCTGAAGAAAGCACAGGAAGATCTGACCAAGGCGGTGCAGGAACTCACCAAAGCCACATCCGGCCTGTATTTCAGGAGAAGCTTGTACAAGGGAACGAAAGAAGCTACGGAAGAGCTCTGCTGTCCTGAATGCAAGTGCATCAAGGATGGCGGCCTTGAAAAATGCAAGTGCGATATCTGCAAGATCTGCGACGATGTGAAAGCCGGCGTTTGTGTGGAAAAAGGCGAAGATGATCCCTGCGGATGCGATTAACACGCTTTCACTGAATCAAAACCATTTAATCCTTTAATCTTTTTGCTATGCTCACGATACATAAATATTGTCCACTCCCGGACGAACTGGACGACAAGATCAAAAAATGCTGCTGGCCCGATAAGCCCGATGATCCCAAAGGGGATTGCTGCTACGAGACCTGGCAGAAACAACTGGATGATGTGAACCAGAAATATAAGGAAGCCGATGAAAAAGCCAAACAGTTACAAAAGCAGGTGGATTCCGCCCTCTCCATGCGCGATAAGGTGAAAGCCTGGTTCGAAGACCTATCCAAAGCCAGCGATCTTTCACTGGCAGTATGCCAGCAAATGGAGATATTCTCATCACAGGTGAAAAATATCTGCTGCACTACCGAAAGCACACTCAAGGCGATCGATATTCTCTATTGCATGGTGCGCGATTTCTATATCCGGCTCGACGGATTGAAATCAGATTATGATGAACTGGTGAATTGCATCAAATGCCTCAACAATCCCGATATCAATGCCGGCATTCTCGCCTGTCTTACGAAATATGCCGAAAAACTGGATGCCGCCATCGCTACCAGGGACAAGCTCATCGAGCTGCTGGTGAAAGCGCTCAAGCTGGCCTACGAGATCAATGCCGTGATCTGCTCGAAATATGGATTGAAGACAGTGATCTACGAATGGCAACTGACCCTCGCCTGCCTGGGCAATGGAGAGGCCAAGAAAGAAAAATACAAACAGGGCAATGAGGCCGGCGATGAAAAATGCGCTCCGCCTGCTGAAGTATGCGAACTGGAGCCCATGCTTACTTTCCCGCTCAAAGGCAACGACTATTACAATGAGCTGAATACGGAAAAAACGAATCTGGACAAACGGGTGGATGACCTCAATGCCGACCTGGTGACCGCCAACAAGGAAAAGGAAACGTTGATGGCTAACCGTGATAACCTGATCAAAGCCATTGCAGAGGTCGACCCGAAGAACAAATGCAAATAAGCCAATCAAACAATTCTTTCATCACGTAAAAATTATTTTTTATGGCAGCTAAAGGAGATTATCCCATACCTAAATTCCATTTCCAGGTTGAATGGGGTGAAAACTTCCGGATCGGTTTCACCGAAGTGAGCGGACTTGATTTCGAAACGGAAGTGATCGAATACCGCGAAGGCAACAGCCGGAAATACAATAAGAGCAAACAGCCAGGTCTCACCAAGTTCAGCAACATAACCCTGAAACGCGGCACATTCGAAGGTGATTATGACTATTTCAAGGAATGGCGCAAGACCTATTATTTCCAGGAAGGCAATAAGACAGGCTCCATGTACCGGAGAACGGTCACCATTAAACTGCTGAACGAAAACCATGAGGCCATCATCACCTGGCGGCTGCTGAATGCATGGCCGTCCAAAGTTCAATCGACCGACCTGAAAGCAGATGCCAATGAAGTGGCTATCGAGACCATGGAATTGGTGCATGAAGGTCTCGAGATCATGAATGTGGATTAATACGAAAGCAGACCGTTATGAAAAAAGATAGTCAGCCGGAAAGCATCTATCAAACCGTAGGGTTCTATTTCCGGGTAATCTTCGAAGGACTGAAATACGCCAGCCAGCAGAATGAAGTGGTGGATATGCGCTTCCAGTCCGTCGCCGGGCTCGATGCCAACCTCGACACGGAAAATGTGAAGGAAGGCGGGGAGAATGGTTATGAACATGTGGTGCCCATGCGCCGCAAGTACGGCCCACTGGTGCTGAAAAGAGGCGTATTGAAAAAGGACTCTGCCCTGTCCGACTGGTTCAAGCAGACCTTCGAAGATGAGGAGATCGTTCCACTTCCTAACGTGGAAGTACAGTTGCTCAATGAGAACCACGATCCGCTCCTGTTCTGGAGCGCCAGTTGGGTATGGCCCCGCTCGTGGAAGATCGGCGAGCTGAATGCGGAACGGAGTGAAGTGCTGATAGAGACCCTCGAACTGAATTACAACCGGATCGTATTCAGGAGTGGGTTCGATGCCCGTCCGGCTGAAAGCTAAATAATATATAATGCCAATAGAAATAAGAGAACTGATCATCAAAGCCACTGTGGTGCCAGAAGGCAATGCCACGGCAGGCGCCGCCGCCGGCACCTCCGGCGATAATGATGCTGCGCCCGGCGAAGCCATGATCCATACCTGCATTGAAAGGATTCTTGAAATACTGAAAGAAAAAAATGAAAGATAACAGGAAAGAACTGGTCAAGCTGACCATCCACTCGTTCCGCGACAGGAATTTCGCCAAGGACAGCGAAGATCCCAGTCGCATGTTCACGGTTCCCATCAACCCGGAATCGTTCACCAAGAATTTCAAGATCGAGCTGGATACCCGCCGCGGACATGGTAACCAGGGCACGGACCCACGGTTCAAATCAACAGTGCCCGAACAGCTCAAGCTGGATTTCGTGCTGGATGGTACCGGCACTATGCAAGGCTATATCTATCCGCAGTTAAAAGGTAAAAAAGTAAAAGAGGTCAAAGACCAGTTGGCGGCATTCCTGGGTTGCGTGTATGATTTCGATGGTGATATCCACCGGCCGCGCTTCCTGAAATTATTCTGGGGATCGGAGATCAAATTTCCCTGCATCCTCTCCAACCTGGATATCAATTACACATTGTTCAACAGGGATGGTTCCCCTTTGCGGGTAAAGATCAGCGCTACCTTTCTCAATTACCTGGCGCAGGAAGCGCGTGCCGCCAGGGAGAAAGCAAAGTCGCCCGATCTCACGCACTACCGGGAATCCAGGGCTGCCGACCGCCTCGACCTGATGACATACAATATCTATAACGACAGCAAGTATTTTCTGCAGGTGGCCAAGGCCAATGGCCTCAGCAGCCTGCGCAATCTCAAACCCGGCATGAAGATCAATTTTCCACCATTCGATAAACAGGAAAGCTGATGGAAGAGCTCGTAATACCAAACCCTTCACGGCACGATGTGTCTACTTTCGACATCCTGGTGGATGAGAAAGCGATCAATCCTGCTTTCCAGGTAATGTCCATCTCCGTAATGAAGGAAGCCAACAGGATACCTTCGGCCAAACTGGTACTGCGTGATGGGGAAGCGGCCGATCGCAATTTCGCCATCAGCAATGAAGATGTGTTCGTGCCCGGAAAGAAGATAAAGATCAAGATCGGCCGCGACGGCACCAATACACAGGTGTTCAAAGGCATCGTGGTCAAACATGCGATCAGGATCCGGGAGAACGGGAATACGGAGCTGATCATCGAGTGCAGGGATGAGTCCATTAAAATGGCCATCACCCGTAACAACAAGTATTTCGAAAATATCAGCGACAGTGAAGTGATCGACGATATCGTAGGATCATACAAAGGATTGAGCAGTGATACCGAAACCACTACCCTGAAACATAAGGAAGTGGTGCAGCACCATATTACCGACTGGGATTTCGTGCAACTGCGCGCCGAAGCCAATGGCATGCTGGTGCTTGTGAACGATGGCGTGGTGAAAGTAGCCAAACCCACAACCAAGGCCGATCCAGTGCTGCAGGTGAACTATGGTTCCTCCATTCTCGAATTCGAAGCAGAGATGGATGCCCGCAACCAGTTCAAATCGGTACGGGCCCGTTCCTGGGATTACAGCAACCAGCAATTATTCGAAACAGATACTTCTTCAGTGGCTTTCGGTGAACATGGAAATATTTCCGGTAACGATCTTGCCAATGCCATCAGCCCCCAACATTATGAGCTGCATCATAGCGGCCATCTGCCGGAAGAAGAGTTGCAGGCCTGGGCCAATGGGGCCCTCTTACGGAGCCGGCTGGCCAAGATCAGGGGACGTGCAAAGTTCTTTGGATTCTCCGGCATCAAACCAGGCGATACGATAAAACTAACGGGCGTGGGTGACCGCTTTAAGGGCAAAGCCTATGTAACGGCTGTGCGTCATGATGTGGGAGGCGGTACCTGGGATACCCATATCCAGTTCGGGCTGGAGCCCGATACTTTCGCCAAACGCAATCCCGATGTACATGAAATGCCTGCTGCCGGCCTGGCCGGTTGCATGCAGGGGTTGCAGATCGGCAAAGTAGTGCAATTGCAGAATGACCCTGCCGGGGAAGACCGCATACTGGTACGCATACCTGTGATCGATAAAAATGCACAGGGTATCTGGACAAGGGTGGCCAGTCTGGATGCCGGCTCCAACCGCGGCGCATTTTTCAGGCCTGAGATCGATGATGAAGTGATCGTGGGATTCATCAACGATGACCCCCGGAATGCGGTGGTGCTCGGCATGTTGAACAGCAGCGCCAAACCGGCCCCTATCACCGCGCAGGATGTGAACCATGAAAAAGGATTTGTAACGCGGAGCAGTATGCGCCTGCATTTTCACGACAACACGAAAACCATTACTATCGATACGCCCGGTGGTAACAGTATTACCATCGATGAAAGCAGTATGAAGATCGAAATAAAAGACCAGAACAGTAATAAGATCACTATGGACCCTTCCGGGGTGAAAGTGGAAAGCCCGCTGAATATTGAAGTGAAGGCGGGTGTGAACCTGACCCTGTCGGCAGGGGCTGCTCTATCGATACAGGCATCCTCGCTTTCAGTGAAAGGCGATGCCAGTGTGAGCATCGAAGGGGCGATTGCGAAACTCGAATCGCAGGGCCTTACGGAGATCAGGGGCTCTATGGTGAAGATCAATTGATCATCAAAAAATATTTCAATATGCCTGCAGCAGCAAGAATGGGCGATATGCATACCTGCCCGCTGGTAAATCCCGGCCCGGTGCCGCATGTAGGAGGCCCGGTGACAGGGGCCTGTGTGCCGACAGTGCTGATCGGTAATCAACCGGCGGCCGTGGTAGGCGACCTGCTGGTGTGCACCGGCCCACCCGACACCATCGTACAGGGATCTTCCACCGTGTTCATCGGAGGCAGGCCCGCAGCGAGGCAGGGCGACCTTACGGCACATGGCGGTGTGATCGTGCAGGGATTTCCGACTGTACAGATCGGTGGCTGACTGACAGAATAAAAAGACCATACCATGAACAACACAACGAACTCATTCCTCGGTACCGGCTGGTCTTTCCCCCCTGTGTTCGACAAGGAAACAGGAACGGTGACCATGGTAAGCGATATGGAAGATATAGACCAGAGCCTGAACATCCTGCTGTCTACCAGTTTGGGTGAGCGGGTGATGCAGCCGCGCTATGGTTGCAATCTCAACGATTACCTGTTCGAGCCATTGAACAGTTCCGTGATCGGGTATATCAAAGATCTCGTAGAAAATGCCATCCTTTTTTATGAACCGAGGATACTGGCGGAAAGAATAGAAGTGACGGCAGCAGACTCTTTCGATATCATCGAAGGCCGGTTCACGATAGAGATCGAATACTCTATCCCCGGCACCAATTCAAGGTTCAATTACGTGTATGATTATTATGAAAATGAAGCATTGAAAGCTATCTAAAAGGTACAATTGATCAGTATGGGTGATTGTAAGAACATAGTACATCCCTTCCAGCAAGATCCCGGCATCAGCCAGTCGCAGCGCACGCTCCAGTCGCTCGAAAAGACCGCGCCGCCCGTAGATGGGCGCAGCATGGCGGATTTGCTGGATTGTTTCATGCAGTTATCGCGCCATATCAATTTTTATGATGAGGAGATGACCGTGAGCGACTGGCAGCCATTCTTCAGCAAAAGCATTCCATTCACACTGGCATCTATCAGCAAATACAATGTGCCAGCGGTCAATGAAAAATTCGATCTCTACCGGTCGATGTTCCTCAAAAGGCCCGGCAAGCCCGGCCTTCAGCTCCTGGTCTATTATTTTTACTATACTACTATTTATCGCATCAATGCCTGGCACCTGGTCGTAAAAGGCACGGGCCTTCCATTCGAAAACATCCTGCAAAGTTTGATCCAGGACAGGTTGAGCGAACCCGTCACCAATTTCATATTATTGACCAAAGCGGCTGTTTATGAAGATTGCATGGTTCCCATCGATTTCACCAGCCTGTTCAGCAATGATGTGTGGAAGATCGACCAGTCAAGCCTTCAGTATTGCGAATGGAGAAAGGACGGTCAAAGGCCCCTGTACGGACACCGGGAACGCTTGCTCGGACTGATCGGTTCACTCACTGCCATCTGGCCGGCTTTCACCGAAGCCATCAGGCTGCTGGCTTCCGTGGCGGGAGACAGCATAGAAGACAGTCTCTCTCCATTGAAAGAAGAACTCAAACAAAAACATCCTCCTCATCTTGCATTGCTCTTCGCTTTCCTGAAACTCTTCAGGCACCTGCAGGATGATCTCAATGGATATTCCCGCAAGCACCTCGATTTCTTCTTCAAAGATGTGCTGCGGATAGGGCCCCGCCCCGCTACGGCCGATAAAGCACATATCGTTTTCGAGATCCAGAAACAGTGGAACGACTACCTGCTGACCAAAGGAATAGTGCTCAAAGACGGCAAGGACATCAACGGTTCCGAGATCTTTTTCGCCACCGATGATGAGATCGTGGTGAACAAAGCGCAGGCAACAGACCTCCGCACTTTATTCCTGAATACCGAACCGGCCAATGATGATATCCATCTCCGGCTGGTGGAAGGCGTATATGCCGCCCCGGCCGCCAATAAAGCAGACGGCATCAAAGAGGAATTCAAGGATAGTGATCCGAAGAACTGGCCTACCCTGGGCGCACAGTACAGTAAATTCATTGAAACAGGAGAAAATTTTCCTAAACCATATCCCTATGCGCGAATTGGATTTGTGTTATCTTCACCCGTACTCCTGCTGAATGAAGGGACCAGGAAAGTGACGTTCACGCTTTCTTGCAGTATCAATACCGATTGCATGCTCACCAATGAAACACCGGTGATCCAAACATTTTTTGGAGCGCTTCAATCAGCCATCGATGAAACTTATATCATCGTTACCAAAAAACTCATCCTGGAAGCAGCCACCAAAGGGATAGGCGAAGCCACGATCCAGCAGTTATATGGGCTTCTTCCGGAGATCCCCAAAAATAGCTGCTGTTCCGGTGAACCGGTCCTCCGCAAAAACAAAGTGCAGCTCACCAAACAGGATTGGAATACCCGGTTCTTCAATAGTATCTCTGCCAATGAACAGGCCATCCTTCAACAGCTCTTCAAAGATCATCGTGTATTCAAGGTGGCCTATAGTGGGAAGGATGCCTGGCTCGAACCACTCATCAACAAGATCGGCATTGCACTGATCAATGGTAAATACGTGCTTACCATAGAAACTGAGATCACCCCCGACAAACCCGCGATCACTTTTTTTGATAAGGATAAGCTGAAAGAAGAGTTGAATACAAAATTGCCGGTAGTGAAGATCGAACTGGACAATGAGGTCAGGATCGATTATATGCCGGCTACGGGACCAGCGCCTGATGAAAAATGTTGCTTCGAGAAATGCCCGAAGGAAAAGAAGCAGGCGATCTCGTTGTACCAGTTCTTCAGGAACCTTACCATTGTGCAGGGTGATAAGCCCAATACCACCAGGATCGATGTGAAAGTATGCGGCCTGAAAAATTTCATTGTACAGAACGATGAAAATGTGATGGATATCAACGGCCTGATCTTTCCCTTCGGTACACGCCCTAAAATAAATTCGAATTTCTATATCGGTTCAGAAGAGATCTTCCTGAAGAAATGGTCCGACATCGCTATCAATATCAACTGGAAAGATCTGCCTACCTACTCTCCCCCGGCGCCGGACCCATTGCATGGAAAACCCTGGGAAACCTATTATAATGGATACCAGGATTTCTTCATCAAGGCAAAGAAACAGGTCAATGTGGTGGAAGACGCGAAGTTCAGGATGCAACTGGCGGTGCTGCAGGATGGTACGTGGAATCAGTGGAAATACCTTGAGGACTGCGATCATGCAGGAGCACCCCAATGTCAGTTATTCCAGCTTACACCGGGAGGTTTATTCTGCGATATCGATAAGGAATATACGCATCAGTTCAGGGTCAGCAGGACCACTGATTTTTCCGGTACAGGGCTTGGTTATCCGCAGGAACCCTTTGCTTACAACGGCGTGAAAAGGTATGAGGTGAACAGTCGGCAAAATTTCATCCGGCTTACATTGAAATGCCAGGATTTTCAACATGAGAAATATGCCTATGTGCTTGCCCGGCAAATGGCGGCATTGGGGAAACTGCCCGAGATAGTGGATGGTGCTGTTTACTTCGGTGTAACCCTCAATGGAACTACCCCTGTATTCAAAACACTGAATATTCCGGTGATCCTGAATGAGCTGTTCGAAAAGTATGAGCAGGCCATCAACCCACCGGGATTCAGCCTCGATGATAACAGCAAAAAGATCATCCTGAACATTCTTACAGTAGCAAACACAGGTAACAGGAATAATGCAGATATTAAAAAATTATGGGACCTGGTCTTTACGGTAGATGATCCCACTACCATTGCTCCCAATGACCCGCCATTGTTCACGACAACTCCGGCGAATACCTTGAACCAGGACAATTCATTTTATTACGACAGGATCCATAAGATACTGGAATGGCTGAGGACCCAACATGATGTAATAAAGGAACTTAAAGACAAAGGGGTAGTGATCCCCAATGCTCCCTGGACACCTACCATCAAAAATATGGCGCTCGATTATGCAGCGAGCGCACCGATCACAGATATTGATCTCATCCATTTGTATCCTTATGAGAACACTTACAAGGCAGAGGAGATCGAAGGGCAACCAACACTTATCCCTACTTATTGCGAACAGGGCAGTTTATTCATCGGGCTGAAAGACCTCGTGCCCAATGATACCGTCAATATCCTCTTCCAGATGGCGGAAGCAACGGCCAACTCGGAAGCAGGTATCGCGGAACTGCACTGGCATTATCTCATGAACAATGAATGGAAAGAATTGCGGCAGGGGTTCGAAGTGCTAAGCGATGACACCAATGGGCTCACCACATCGGGCATCATCAAATTCTCCATGCCTGGAAATATCTCCACCGGCAATACCATCATGCCCAAAGAGCTGCACTGGATCAGGGCTTCAGCGATCAGGAGCGTGGAGGCCGTGAGTGAAACGATCGGTATCCATACACAGGCCATCCGCGCTACATTCATTCCTGATGCGCAAAATGATCTGTCGAGGTTGAGTGGTCCGCTGGAAGCCAATAAGCTGTCGAAGCTGAAAGAAGCGGATGCCAATGTAAAAAAAGTGGCGCAGCCTTATGAATCATTTGGAGGCCGTGAGCCGGAGGCTTCGGGATATTATTATACGAGGGTCAGTGAGTGGTTGCATCATAAAGGACGCGCCATTCAGAAATTCGATTATGAGCGGCTCGTGCTCGATGCATTTCCGCAATTGTTCAAAGTGAAATGTATCAACCACGATTTTGCATTAGATGCTCGTCAATACCTCTATGATGTGAACGTGGCCCCGGGGTATGTGCTGGTGGCCGTTATCCCAGACCTCAAACAATTGAAAGCCGGGCAGTCTTTCGAGCCTAAAGCGCCGGTGAGCCTGCTGGAAAAGATCACTGCATTCCTTCATAAAAGAACTACTCCTTTTGCACGGATCAGGGTCATGAACCCGCGTTACGAAAAGATCGATATCTGCCTGGAAGTGCAATTGGTAAAAGGAAAGGACAAAAATTATTATAGGCACAAACTGGAAAACGATATCCGTCTCTTCCTGGCGCCCTGGGCCATTGGTGAATATGATAAGCTGCGGTTCGGTCAGTGTGTGAACCGGTCGGACCTGGTACGGTTCATCGAATCGCTCGATTATGTAGACTATATCCTTTGCCTGAAAATGATGCTGGAGAATGACTGCGACAAAAATCCAGCGCTGACTACCGTGAACCAGATCTGTCCATTGACGCCACGCTCTATCCTGATCGGTGGAGAAATAGATGTTTGCATTCCCGACAAGGATTGTGAGAACTGGGAGAATGAACAGGAAAGCTGTATTCACCGGTATGAAGTATCACCGGTCGCCTGCAAACCAATAGTGCCAACACAGCCAATACCGTAATTGATTATGTCTGACAATACGATCAATACAAAATCGATCCTGAAAAATGATCCGGCATTTCCCGATTACCTGGATTTCGATACCCTTCGCCGGGAAGGGATCGGGTACCTGGCTGGTCTGTCGGGCAAGATCTGGACAGACCACAACGTTCACGATCCCGGTATCACCATGCTGGAATTATTGTGCTATGTGCTGATCGACCTGGGCTATCGGACCACCTTGCCCATTGCGGATATTCTCAGCCGGCCACCACAAGACAATACTCCCGATGATAATTTCTTCACACCGGCACAGATCCTGAGCTGCAACCCCGTTACCATTATCGATTTCAGAAAGCTGCTCATCGATATACAGGAAGTAAAAAATGCCTGGCTTGAAATAGCAGAGCTGGAGATCAGTTGTGGCGATCAGACAGGTGCTTTTGTCGGCCCACCCTATCGTGACCCGGTGGTACGCGATTGCGGAAATGAGGTATGCAGGGCTTTCCTCAACGGTCTTTATAAAGTATACATAGAATTGTACAAAGGCCCGTATGAAAAGAAGACCAAAAAAGAAGAAGAGGCGATCGATGCCATTGTAGAAAAAGTGCGTTCCGTGCTGATGGCCCATCGTAATCTTTGCGAAGATTTTGTGTCCATACAGGTATTATGCAAGGAAAGGATCGGGGTATGTGCAGATATTGAACTGGAACCGGATGCCGATGCAGAGAAGATCTATCCGCGGATCATAGAAGCGTTGAAAACCTTCTTCTCACCTGATCCGAAATTTTATACGCTTCCGGAACTGCTTCAAAAAAATAAACCCATCGAAGAAATATTTGCCGGACGCCCTTACCTGCCCGAGAGCCACGGCTTTGTGGATACGGAAGAGCTGGAAGCGCTTCCATTCAGGAAAGAGGTCCATATCTCCGATGTGTACAATGCGTTGTTCGCGGTGGAGGGAGTGCGGTCGGTCCGCAAGCTAAGCCTGAAATCCTGCGATGGCTTCAAAAAAAGGGAGGAGGAATGCAACTGGAAATACAGGCTGGAAAAAGACCATGTGCCTGAATTCTCACTGGACTGCTCAGGTTTCCGCTTCACCCGGAATGGTATGCCGGTGCAGGTGAATGAAAAAAAATTCAAGGACCTGTTCAGCCTCAATTTTTCGTTTGCAGGAAAGATATTGTACAGTCAGCCATTCCCCAATCTCGATATGCCTGTTCCCAAAGGTATTTACAGGAATGATCTGGCCGAATATCATTCCATGATCAATGACCTTCCACGGGTGTATGGAGTGAGCGAAGGCGGCTTGCCGGATAGCGCGCCGAAGGCGCGCAAAGCTCAGGCCCTGCAATTACAGGGATTCCTGCTCTTCTTCGACCAGTTGCTCGCCAATTATCTCGCCCAACTGAGCCATATACGCAATCTATTCGCCCTAAAAAGTGATCAGGACCAGCAGACCTATTTCGTCAACAAACCGCTCGATGTGCCCGGCATCAAACAACTCCTTCGATTCGGTGATGGCACCGACACGGAGATCGCGGTCGGAAAACAGGGAAGCATCCAGGCCAGACCGGTAGAAAAATCACTGCTCGAAGAAGCCGCAAAGAATAATGAACTGTGGAAGATCGATCCCGACAACACAGACCCCATCAGCTTCCTCACCGTGGCCGACCGCGATACGAGGATCTGCCAGGCCATGGAAGATCTGCAAAACAGGAACTTCACCATCCATACCGTATACCATAGTAATACCGACTGCTGGTCGTTCTACATTTATACTTTCTCCGATGAGCTGGCTTTTCTCGGCACAGGATCTTATGGAACGGAGCAGGAAGCCGTGACCGCCGCTGCCAATGCTTGCTATGTAGGCGGGTTCCGTGAGAATTACCGGAAGTACATCGTGCCGAAAGACAAAAAAGGAAAGGGCGGTCCGCTCAGTCCCGATCCCCGTTTCTCCTTCAATATCGAATTGAATATGGCCGGGTATTTCACCTACCTGCAACAGATCGTGGAAGACAAAAGCCTTTATCTCGAAAGAAGAAATACATTCCTCGATCACCTGCTGGCCAGGTTCGCCGAATCATTCACCGATTTCGCACTCCTTTCCTATAATACCCTGCAGGGGCAGGAACTGACCATCCGGGAAATACAACAGAAAGAAAAATTTTTATCGGGCTATGACCTCATCAGCCGCAACCGCGGAAAAGCATTCGACTATAAAAAGAATGGCTGGAATAACAACAATATCTCCGGGTATGAACATCGCGTGCAGGCACTGACAGGCATGGAAGACCTTACCAGGCATAGTCTTTGCCATTTCGAGTTGAACCAATATGCACAACAGTTCTACTGGACCTTACCGGTGACCGATGCAGAAGCCCAAACATTCCGCAGCCCGGTATTCTTCGATTCCGCTGCCGAAGCAAAGGCCAACCTGCAGGCTTTCATCGAGGCATTGAAAGTAGAAGGCAATTATACGGTAGTCCATGATCCGGTGCATGATGCCAATGAAATAGTAGTACTGCACAACAATGATAAGGTCATCTTTCCTTCGAAGATCGCCACCACAGAAGAAGCCAATAATTATCGCCAACTCCTCTACCGTGCTTTCTCCGGCAATCCCCTGCCGGAAAAAGATATTTTTGTGAGCCATGAGATCTATAAGGCAGAGTTGAAAGACGTTGAAGGCAAGGTCCGCAAAAGGGCTGTACAACCTGCCGACACAGCCGCCAAAGCATTATCTGCCGCGAAACCGATCATTAAAAATATCAATGGGGCCGATTGGGAAAATGTGAACGAGAAAGAAAAGCCCACGGAACAGCTCGATCTCAGGACCGATAGATCGAATCCCCGCCGCCTGATCGATATTACCCGCTTCAACAAAGAGATCAACCCATGCCCCGATGAATACCGCTGGTATCTCGACAATGAACAGGGCGAACTGCTGCTGAAAAGTCAGCATACATATCCTTCGCAGCAGGCAGCCATAGAAAGCATGGCCGCAGAGCTTACCAGTACACCGGTTAATAGCGCTTCCTTTAAAACAAGGGAGCAGGAACAATACCATTTCTTCGATCTCCTTTCAACGGATGGGTCAGTGATAGCCACTTCACCTTCCTTTGAAAATGACGAAGAAAGGAAAAAGGCCATGGATTGGCTGGAGGCTTTCTGCAATCGTGAAAAGACCGACCGGCAATATACTTATGCCTTGAAAGAAGCCTCCCGCTGGAGAGTACAGTTCGGCGATGCGCTGGTATTCGAAAGTGTACCCCTCCTGGCCGATCCCGAAAATGCGATCAATACCTGGCGGAAAGACAAGGCATATTTTCGCTCATTGACGAACTATGTAAGCGGGAACGATCATATACTTTACATAAATGACGAGAAAGGCAATCATGTATCTCGTTTCGTTACTACTACTGCACAAACACGCGAAGAGATCTTCAATATCGTACAGGATGCGCTGACGAAAAACGAATTCAGGGTAACTACCGTGAAAATGGAAACGGGATATGGTTTCAGGGTCCGCGATGCAAAAGATAATGTTCTGTTATCGGGCTATGAAGTGTATGATAGCCGGGGTGCTGCTTTCAATGCCATGCTCCGGGCTTTTGAAAAAGCCTCCCAGGAATCGATGTACCTGAAATCAGGCGATGATGGCAACCGCGCCTTCACTTTCCTGTTGAAAGAGGACGACGATAATTTCCTCGCGGAACATCCTGTCATTTACGATTCCCCATCAGAAAGGGATAGCCGGTTTGCAGAAACTCTTGGGTTTTTCAAAGGCCATGGCATGCCGGGTAAGGCCGTGAAAGACCCTGTGCAATACACGTTCACTATCAGCAAGGATTCGAAACAATTGTTCATTTCCGAACAGAAATTCCGCAGCAAGCGTGATGCCGATGAAGCCACCAACCAAATCTTATTGCTGGCGGCCCTGCCAGGCAACTGGCAATTGACCAGGGATTCGGAGAAAGATCCGTTTGAAGTCAGGCTGGTGACGGGCGGACAATGGTATGCCACAGCACCCGAAAAATTCAATACGCCCGCACTGGCAGCCAGCGTTCGGGACAGGATCATTGCAACCATTCAGCCGGCCATCTATACGCTCGACGCCACTCCCTTCCCCGACAAATGGCAGTTCCATTATTATCTCGGCCTCGATCCTGCTTCATATACCCGGTCCACCAGCAATACAGATTATAATAGTGAGGCGGAAGCTATTGAAGCCTACAAAAAGCTATCGGTCGATCTGGGCGGAATGCAGGTACAGAAAACAGGTACGGAATTACAATTGTCGCCTAAGCAAAAAGGCAGCAATCAGATACTAACATCTACCATTATACGAAATCAGGAACAACCTGCAATCACACCCGATGAACAGAAACAGGTGTCCGGGCAACTGTCGGTCAACCAGCGGCTCCGTAAACTGATCGCACCTGAAAGTGATAAAGAGCTCGACAAGCTGGTGAAAATGGACGATCTCACCCAACAGGGCACCTGGGTATACCGGCTGGTGAAGAAAGATGGATTTTTTGCCTGGCACCGTGAATGCGATCCCAATCGCGGCGGGCTGGACCCCACTCAACAGATCAAAGAATTATATGAGGCTTTGCGCAACCCGCTTCATTACCTGGAGATCTGCCAGGGAGGCGATATCACCTGTGTGCGGAAAGACCCTTCCACCCGTAATATTTCTTACCATTATGAAGTGAAAGCCAGGAACCTCTATTATGATCCGGTTTCCAAAGAAGAAGTGGTGCTTTTTAAAAGCTGTGTGGGTTATAGCAGTGTGGAAGAAGCAGAAAAGGCCTTTACATCGAATTATCTCACTATCCTGAAACGTGCATCCAAAGCTATTCATTATGGCATCGGGCAATATATCTCACTCACCCCGCAATTCATCAAACCGGAACAGGTGAAGCTGAACGCCGGGCAGCCGGTAGTGTATATGCCCACAAAAACGATCGATCATTTTGGCGGTGAAGCGCAGGCGATCGCCATGCTGGTGGAACTGGCCAAGAGCTATCCTGTTAGATTAAGCGGGCGGGATCATTACAGGTTCAGCCTATACGATTACCAGGAGAAACGGTCTTATTTTGTCGGGGCGCAACAATACGATTCGGCGGCCGCAGCCATGCAGGCATTCTATTTCCTGCTCGTGCTCAAAAAGAACAGGCAGAATTATTACTGGTATTGCGATAAGGATACCGGCAGAAAATTCATCGTGCTCAAAGAGGTGCTCGCTGAAAATTATGGCCGCTTCCATAAGCCGGAAGAAGCCTGGGCAGGGATCGATCAATTCATCGGTACAACACAAACGGAACAATCCTTCCATCTTTATGTGAACAACAGCGATTGCTGTTATAGTTTCTTCGTGGCATGCAAGAGCAAGCTCATCCATCCCTGTACCTACGATACCATCCCACTCCGTGATAAAGCGGCCAGGAAATTAAGGGAAACCTTTGCCAATTACCAGTTGCCTCCATTGCCGGTACTGACATTGGATAGTTCCGGATCGTGGTACGACGTGATGTATAATGGAAAGTTCGTCACCAAGCTGGCCGCCAATCTCGAAAATGAAAAACAGGGAGATGGTTGTTATGGGCCATTGCTCGATCTGCTGGAACTGGTGCAGCAGAAGCCCGAGCCCTCCTTCAATAAAAAAGACCAGCAATATGTTTTCCAGGACAAGGACGACAGGATACTGGCCTATCTCGAAAAGGGCCGCACAAAAGAAGAATGGATAAAAGCACTGGTCGATCTTGCGCTCCGCTTCCCTCTTTTCCGGAAAGACGATGCCTTTTATTTCCGCCTGCCTTATTTACCCGCCAACGGGGAATGGACGGTAGACGCCAGTCTGCACGACGATTGTGGCTGCGGCGGCAAAAAACCGGACGACAACCAGGACTGCCATATTGCGTGGATCGGTGGCTGTTATACAACCTGCCGTGAAGCGCTCGACGCTTATCTGGCTACAGCAAAACAATTACAGAATGAAAAAAATTACCGGTTCGTGTTCGATTGCACCTGTGGCAAATACCGTATCGAGTGGATAGAAGAGAAAGATATCATCGCCGTCAACCCACAATGCTATACTACTCCTGAAATGGTCTGTGCTGCCGTGGAAAGGGCCAAAGCCCTGATCAATGATGAAGGGATCTTTGTGGTAGAGCATATCCTGTTGAGGCCCCATTGCCCGGAAGACTGCCATTGTCTCCTTCCCGCCAGTCCAGATCCCCATTGCTGTTTTACCTGGCCTCTTGAAAAAGATCCCTGCCTGGAGACAAAACCTCCCATTTGTTTTACGCCGGGAGCAGATCCTTATTCCTTTATTGCTACCGTGGTATTGCCTGCCTGGCCCAGACGCTTCCGCGATAAGGCCAACCGCAAACTGGTAGAAACTATTTTATACCGCGAAGCACCGGCCCACGTGCTGTTGAGGGTCTTATGGCTGTCGCCGAAAGACCTCTGCACATTCGAAACACTGTACAGGTCCTGGACCCGCTGGCTTGCCAATAAGAAGGATGCCTGTAGTGAAGGATTCGACCCTTGTGTATTCATCCGCTTTCTCTTCAACAGCAGGCTTTCCTGCTGGGAACCCGGAACCTGGTGTGGACCCTGCCTTCAGCCTGGTGTACAGGATAATCCCTGCGGCCTGCTGGAAGAAGCAGATCCCAAATGCGTTTTGACAGTAGGAGATGTTTATGGCTGGGAGGCGCTGGATTGCTGCGACGACAATCCACGGTTGCCCGTACCCGGCACATTGGAAAAAGAAAGAGTGAAACTGATCCGCAAGCGCAATGCCCAATACAAGAAACAACTGGATACGATCGCGGAAGCATTGCCCCGCAATAAAGTGATCGGGCAGGCAGTGAGCTACATCGCCGGCAATACGGCCGATGAAACGAAAATGCTGCAGATCACCAATGCGCTCACGAAGAATATGGCAGCCGGCTCATCGCCCGACCAGAAAAAACTATTCAGCGAAGCACTGAACACCGTGATGAGCTTTTATCTCGACAGGACCCTGCTCGATCAATACGATCCTGATAAGCTCAGCGAAGTGAAACGAAATATCCGTAAGGCATCCTTCACCGCATCGGGTGGCGCGGCCGCCTTGCAGGCCTGGAATACGGCCGATCTCGGCAGTTTTGTTCATCCGAAAGCTGCACTGGCCCTTACCAATCTGGTAAATATGAAGAAATAGTATGAAGCATATCATCAAACAACAGGTGCTCGACCTGCGAATGGACAAAAGGCTCGACCCATTCAAAGTACAGCAGGAACTGAGCGATCATTACCGGCAAGACCTTCTGCCGGCCATGGAGAAACTATTCAATAAGCTCGCAGACCCCGATACCACGATCCGGATTGATAGCCTTGAGATCAACCTGGGACGTATAGGAATAGAAATGATCAGGAATGGGGACTGGGCGGAACATGTACAAGCGGCTTTGGAAAAAGTCCTTGTCGAAATGATCAGAGCTGCGGGTATTCAAAAAGGGACCAGGGTGCAGCCCTCTTATCTTACTCACTTCGAACAATGGCTGCATTTTATGGAATATGGTGTATTGCCCTGGAATGCCGGCAAGCCGGGCATTGGCTGGAATGACCAGGTGCTTGAATCACTGGCCCGTCACTATGAGAGCGCTGATGCATTGAGGGATCTGATCAAAGCACAAGGCGCAGCATTGGAAAGGATGGTTCAATTCCATGAGCCTGCTTTTCTCTCGCACCTGGTAGAATTGTTGACGGCCAGTAAACAATCCCTGCTGGCCCCGGCGCTGAATGAGCTTGCCGGTTGGGTCTATGCAGCTTCTCCTGTAAAAACAATTACAATACTAACGTATAATAATATACGCAAATGGCTATGGAAAGCCATATTGAAAACTGCGGCCGCTCAACGAAATGAACAGGCAACTGCCTCATTGATCGTTCATTTGCTGGAGGAACAGCTTTGCATCAAGCCTGGAATTATGAAGCGGGCGCTGCAATCGCCAACAGCCCATCTTCCTGTATTGCAGTACCTCCTGCATGGGAGACCTGCCGGTCATGCACCGGAAACAGGGTCAGCAAATGACGGTAGCAATGCTTTTATCGCTTCGCAAACACCTGATGAAAACAAACGGCGGTTGCCAGGCGAAATGAAAGACCAACATACCCTCATTCCTTTCAAACCAATACCACAAAAGGTTTTCAGGGAAATGGAGAAAGACAGGCGGGAAAAATATGGAGATAGTGAGCCGGCCATGCTGGAAGATGGGCTCTATATCGCCAATGCCGGCATCATATTGCTGCATGTATTCTTTCCCCATTGTTTCAGGAAACTGGGATGGGTGGAGAAAGGCAGGTTCTCCGGTAGCCAGCAACAATGGCGCGCCCTGCACCTGCTGCATTATATGGCAACAGGTGAAACCGGACCGGCAGAATACGAACTGGCCCTCCCTAAAATACTATGCAACTGGCCTGTGCAGGGACCTGTGGTCGGCAGCTGGCTGATCACGCAGGAAGAAAAAGAAGAAGCGGAAAATGTATTGCAGTCGGCCATTGACCAATGGAAACAGCTCAGGAACACAACGCCTGCCGGCCTTCAGGTGAACTTTCTGCAGCGTAATGGAAAACTCTATAAGAAGAACGATAAATGGTGCTTGCAGGTAGAGACTGTTCCGGCGATCGATCTGTTGCTGGATAGTCTGCCCTGGACCATCAGTATGATCAAATTACCCTGGATGAAAGAATTATTGAGAGTGGAATGGCGATGAATGCTGAACAAAACTATCATGAATACTTATTCATAGACCATGAAAGCTGCTGAACCCAAAACATCGGCGGCCTCCCAACCTGCCAAAAAGAATTCGCCTTTTTTCAATAAAGAAGGGGGAGAGGATTTTTTTCATACTACCGTAACCGAACAACCCTTCTTTGCTTCCCATGAAACGTCCACAACGACCATTCAGCCAAAACTCCGTGTTGGCCGGCCCAATGATCCTTTCGAACAGGAGGCTGATGCCATGGCTGATAAAGTGATAAACATCCAGGCCAAATGCGCAGCGTGTGAAGCAGCAGAAAAGAAACAGGAAAAAGAAGAGAAGAAGAATAAAGGCCCTGAAGAAGAATTACAGCGAAAGCCCATTTTTGAAAGCAATGAGGATAAGGCCATCCAAAATAAACCGATCCTGCCAGTTCAACGAAAGCTTACTGTGGGAGCACCGGATGATAAATATGAAAAAGAAGCGGATGCAGTGGCCGACAAAGTGGTACAGTCTAAGGAGGAACCTGCTCCTATGCTGCAGAAAAAAGCAGAGCCGGTCATCAATCCCATTACTCCCAATCTGCAGGCCAAATGCAATGCCTGTGACGCAACTGCAATAACACCTTCTGCCGATCAAACAGAGGATAAACTACAGGAAAAAGAAGAAGATAAAGAGAATGAACTACCGTCAAAGATCCATCGCAAACCAGTATTCGAGAATATTGCACCTCCCAATGGTTACCTGCAAAGACGCTGCCGTGAATGTGAAGAAGGGAGTGAAGTATTCCTGAAAGCCATCGATACCGTACAGCGGGATACCCTGGCAGACAATGCCCCAACGGCCGATGGTTCCAGGGAATCGATCGTGGCCATGGCAAGGACGATGATCGGCAAGATAGAAGCCAAACATGACGATGGTTCCGGCAAGCGTGTGGGCGCCGATAAGCTGCTCGAGATCTTCCACCTCGCAGCGCCCGGCGTCTGGGATGATGCTACCATTGAAAATATCAACGGTCAACTGCCAACCTGGTGTGGCATCTTCACGGTATGGGCGCATAAGAAAGCAGGTAAGGACATCGGTAACTGGCAGATGGGGAAGGGTGTATCCGCTTTCGGTACGCTCACGCAAACAGACAATCCGCAACCTGGTGATATCGGGTATATGAATCCCAAACTTCAACACCATTGCATCGTAGTGAAGATCGAAGAGGATACAGTTCATAGTATCGATGGCAATAGTGGTTTGTTCAGCGAAGTGAAAGAAAACCAGCGGCAACGTAATGAGTACCTGGGTTTCTTCACGGCATTTGCCGGAAGTGGTTCCGGCGTACAAAGGAAAGAAGAAGATACAGGCAGTTCCCTGAATGCAGGAAGCCATATCGAAAAGCAATTGAATGCATCCAAAGGAAGCGGCCAGCCTATCCCTGAAGAAACCCGTACCGGCATCGAACAGACTATGGGCGCTGATTTCAGCAAGGTAAGGGTACATACCGATACAACGGCCGTTCAGATGAGCAAAGACCTGCATGCGCAAGCATTTACCCATGGCAGCGATATTTATTTCAATAGCGGTAAATATGATCCCGGCTCTGCCGGAGGTCAACACCTGCTGGCGCATGAGCTTACCCATACCATTCAGCAGAATGGTGTTACCAGGCTGAAGCCAGAGCAGGTCACTAATGGGCAACAAATCGTGCAAAAGAAAGATGAGGAACCGAAACCCATCAAGGTAGACCCCTCGAATATCCCCACCATCGAAAAAGCAGCCAAGGACCTGTATGTGTGGTTATCTACGCCTTCCACTTCGAGCAACCGCGAAGCCATTTTCAGGACTATCCTGCTCCAAAAAGGGGCAGGCCAGGCATTGCGCGACGAATACAAAAAACAAAATAAGGTGGATCTCGATGAAGTCCTGGTATCCTCCCTGAATAAGAAAGATGCAATCAGGGCCAAACGCTACCTCGATTATGGAGAATTGCGGATAGCGGATAAGATCTATATCGCATCTGAAGGAGCAGGTACAGATGAAGATACCCTCTTCAGGCTGATGCCCATGGCCTTCAAGAGCAAGGCGAAAGTGGAAGATGATTTCGCCAAACAGGACGAATACACCAAAGACTATCCTGGTACCAAATCATTGCCTAATAAAGAATCTTCCCGCATCGCTGCATTATTGGAGGATGAGTTGAGTGGAACAGACCTCGACAAAGCGAAAGCGCTCTTTGCCTTTGGTGAGCTTAGGCCGGTGGATGAGATCAGGATCGCTATCGAAGATACCAGGGTGAATGATCTCTACAACGGCCTGAAGAATGGCATGGGCAGCGATTCCGATAAAAATAAAGCCTTCTTCAACCTGGAAAACGAGTACCTCAGATCTTACGATAGTGAATTGTTCAGTAAGTTGGTGATGATGTACCAGCATGGTGATCTCTCCGAGAAAGAGAAATTGAAAGTATGGCAGATTATCGGCAAAGGTTCGGCGCTCGAAAGGATCAAATATGCGGTGGCTGGAATAGGCACGGATGAAGAGGAGATATATGACGCCATACGGACCGCTTCTCCGGAAGAGCTGAAAACATTGCGTGTACAATTCAATGATAAAAATTCAGAGCTGTATAAATTACTCGACGACGATCTGAATGAAGAAGAGATGAAACGTGTAGCGGCCCTCCTCACTGAAGATCCTACTGCTCAGCAACAACTGGAACAGGCAGGGGCATTTTCAGGTTCTGATATATTGCAGGAGATCAAAATGTCGTCCGGGGACCGGTTCTATAAGTACAAGGAAGCGTTCAACAATACTGATGGTGTGTTTGAGGGATATATTTCCAAAAAGATGGATGCTGCTGAAAAAGGGTACACCATCTCTGTCATCAATGGAACTCCGGAAGAAAAGATCAATATGGCCATCGGTAAGTTCACCGATGATGAAGATTACATTTACCATGTGCTGAAATATTTCGTGGCCAATGACCCGGCCAAGGAAGCGATCCTGAACAATAAAGACCTGATGGCAAAACTCGAAAGTAATTTGTCCACCAGCGAGTACAACAAATGCCTCGATCTGTTAGCATTGGAGAATGACAGTATCGAGAACCGTGTGAAACGAACAGGTGAAAAGATCAAACGTGAGAGGAGCTTTATTGCCGATCTCACCAATGCAGGAGATGCCATGGACGATGAATACCGAGAGCTGACAGCAGCCCTCGAAAGGGCCAAAGCCGATGGCGAGCTTTCTCCGGAAGAACAGAAACAGCTCTCCAAAATGCAGCAACAAACAGACCAGAGCATCGAGGTTTATACTAAAGTAAGGGATGAGCTGGAAGAGCATGCAGCCACTGTGCTTACGACCGTTACGGCTGTGCTGATCGCTATCGGCACCGGTGGACTGGGCTCCGGGCTCAGCGCCGCCATGATAGCGCAACAGTTGGCACAGGCAGCACTCGTTAGCGCCTGTGCAAGAGTGGCCGCCATGAAAGTGGCGAAGGGCGACAGGTTCGAAGTGTTTGGCGCCGACGGCGCCAGCAGTTTTGCCGCAGGCGCCGTGGATGGTGTGTTCAACGTATTCGGAGGCGCCGCAGCTTCCAAAGTGGTGGATAAAGTTTTCCAGGAAGCTGTGGAAGGGGCCGCAAAACAGGCCGGTGGCAAAGCCTTCCAGAGCGTGGGCCGCAAGATCCTCACGGATGCCGTGGAAGGTGGCATGAGCGCTGGTGTGGGCGCGGCCGTGGAATCATCTTCCAAAGAAGAAACCTGGAAAGGTGGCTTCGTAACGGGTATTGAAACAGTGGTGGAAAAGACAGCTACCTCCGCAGCAGTCGGCGCCGGCGTAGGCGCCGGTATCAGCGCAGCCGGAATGATCATCGGAAAAATAAGATCCAAAAAACCGGGCGAAGTGGCCGATGATGTAAATGCGCCAGGCAATAAAACCGATCTGGGCGACGAAGCCGAAGTGCTCAAGATCAAAGAACAGGTGGAAAAGCAGCAGCTCGACAATGTGCTGAAGAATACAGCCAAAAAACAAGGCTCAGAACTTACACAGCTCGAATTGAATGCAGAGATTCACTGGGCCATGAAGAATGGAAAGGCAAATCCATCTTCCATCGAAGGATATACACACGAGATTGAATTGGGCAATGGGCACTTCCTTCGTAAAGGCAAGGATGGACGCTGGTGCCGCTTCTCGCCTCCGCCACCCAAACTCTGTATGACCTCACCAGATCTGGATCATCTGCTGGAAACAAATCCCACCACATCTGTAAAAGATGAAGCATCTGCGAGGCTTACGAAACGAAACCTTACCGAAGCCCAGATCGCCGATTATAAAAAGAAACTTTACCTGCGGGATGAAATGATCAATGGACAAATGAGGCCAGTTTATCGCCCCACCGGAACCCCTGGAATCAATAAAGCATTGGTAGAAGAAGGCTTCATCTTTGATCTCACTACTTATAGATCGAGAGTGATCCCCAGTAATGTTGACCCGGATTTTGTGCCGCCCATGATCTACCAGAATGGCCGGCTGGCGCCCAATACCAGCAAACTCCGGAACCGCGACCTGGCAGCGAGCGGCCGCACGCCATTCTTTGGCGACAATGTGCAGGTAGAATTGCATCATAATGACCAGAACTTTTTCGAAACGCTGATGGAAACACATGCAGGTAATCATGGCCATGCCAATACCGACCTGGATGTACACCCTTATGCAGACGATCCGGCATATATTTCCTGGAGGCATGAATACGGATTCCATAACGGCACCCTCAAAACACTGGGAGATATCTACAATGCTTTCAGGGTGGAATATTGGAAAAACAGATGGTAAAAGGAAAAAGAATATGAGAACACAGACATTACCGGCCGCCGGCGAAACGACTACCACTTCTTTTTTCAGCAAGAAGAATAGCGGGCATTTTTTTACCCCTGCCGGCCATTCTTTTTTCAAACCATCCGGTGCTTTATCACCAGACCTTCAGCTAAGCCCGCTCAGTGATCAGGCAGATGCCTCCTGGACCGCCTCGAAAGATAAAGGAAAGATCTTCGATATACTGCGCTCCAATTTTCCCGTAACCAAATCGGATGCAGACCTCCGGCAATGTATCGAAAGATTATTCGCGCAAGGCACCGACGACCGCTGGCTGGCCAGCACCATACTGGATAACGGCCCCGAACCTTTATGGCCCGGCAACTTATTGGCGCAACGCCAGCAACTGGCGCAACAACATCAATGGGGCGATGAACCCGGCCATATACAGGGCACCCTGGGAACCACTGCCGGAGGGCGTTCCGTGGATTCATTCTTCTTCCCCGGCAAAACAGATAACAGGGCCCTGATCGTTGGCGGATTTCATGGCTCGGAGTTATCGGGCATCGCCGTAACGGAAATATTGCTGGAAAAATTGAGGACGGGACCTCGTCCATTCTACACCGTTATAATCGTTCCCCGTCTTTTCCCCGATAACGCCGCCGTGGCAGAAGGCAAGCCCAAACAGATCGAAACAGGCGAAAACGTAGGCCGATACACCAAAGGAACAGAATCAACCGATCACAGTACCGATCCCAACAGGGAGATGCCTAAGCTTGGAAAAGCCTATGATCCTGCCGTGAAAAAAGATGCCAAAGACAGGCCCATGGAACCGGAAGAAGTGATGCTGCTGGAACTGATCGACCGGTATCGCCCCACCAGGATCGCGGCCATTCACTCCACGCACACATTGAACGATGCAGGTATCTATGCAGATCCCAGAACGGATTCAAGCGGTTTTGCATTGGGCTATGATACAGATAAAGCGCTGGCATTGGAGATGGCGAAAAAAGCCAATGAAAAAGGAGCCAATGTTCCGGGCAATAAGCTGGGTACCAAAAATGAAACGGGCCTTTATCCGCTCGATAAACCGATAGTCGATGCAGGCAAGAAACAGGAACGTGCCACTTCCACCGGCATCTCCCTGGGTGGATGGGGCTCTACCGCTGTCTGTGATCCCAAACTACCAGCCAGCAACAGACCTGCTATGCGGGTGATCACGGTAGAAGTGCAACAGGCCTATCGCCCGCAGGACCTCGATGCCAGCAAACAGGCCGTAAGGCAGGCTGAACTGGAAGCTCATGCACAGGCTTTGCGTGAGATCTTCCTGGGCGATGTGCAAACAGAGGCCGGATCGCAGGACCCCTGTGTATCCGCTGCCCCACCGCCGCCACCTGTTAAGAAGCCTGGAACGAAATAATTGAAAAGCAAAAAACAGTTACTATGAGATCCTTCGGCAGAAAAAAAGACAACCCCGTTCAGCATGAGAACAGCCCTTTTTTCGAGAAAACGGGAAAGAAGGATTTTTTCAACACCAATCATTCGCTGGTGCAAACAAAATGCGCCGAATGTGAGCAGGAAGAAAAATTACAGAAGAAAGAGAATGGCCGGGATAATGGACCGAAGGGCAATAGCATTCAGAAAAAAGACCTGTTATCCACCAACGGACAACCACTGATCCAGCGCGATGATGCGAGCTTTGAAACCGGTGGACTGGCCAACGCCATAGCATCGGGAACGATGACGCCTGATGGGCTTACCGGGCAAACAGTCTATGCCGAGAATTGCAGGGGCTTGTTTGGCTGCCGGGTGGGATTCACTTTTGAAAAAGCCTACAAAGGCACTTTCGCCTACGGAGCAGCAGGCACCAGTGTAAAAGGCGTTTATGTGAAGATAGTGAGCGATTATGATCACAAGATCTGCGGCAATTGCGATTCGATCAGGCTTATCCAGACTGTGCGCAATGTTACAAAGAACAGAAGCGGGAATATGGAAACGGCCGATCCCAAAGATGATACCAGGCGGCTGCGGTCCGGATGGAGTGATCCCAATGCGCCATCGAAAGGCTGGCGGGTTGATACGCTCACCACGCTCAACAACCCATTCTACGATTTCACGGCCCCCTACGATTCACAGGTAGGCTCACCTACACAGTCTGCCATCCTGTGGGACACCCCGGGCGATTGGGCAACAGATACCAATGCTGGTAAGGAATTTCAAACCTTCTTCGTTTGTGAAGGTATGTTAGGCGACAAGAAAACCATTGCCGGTGTGAACTGGGGCTATTATATCGATGATGCCGGCGATATCAGTTTCAGGCCCGCAACCCCCATTCCCTTCTGCGGGCCAAGCCAGGAGCTGAAAGATGCCGTGAAAAGATGGGATGCCATTCCAGGCAATACGCCGGCCAATATAGATTTCGCAGAAGAAAACCCTGTGAGCCATGAAGGAGAACGAATGGAGGTATGGTTCAATTTCAATTCCACCGATCTGAGGAACGATGCCACTATCCATTCAGACCTGAATTACAGCCTGGCCTCCCATCATATCCGCCAGCATATCATGGCCACCTTCCTGCCGAAGATCATTATCCATGGTTATGCCAGCGTGGACGGAGATGCCACGTACAATATGGAATTGTCGAAGAAAAGAGCAGAATCCATCCAGGCAAAATTGATAGCAGAAGGAATCCCTGCTTTCATGATCGAAGTAGTGCCGCATGGAGCGAACAGCGATAAATCTCCGCGCGACCTCAACCGTCGTGTTGAAATAGAGATGACGCATACGGCCATACCCTTCCCGTTTAAATTACCTTTTTAATGAATAATATGAAAGAGCAGGAACTGATCGATAAGCTTGAACAAGCCATTCAGCAGAACGTAGATGTATGCGGGATGGATGCATTTGTAGGAATCCCTGCACTGATCAATACCTGCCGGGACCAGGACAGAATTATGGTGAAACATGCAGATTATGGCCCTGACCCTACTTTTCCTGATCGATACCTGCCGGTATCCGGGGCACAGGATGTGGTCTATTGGAAAACCGGGGATGTCAGGGGCCAACCGCAGATCATCGGTATCGCCTGGAACGAAGAGCAAAAACCGGCCATTTTCAGGGCAGTCGTATATCCGCCATGAACACCAATAACGTAAACCATCAAACGAAATTTTTATCAACATGCCCGTGATCTCCGTGGCCATACAAAAAGGTGGTTCAGGTAAAACTACCACAGCCATCAACCTGGCCGCTGCCTTACAGCGGACCGGGAAAAAAATATTGCTGATCGATGCAGATCCGCAGGCCAATCTCTCGCAATCACTCGGTATTGAAGATGAGCCCGAGCATAACCTGTATACCGAGATCAGGAAGGAAATGGACGGTGATGCTGCCGAGATCAGGAATGCTATCCGCATTATTCACGATGGGCTCTCGGTAGTACCTTCTTCCATCGAGCTGGCCGGGGCCGAAATGGAATTGTTCAGGGTCTATGGCAGGGAGCAGGTATTGAGCTCGATGATCCAGCCCATTGTGAACGATTATGATTTCATATTCGTCGACTGCCCGCATGCCATTGGCCTGCTCACCGTGAATGCGCTCACCGCCAGTGATTATGTGCTGATCCCTTTACAGGGAGAATTCCTTCCGTTCAAAGGTGTGAAGAGCTTCATGCATCACTTCGAGCTGATCAGGAAAAAGCTCAACAAAAAATTAGATCTGCTCGGATTGGTATTGACCAAATTCGACGAGCGGAAGACCATGAACGGAAAAATAAGGGAAGAATTGATCGCTTTGTATGGCGACAAAGTTTTTCAGACCGTGATCCGCACCAATATCCAACTGGCCAAAGCGCAGGAGGCAGGAAAAGATATTTTCAATTTCGACCGGTCGGCCCATGGCGCCTCCGATTATGAACAGCTGGCCGCCGAGTTTTTGGAAAAGTTGTAACTTATAGTAAACCTTTTTATATGTCTTACGCCATTCGTAGTAATCAGCACAGCAATACGCCGGTAAAGGAACAACAGCAACCCGGCCATTCTTTTTTCAACCGGGGTGGCCATACTGTGCAAACGAAAAAGGACAGTTTTTTCCAGGCCAAACTGACGGTTGGTGCGCCTGATGATCAATATGAACGGGAAGCCGATTCCGTGGCCGATAATGTAGTGAACCATCAACCCGGCAGTACGCCGGTAGTGCAGCAGAAAAAGATCAGCGGTGTACAACGATTGGCCACTTCCAAAGAAGACGAGAAGCTCGGTACCGATGAGGAACGTATGCGCCGCGATAAGGAAATACAGACCAAGCCCGAAATTCAGCGTGTTTGCGCCGAATGCGAAAAAGAGAAAAAAGGTATTCAGCGGGAAGCCGACCCCGAAAAGGAAAAAGAGAAAAAGAAACCGGGCAATGTTCAAACAAAGCCTGATGGCGGTGGTATTGCCTCTTCCCGTGTGACTTCCAGGATCGAGGCATCGGCGGGCAATGGCCAGCCCATTGCAGGATCAGCACTGAATAAAATGGAATCTTCTTTCGGAAGGGATTTCAGTCATGTGAACATCCATACCGGGCAGGATGCTGCCTCTATGAACAAAGAACTGGGCGCTCAGGCGTTCACGCATGGTAGTGATATTTATTTCAATAACGGTAAATACGATCCGGAATCGAACGAGGGCCAACGATTACTGGCGCATGAACTGACACATGTAGTGCAGCAGAATGCCGGGTAGGGCACACGAAAACAAGACAAAAAATTGCTACAATTCAAACAACATGCCACCAGAATTTCAATACCTCTACAAACTGGTCAGATCTCGACTGGGCAAATATTTTGAACCGGGCCAGCAGGAACAGGAGCCGGAGATGCCTGCATTGTACGACTGGCAATTGCCCGTTGCACATTTCATCAGGCAACACGAACTGGATAATATGGAAGCAACACTCCTGCTGATAGCGCTTGCTCCACACCTGCAACCCGACCTGTTCGATGCAGCCATCGAAAGCCGCTTGAAGGGATCGGGCGATTTTCCGAAGATCGGGGGTGTCCGGGGAAAAAATTTCCGGGGCTTTCTGCCTACGGGGCAAACGGCCCTATTCCTGTTGGGAGGCGATCAATGGCAGAGCAGGGCCCATGTGCAGCAGTTTTTCTGGTCGGACCACCTGTTCGGTAGAAAAAAAGTATTGTGGCTGGAAGAAATGCCGGCAGGCGAACCGGCCATGAGCGGCAGGATCATCATGTCGCAGGACTATATCGACACCTTTACCTATGGCAAGCCGGTGCCCCCTCATTTCAGCATGAGCTTTCCTGCCAAGATGGTGACCACCGATCTTACCTGGAATGATCTCATCATCAATGACGAGCTGAGAGAGCAGATCAATGAACTGCTCGACTGGGTAAAATACAACGATCGGTTGATGCAGGCCTGGGGCATGCAAAGCCGCCTGCGCAAAGGGTATCGTTCTTTATTTTACGGCCCTCCGGGCACAGGCAAAACATTTACTGCCGGCCTGTTGGGGAAATACACCGGCAAGGATGTGTACAAGATCGACCTCTCGATGGTGGTATCGAAATATATCGGTGAAACGGAAAAGAACCTGGAGCTGCTGTTTGCGAGAGCGGAGGACAAGGGATGGATCCTGTTCTTCGATGAAGCAGATGCCCTCTTCGGCAAAAGGACCAATGTGCGTGACGCGCATGATAAATATGCCAACCAGGAAGTTTCCTACCTCCTCCAGCGGATAGAAGATTATAACGGCCTCATCATCCTGGCCACCAATATGAAAAATAATATCGATGACGCATTCATCCGCCGCTTCAATTCCATTTTGAAATTTCCCTTCCCTGAAGCCAGCGAGCGGGCAGCTATCTGGAAAAATGCTTTTCCCCGGAATGCTGTATTTCAGAAACAACCATTACAGGAATCTGCTCTTGGCAATGGGAAAGGATGGGGAGATGCGATCAATGTCCCGGATATCGTGAAGAAATATGAGCTGTCGGGCGGTTCCATCATGAACATCATCCATTATGCCAGCCTGAAAGCAGTGGAGAAACTTGATAGATACCGGGATATTGACAATACGCCTGCGCATGGCAATGGTACGCAGGGAGAATTATTGCGCATATACCTCACCGATATATTAGATGGGATACGCAAAGAAATGATCAAGGAAGGAAAACCCTTTTCAGCCTGACCGGATCATTGCTTTTCGATGAATTCTTTCACCGCCATATTATAGATCGATGCCTTTTCCATATTAGGCATGTGGGCCACTCCTGAAATAACAGCTATGGTAGTTTGCGGAACATGGCGGGCGATAGTATCGCTAATGTTTTTGATCACCCGGTTATCCTTCTCGCCAAGAACGATCAGCACAGGCATTTTGAGCTTGTGTAACCGGGGTATAGTGGCGCTGTCTGCCATGCGGGGCCAGTATTTCAAATGATGCGTCTTTGCGTTCTCGATGACTAAAGCCAATGCTTTTTTTCTTTGAACAGTGTCGGTTTCGGCAGCTTTGCGATGTGGGCCATCGAACCAGGAGCGGATAAAATACTGGGCTGCGAGTGTAGTGTCCTTCAGCGTATCGGCTGCCCGCCACATCAGGGAATCGTTGCGTGTAAGAATACTGTCTTCCTTTGCAGGGTATTGCCATCTATTCATGCCGGGCACAGTGAGCACCAGTTTGTTTACGTATTGCGGGTAAGCCAATGCGAATTCAGTCGCTGCGGCAGCGCCTACAGAAAGCCCTACCACAGTGGTTTTGGTGATCTTCAGGGTGTCGAGCAATGCTTTCAGTCCATCGTGCATGAAATAATTGGAATCGCCGTCGATGGTAGCGCCGTGGCCGCGAAGGTCGCAGGTGATCACGAAATGTGAACCGGCCAGGGCTTTCACCTGTTGGTCCCACATGGTATGGTCCAAAAAGCCACCGTGGAGAAAGAGGACCGGGTCTCCTTTGCCGGTGGTTTCATAATATATCTTCGAATCGGCAATGGGAACGAAACCGGTTTTGTGTTCCGGGCCTGCGGGCTTTTGCTGGCAGGCTTGCAGGTATAGGATGAAAGCGATGCCGGTGATCCCGGCAACAATGATGGAGCGCATAAAAGGAGTTTGATTAAAGGTACATTAAAGGAGGTTGATAAGTTAACAAGTTGGCAGGTTTACAAGGGAATCTCTGCAATCCGGAGACCTCCTTGTAAACCTGCCAACTTGTTAACTTATCAACCTACCAAACTACTTCTTCAAACTCGCTTCGCGGATGGATTTGAACTCCGAGCCTTCTTTCCATCCAGGCATTTTTTCTTCAAAGGCCAGGCGCTTGCCCACCTGGAACATCAGGCCAAGATCGTCGATCGCGCCAGCCAGGGTCCAGGTGGCAGGATCATACTGATCTGCCGGGCGGTGGTAACGTTTTTCATTGTATTCTTTGTCCAGCGCTTCTCCATATTCTTTGCCCTTGCCGATCACATCGATGCCCCGTTCCGTATACAGGGAAGGGATCCCTACCTTGGCGAAATTGAAATGATCGGAACGGTAATAATAGCCGGCTTCGGGATGGGTTTCATAAGCAATATACCGGCCCGCTTTTTCGGCAGCTTCCTGCAGGTAATCTTCCAGGTCCGATTGTCCGCGGCCCACCACAATGATATCTTTCGTTTTGCCGAATGGGTTCAACACGTCCATATTGATATTGGCCACTGTATTAGCTACGGGGTAAATAGGGTTTTGCGCATAATAAGCAGAGCCCAGCAGACCCTGCTCTTCAGCGGTGACGGCCAGGAAAAGGATCGTCCGTTCCGGTTTCACCGGCAGGCTTTTGAAGGCGCGGGCAATTTCAATAAGGCCCGCAGTAGCACTGGCATTGTCCATGGCCCCATTGTAAATGGAATCGCCGTGTTCATCGGGCTTGCCGATACCCAGATGGTCCCAGTGGGCGGTATAGATAATGTACTGATCGGGATGTTTGGCGCCGGTGATCTTGCCGATCACATTGTGCGACATATTATAATCTGCTTTCACCCTAATGCTGGTAGAAAGTTTCAGATCGAGGGGCATGGCCTTGAACCCGCGCTGATCGGCTTTCGCCAATACGGTAGAATCCAGTCCGGCAGCAGAAAGCAGCTTATTGGCAGCAGGGCCGGAGACCCATCCGATCACATCACAGTTGGTTTCATTCTTTCCACGGGGATCGAGGCGGAGGCGGGAACCATTCCAGTTATTCTGCACCACGGCAAAAGGATAACTGGCTGCCTGTGTATTATGAATGATGAGGCATCCCCTGGCCCCCTGGCGGGCGGCCTCTTCGAACTTGTATGTCCAGCGGCCATAATAAGTCATGGTCTTCCCTTTGAACAGGATGCTGTCGCCACTGTTATAACCCGGATCATTGACCAGTACGAGCACTACTTTTCCTTTTACATCGATCCCCGCATAGTCATTCCAGTTATATTCCGGTGCTACGACGCCATAGCCGGCGAAAACCAGGTCACTCTTATCGAGTGAAACCATCGAATCGGTCTTATTCGTCCACACCACATAGTCGTCGAAGCCTTTCAGGTTGAAATTCGTTTTGGGCGACTGCACCTGCATGGTAGGGGCGGCCACTGTAGTGATGTTCACCATTGGCACATCCTGGAAATAGCTATTGCCATTGCCCGGTTCGAGGCCAACCGCGGCAAACTGTGCCTGGAGGTAATCGATGGTTTTTGTTTCTGCTTCGGTAAAAGGCTTGCGCCCCTGGAAACTATCGGATGCCAGTACAGCAATATGCCTGCCGAGACTGTCGGCACTCATGGCCGGGAGGCCGGCATTATCTGCCATGGCAGACTTGTTTTCTTTGCACGCCACGGCCAGGAGCGTTGCAGCGGCCATTGAAAATGGGATGAAGGAAGAACGCATGATTGGATATTTTTTAAAGTGGGCAAAAGGTAAGGCAAAATTTGATAATGCAAGCCGGGAGAAGGAACAACGGGATATGGGCCATAAGGGAATGGTATCTTTGAAAACAAAACCTGGTATGCAACTATATATTGTCAAAGAGCCCGATGATCGATGGATGACATTCATCAGGGAACTGTACACTACCAGTTTTCCTGAAAGGGAAAGACGGCATTGGGAGCAGTTGATAACCCTGCTCGGGGAGCCTTCGATGGAACTGGCATTGGTGCAGAATGAGGAACGGAAGCCCATCGGCCTGGTAATCTGGTGGCTGCTTTCCGGGTGGCATTATGTGGAGCACATTGCCATCGATCCACTGCAAAGAGGCAAACAATATGGTGGAAAAGTGATGCAATACCTGGTAGAGATGTCGGGCAATAGGCTGATCCTGGAAGTGGAGCGGGCCCATGATAATGACAGTGAACGTCGGATACGCTTCTATGAGCGACTGGGATTACAGGTACTGGACCACGACTACCAGCAACCTCCCTACCGTAAAAGTGAAGCATCACTGCCGATGTGGCTGATGAGCATACCGGCCATAACACACAGGCTGGAAATGACCAGGATGGCAGAGAAGATCCGTCATCAGGTATATGAACGGTTCTATTAATCACTCCCGGAAGATCAGGGCACTGCCACCGGTGTTGCGGAAGCTTTCACGGTCTTGTAGGCATTGATCCTTCCCGACCCAATGGGTTTATCGGGTGTAATGGCATCGGCATTGAGTTGGAGGAAAGACTTCACCTGGTTGAATGAACAGTGCGGATTATTCTTCAGTACGAGCGCCGCCAGTCCTGAAACATGCGGGCAAGCCATCGATGTGCCCGACATCTGGACATAGCCGGTACTGTTGAATTTCAGGGAAAGGATATCTACGCCCGGCGCTGCAACGGACACCAATGCCCCGTAATTGGAAAAACCAGCCCGCTTATCATTGGGATCGGTGGCCCCTACAGCAATCACTTTCGGATAATTGGCCGGGGAGTAGAACTGTACATCATCATTACTGTTCCCGGCAGCAAAAACGACTATACACCCTTTCGAATGTGCGTAATCGATAGCATCTTCGACAGCCTGGTTTTTTGGCCTGCGCCCTGTGGGGCCCCAGCTATTGCTCAAAACTTTCGCTCCATTGTCGGCTGCATATTTGATGGCCTGGGCGCAAACGGAATCCATGGCATTGGGAAAAATCTTTACTGCCATGATCCTGGCTTGCGGCGCAACACCCACTACTCCCGTATTGTTGTTGATGATGGCTGAGATCGTTCCGGCGCAATGGCTGCCATGGCCATGGTAATCTTTCGGGTCATCGTCATTGTCTGAAAAATCGTATCCGTGATGGCCGCTGGCATCAGTCCAGATATTTCCTGCAATATCCGGATGATTATAATCCACCCCGGTATCGATCACTGCCACAACGATCTCTTCTCCCTGTGAAATATCCCAGGCAGGCTCGCAATTGATCTTCGAAATGCCCCACAGGCTCCCCAGCAGCGGATCATTGGGATGGAGATAAAGCTCATTCAGCTCATCGAACTGAACAAAAGCTACCGAAGGATTTTCCTGGAGGGAATTGTAAAGACCGACTGCTTCATCCGTATTGGCGCAATCGACGGTGAAAGTGTTGGAGATCTTTTTTTCAATTTCCGATTGCAGCGGATAAACTTCATGCAGGAATAACTCCTCATCGGAGGCGTAAATGGTAGCTTTATCCACATTCGTTGCCTTGAACTGCCGGATCTCGTTATCAATTTTATATAACCTTTCAAAATGGGGCAGGTTCCCTGCCAAAGCCATCACTTCATTGGGCTTAATGCCTTCTTTGAATCGGACGATCAACTTTTTTGAAGGGGTCATAGTAAGAGGTTTTAAAATGATTAATGAGGTTTGTTGACAGTTGCAAAATGGAGAGACGGCCGCCTCCAAAAAAGGAGAAATTCACTTTGAATGATACCGTTAAAACACGGTCAGGCCGGTGAAGTGGGACTTCACGGTAAAGTAGATACCGGAGATGGTGCAGATAGAATAAGCGGGACTGTCAGATTTTTTGAAGGTGAATCGTAGTCGTACCCGGATAAGAATCAATCTCTAAACTGTATTTGATCTCTTTGGCCCTCCAGGCCATATTTTTCAGGCCATTACCTGTTGTCTGTTGCATAGGGTCGAATCCCTTTCCATCATCCTTCACCAGTATCTGGGCCTGCCCTTTTTTAATGAAGCCTTCGATCGTGATGGTTTCTCCCCCTGAATATTTGATGGCGTTATTGATCGCCTCTTTCAGCATCATGTACAGGTTCCTTTTTTCTGCCTGTGCGAGCTTATGGTCTCTCGCCTCATCAGACAATACCTGTTTGAATTGCATACCATTCGCTTCGCAAAGCGGAGCGGCGAAGGCGGCTACTCTGGCAAAAAGGTCTTCCATACTTCCCTTGCTGTCGTCCAGCACCCAGATCATATCCCTGATGCCGGTGATAGCTTCCTGGGTGCTTTCCCTGATCTTGAAAAGATATTTCTCCTCCTTCTTTTCGAGAAGGGCCAGGTTGGCATACACTTTAATGCTGTTCATCGTGCTTCCCAGATCATCGTGCAGATCGCCGGCCAGCTTGCTCCTGATCTGCTGTTCTTTTTTCAGTTGGTTGATACGAAGACGATAGAGGGAATAGATGATCCCTGCGATCAACAGGATGATCGCCAAACTGAACCAGCGGGTCTGGTACCATTTGGGAAGAAAGACCAGGGTCAGTTCTTTTATTCCGCTCTTGATCCCGTCTTCATTGAAAGCCTGTACCTGCAGATGATAAGCGCCGGGCGAAAGGCCGATAAGCGTAACTAAATTCCTGGTATCGAGATGGACCCAGTCTTTATGTATCTCTGCAATCTTGTAGGCGAAGGTGGTCCGATGGGGGTTCGAATAATTGATCCCCGAAAACCAGATATTGGTTTGAATGGCATTCGATGGGATCTCGAAATGGGTCGCTTCAGTATTGGAGGTATCTGAAGCACCGCCCGGGAGAACGGTACTGATCCTTGTAATGTAAAGCTGGGGCGGGAATTCATTGGGGTGCAGGTGTTCAGGGTAGATAACCGTAAAGCCGTTGCGGCCACCGGCATAGATCATATTTTTGAAAATATTTCCGCTCGTCTCCTCAAAAACATCATCGTGCAATCCATCACTCTTAAAGAATTGTTTGACTTTTCCTGTTTGGACATTCAGAATATTCAACCCGGAATTGGAGGTCATGAAGAGCAGGCTGTCTTTCCAGGGCAGGAATTTATATACACTGTTATTGCTGAGACCATTGGCCGTTGAAATGATCTTTTGAACGGTAAATGCCGTATCCATTACCAATACGCCATTTCCATAGCTCGACAGGTAATAGCTGTCTTTCACCCGGCACATATCGAAAAACAATCCGTACTCTTGACCGGTACTGTCTTTCAGTAAATGGACCTTCCTGCTGGTATTCATTTTTTTATCGATGAGGATCAGGGAGGATTCAGTGATCACGCAGAACATATCCTCTTTTATCGGGAAGACCCCGTTGATGATATTGTTGTCCAGTGTTAAAGCACCGGAGGAGGTGGTTATATTCTTTATGGTATGACCGGCATAGTCCCATATCAGGATACCCCTGTTATTTTCCGTGCCCATAACGATTTCCGAGGCATTGGTCCTGATAGCGCTATTGATGGTATAGTCTGCATAAGGTTTGAACTCCGGATATATATTGCTGATAGGAACGAGTGATTTTCTCTTTAATTGATGCAACCCTGATTTATTGGATACCAGCAATCGATTATACGGGTCATGGAATATGAAATCATAAGCCTGTGAATTGTCTATCTCCTTGATCGTGGCGGCATGGATATTCACTTCATACAAACCGTTTTCGGCGGTGACCATGACTATCGAATCATTGGCAGGGAATAAATAATAGGCATGGGATATCTTGCTGGCATTATGATTGAAATGATGGAAAATGGAAGTGGGCGATGGTTTGTTGGTGAGGTAGAAAAGCCCTGTCTGGCAACCCAGCCAGATATTGTTTTCTTTATCACAATAGATCCTGTAAACATTGTTGAGGAACTCCACATCATTGGCGAGAGCATCGGCAATCTGAAAATATTCTTTGGTGAACGGGTTTAGCTTCACCAGGTCGTTATCGGTGGAGAACCAGATGTTTTTATCCTTGTCGACGGCAATGGCATAGATATCGGAGTTGAAGAGTTCTGTTGCAGGAGCGAAGGGCTTTTTATCAAAAGTCAATTGTCCGTTATCGGTGATGGTGGCCAGGTTGATACCATGGGAGGTGCCTAAGAGCCATTGGTTGCCGGAATATTTTGCCAGTGAGTAAAACCGATGTGTCTGGTAAGTGGCGTTGTCGGTAGTTTTGAGGGCGCTGGTTATTTTATGCGTTAGTACGTTATAGGTTATGCATCCCTGGTTCCTGAAAAAGATGAGCAGGTAGTTTTTATAAAAGGTAAGTTTATCTATGTACAGGCTATCGTAGTTGCCATTAAAGCGGATCTTCGAAATTTCGTTCCGGAAAGGAACATACCGGTAAAGACCTTTTTCCGAACCCACGAACAGCATGGTGTCAAGATCGACCAGGGAAGTGATGGTGTTATTGGCAAGTCCGGGGAACCTGCTTTGCGGTAGATGCACCGATGGATAGGAAGTTGCCAGATCGATCTTATCGACCCCTCCCTGTGTGCTGGTGACCCAGATGCCATTGGATGATCCTGCCAGGTCTCGGATATCGGTACCGCCGATAGCGCTTTCAGGGGATTGATTTTTGTTGAATTGTTTATTGTTCTTCGAATCGAACCGGAAAAGGCCATCCTGTGTGCCTACCCACAAAAAGCCTTTGGCGTCCTGCACCATACATCGTATATTAGTTCCAGGTACTGCCGCCTGTGTTATCCTCTGTAGTAGTTTATTTTGCCCACTGACCTTCCATGAAAAAATACAGCACAAGATGAAAGTAAATATTACTCCCACTGCCAAAACAGAATGGCTGGTCATTTTTTTAGTGCTGGACACAGGTGAAATGGATAGTTATCTGTCAGATTTTTTTGATGGCTTGAAGGCTACTAAGTTAAGAAAAACCCACAGAATTTATTTTTTGAAAGATTCGATCCAAAGAATAAAAAATCCGCGCATAGTCCCTTTTGGACTGGAGCTATCTGAATTTTTTTTCAATGAGGAAACAGGTGAAACGGACAGAAGGCGGGTAGACATAGATGGTGTGGACGTAAATGATGGAATGGCCTGGCTGGAGGCTACCAGGCAGATCTATACTTTATCGAATGCAATGTTCAGCGCCCTGATCACATGGTCGCATGGATCTGGTTTGGGGATCGGCAACCAGCTTGTGAAAATCCATGAAAGAGAATTCAACCTGGTAAGGAGTTTCAAAGGCCGGTATGGATATCCGGACATCGGGAAACTTACCTGCACCGGGTTAGAGGAATTCGAAAATGCTTTACGCATAAAGAGGGACCCGTCAAAGGTCAATTGCCCGGCGGTGGAACAATTGTTCATATCTGAAATTGGAAAGGGGCTTGAAGATGTTACGGGCAGGAAACGATTCGATATGATGATCATGTGCAATTGCAGGAATCATGTTATCGACAATTCATATAACCTCAACAAGGTTACCGAGTATTATTTCGCCGCATTGGCTGGTGTTCAGATAGTAGGATATGACTTTGCCGGATTTGTAGATTACATAAATGGAACATCTCCAAAGACATTCATTCAGAGAGCCGTTCATATCCTCACCCGATATTTTCTACAGGCAGGAAATAGTCCGCTAAGAAAATTTTTTTACAGGGCCTATTTCAGAAAGATCATCAGGCAACTGTTTGCTGGGTACAAAAAATTAGTGCCGCTACAACAACGGGGAGAAGCACTCGTAGCCACCAAACTGGACAGAACAGCACAATTTCCCGGCCTTATTGATCCTATCTGCAATTATTTCATGAAGAACAGGGATACGGTTTATCCGGTGATCATTAAAGTAATAAAAGAGAAGGTCCGCAGCCTTCCCGGAGTAGAGCTTTATGATGCGATAACTGTATTCAGGCTGATCGCAGCGGAAATACGATCACGTGAACTGGATCGATATACAAACAGGTTCGTCGGATTTATTCTTCGGAATGTTTTTGTAGATAAAATGGTAGGGGAAGACCTCCTGAATAAAAATCCGCCTTACGGCATAAACTGTTTTACCCTGTATATACCCACCGATCTGACACAGGACCTGTTACAGGCTTTAGAATGCCAGTACCTTCAGGAATACCTGCGATCTCCGTTTGTCGTCGATACCAAATGGGACGATTTTATGAGAGATTTTATTGAATGGCAAAAACAACAGCAGGGCCAGAAAACGGAAAAGACAGGATTCAGTTGACCGCACTCTCCTTCCTTTCGCTCTCCTCCATGAATACAGGGCCTTCGAGTGGTTTTTTACCACCGGAATCGTTCAGATCGAGATCAAAATCGCTCAATGCGGCAGGGAATCCTGCAACCGTACTGCTGATGTGCAGATAATGTCTTCTATCAGTGGTGGTGGTATCGGGCTCAATTTTAAAAACAACGCTGATGCCCGGGTCGTCCGTTAAATTGATATCTGCATAAAAGACCCGCTCATTTTCGAATTTGCAGGAAGTATCGACCCGGGGATTAGGATTTACATGGGGCTTATATTGTTCAACCAGACCTTTAAGTGGCTTCAGGCCGGCATTATCATTGAGATTGACCGTTAACAATAAGTTTCCGGTGGCTTTATCGAGGATCCTCAATTGTCTTTTCTCGGTAGGGGTACCGGACCCTGTGAGGTCGAAAAAAACGGAATAACTCGCGTTCTTAGAAAGGTCCTTCTTGGTCAGGAAATATCTCTCTGTGGAGCAATTGCAGTCGCAATAAATTCTCGTTGGCATAGAATAATGTTTGTTGATTATAAATGAAAGAACTTCAGTGCAAACATGGGAAGATTTGATCAATGGAGGAAGGAGAAATTCACTTGAAGTTAAACAGGTGTTTTCACTATGCCAAGTTTGCTGATGGAAATTAATGCTATTTTGATAATGCTCAATGGGCCGGCACTGCGTGCTAAAACGGCACAAAAACCGTCCGTTTTCGGACGCCGGAAATAACTAATTAATCATAACTTCATTATTCTCAAACTCTTGCCTCTCTGGCACGCCAGTTGGGAAATTCAAACCCATTAATCTTCACCGTCCATGTTCAAGAATTACATCAAAACAGCCTGGCGAAACCTCTTGAGGAGTAAAACCTATTCTGCCATCAACATCGGCGGACTGGCCATTGCGCTGACCGCTTTCTGGCTGATCGCCCTGTATGTTGTGGATGAGCTTAGCTATGACCGTTACCACGAGAATGCCGGCCGGATCGTGCGGGTGGTGCAACATACCCGCTGGAATGGCAATGATATTCATGAAGCGCCCACTTCTGCTCCCTTTGCCCCTGCCCTTCAGGCAGCTTTCCCGGAGATCGAAGAGGCTGTCCGCATCGATATGGAAGGTGGCGCGATCATCACCTGGCAAGACAAAAAGATCAAACAGGAAGACCTGATCAATGCCGACAAGAGCCTGCTAAAAATATTCTCCTACCATTTCATCTACGGCGATCCTCATTCAGCGCTCGACAGGCCGCAATCCATCGTCATAACAGAAAGCCTGGCCAATAAAATATTCGGCTCTCCGGCGCAGGCCATCAATCAGACCCTCACTCTCAACAACAATACACCCAACAAAGTAACCGGAGTGATCAGGGATATCCCTGCCAATTCACACCTCAGGTTCAGTGGTGTTCGTTCCTTCGATGATGGATTTACAGAAGGCTGGCAGAATTTTCATCTGTATACTTATCTCCTGCTCAAAAAAGGGACTGATTACCGTGACCTGGAGAAAAAACTGCCCCAGTTCGCTGCCGGGACGATCCAGAAGATCATGCGCGTGAATGATTATAAAATGGAACTGCAACCAATCACTTCCATCCATCTGCATTCCAACCTCAGCTATGAGCTGAGCGCAAACGGAAGCATCAGCCGCGTATACATGTTCATTGCCATAGCAGCATTGATACTCCTCATTGCCATGATCAATTATATGAACCTGTCAACGGCACGTGCTGCCTCAAGGGTAAAGGAGATCGGTGTTCGTAAGGTGATCGGGTCAGGCAGGAAACATATCGCCTGGCAGTTCATTACGGAAGCGCTACTGATAACACTACTCTCCGCAATGATAGCAATGTTCCTGGTCACCGTGTTCCTTCCCTGGTTCAATAGCATTACCGGGAAAGAATTGACAGTATGGCATTTCGGAACATTTACCACGCTCTTCATATTGGCCATTTTTTCCCTGATCACTGGTCTGTTCAGTGGCTTGTATCCAGCGTTGTTCCTGTCTGGCTTCAAAACGATACCGGCCCTGAAAGGACAACTGGGTAACCTGCTGGCGAGTGTCCGTTTCCGTAAATCGCTGGTGGCTTTCCAGTTCGTCATTACGGCAGTGATGATCTCCTGTTCATTGGTCATTTACGAGCAACTCCGGTATGCCTTGAGAACTGACCTCGGGTTTAATAAAGAACAGGTACTGACCTTTCATATCGATAGCAGGAAGGTACGCGAGCAGATCCCGGCCATCAAAACACAATTGCTGCAAAATCCGCTGGTACAGGGCGTTTCAGCCGCGGGGAATCCTATCGGGAACAACGATCTGGGTGGGCTGGGGTACAGGTTTGAAACACCGGAAGGTAATTTTTCTACGTCCACGATCCCTGCACAGGAATTAATGGTCGACGCGGACTTCCTGCCTACCATGGAAATAAAACTATTGGCAGGAAGGAGCTTTTCAACCGAAGTTCAAACGGATAAATATGGAGCGGCCCTGATCAATGAGACCATGTTGAAAAAACTGGGATGGAAAGATGCTATAGGGAAGCGAATGCAATTTGCCATCGATGATGCCGGCACTACTGCCGAGCGCACAGTGATCGGCGTTATAAAGGACTTTCATACATATTCTCTGCAACATAAAATAGAGCCGCTGGTGATGGTAATGCCACCGGTCACCTCCATGGAAGACAATCTCTATGTTAAACTGGCCCGGGGCAAAACAAAGGAGGGACTTGCATTTCTCGATCAGGTGTATAAACGGTTCGATGCATCGAATATGACGGAATACCATTTTCTGGACCAGAACTTTGCCCGTCAATATGAAGCAGAGGAGAAACAGGGAAAGATCGCATCGATCTTTACGCTGCTGGCAGTGCTGATTGCCTGTCTCGGTCTATTTGGCCTGGCCACTTTTACGGCTGCACAACGTACCAAGGAGATCGGCATACGGAAAGTGCTGGGTGCAGGCATGTTGAACATCATTCAGGTATTCTCGCAGGATTTCATGGTATTGCTTGGGATCGCTGCGTTGATCGCTGTTCCGCTGGCCTGGATGATCATGTACCGTTGGCTGCAGGAATTTGCCTATCGGATTTCGATTCAATGGTGGGTGTTTGCTGTTTCAGGGGTGTTGATAGCACTGATAGCGATGATCACGGTGGGGTATCATGCTATAAGGATTGCGCGGAGGAATCCGGTGAATAGTTTGAGGAATGAGTGAGGGGGGGTATCCCTGTGTGGGGCTGATGACGATTTTTGGCGCCAATGCAAAGTCATTTTTTGATTGGATTGGTTGGGTTCAAGGCTTTGATAGATAGGCACTTAAAAGCAGTCAATATATAATGAATTGATAAATAAGGGAATAGATAGCTTTTACTGTTATAATCCCACATTATCATAATATCTGAGGATTATAATCCAATAATATTATATAATTTAGGGATTAGAAACTATCAATATGATAGCAAGAATCCTTCAAAATTCCATACAATCCCGCTTATTCAAGGGTAAAGCTATTCTTGTTTTTGGTCCACGCCAATCAGGTAAATCAACCCTCGTTGAAGTTATCTTAAAAGATCAGGATACTTTCTATCTGAATGGTGACGATGCTGATATCAGGGATGTTCTGACTAATACAACAGCTACTAAATTAAAAGCATACCTCAGCAATCACAAAATTGTATTTATCGACGAAGCGCAACGCGTACCCAATATCGGGCTGACGCTTAAGCTGATAACAGACCAGATGAAAGACGTTCAGGTCATTGCCACCGGCTCATCGGCCTTCGAGCTATCAAGCCAGGTCAACGAACCGCTAACTGGCCGCAAATATGAGTTCATGCTTTATCCCTTAAGCTTTGGAGAGATGGTGCAGCATCACGGATTGCTGGAGGAAAAGCGGTTGATCGAACACCGGTTGATCTATGGCTATTATCCGGAGATTGTTACCAAACCAGGCGAAGAAAAAGAGCTGTTGAAATTACTGGCCGATAGCTACCTCTACAAAGATCTGTTGATGCTTGAACAGATCAAGAAGCCGTTGCTTCTGTCCAAACTGTTGAAAGCATTGGCCCTTCAACTTGGCTCTGAAATCAATTACCACGAAATTGGTCAAACTATCGGCAGTGATAACAAGACAGTGGACAAGTATATCGACCTTTTGGAAAAAACATTCGTCGTTTTTCGTGTTCCGGCATTCAGCCGTAATGTGCGCAATGAGATCAAGAAAGGCAAAAAGGTCTATTTCTATGATTGTGGCATCCGCAATGCCATCATCGATAATTTCAAACCGCTTACCTCCCGGACAGATACGGGAGCGTTATGGGAAAACTTCCTGATGTCCGAAAGAATGAAGTATTTGCGCTATCATGAATTGACTGCATCACATTATTTCTGGCGTACCACACAACAACAGGAAATTGACTTGATTGAGGAAACTAGCGACAAGCTCTTAGCATTTGAATTTAAATGGAGTAAGAACGAAAAGCCGAAATTCCCGGAAACCTTCACAGCCAACTATCCAGGTACACAGACCAAAATCATTTCTCCTGAAAATATGGAAGAGTTTGTTGGGTAGTCAAGTTGCTTTCAGCCGCTGGAGGGTATAAAAATCAAAGTACCTAAAACGGCAGTATATAAGGTTGAATTTGCAACAAATCATGTTTTCGACAGGCAGGCCATTGTAATCATCAGAGGGGTTCCAGCAAAAGATGAAACAAAACGATTCCTGGCGATACTTTCAGGAAGGGGCAAGGCGTAACTTCATGTCGGGGGAGGTAAAGGTCAAAAGTTGCTGTAACACAGACTCCTATTATATCGGGTCTCGTAATAATGATTTTAGCAACAGGATTCATGTCGTGGTAGAAGTGGTGGCAATAATAATCGAAGATCCTAAGTATAAGATGGTCACTACAAAAAAGCCCATATCTATAGTGACTAGGCGGACACTCATTTCCGGGAATTGATTGTGCGAAGGGAAATTTATTTTATGTACTTATCCCCGTCAAAATAGAACACCTGAAAATAGTGCTCTTCACTTTTTTCAAAGTTTCCTTTGGTTCAGAGCGGGATTAAACTACCGACATAGGGATTCTCAGTCGATCTTTGAAACAGTGAGCGATAGCCTTAACCTGGGATTAAATACGAAGTTCCTGTTCCAGAAACTCAAACTGGAAGAAGGTTGGGAAACGAAGCGCCGCCCCTTTGAGACGGATTATATTCGTAACGTCTTACTCAATCCTGACAACCTTGTTGGGCTGAACGAACAGGCACTCAGTACGTCATTACAGAGACGGGGCGGGACCGGCGGAGCACGTAGGTATTAAGCCTGAAAATATACACCTGGATTGTGACACTCCTTATATCTAGATCAAGCCTGGAAAGGATAAGGCGTTGAAAACTCGCTATCGGAAACGAACTATTCCTCTCGTCGGGTTTGCGCTGGTTGCGTTCAAGGCATTTCCGAACGGGTTCGACCAATATAAAGACTGTCCGGGCCAGCTCTCCGCCACTTTGGGAAAATTTCGGTAGTTAAGTATTAATCTGCATAACAACGACCAATAATTGGCCGTACTTTTTTGGGCCTGTTTATAGGCTATTACAGGCCCATACAGGCCCAAAAATTGGCCGGTCTTATACCCTTATTAATACAGTACAGACCGGCCAAACGCTTGTAATAATTGAGGGAATTACCAGCTAGCCAGGGAAGGAAAAAAAACGGCTGCAAGATAGTTTGTCTTTAAGCCTTGCAACGGAAAAGGCTTAAAGACGCTGATGCAGCCTGATTTTTTTTCTCTTATACTGCGCAAACTTAATTCCATGTCGCGGCGGGTAACCTCAGAGACCTGCCGCCGGAGCCGGCTTGATTTCGACCCATACGGACAAACCGCCAGCCAACCCACCCAATACCTGCAACAAAGACAGGGTAAAGCCCGCCGACAGTCCGGCCAGTAGTGTTTCGCGTTTTTCTTCGTGGCGTTCCGCGCATTTTTCTGCTATCTTATCAATTAATAAACCATATCTTTTTTCTTCCGTTGGGTAGTTGTCCTACTATCAAAAACTTCATTAGTATAAACCAGAGTATCACCAGCATTTTCGTTCAAACACAATGCAAAACTGAAAATGGTGCCATGTTCTTTTTCCTTAAAATCCTCATACTCTGTAATTACATTGTCCATGAATAACGGGTTTAGGTTTATAAAAACAGGTTTATTTTTTTGAAAGATGTTTTGATAGTCGATAAGTAGTCGGTAGTTAATAAGTAATCTGGGCAACTACGAGTTATTCAATAAAATAGTACTCTCCGGTATATACTCTATCCTATGCCAAGATCCAGAAGACTTTAGAAGGCTAAAGTGCCACCGTTGTGTTTCCAAACCAACGGTTTAAACTGAGCGGGACGCATTTAAATCGCAAGTCATTGATTTCCAGTAATGAAGTTTGAGAATAGGCGATCACAGGGTGTTTTAAGTTGTTGTTTTTATATCTTTTGAATGTGTTTTTCGGTCTATAGTAACAACTTTCGCCACTTTTATTGTTTCTTTTTTCCCTTTAGCTTCATCTTTTTGACCTCAAACACCCGTTTTACCCGTTATAGCAACTATTTTTCTCCGTTAACTATCATCTTTTTAAACTTTAGCAACATCTTTTCCTGCTCTTATTAAATCTTTTCCATGAAATTTACTCTATAGGGAACCAGTCTATAATAGTTCCATCTGTCCTCGGCGGGTAACTAAAGAGAGTGCGTTGAAAAACGCCGAGCTTGCAGAGACCCGCCGCTAAACATTAACTGCTCTGTTCCAGAGCATAGGTTGCCGGTCAGAAGACACGGCAACGGCTTAAAGACTTTAGAGGGCTCAGTTCAGTTTTGACTATTTAATAAATTAAAAACACGGTCAATCTCTCCTTTGTAATTTTCTATTGGTTGGTTGGGAAATGATATATTTAGCAGGGATGGCATTTGCAATCGGTAGGCTTGATATGCTTCGTTCAGGCTTAGCATAGCATCTTTATAGAACTCATATACATCTTCTCTACTTTTTATTTCACTGGGTGGTATTTCATATACACATTGAACTTTTAGAACTTCATGTCCTTTGTTGGTAAACATATCAGTAAGGATATATGAATTTGTTATTGATAATACCACCTTATTATTAATAAATTTAGGTTCTGATTGGTAGGAAACCGATGACTCTCCTAATCCCTTTTCAGCACGGAAATCTAAAGGGGAAAGGCTTAGATTTACTCTATAACTTCTTGCATTCATTATGCTGCGGCTTTTATTAAAATTACAAATTTCTCCCACTCTGGCATAAAGACTTTAGAGGGCTAAAACGGCTTTAATAGTCATTCCACCATTCATAATTTACGCTATCCGGTGTTATATCAAATAGATGATCAAGTTTCCTTGCAAAAAGTCTTCTCAATGCCTCTCCATTAGCATTGGTTTGTTTTAAATCTCCTAAGTAGATGTCTACACACTCTTTTAAGCGATAATGTAAAATTGTACGTAATAGTTTGATTTTTGTACCTTGCTTTTCTATGAACACCTTCTCATTTTTAACCTTTTTTGTGGTCGCATTTATGTACCACTCACTTTTCGTTCTTGCTTCATGCATTAGCCCACAACGCACTTTTGTATAAAAATCGTCCGCATTGAAAGGACTGTCTTTAGTTTTATTCCCAGCAACGTCCTCTTGATAAAAATTGTCTTTAAAAATGGAAGATGTATGTAAAAAATCAACAAACATCTTCCGGCTTTCATTGTAGATGTAATTTGGTTGTCCCTTTACTTTTTTATGTGCAAATATTTGTCCAGTCCGAAATGAAGCAAGCGACTCAATAATTGCACATTGAACTGTCACAATTGTAAAACCTTCTCCTTCCAATAGTCTTTTGTCAATTATAGATTGCAATGGTTTGAAGAACTTCCTATTGAGTCTTGTTTGAAAGAGCTTAGTAGCTTTTTCCCAGTTGTCACTGTAGTTGTAAGTATTATTGAGCAATGGTCGCAAATTGTTCCATGTCTCAATTTCTTCAAGTTCTTTATCCATAAAATTATTAATGAAGACAGGCCAGGGAGTGGACACGCCAACGGAAGACATACAACGGTTCAAATTTGTCTATTGTCGGATAACCCATTTACGTTTATTTTTCTGTTGTCTGTCAGATAACACAACAACGGTTTAATCGTAATTTAAACTATTTCTGTTTAGCCAAAGTAGCCTGAACCGTTTCTAAGTTGTTTCGAAGGACAGTTACTGAATCATTGAGCCTTTTGATTTCGAAGCTTTGCTGTTCGTCTATCTTTTTCTGATCCCTTTCTTTTATTAACAACACTGTTAAGCCGACTGCAATCCCCACTAAAATAGAAAATACTGCGTTCGAAGCTCCAATTCTTAATGCGTGCAAATAAGGATGCTTTTTATCCCAACTCAATTCTTTTATGTAGAATCTTTTCCATTCCTCTACGGGAATTACTTCGACAATTCCCATTTTTTCCATCTTATAAACGAGGCTTCTTACAAAACCAGAATGCGTATGGCTTTTATCTATTCTTGCATGTTCGTCTACAAACGCAGTTGCGTCAACAAGCCCGTGAACCTTAAGCTCTGGAATTAATAATTCGATCAGGCGAAGTTTCTCGGCTTCTGTTTCTTCGGGCGAAATTGCAGGACTAGAATTCTCTGTCATGTCGTAAATTTTTGTGCAGTTAGTCAAGGGGAAGACAGGGCAACGGCTAACCTTTCACAAAAACAGAAAGGTCTTGAGCTACCTGCATCTCCTTAAAATCTTGCGATAATCTGCTTAGTTCTGATATCTTTGAAAGTGGGTAAAAAGTTACGATCCTCATTTTCTTAAAAGGGCCATAGTCATGCTCTCTCGCTATAATCTTATACAATTCCCCCTTTTTTCGGATCGTAATATTTTGAATAGCATCCTTTGTATACAAGCCTGATTGGTCAATACCTTTAAAAATTTGCTCTAAATCTAAGTGCAAATGAAAAGGGTCGAAAACGCTGTAAAAATGATCTTGGGTCGCTTTATAGGTTTTCTTTCCGTGGGCAAAATGCCTAGCCAGAATATGTGTGAGGGCTTTAAAATCAAAAAGGATTTCCTTTCCATTTAACCATAGCGTATAAAAATCATTCTTAATATCTAGCTTGAAGTTCTTCTGAACGCGTAAGAATCGAAATTTAGACCAAGCGAGTGCATCAAAATACTCAGGGTCATCAATCGTAGTAACCTTTCCTTTTTGACGATTAAGAATGCCTAACTCTTTATCCAGTTCATCTTTTTCGGCGGTTATGTATGGGTCCGTTAAATCTCTCCTCTTGATGAGCATATCCCAATCATGAACCAATTGCTGAAATTTAGTTTCATTCTCCTTTGTGTAATTAGGCTTTAGTGATCCATAGCGGAAGTTTTCCCGAAACATATATGCCTTAAAATAAAAAACATCCTCGCACATAGGATATGTAGCAACGTACTCCCATTTCAAGCCATCACAATAATAGTTTTGGTCCTCATAGGAGAACTCGTTTCCGTCGTCATATTGATGTTGAAGTTGCCACATTCTTTCAGCATGGGCCTCCATTTTAGCTGGAAGGTCCGGATCTGCCATTATTTCGGCGCGAATGCGTTGTTCTAAAGGAGATTCTTTCATTTGAAATTATTTGGAATTTTAATCTCGGCATGTTCTAGAGGCTGCCGGCAATGGTTTAAAATATGGATTTCTAATCTGTAAAGCAACCGTGAAAACACCCGAAATACTATTATCAAAAAAGCCACCCTAAGGCGGCTCTCATATTATTTCTTTCCCAGTTCCTTTTTTAGCTTTTCAATCTCTTCGTTCTTTTCTTTCAACATTCGCTCATATAGTTCGGTTACCTTTTCTATCGGATTGACATTGTATATTTCAACCTTAGCAATAGAACCGGTAGATTGATCGTAACTATTAACATTTTCAATCCATAACATAACGGCATCCGCATCGAATCTTTTTATAGCCTGAACACTTACTCCTAGTTTATCTGCGATTTCCTTTAATCTCTCATCATCAATGTTAGCAGTATTTTCCAACTTGGAAATAGCTGCTTGGCTAACGCCCATTCTTTCAGCAAATACTTCTTGTTTGATTCCTTTAAATTCACGAATACGTCTAATGTTCTCACCTAGATTAACCGCATCTTTCATAATTACAAAATTAATAGTGACAAAGGTTATAAAAAATAACTGGGAAGTTATAAAATATTACACAATAATGTGTTAGTGATTGGAAATTATCTCTTTATTTGCCTGAAATCCCAAAAAACAACCCCCAAACCCGTTCCCTATTCCTTATTGCCGATGGTTGCCGGTCAGAAGACACGGCAAAGGCTGGAAGTCGGCCCTGTTCCAGCACCTAGTTGCCGGTCGAACTTGTTAGTCAGAAGACGCAACAAGGGCACGGCAACGGCAGTATAATACCTATTCAAAATGAAAAAATTATTCCTTTTCTTATTTGTCTGTAACTCTTTCCATTCCTATGCACAGATACAAAGACTAACAGAAAGGAGAATGGATACCTCGTTTGATAAGCGCATCAGAAAAATAACGTTAAACGACAATCAATATCTTAATACGGATAATAAAAATTTTATTATCCTATTTAATATTGTCCCCGATAAGTCATTAAAGAATAAAGATTCTTTGCTTCAAGATAGCAAACGTATTTATAAAGACGTTTTGACCACTCTTGGAGATAGGATAGAAAATGAGAGTATTGATATTGCCTATTGGGGTAAAGAAACGGATAAAGATAATGTTAGCTTCTCTTACTCACATGATCATTATAACGGAGAAGCAACCTATAGTTATCATTCGGATACATTATTAGCTCCTGATAATTTTGTAAGACAGCGATTAGCCAACCTATCATATAATAAGTATGTGAGGCATCAACATGATATGGACGGATTTTCAATATCATTTCATGAAATACTGAAAGATGCCAGCATTATGAATCAAAAACTGGCAGAATTAGACGCCGTTAAGTTTATGATTAAATACATAGGAGAACAATACTGTCCTTATGCGCGAATCAAAATAATTTACATTGATCAATATAGTGGCGAAGCAAGTAAATATGAAGTAAAAGTTAGCGACCTAATCATAAACAACCTGACAAATTATTTGAAAGTACAAAAATCAAAGCTATGAGTGAGGTCTATCAATTTTCAATTGACGATTTTCATAAAGGCACAGATAAGGCAAAGCGTCATATCATTGGGCAGTATGCTACGAATCTTTTAATTATAGCGGCCACATCAATAAACAATGCTGCCTAAGCTGAAATAATTGTTAATGATGTCTACGTAGAAATTTTTGACCATCCCGACCAATTCCATAGCCAGAGTGCAATAAAAGAATTTTTATATAATAAAGTGAATGAAGCGTGTGAGAAATTTAAACAATCTTCCGTATAGCTTTTTGTCCCCGGCCTTCGCTTGCGTAGGCCACAAATAGACCGCGCCGAACTATAAGATCATCCGCTTCCAGCGGATACCAAAACCGGCGCACCTTTTCTTCTGCGTTAGGGATTGCAGTAAAGTGCCATGCACTACGGAAAGCCCGACCGTCGCCGCCAAAATCAAACTAAAGCGCGACGGGAACGCCCAAATAATTCTCTATGGTTTGTCATTAAAAACGGCCCGCCCTGTATTGCAGAAGATCCAAAAGGGCGAAGCATTGCGGATAGGCTAAGTTGGGAATATGCTGTATTAAGAAAGATTAACGGGATTGTTCCCGCTCCTACTGCAAAGGCACTCATTAATAACAGCGACGACTGTTATCTGATAACGGCATATATAGATGGCGTTATCTTAGAAACGAAGGTACTGGAACTATTGAGCGGTAACACATGGAGAACAATTGAACTTTTATTACCTGAATCAAATAATAGACATAATATATCAACTTCATGCCGCAGGCATTATTCACCGTTGACTTGAAACCTAAGAACTTTCTTGTTTCCAACGGTAAGTTATCAGTAGTTGATTTTGAAATTGTATGCGATACCAAAGCTGGCGGACTTTTGCGTTAAGGATTGAAGTAAAGTGCCATGCACTACGGAAAGCCTGACCGCTGCAACAAAAATCAAATTATATCGCAGCGGGAACGCCCAAATAATTATCGACAAAAAAAAAGTTTGAGACGCTGTTATTATCAGCAATGCTTGCCCCATCGCTATAATACAGAATTATCAACAATTAACCTTTTACAGTTAATCAATGAGCCAATACACGCCGAATTTATTTTTCGTCGCATGGAATATCCCCTACTCAACTACCTACACTCTCCGAAATCTCCCCTTGTTCTTTAAGGTATAAATGACTCACACCAAATAACACCGCCTAAAACCTTATTAACATGAAAAAGCAAATTGTTTTTATTATCCTACTATTTCTAATCGGCACAATGTTTATATACGCAAGTGTTAGTAAGTATTTACCGTTCTATGTATTTGTGAGTGATATGCACAAACAACCCTTCCCGTCATGGTTTTCCACCGGGTTAGCGTATGCGCTGCCGCCGTTTGAAATGCTGATTGTGTTATCATTCATACCCGAAAAAACAAGAATGTTAGGTTTAAAGACTGCATTTATAGTGATGTCTTTATTTACCTTATACGCTGCCGTTATATATTTCCGCATTTATCCCGTCCGTCCATGTAGCTGTGGGGGCGCGATACGCTATCTTTCGTGGGGCCAACATTTTTTATTTAACCTATTCTTCACCGTTATTTCCTTTTGTGCGGTTAAACTTCTTCGCAGCCAACACAATGACGATACTAATACCTATGTAAAGTATGAACCTGCCTAAAATCTTTATTGCAATAAAAGGTGGACGCTGAAAAACCTGAATAGAGTAAGCATTATTATTAATCATTAAAACTATTTTTATGAAAAGATTACAAGCCTTTTTCGCTGTACTTTCAGTAATTACCGGAATTTGTGGAGCATTGGCATTTACACCAAAACATAACTACGCTTGTACCGGAACGGTGTACTATTACGACGGGACAAACTATGTTAAGAAAGGCACCCTAACAGGAACTTGCCAAAATAACCACCCTAACGAATACTGTTATTACTATGACCCGACCGGTACGCATACTTATGTAGCGTGTCCGGGTTTTCCAGTTGGGCAACGGTTTATTCCTGAAAGTTAGCACTCCGAAACTTCGCATGTTTAACAACGATAAACTCGCAATAGTGCGGGTTTATTCATTTTATACGGTGATAACTTTTTTAGCAAATAGATATTTTACAGCTATGTACACAAATATGTACCTTTGAAACCATGCAAATTATTGCGCAACTACCAAAATTTCTGAGGGAAAAGAAACTACGGCCTTCCAAAAACCACACAACGTATTCATTACGGCATAGCTCCTAGGATCGCTTGTTGGCAGCCAATGCGCCGGACCGCTTACAAGCGAATCTGATGGGGTATAAGTTCAGCCGCACATCTTATGGGGAAGGGGCGACATTACCGCATAAATTAGAATGGTTGCAGAAAATTCAATTGAAATAGCCCTGGAGTTGAGGACAAACTAAAAGTAATTCTGTCATTATTTTTTGGCACATGCCAATTAATTGTTCATCTCTGGCTGGCTCAAGTAGGGGACCATCGTGATGCTTTCCCCGTGGAATAAATTATTGCGTACACTAGTGACTGACCGCAAAAGCCATTCCCAATCCGACGATTTAACCACTGCTTTCCAGCTTTTATCAGCAAGCTGCTTTTGAACCGGATTATCTTTTAAATACTTAAGCTCCTTTTTCAAAGACTGTGGCACTGAAATTTGATTGCGCGTCAGTTCATTGATAAGCTTGTCCCAATCTGGTTCCAATTGTTCTGAGTCCTTATTATAGCCGCCGTTTTTAAGGGCATATTCCCATCTTGAAAACCACAGGACAAAATGAGTTATTTTTTTTGCTTGGCTTTCTTCTGGATACTATGAAGGATTTAATTCTGCCATTTTTATGATGTTTTTGCAACTTTGGTAGCAAACACACATGGTTCAACAGAGCTAGGCGCCGCTAAAATAGGCCACCAAAATTTTTGTCCTCCTGACCAATGTAATTCTTTTGATCCTTCTTGCTGAAGGAGGATAAATGCTGGTTTTGTTCTGCCGGTGGCAGTAATGAGCTCCCGTAAACCTGTACCTAATATTGAAAGACCGGATTTGTCTCCAGAGGCGTATCGATCTAGGCGGCGACCCGTTTCTGCAAGAAATTGGACTTTTCCGTCTTTAGGGTCACGAACATCGGAGTAATAGTCAATAAGACCTTTCATTGCATCCCATTCGAAATCATCTGTTGGAATTTCTAAGGTCTTTTCAATCAGGTCAAGAATTTTCACCACCTGACCAAGTTGAATCTCTACAAAATTTTTCTTGTTTATCGCTTCTTTAGGGATAAGCGCCTCTAACTCTTGCTGTGTCTTGGTCATTGCCCGGCCACCGATTGTATCAAATCCAGTAGGCAAGTAGAAGCCATTTGCCTTAATGGCGACAACATTGCTTAATAATACTTTATTGGGCGCACAGGGTCTAACTTTTCTTTTGCTGTCTGATTGTATAAAGACTACGCCCCTGTCATGACTACCATTTTCAAATGCTTCTCTTAGGGCGTTTTCGAATTCGTTAATGGTATAGAGCCGATTAAATACTTTTTGGGAGGTTAGGAATCTTGTTACTGCTAAATCACGGCGATCTCTATTGCCGTACATTCGGGAATGTTGAAGAACCGTATCGGCCTGCATTGTCTTTGGATTACGACCATAATAGAAGGAAATTAAATTTGGAATTGTTATTCCTCTATCTAAAATGCTCCCTCCAACAAAAATATTGAATGGAGTTCTTAGTTTAAGTTCGGCTTTTTCATCAAGAAGCGCCATTACATCATTATCTTTGTTAACTGTCTCCATAACAACGTCCTGACCTTGTAGCGCTTCAGTAAACATTTTTAGTGCCTGTTCAGATGATGGGATTCGGCCTTTGTCGGCTTTTATAGAAGTGGCTAAATCCGCATACGCAGCATCGAAAATGGGATTTAATGTGTTAGGTGAATTAAGTGCTGCGGTTTCTATGGCTTTGATAACCCATTCGATGATTTGATATTGCCAAGCATGAGCTTTGGTTTGTGTATTGTTGTGTATCACCATGGCGTATTTCTTTTTTCTCTCACCGGAGTCTTCTTGTTGCCAACGCCTAATGCAAACTGCCAGAATAAAGGTCACGATAGCTCGAACTAAGTTCACAGTATTTGGCGATTCAAGTACCAAATTCTCTCGAATACGGCGCTGATCGGGCTTACGTAATGCATCTTGTTCACTACTTGGAACCGGGATGAAAAGGTATGAGCGCGGATCATTTCGATCATGTGGAATAAAATAGTCGTCTCCACCAACATATCCGCTATGGATAGGTAATATCTGTGTAAAAGCTGGTTTTTTGGGTTTAAAGACGTAGCTTTCTTCTGTATAATCATCCGGTTGTAAATATAAGGAATATGGAGTGGCGGTAACTTGTAGATATGCAAGCCTAGCAACCATTCTTCTTAAACTATCAATTTGTTCGGCTATCTTTCCTTGTTCAATATCATTGCCATCTTTGCTGGGAACAAATCGAATACTAGCCAGGTCTGCTTCGTCATCTACAAGTAAAATATTTTTCCGTTTCAAGTCTGGATAGTCTGTATCAAAAAATTGAAGTAGCCGTCTCAAATTGTCGGCTTGTTTTTTAGAAACAATAACTAGTTTTCGTCGTTGCTCGCTCTTTGTTAGCTTGCCTGGCGGTTGCTTAATATCAAAAACTAGAAATTCATCTTCATCAATAAATTGACGGAAATCATTAGTGAGCCGAGCTACCGTTTGCGCTGAAAGTGTTTTTGTTCCCTTAGTTAAGATAACTGCAATATCAAACTCACGATCAAAGGCTCGAGCGATTACTCCAACAAAGCCTCTTGTTTTACCTGACTGAATTTTTCCCAAGAGCATCCCAGGGCGGTCATTAGACGTAGACGTATCTTGTAATTGGTTGACTACTCTTTCGACACAGGCGGCTAAAGCATCGTCATCGCCTCGATCGTCCCTAAGGCGGGCATAAAATCCTTTTGACATAGAATGGTTTTTTAGTTTTGGTGAGGGGTTACCCAAGTTACATCATAAAAAATTATATATACGAGAACAGTGGGTAATGATGCAGGAATCAAGTTACTTCTTCAGGAAACTAATAATTTTATGCAAGAGAGATTTGGTGTCTTTTAGTTCGCATTCCCATATTACTAACGTAGACCATCCCTCAGATGAGAGAAGTTGAAGATTCTTGTCGTCTCTTGCCTTGTTTCTACTAATTTTATTTATCCAATATGCCTGATTATTGCTAGGCTTCCTATCACCTCTTTTGCAGATATGGCCATGCCAAAAGCAGCCATGAATAAAGATCGCTTTTTTCTTTAGAGAGAAATATATATCCGGATTTCCTGGAAGGTGGGAACCGTGAAGTCTGTAACGGTATCCAATGCTAAAAATAAGCTTTCGTACTATTATTTCTGGGGCTGTATTTTTTCCCTTTACAGCCCTCATTATTTCGCTTCTTTTTTCCTTGACTTCTTTCACTATTGTAATTCGATTTGAAGACTTGGGTCAGTTTCAAACTCGTCTACAATCTCATTATATCTTCTTACTAAATCTATTACAGCCATTTCGCGGCTTTTTTCTTGAAACTTCGCGAACTCATATAGATTTAACGCAATAAACTGTTCGACTTCGAAAATATCAATTCTATTCGCTAAACCTGCATTTTCGGCATTGCCCTCGGCCAGAGCGATCCCCTTTTGGGTTGTTACGATTATTGGCCGTTGCCCCTGTGATAGATTTTCTTTACAACGAGAAATCACGAATTCACTGGGAGCTGTTGTCATATGAATGACGACTTTGTCTATTAGAAAATCTCCGCTTCTTCCTGTCTGAGCGTCTGAAGTGGATGCGCTGTTATGTTTAAAATGTCCTGCTCCCAATGCACAATCTAATTTGGCGCCGACGAGGTGTTGGAGAATAATGCCTACATAGTTTAGGCCTGGGACTTCTTTTTGTTTGACTTCTCCTTGCGCGATCAAATCTCGGATTAGCGTCCTTAGCCCTTGGGAGCCATCAAGCTTAATTTTGAGAGGTTTTCCTGCAAAAAAGAGATTTACCTTTTCTACCCAAAACTGTTCTATTTTATCGAGATCAATTAAATCTAAAGTATGTAGGTTATTTAGGAAAAGGACGTATTCCTTCATGTGGTCTATGCTGCCCCTACTTGTCCTACCACCTTCACGGGCCAGAATTTTTACGATACCATATTTTGATAATATTTTTTGAACTGGCGCGATACCAAGACCTAAAACTTGACCTGCGCGATTTGTTAGAAGTTTTGCTGGGTCAAGAGGGAGCCCCATTTTTCTTGCATGTTCGGTGACAACTAAGGCAACACTTAATTTGCCTTTTGCATTGTATTTACGCTCTGTATAAAATCTCTGTAGTTCTGTTTCCAGTGTCATCGGTATGCCTAAGCTGCTTTTTTCTTGTTTTCAGTAGTTGTGCTAGACAGAATTGGTTCTAAAAGATTTTGTGCTATATGGTTTACCGCAGGGACAGCCAGTCCATCACCTAGTAAATGATACGCATCATTATAATTCTTCGGTAATTTATATTCGTCCGGCAAGCCCATCAATCTTGCAGCTTCTCTTGTTGACAAGAGACGGGATCGAATTGAACTGCCGTTTACAATCATTATTATTTGCCGGCTCGAGCCTCCTGCTGGCGTTCGTAGGCATCCAGCAATATCGTCGAAACGAATTTCTGCCCTTTGGTTTTTTACACCGTTCGCGTCAATTCGAGTTCTTCTGTAGATTGTGCCTACTTTGGTGGTCTTTTCACCTTGCGCTTTTTTTAGCTTGGCAAGGTTGACCGGACTCATTAATTCAATAAGTCTTTCCGTTTCTTCCTTTGAATGCCAAGATGTTGATGTTGGATTTTCCTCAATAATATCAATCAACGATGTGGTTCTCTTAGGCGGGTGAGGGAGGTTCCACCATATCCAAGATACTTTTGTCGATCTGTCTAGTTTTGAATATGCCTTAATGAGGGCTTCCGTATGCCATTTATTGTCAGGGCCTTGCTGGCTTAAGTAATTGAGGTGCTCAATATCGGTTTGTACGCCGACAATAAATAGTCTGGGTCGGGATTGAGGCACAAAATCTGCTGCATCGATAACCAGCGCTCCAAATTTATAGCCTTCCTTATTCAAAGCTTGGCAAATGGCGGAAAAGTCCTTTCCTTCATGTGAAGTCAGCGCGCCGCAAACATTTTCCAAAACCACGATTTTGGGATTTTGATTGTCTTTTTTAAGGGTTGTTATTGTTTTCCAAAATGGCCAAAAGGTGCCAGATCTGTCTCCCTTTAATCCGGCCCCCATTCCTGCGAGAGACAAGTCTTGGCAAGGGAATGAGGCCCACGCTAAATCAGCTTGTAAAGGAAGGTCTATTTTATTTACCTGAGCAACATCTGCAACCTTTAATGCATTACCACCCCAGTTTTCTCTATAGCTTTCGCCCTTTTTCGCATCAATATCATTGGCAAAAAGGCACTCCCAATTGGCGCCAAGGCCTGCCCTAGCCATGCCGCCGCCACAAAAGAACTCATAAAATTTGAAGGAAGGGTTCATAGCAAACTTACTAATATAGGAAAATAGGGTTTAAATCTTGTCATATTATAAATCCAAGATCAACAACTATTTAAAGCATAATTTTTTGATAATTCGGTTGTTAATAAGTCAAAATTCTCTATCAAATCTACAACGAATGAATTTAATCGATATGGGATATTTGCATCATCACAATTCACAATGTGAATAACCTGGTCACAACTTCTCTTTTGAATGCTTTTCAAGATATTCATTAATTGACGCTCCGTTGTAGAGGATGATCTTTCTGTCCGCTTGGAAATACCGGATGCGCCCGTCATCCCGGAATTTTTGTAAAGTGGTCTTGCTGGAAATATGCAGCAGTCTCATGGCGTCCTCTCCAGAAATCCATTTGTCCTACTTAACCTCTTGCCTGGGTTTGATGTACTACAATACGACCTTATCGATAAGATCATAGAAGGCGGGTTCTTCCAAGCAAATGACCTACATAAGGGATTAGGTTTTTATATCATCCGGAAATAAGAAAATCAGCAGACCCGACCTAAACCATTTGCTCGACCCAAAGAAAAAAGCGACTACCATTTTTAGTGATAACCGCTTGATTTTGAAGTGGTGTGGGGCGGGATCGAACCGCCGACACAAGGATTTTCAGTCCTTTGCTCTACCGACTGAGCTACCGCACCTTCTATTTAAACTCAAATCCTGTCAAATCCGGAACCCTCCAAACCAAAAACAAACCTTCCTCCGAACTTCGACTTATTCGAACTTCCCCTTTCGGGGCAGCAAAAATAGGGGATTCTGCTAAATTCCTGAAAACAAAAGCAATTATTTCTTTCCCTTTTCCGCCTTGCTTTTCCGCTTGAGATCAGCCCTATGCGCACGCTCATACGTCTGAATATCCACAAAACGGCCTTTCTCATCTCTTACAGCATACAGCTTTTTACCGGCAGTACTGCGATGGGTGGTTCTCTTGGTCATAGGTGAAAAGTTTAAGTTCCTATCAAGTTACAACTTTTTCATATATAAAAGATTGAGCAGGATATGTCAACCGGCAAAAGGGGCGGGACTGAATAAAAAATGGCAGCACAGGAGGTACTGCCACATATCTCGCAAAGTTCGCAATGCTAATGATCATTACATGCCATACTGCGCCAGGAACTTGATCCGCATGATCTTCAACTGTTCCCAGGTGAAGTTCCCTTCAGCCAGTTCCTGCTGCGCTACCTGCAATGAAGAGGTTTCGCAGCCCTTGAAATATTCCAGGATATCATCCTGCTCATATTCATCGAGCATCTCATCGATGGCATAATCCAGGTTGAGCTTGGTGCCACTGGCAGCGATCGTTTCCATTTCTTCCAGCATCTCATCCAGTCTCCAGCCTTTGTTCTTCGCGATCGTTTCCAGCGGGATCTTCTTATCCGTTTGCTGAATGATATACACTTTGTTGCCACTCTTGTTCACCACGCTTTTCATCACAAAATCATCCGGGCGTTCGATATTATTGTCGGCCACATATTTTGCGATGAGCTCGATAAACGGTTTTCCATATCGCAATGCTTTGCCTTTGCTCACTCCCTGGCACTTCTCCAGTTCCTGCATATTGGTAGGATAAAGTGTTGCCATATCCTGTAACGATGTTTCGAGGAAGATCACAAAAGGAGGAAGGGATTTCTTTTTCGCTTCCTTTTGACGGAGCTCCTTGAGCATTTCGAAGAGCTTTTCGTCTGAAGCCGCGCCCACAGCGGCCTCTGCGCCTTCATCGTCGTCGGCATTGGCTTCTTCATAAAGATTGTTCAGAACGATCTTGAATGATTTGGGCTTTTTGGCGAACGCTTCCCCATTCCTGGTGATCTTCAGCACGCCATAGTCTTCGATCTCTTTACTGAGCAATCCTGCCAGCAACATCTGGCGGATCAGGGAACCCCAGTAATGATCAGGCTGATCATTCCCGATAGCGAATTCGGCAATGCCTTCATGTCTGAACATGGTGATGTTCGGTGTGAGGCGTCCGATCAGGATGTTCACCGTGTATTCTGTCGCAAAGCGTTCATCGAGGGCGCGGATCACTTTCAATACTTTTACTGCATTGTCTTTGGCTTCCACCTCTTCTTTCGGGTGCAGGCAGTTATCGCAGTTACCGCAATTTTTGGTATTGTATTCTTCCCCAAAATAGCTCATCAGCATTTTCCGGCGACAAACCCCGCTTTCAGCATAGGCCACCGTTTCGGTGATGAGCTGAGCGCCTACTTCACGTTCACTGAGCGGTTTGTCGCGCATGAGGTGTTCCAGTTTCGCCACATCTTTGTGCGAATAATACAGGATACATTTTCCTTCCAGCCCATCGCGGCCGGCGCGTCCGGTCTCCTGGTAATAGTTTTCAATGCTCTTGGGAATATTGTAGTGGATCACGAAGCGGATATCGGGCTTGTCGATCCCCATCCCGAACGCAATGGTAGCAACGATCACCTGCACATCCTCGTTGAGGAACATGTCCTGGCGTTCTGCGCGCAGCTTGCTGTCGAGCCCCGCATGATAGGCTACTGCCTTGATACCATTGGCCATGAGCATATCTGCCAGCTCTTCCGTCGTTTTCCGGTTGAGCGTATAGATAATACCGCTCTTGCTTTTCATCTGAACGATGAAACGCACGATGCTTTTCAGGGTCTGGTCTTTTTTGATCTTGGGTTGGATCTCGTAGTAAAGATTGGGGCGATTGAACGATGAAATGAATATGGCGGGGTCTTTCAGTCCGAGGTTGTGAATGATATCGCTTTTTACTTTCGGGGTAGCGGTGGCCGTGAGAGCGATTACGGGAATATCTGGATTGATCTGCGTCATCATTTCCCGCAAGCGGCGGTATTCCGGACGAAAATCGTGCCCCCATTCAGAGATACAGTGCGCTTCATCCACTGCAAAGAAAGATAAAGGCAGCTCGGCGAAGAACTCCAGGTTCTCCTGTTTGGTAAGTGTTTCCGGCGCTACGTATAACATTTTTGTGCGGCCGCTTTGCAGGTCGTCCTGCACTTCCCGTATTTCTTTTTTGCTGAGTGTAGAGTTGAGGAAATGGGCTACATCGTCTTTGCTGCTGTAGCTGCGGACCAGGTCTACCTGGTTTTTCATCAGTGCGATCAGCGGGCTCACGATAATGGCCACCCCTTCGCTGATGATAGCCGGCAATTGATAACAAAGGCTTTTGCCGCCACCTGTTGGCTTTATCACGAAAGTATCCTGTCCATTCAATAAGCTTTTTATGATGGCTTCCTGGTTGCCTTTGAAGGCGTCGAAACCGAAATGTTCCTGTAAGGCTTCATGCAGGTAAGCGCTGGAGTAAGTGCCGTTTTTTGCGGCGGTGCTACCTTTCTTGCCTACCGATGTGCTTTTCGAATTTTTGACCGTTTTGGCGGTCGCTTTTTTGGTTGATGTTGCCATTGCTCAAAAAATTTCCTTCACACAATTATATTCTTCGAAATCGGCCAGGTGCCAGTCCCGGCCAGTTATAGTATTTGTATTTCAATGATCAGGACCAAAACATTCCTGTTCCTGGCTGTAGGAATTGATGGATTGCCGGTTCTCGCTGGTTCAATGGTGCTTGTTCAAAAGTAAAGACATCCTCTTCTTTACGGTGGAGCGGCGAATTCATGCCTTCCCTGTTCGCGCGTTACAAACAGGTTATCTCTCATGTGGCCCGCACTCGTCAGGGCGGTGGTTAGTAATAGTTAGGCGAAGGCTTTTGGTTAATGGACCTGAGTATTTTTAAGGGTTGCGAATTTACTTCATTTTACCCGTTGTGCCAATGATTTGGGGTAGTCTTTAACATTAAAATGGTAAAATCAACCCGCCTTGAGAACAATATGGGCTCCCTTTGGTTAAGTTACTGATTATTAGCAAATATGGAATTCTGAATTTATATTTCCACATTTGCTCATTGTTCCATTGCCTTTTAATTTTCGTAGGTTTGCGCCTTAATGAATTATGCCTGCCGTGTCTTCCATTGATATTAAGTCAGTTGCGCTGAGAACGATCCAACTCGAAGCGAATGCCATCGCTGCCTTGCGGCCGATGATCAATGATCATTTCGAAAAAGCCGTACTGGCTATCCGGGATGGGCAAGGCCGGCTGGTAGTCAGTGGCATTGGAAAAAGCGCGATCATCGCCCAGAAAATCGTGGCCACGCTCAATTCCACCGGAACGCCTGCTATATTTTTACATGCGGCGGACGCTATTCATGGCGACCTGGGCATGGTGCAGCAGGATGATGTGGTGCTCATCATCAGCAAAAGCGGCGAAAGCCCCGAGATCAAAGTGCTGGTGCCCCTCATCAAAAATTTCGGCAATACATTGATCGCCATGGTTGGCAATACGGAATCGTATCTTGCCCGCCAGGCTTCGATCATCCTCAATACAACGGTATCGCAGGAAGCCTGTCCCAATAACCTGGCCCCCACTTCCAGTACAACAGCCCAACTGGTAATGGGGGATGCATTGGCCGTAGTGCTGATGGAGCTGAATGGTTTCGGTTCCGAAGATTTCGCCCGGTTCCATCCCGGTGGTACTTTGGGCAAGAAATTGTACCTGCGTGTATCCGATCTGTACCTGCACAACGACAAACCACAGGTGCCTCCCACTGCCTCACTCAGGGAAGTGATCATGGAGATCTCCAAAAAAAGACTGGGCGTAACGGCCGTTACCGGTGAGAACGATGAGCTGCTCGGTATCATTACCGATGGCGACCTCAGAAGAATGCTGGAGAAAAGTGTCACGCTCGATAGTGTTACCGCCCGGGAGATCATGACAGTTGACCCGAAAACAGTAACGGCCGATGCGCTGGCTGTGCAGGCGCTCGACCTTTTACGCCAATATGATATCACCCAACTCGTTGTTACAAAAGGATCCCAATATCTTGGTATTATTCATTTGCACGATCTGGTAAGAGAAGGGCTTATTTAGCTTACCTGTTTGTTGACCTATCAATTCATCAAAGGAGAACAATGAACAAACATCACTATGTAGTCATCATGGCGGGAGGTATCGGGAGCCGTTTCTGGCCCATGAGCCGCACTAATTTCCCCAAGCAGTTCCTGGACATCCTGAACACCGGCAAAACCCTTATCCAGTCAACATTCGACAGGTTTGCGGCATTCATCCCCATCGAGAATATTTTCGTGGTCACTTCGAATGAATATGTGAACATCGTAAAAAAACAATTGCCGGGGCTGCCGCTGCAGAATATCCTGGGTGAACCATCGCGGAAGAATACCGCACCCTGCATTGCGTATATCTCTTTCAAATTACTGAAGCTGGACCCGGCTGCCTCCCTGATCGTAGCACCTTCAGATCACCTGATCCTCGATCCGATCGCTTTCAATAAGGTCTGTCTCGAAGCGCTGAGCTTCGTGAACAAACACAATGCCTTTATCACCTTAGGCATCAAACCCACTTATCCGAATACCGGTTACGGTTATATCCAGTATGAACAGCATGTGGTGACCGACAATGTCTATAAGGTAAAGACCTTTACCGAAAAGCCCAACCTGGAACTGGCCCGCACCTTTATTGCCAGTGGAGAGTTCCTGTGGAATGCAGGGATCTTCGTATGGCAGGTGAAGAATATCATTTCCGCTTTCGAAAGATATTTGCCTGAAATGTATGATGTGTTCGCCGCGGAAAAAGACCGTTTCAATACACCCGGCGAAGCAGCAGCCCTGCAGGAGATATATCCCCTTTGCACGAATATTTCCATCGATTTCGGTATCATGGAAAAAGCCGATAATGTGTATGTGATCCCCTCCTCCTTCGGCTGGAGCGACCTCGGCACCTGGAACAGCGCCTATGAGAACCTGGAAAAGGATTACCTGGGCAATGCCGTGGCCGGAGACAATGTAATGGTCTTCGATACCCACAACTGTATGGTGCACGCCATGGAAGATAAGCTGGTGCTGCTCCAGGGCATGGAAGAATTCATCGTAGTGGATACCGACGATGTACTGCTGATCTGTAAAAAGGAAAAAGAACAGGAGATCAAAGAATATGTAGCCGAGGTAAAGCGGAATAAAGGAGAAAAATTCTTATAATGTGGAACTATGATCCCACTGAATAATATCCTTTTCCTGGACATTGAAACTGTTTCGCAATACGCCACCTACGAAGAAGTGCCGGAAGAATGGAAAGAGCTCTGGGCAGTAAAAGCTGCCTACCTGGTGCGGAATAAGGAAGAAGAAACCATCGATTCGGTCTATAACCGGGCCGCCATCTATGCCGAGTTCGGAAAGATCGTTTGTATCAGTTGCGGCATCGTACAGGGTAACAGCGATACCAAGCGTCTTGTCATCAAGTCATTTTATGGGCACGATGAAAAGGAATTGCTCCTGCAATTCTGCGATATGCTCAAAAGATGGGCCACCGACAGCAATAAATACCTCTGTGCCCACAATGGCAAGGAATTCGATTTTCCCTTTCTCTGCCGCAGGCTTATCATCAACGATATCCGCATACCCCATATCCTGAATACCAGCGGCAGGAAGCCCTGGGAAGTAGCCCACCTCGATACAATGGACCTCTGGAAATTCGGCGATTATAAGAACTATACCTCCCTGAATCTGTTAGCCCATACGCTGAAGATCCCCACACCGAAAGATGATATCGATGGTAAGATGGTGGGCGATGTTTACTGGCGCGACCATGACCTGGAACGCATCGTTACCTATTGTCAGAAAGATGTGGTCACCATCACCCAGATTTATCTTCGCCTGTATGGGGAGGCCCTGATCCGGCCGGAAAATATTGAGATCAAGAATTGAGCGAATAAAAAGAACGATCATGGACATCGAATCCTTACGCACGTATTGCCTGTCGAAGCCCGCCACTGAAGAGACGCTGCCTTTCGGCCCCGATGTGCTTGTATTCAAAGTTGCCGGTAAAATGTTCCTCCTTTGCCCATTGAACACCGGATCTGTCCAGTTCAATGCAAAATGTGATCCCGAAAAGGCCGAAGAACTGCGTGAGCAATACGCTTGCGTACAACCAGGCTACCACATGAATAAGAAACACTGGAACACGATATTGGTCGACGGAACAGTGAGCGTTCGGCTTTTAAAAGAATGGATCGATGATTCCTATGAGCTGGTGGTCGATAGCCTGCCTGTTAAGACCCGAGAAAAATTGAGGAAGAAATGAGCCAATTTCCCATTCATTCGAAACTACCCAATGTAGGCACTACCATCTTTACCGTGATGAGCGCCCTGGCCACCGAACATCATGCCGTGAACCTCGGCCAGGGATTTCCGGATTTTCCCATGAGCGAAGAGCTGGTAGCGCTTGTGAATGAGTCCATGAAACAAGGGTACAACCAGTATTCGCCCATGCCCGGTTGGTTGCCGCTTCGTGAAGCGATCGCGGAAAAGATCGCTGTCCTGTACAATGCCATGATCGATCCGGATAGCGAGATCACCATCACACCCGGTGGGACCTACGCTATCTACACGGCGCTTACTACTGTGTTGCAACCCGGCGATGAAGTGATCATTTTCGAACCCGCGTATGACAGTTATATCCCCAACGTGGAGATCAATGGCGCCATTCCGGTGCTGATCGATCTGAAATTCCCGGAGTATAAAATCGACTGGGAAGAAGTGAAGCGAAAGATCACACCCCGAACCCGCATGATCATGCTGAATACCCCGCATAATCCTACCGGCGCAGTATTGAGGGAGGATGATATCCAGGAATTGCGATCTATCGTTAATGGTACGCAAATCCTCATCCTTTCCGATGAAGTGTACGAGCACCTTATTTTCGATAAGATCCCTCATGAGAGCATGCTGCGTTATCCCGATCTGCGTGAACGCAGCTTCGTGTGTTTCTCTTTCGGGAAGGTTTACCACTGCACAGGATGGAAACTGGGGTATTGTGTAGCGCCTGCCGGGTTTACAAAGGAATTCCGGAAGGTCCATCAGTTCAATTGCTTTGCCTGTCATACCCCATCACAGGTGGCGCTGGCCTCTTTTTTGAAGAATAAAGATTCATACCTGTTGCTGGGTGGGGAGCTTCAGCAGAAAAGGGATTATTTCCAGGAACTGATGTCGCATACCAGGTTCACCCCACTTCCCAGTTATGGCAGTTATTTTCAATGCTATCAGTACGACAGGATCAGCAATGAGAGCGATAAGGATTTTTCTATCCGCATTACCAAAGATTATGGGATCGCTACCATCCCGGTATCCGCGTTCTATCGTTCCGGTAAAGATGATAAGGTAGTTCGGTTCTGTTTTGCCAAAAAAGAAAGCACACTGGCCCAGGCGGCAGAACGCCTGAGCAGGATATGAACCCTATAATAAGTATAACGTTTATATATGATCGAAATCAGGAAGATGGACCCCGCCAAAGCAGATGAATTGCTGGAGATCTACCGGCAGGGGATCGCTTCCGGCATGGCCACGTTCGAGACCACAGTACCCGGCTGGCCGGAGTTCGATCATAAATATCTCCCACACTCCCGGCTGGTAGCAGAGGAGAATGGCCTTTTGCTGGGGTGGGCCGCCCTTTCCCCGGTATCGACCCGCGAATGCTATTCCGGTGTGGCCGAAGTGAGCGTGTATGTGGCAACCGCCCATCAACGCAAAGGAATAGGCAGAAATTTGCTGCTGGCGCTTATTGATGAGAGTGAGCGAAACAATATCTGGTCATTGCTCAGCGTGATCCATGAAGAGAACAGGGCCAGTATCCACCTGCATGAACAATGCGGGTTCCGTTATATCGGCTACCGTGAAAGGATAGCGCAGCTCGATGGGATCTGGCGTACGACCGTCATGCTCGAAAAAAGAAGTAATAAAGCAGGCATCTGATAATACCGCAACAAAAATCGTTATGGCCCGATTCGATACTATTGTTTTTGACCTGGGTGGTGTGTTGGTCGACTGGAACCCTGAATATATGTACTCTACTATCTTCAAAAATGAAGAAGAGATGCGCTGGTTCCTGCAGAATATCACCACCGGCGAATGGAATGAAGAGCAGGATGCCGGCCGCACATTAGCAGAAGGCACAGAATGGCTGGTGAAAAAACATCCTGCCCATGAAACCAATATCCGCGCTTTCTATGATCGCTGGTTAGAGATGCTCAAAGGCCCGCTTCCTGAAACGGTTGAAATATTGCGGGAGCTGAAAGCCGCGAAGAAATACCACCTGTACGCTCTCACCAACTGGAGCGCAGAAACTTTCCCGGTAGCACTGGAGAAATACCATTTCCTGCATTGGTTCGATGGAAGAGTGGTTTCGGGTGAAGAGAAAACAAGAAAGCCTTTCAAAGAGATCTATCAAACATTGATCGATCGTTTTCATATCGATCCTGCCAAAGCCATCTATCTCGATGATAATATTCGCAACCTCGCACCGGCAAAAGAGCTGGGTATGTTCACCATCCATTTTCAATCTCCTGCACAACTCAGAAAAGACTTTGAAGAATTAGGCATACTCTAATGTAACTGAGCAGATTGTTATCGCATCCGTCGCGGTTAGTAAGTTGTCGATGCAACTATATTAAGGATTCTATAACAACCGGAATAGCGTCCATAGCGTCTATAATATTGTAAAAAATATTAAGGACGGTTATATTTTCATTTTGGGTATTGGAAAAGAGAAAGGAGCTCCATCGTGGGCTCCTTTCATGTTGGGGTTGTTTTTGACAGGTTAACTGTTTATTTTACTGCTGTGTTCTTCAGGGAGACAGGAGTGGCGCGCCTCGTGATTACCTGCAAGGCATGCCGGCCCGACTTTACAACGGTATCGCTCAATGCTGTTTCCAGACCGGAAGATTTTCTTTTGCTCACATAATAACCGGTAAAGATATCGGGGCTATTTTCTTCAAAAGAAGAATTGAAAAGACGAAGCTGTTTCCATTTACCCGCCTGCTCTTCTATATAAAAGCTGAGATCATCGAAATAAAAACGTCCATTCCCGTTCACTGCACTGTAGAACCAGATCCTTTTGGCATCATCCCGCACTTTGCCGATCACCGTATAAATGGTCCACTCCTGCTCTTCTCTCGATTCCACAACAAAAGTGCTGCCGAGAAAATCTTCCTGTCCCTTGCCTACTGCAATGCCATGAATGCGCACTTTGGAAAGTGAATCGGCCGGATCGGCTTTAACCGCGATCTCATAACGGAAGTTCTTACCGGTATAATTCATCACCGGCACTTCCTTGATGAAATAAAATTCTTCCGCAAAATGATAATGGGGAGCTTGCGCTAAAGAGAAATAAAAAGAAAGACCCGCAAAAAGGCTGAATAGTACCTTTTTCATAGGGATGGGATTGGGATTAGGACTTATAACGAAGCGCGGGGAAATATGTTGTTTGAGGGTTCCGGTTAATTAAAAAGATGGAAAACGAGCAGGCTCATGATATAGGCCAGTCCGGTCATATAAGCCAATTGGATCAACGGCCATTTCCAACTGCGGGTTTCACGCTTTACGATAGCCAATGTACTCATACATTGCATGGCGAAAACATAGAAGACCATCAGGGAAAGCCCTGTGCCCAATGTGTATACTTTCGAGCCATCGGCCCTTACCGCTGTCTTCATTTTTTGGGTTAAAGTGGATTCGTCCGCATCAGCTCCTCCTTCAACACTGTAAAGAGTGGCCATAGTACCCACAAATACTTCACGGGCAGCGAAAGAGGTGATGAGGGCGATACCGATCTTCCAATCGAATCCCAGCGGTGCGATCACCGGTTCGATCGTTCTTCCCAGGATCCCTGCATAGGAATTTTGCAGGAGCTCGGTATTTTTTTGTTGTGTGAGCGCGGCTGCGTCGGCGGGGTTCTTTTCAATAAGACCGGCATACTGCGTTTCCACCGCTTTCATTTTTTCTTTCGGCCCATAATTGCTGAGGGCCCAGAGGATCAGACTGATGATCATGATGACCTTACCGGCTTCCAGCACGAAGATCTTTGCTTTGTTGATCATGGTCATAGCCGCATTCTTCCAGCGTGGGGCCCGGTAAGTGGGCAATTCGAGAATGAAAAAGCTTTTCTCTTGTATTTTGATGAACCATTTGGCAACATAGGAAACCACCAGGGCCATGGCCAGTCCGAGGAGATAAAGCCCCATCATCACGAGCCCCTGCAAGCTCAGGAAGCCCAGGTAATAGGTCTTCGGTATCACCAATGCGATCAGGATGGTATAAACCGGGAGGCGGGCGCTGCAGCTCATGAGCGGCGTAACGAGAATGGTGAGCAGGCGCTCTTTTTTATTCTCGATATTCCTGGCGCTCATGATCGCTGGTACGGCGCAAGCGAAACCGCTGATCATGGGCATAACGCTTTTGCCGTTCAGTCCCACTTTTCGCATTACCTTATCCGTTAGAAAACTGATGCGGGCCATATAACCGGTATCTTCCAGGGTAGTGATCAGGTAGAACAGGATCATGATCTGGGGAACGAAGACCAGGATACCGCTGAGCCCGGCGAGAATGCCGTTGATGAACAGGTCGCTCCACCAGGTATCGGGCAATATTTGGGCAAACCAGCCGCTAAGTTGCGAAAAGCTCCAGTCGATCAGGTTCATCGGGTATTCGGCCAGCCAGAATACGCTCTGGAATAAGGTGAACAATACGAACAACAGGATCAGATAACCCCAGCGACGATGCAGCAGGATATCATCCAGCTTTTCCGTGAACAATGATTTTTGCAGTGGCGACGGCTCCGAAACCGATTGTTTCAGGATCGTGCCGATTCGCTGATACCGCTGCAGGATTTCCTCTGCCTGTGTTTTGGTATGATTGAATTTGAAATCCTGTTCGATGGATTCGATCTTTTGCTGCAGGGGATCGCTCAATGCAAAAGATTCATGGTTGATCAGGTAGTGGATGGCTTTGTAGTCGCTCAGTTCCGGTAAAAGCTCTTTCACGCCATTCACTGCGCCGGTGGCGAGGGCTTCATTGTTGATGAAGTCGCGCACAGGTGTTTTATACAATTGCTGGGCGGTCTGTTCCACCGCTTTTTTCAATTGCGGGATGCCTTTGTTCTTCCGGGGATTGATGGGGATGATGGGCACACCCAGTTCTCTTTCCAGTTCGGCCACATCGATCTTGATGCCTTTGCTTTTGGCAAGATCCATCATACTGAGTGCGATCACCACAGGGATCTTCAGGTCGATGATCTGGGAGGCAAAGAGCAGGTTGCGTTTAAGGTTGCTGGCGTCGGCCACGAGCACTACCATATTGGGTTCAACCTGTTTATCCTGCTGCATGAGTACCCGGTAAGCCACCCATTCATCTTCACGGCGGGGATAAAGGCTATAAGTGCCTGGCAGGTCGATAATGGTAGCGGCCATCCCGGGAGAGATCTGGCTGCTGCCTACTTTTTTATCGACCGTTACACCTGGAAAATTGCCTACTTTCTGGTTCAGGCCGGTCAGCACGTTAAAAAGCGAACTTTTTCCACTGTTAGGGTTGCCGACTAATGCTATATGGATGGTCTCTTTCAAAATTCCGGCTGGGAATGGTACAAAATGGCAAAAATACCGATTGCCGTCGGTTAGGGGTTACGAATTGAGTAAAAAATCGCCCTGATCGGATATGAATAGAGATGATTGACCTCTCCAATAGGAATTATTTTTCAAAGTGGAAAAATAGTTAAGATTCCATAGGTAAATTTTTGCCCTATAATTGTTTCTATATATAGGACTTCTAATTATTCAGTTAAGTTACTGTAGTATGACCTATATGATCGTTATCAGCGATTCTGCTCTTAAACAATTGGAGAGAATCCCCAAACCGTATACTAAGAAAATTGGGCAAGTGATTGACCGGCTGGCAGAATCTCCAAGGCCATCAGGTGTAAAAAAACTCAAAGGAATGACTGAAGATTTGTATCGTGTGAGGGTGGGAGATTATCGAATTATTTACAGTATCGATGATGTAATTAAGGTAGTGGATATTAGGAAGATTGGCCATAGAAAGGACATCTACACTTAGACCTGCAGGTTTATAACTTACCAGATTTTTTCAATCTTTTTTTAGCCTCTGTCCAGGAGATTTTTTTGTCCGTTTTCCTTGATTCCGCTACAATAACATCCATCAGGTCCTCAAATTTTTCAGGATTTTTAGCTACTTCCCGGAGGTCGAACTGTACGTACCGTTTTTTATTGGTTTCATCGGTTATGAAAGTCACGCCTTTCATATAATTCGTGTTTTGCGCCAAATTTACTCCATTCGATCAAAAATACCTAGTTAAATCGACGCCCCTGCTTTGGTATTGCCCCCTACCATTTATCTTTGCTGCCCGCCTGCATGGAGCAGGCTTTTTTAAAATTTGCAGATGTATGTTTAACAAAAGGATCAAGATCAAAGAGCTGTTGGCCACGGAACCGTCAGGCCAGGAAGTAACAATAATGGGTTGGGTGCGCACTTTCCGCAACAATCAATTTATTGCGTTGAATGATGGCTCTACGAATAATAATCTGCAGGTAGTAGTTGAACTGGGCATGTTGGATGAGGCCACTCTTAAACGCATTACCACCAGCGCCTCCCTGAAAGTGACCGGCAATGCAGTCGCTTCTCTCGGAAAGGGACAGAAAGTGGAGGTAAAGGCCAGCAAGATCGAGATCCTGGGTGATAGTGATGCGGAGAAATACCCGCTCCAACCCAAAAAGCACAGTCTCGAGTTTTTACGGGAGATCGCACATCTGCGGTTCCGTACCAATACATTCGGCGCTGTTTTCCGTGTTCGCCACACCCTGGCATTTGCGGTCCACAAATTCTTTCATGAAAAAGGATTTGTGTACATGCACACTCCCATCATTACCGCCAGTGATGCAGAAGGCGCAGGAGAGATGTTCCGGGTCACCACGCTCGATATGGAAAAACCACCCCGCAATGAGGAGGGTACCGTCGATTACAAAGAGGATTTTTTCGGTCGAAGCGCCAACCTTACCGTGAGCGGCCAGCTCGAAGGGGAACTGGCAGCTACCGCATTCAGTGAGATCTATACCTTCGGGCCAACCTTCCGCGCGGAGAATTCCAATACGGCCCGTCACCTCGCAGAATTCTGGATGATCGAGCCGGAAATGGCCTTTTATGACCTGGAAGACAATATGGACCTGGCGGAAGAATTCATCAGGTACATTATTCAATATGCGATGGACCATAACCGGGAAGACCTCGAATTCCTGGCCCAGCGGTTGGCCGAAGAGGAAAAATCACTGCCACAGGACAAGCGCAGTGAACTGGGACTGATCGAAAAGCTGGAGTTCGTGATCAACAATAAATTCGAGCGCATCACCTATACCGAAGCGATCGATATCCTGCTTCAATCACCGGCCTACAAGAAAAAGAAATTCCAATACGATGTAAAATGGGGGATCGATATGCAGAGTGAGCATGAACGTTATCTCGTGGAAAAACATTTCAAAAAGCCTGTTATCGTAACGGGTTATCCGAAAGCTATCAAAGCGTTCTATATGCGCGAGAATGAGGACGGAAAAACAGTAGCCGCCATGGATATCCTGGCCCCCGGTATCGGTGAGATCGTAGGAGGTTCACAGCGGGAGGAAAGACAGGAAAAGCTGGAAGCCAGGATGAAAGAAATGCATGTGCCCGCTGAGGAGCTTTGGTGGTACCTCGATACGAGAAGGTTTGGAACAGTGCCACACGCCGGATTCGGACTGGGCTTCGAGAGGATGGTGCAATTCGTAACAGGCATGACGAATATCCGGGATGTGATCGCATTCCCGAGAACACCGAAGAGCGCGGAGTTTTAGGGAGCAAAGGAATCAAAGATTTGTTGGGGATTATTTTGCCACAAAGACACGAAGGCACTAAGGAAATGATAGTTTGAGATTTACTCAGTACTACCGGAGGTCGCTTCGTGCCTTGATGATGAGCCCAAATTTCAGTGGTCTTGGTTACTCTATACGGGAATAACTAGGTGGATGATAAATTGAAAGGTAAATGTCTGAATATGACAATCTTATTTTCTTCGCGCCTCCGTGCCTTCGTGGCCATCACTTCTCACACTACAAGAACTTTGTCGACATGCTCGATGAAGTGGCGATCAATGATGTGAAACATTATGCGGTGATGGACATCACAGAACAGGAAAAAAATACACTGGCCACCCATCTTTCCATAAATCAATAAAAAGATCGTGCTGCCACTAATAAATGATTTTCGTAAATTGTAATTTGCAGGCTATTCTGCCCTGCCTTGCATTAACCATTAAAATCATTTGTCATGGCAATACCAGTAGTCAACCTCGCCGATTTTGTTTCCGGCGATCCGCAATTGAAAAAGGCCTTTGTGAACCAATTGGGCAAAGCTTATGAAGAAGTAGGCTTTGTGGCCGTCAAGAACCATGGCATTCCCGATGATCTTATAGCGGACCTGTATAAATATGTGCAGCAATTCTTCGCGTTGCCGCTGGATAATAAAAAGAAATATGAAGTGCCGGGACTGGCAGGGCAACGTGGTTATACTTCTTTCGGGAAAGAACATGCCAAGGGAAGCGATGCCCCCGATCTGAAAGAGTTTTTCCAGTTCGGGCAGATCGTGGACGACAATGACCCGGTGAAAAAAGAATACCCCGACAATGTGGAAGTAAAGGATGTAACTCCGTTCAATCCAACCTTCGTTAAGGCTTACAGGGCATTCGAAAAATCGGGGAAATATTTGCTGCAGGCCATTGCGCTGTACCTCGGTCTCGATGAGCATTATTTCGATAAACATATTCACAATGGCAATTCAATCCTTCGGGCCATTCATTATCCTCCCATCACCCAGGAACCCAAATCGGCCATCAGAGCCGAACAGCATGAGGATATCAACCTTATTACCCTGCTGGTAGGCGCTTCGGCCGACGGGCTCCAGATCCTCACCAAACAGAATGAATGGGTAGGCGTTACGTCCCTGCCGGAGCAGATCGTAGTGAATGTCGGCGATATGTTGCAGCGCCTTACCAATAACAAGCTCAAATCGACTACGCACCGTGTAGTGAACCCACCCCGGGAAATGTGGCATACCTCACGGTTTTCCATACCCTTTTTCCTTCATCCGAAAAGTGAAATGAGCCTGGCCTGCCTGGCAAGCTGTATCGATGCACAACATCCTAAGGCTTACCCTGATGCAACTGCCGGGGAATACCTCGATGAACGCCTGCGGGAGATCGGGTTGAAGAAATAGTGAATATGTAGTTTTATGATTATCTTGTAATACCGGGCGGCCCTTATTTAACGCCCGCTTAACGCATTAGTGATTAGCTTTGTAGCGTTAATAAGTAATAAAAATAACGGCTATGAAAAGAATTATATTTTCAATACTCCCCTTACCGGTGGTGATGCTGTTCGCAATGACAGCAGTAGCTCAAAATTCCCTGGCCCCTGACCAGAACCCGAATTATATGGTTAGTCAGGCGCGATACATGAAAATGGCCGATTCGCTGAATAGCTGGCATAGTACAACTCCACAGGAGACCTATAAAGCGATCGATTATCTGGCCGATAAAGCAGAAGCACGCGCCCAGCGCAGGGCAGCCCGCAGAGAATGGCGTATGGAAAGGACCCGCTGGGATTATTACAACGGCTACAATGATTACTATTATCCCAATAGTTATTATAATGGTTATTACCGTCCGTATGGGTTACGCAACAACCTTAACAATTATTTCTGGAACACCCTGCCTTTGATAACCACGGTTGGATTGTCATCCTGGTGGTGGAACGGCAGACATAGGTGGTAATATCGACAACTCCGGGCAAAACACATCTTGAATATTCAAAAACCATTTGTTTAAATCTCTCAATATGAAAAAACTTCTATTGGTTGTTACAGCCTTTGTTGCTGTAAGTGTTATAACTGTATCCTGTTCTCACAAAGTAACCCGGATCGACCCCGGTGAGCAGGTAGATCTGAGCGGCCGCTGGAACAATACGGATTCAAGATTGGTGGCAGATGAAATGATCGAGACGATCCTGAAAGACAAATGGGTATCGAATCACCAGGAAAGCCACGGCGGACAAAAACCTGTTGTGATCGTTGGCTTTGTGACCAATAAAAGTCATGAGCATATTGAGGCTGAAACTTTCGTGAAAGATGTAGAACAATCTTTCATTAAATCCGGCAAGGTAAGACTGGTACAAGGTGGCAAGAAAAGGGAAGAACTTCGTGCAGAAAAAGCCGATCAGCAAACCAATGCTTCGACCAGCAGCATGAAAAAATTCGGTCTTGAACAAGGAGCGGATTATATCCTGCAAGGTTCCATCAACTCTATAGTGGATTCCCAGAAAAGAAAGAAAGTGGTGTATTACCAGGTGAACCTGGAACTGACCAATATCCAATCGAACGAAGTAGTTTGGATTGGGGATAAGAAGATCGCCAAATACGTGCAGAACTGATATTGAAAATCTGGGTAGCCGATTAGCATGGAGTTATCATCTAACAATATGATAAGAGCATTGGCTGTAGCACCGCTGATGCTCTTTTTATTTTCCTGCGCAACGTACAATAACCGTATCGGGAACTATTATAACCAGGTACGGCAGAATAATTATGAGCAGGCCGATGCGGCATTGGACCGCAGCAAGATCCTGCAGGCGAAACGTAACCGCCTGCTGTACCTGTTTGAAAAAGGGAAAATGACCCACCTGCTCAAACAATACGATAGCAGCAATAATTATTTCAACCAGGCCGACCTCTTCATGGAGGATGCACGCACCACTGCCGGCGATGTAGCCGTGGGCACATTACTCAACCCGATGATGCAGACCTATAAAGGGGAGGACTTTGAGAAGTTCATGGTGCATTATTATAAGGCCCTCAATTATCTCTATCTCGGAAAGACCGACGAAGCACTGGTGGAAGCCCGCCGTATCACGCTTCAAAGCTATTCACTGCAGGATAAGACCAAAAAGGAAAATCGTTATTCCGACGATGCCTTTTCGCTGATGCTACAGGGGATCATTTACGAAAAAGGGGGCGACCTCAACAATGCATTTATTTCCTATCGTAATGCCGCAGATATTTACCTCAAGAACAACAACAGTTATTATGGAGTGGCATTGCCCGACCAGCTCAAGAATGACCTCTTGCGGACTGCAGCGCAGAATGGATTTACGGATGAGCTGGGCCGGTATGAAAAGCTGTTCAATATGACCTATAAACCAGCGCCCCCTGCTGAAGGCGGCGACCTGGTATTGTTCTGGGAAAATGGACTGGCGCCGGTAAAAGAAGAACAGAATTTTTTCTTTGCGCTCACCAAAGACGGACTGGGTAATTTCGCGTTTGTGGATGCTACCGGTTCTTTCAATATCCCCTTCAATTTCAGCAGCACGAATCTCCAGAGCAGTGATATCAAGCTGGATGACCTTCGCTCTTTCCGCGTGGCCTTTCCGAAATACCAGGAGCAGCCGGTTTTCTTCAAGGGCGGGTCCCTGAAACTCAACGGGCATCAATTTGATTTCGAAAAAGCGGAAAACATCAATGCCCTGGCCTTTGCTACGCTGAAAGAAAGATTTTTAAAAGAGATGTCGGTGGCGCTGAGCAGGCTGGTGGTCAAGAAACTGGCGGAGATGGCTGCCCGTCCGAAGGAAAATGATAAGAACAAGGATACCCGGGAAGCCATTGCAATGGCATTGCAGGTATTCAATTTTGTGTCTGAAAAAGCAGATACCCGTAACTGGCAAAGCCTTCCTCATACTATCTATTATACGCGGGTGCCTTTACAACGGGGAACAAATGTGCTGCAGGTTACGTTGAATGGCCCGAGCTCCCAAACTGTCAACGTGGTGGCAGAGGGGAATGGAAGGGTACAGGTGCAGAATATTTGTACGTTGAAGTGATCATCATAATTGAACGCGAAGCCCTCCGTGCACAAAAGGCTTCTCTTTTGCTCTCAGCGAAGCATCCGTTTTTATAAAGTGTTCCTTTTGCTTTTCAACCAGTTTATACCAGTAGCTGGCAGGGATCATATTGTCGGAATGCAATTCAAGCCTTACGGAAATATAATCGGGAGGCATTCTGTGCTGGTTGATCAACTGGCTCAGGAGAGATTCGTCGATACTGATCTCCGCAGCGAACGTTTTTCTTTTTTTGTCGAGTATACGAATATATTCTTTTAGAAAATAGCCGAACGTGAGGGTAGGGTCATATTCTTTACTATGAATATATTCTTCCAACCGGAATTTCAATTGGAACAGCCGCAAGCTTATCCTGGTTTCTTCGCTCATGGCTGCCTGCGACTTCTTACGGGCCTCGGCAAGTTCGATTGCCGCCTGCTTTTGTTGGGCTTTTGTGAGCTTAACCGGGAATATCATCGTGGAAGCTAAGTCCTCAAGGGTATACCGTTCCGTTACTTTTTTCTTTCTCATTGATATATTCTTTAATTAGGTTATCGAGATCTTGCCCTTCAACATATAATTGCCAGCCTGCATATCGCATGGAATACTTACTCATGTAGTGCTTTACCAAGGCTGTTTTGGGGACTAGCGAAACACAAGCATTGCCTTCGTATTTCTTTGCGGCCAGCTTACAGGCGAAAGCGATCAGGCAGCCTGCGATCCGGTCGTACTTTTTGTTTTTTCCTCGGTTCTCCCTGGAAGATGCCAGCAGGCTTATTTCGATCCGTTGTTCGCCGGGGAAATCAATAAGTCCCATTACGCCTAAAATATCCCCTGTATCGCAGAGCTGTAATTTGTAAACCGTCGTTGTTTCTTTTAGGCTTATCCAGTCGAAAGTGAACCGTTTCTCGGTCAATATCCTGAAATCTTTGTCTTCTGCCCGGCTGATCGACACAGGTTTTCTCCGGCCGGTGGCCAGCTCAACTATTTCCATAAAAGTAAAGAATTTTACAAAATTTGTAAAGAGAAATAGTTGTTTTCCGGCCCTTTATACCTTTATAATAGAAACCACTCAACCCGCCTTTTTTACCATTCGTTGAAAAAATAATTTCAGAAAAATGAATAAAAACCCCTTAAAACCCTCACCCACACTACTTTTAATGCAAAACTCATTAGCAGCCTATAAAAATTACCTTTAAAAAAAAGGTACTGTGTGTTGCATAGTACTAAAAAACCCCGTATGTTTGTGTCGTGAATGACAAAAACCAAAAATTGACCATTCACCGATTATGCCGATCAAAATTCTATTAGTTGTTCTCATATTGACCCTGGTGCTGCACCGGCAACTGGGACATCAACGTACCGGTAACCCGGAACAATGGACAACTGAAAATATTCCAGAAGCAGATACTGCCGATTCAACCGGGACAGACAGCTTTTTCAATACAACTATTTTTGCGGAGAAAATGCAACCGACGATATTGCTTCATTAAAGTATAGCCACCCCTTCAGGGGGACGAATAAAAAAAACGATTATGAACATTGAGAATACTCAGAGCCAGATGCGGAAAGGGATCCTGGAGTTCTGCATTCTCTCCATCATAAGGCGCGGGGAAGCCTACCCGAGCGATATCGTGGATGAGATGCGGGGCGCCAATCTGCAGATACTGGAAGGGACCCTCTACCCTTTGCTAACGAGATTGAAGAACGCCGATATGCTCACCTACCGGTGGGTAGAAAGCAATTCCGGCCCTCCCCGCAAATATTTTTCCCTCACCCCAAAAGGAGAGGATTTTTATAAAGAATTGGAAGCTACCTGGAATGAACTGGCCAATGCAGTCAATACCCTGGCCAGTAAAAGAGAATCCCTGGTATCCTCAGCCAATAATAACAATGCCATCGAACCTGGATCCAACGACACCAACTAACACTTCAACCGTCAAATTATAGTACAATGAAAAAGGTCATCAATATAAATTTTCAGGGCAGGGTGATCCCCATCGAGGAGACCGCTTTCGAGCTGCTGAAACAATACATTGAGAGTCTGAGAAGATATTTTGCCCGTGAGGAAGGTCGCGATGAGATCATCAATGATATCGAAAGCCGCATTGCAGAATTGTTTTCAGAGCGGTTGAAGAAAGGCAGCATCTGTATCACGGATGATGATGTGAATGCGGTGATCGCCAGCATGGGCCGTCCTGAAGATTTTGAAGCTGATACGGAGGCCACTGCTGCGGAGAGCAAACAAACTACCGGTGGTGGCAGCACGCAACAGCAAAGCAGCAGCCAATCGCAGTCGTCCAACACCTACACGGCCACTCCTGGCCGCGGCCGTCTCTACCGCAATGAAGATGACAAGATACTGGGTGGGGTGGCCAGCGGTCTGGCCAACTACTTCGGCATCGATCCTGTGGTGGTCCGTATCATTTTCGTGGTATTCATCGCGGCCTTGTTCTGGGTCTATATTCTGTTGTGGATCATCATTCCTTCGAAGTCCATTCAAACCAATATCACCAAAAGATTATACAGGAGTAACGACGACCGGGTGATCTCGGGCGTGTGTGGCGGCCTGGCCGCTTATTTCAACGTCGACGCCTGGGTCCCGCGCCTGATCTTCGCCCTGCCCCTCCTCGTAGCGCTGGTATCTGGTCCGTTCAATTTTTGGTGGAACGATTGGGAATTCTGGCACGGCCCCAAGATCATCACCGGCTCCCTGAGCACTACCCTGTTCTTCACCTATGTGATCCTGTGGGTCGCGGTACCGGTGGCAGTGACTTCCGCCGAGAAACTGGAAATGCGCGGTGAACGTGTTGACCTCAACTCCATCCGCGATGCCGTGAATGAAGACCGCGAGAGCTTCAAGGCAAAAGCGGAAAAATGGAGCAGTGAAGTGAGGCAGTCTGCTCAGCAGTTTGGCGAGAAAGCGAGGGAATTCGGGCAGGCGGTAGGCTCTCAGGCCAAAACATTTGCCAATGAAGCAGGGCCTGTTGCCAGGAGTGCCGGTAGTGGCATCGGCCATGTGATCGGGGTACTTTTCAAGGCATTCTTCCTGTTCATTGCAGGGATCGGTGCACTATTGTTGTTCGGATTGCTGATGTTCCTCCTTTTCGGTGGATTCGCCGTATTCCCCTTGAAAGAATTCTTCCTGCACGGATTCTGGCAAAACGCACTGGCATGGTGCACACTGCTCCTGTTCCTCGGGATCCCTATCGTGGCGCTCCTTACCTGGCTCATCCGCCGCATTGCCGGCGTACGGTCTAAAAATCGTTACCTGGGTTTTGTGTTCGGTGGCCTGTGGAGTGTCGGATTGGTGAGCGCTATCTTTCTGTCGGCCCTGGTATCCAGGGATTTCAAAAGACCCAATTCAGTAGAAGAAAATATTTCGGTTATACAGCCCCGTGAGAATAAATTGATGGTAGACGTTGCCAATACTTACAGGATGAACTATTATGAGAGCGATTGGTTTGGGTTAGACATGGACAACTGGCCTTTTTATGCCACCAATCCCGATACCCTGATGGTAAACTCTATCCGGGTGGATGTGGTGAAAAGCTCCGATACCGCATACCACGCCACTGTAATTAAGATCGCACAAGGCAGCACTCCCGACGACGCCAGGATACAGGCTGAAAAGATCAGGTTCGACGTATCGCAGGAGAGTGGCATATTGAAACTGCCCAGGGCCTTTGCCGTAAGCCGGTACGACAAATACAGGGTACAGCGGGTGCTGGTCATTATTAAGGTGCCGGTAGGCAAACGGATCGAGTTAGACAGGAGCCTGTCGCGGTACAAATGGTTCAACCTGAATTTCAACCGCCGCGGCGACTGGGAGTTCGAAGAAACCTGGGGCAGAAGATCGTGGCTGGAGACCGGTAAGGAATACATCATGACCGAGAACGACGGTGCAAAGAAAGTCTCCGACCTGGACCAGAAAGCATTGAAAAGCGGCCGTATCAAGCTGAAAATAAAAGATGACAAAATGGACCTCGATGTGCAGGGTGAATTCAACGATACCAATACACATACGAAGGATGAACAGGGGCAGACCGATACCGCAAAGGATTATCGCTACCGCCCAGGCCGTGAGAATAAGGAAAAGAAAAAAGAAAATAATAAACCCGAAGACAAAAAGCCGTCTGTAGCGAAAGATTCCGTAAACCAGATCTGAGCCATAAACGGTGAATCAAAAATAGGTTGAAGTTGGAACAAAGGGGTCCTGACCGAAGGCGGTGGGCCCCTATTTTCTTTTTATTGGTGGCGATATAGGCAACCTTTATTTTTGCTCCTCAAAATTTGCTATATGAAGAACACTCCTTTTACGAACAAACATATTGCCCTGGGTGCTAAGATGGCGGCGTTTGCCGGATATAATATGCCGATCTCCTATTCCGGCATCAACGATGAGCATGCTACTGTACGCAACAATGCAGGTGTATTCGATGTTAGTCACATGGGCGAGTTCATCCTGAAAGGAGAACAGGCGCTTGACCTGATCCAACGAGTCACATCCAATGACGCTTCCAAACTAACTGCCGGTAAAGCCCAGTACAGTTGCCTGCCCAATAACGAAGGAGGGATCGTGGACGACCTGCTGGTATATTGTATCGAAGAGAACAAAGTGTACATGCTCGTGGTCAATGCTTCCAATATCGAAAAGGACTGGAACTGGATATCCAAACACAACACCAACGGCGTAGAGATGCACAATGTGTCCGATAAGACCTGTCTCCTCGCCATCCAGGGGCCCAATGCCGCGAAAATATTGCAGCCGCTTACCGATATGGATATTCTCAATCTTAAATATTACACTTTCGTAAAAGGAAAATTTGCGGGGGTCGACAATGTGCTGGTAAGCGCCACCGGATATACCGGCGCAGGCGGGGTGGAGATCTATTTCGAAGACAAGGACGGCAATGCCGACAAGATATGGGATGCCATTTTCGCGGCCGGCGGCCCGCAGGGCCTGAAACCGATCGGTCTCGGCGCCAGGGATACCCTTCGCCTGGAAATGGGCTTCTGCCTGTACGGCAATGATATCGACGATGCTACATCTCCCATGGAAGCCGGACTGGGATGGATCACCAAATTCACCAAGGATTTTCCTTCCAAAGCCCTTTTCCTGCAACAAAAAAATGAAGGTGTTCACCGCAAACTGGTCGGATTTGAAATGATCGAGAAAGGTATTCCCCGCCATGATTATGAGATCAAGGACTTCTCCGGCGCCATTATCGGAAAAGTAACATCAGGCACCCAATCGCCCAGCCTGGGAAAAGCCATTGGCATCGGATACGTGCTGACTGAATACGCACAGTTGGACACGCCCATATATATTAAAGTCCGCGATAAATTGTTAGAGGCTAAGGTGGTGAAGTTTCCGTTCGCTTAGGGTTGGCTCATTTCTTGCAGGGTATTCTCGCCCTTTAGCAACTCATCGACCCATGCCCATTATCCACCTCACCACATTCGTCGCAGCCCCGGTTGAACGGGTATTCGACCTTAGCCGCAGTATCGACCTCCACAGGAAATCAATGGCCCATACCCGCGAAGAAGCAGTGGCAGGCACTACCATGGGATTGATAGGGCTGAATGAAACAGTGACCTGGAAGGCACGCCACCTGATGAAAACGAGGTTCATGAAAGTAAGGATAACTGCCATGGACCGCCCGCTTTCCTTCACGGATGAAATGGACAAAGGCGATCTCAAATCGATGAAACACGAGCATCATTTCAAACAGATCGAGAACGGCACTCTCCTGATCGATATCTTTCAATACGAAACAAAACAGGGCTTTATAGGCGCCCTGATCGATAAATTCTATCTCAAAAGGTATTTCCAGCAACTGCTGGAACGACGTAACCGGGTGATCCGGCAATATGCAGAGAGCGATAAATGGACATTCCTGCTCAATAAATGATTTTTTCACTTCAGGTCCATCCCGTAAAATTGCAACTGATTAGCTATCTCCTTCATCAAAAACCTGTGTAACCGGCATGACGCAATCGAAACCCACTTTGTTCACATCCCTGTCTCCCGCCCTTTTGCACTTGTATGACCTGAATAATTCCATTGTCGTGATCATCGATGTATTACGCGCCACTTCTACCATTGCTACGGCATTGCATAATGGCGCCAAATGTGTGATCCCGGTCGACAGTGTGGCCAAGTGCATAGAGCTGGGAAAAAAGATCGATGCGGTCACTGCGGGCGAGCGCGATGGAAAGATCGCCGAAGGTTTGGAATATGGCAATTCACCATTCGAATACCCTGAAGAATTCATCAAAGGAAAGACATTGGTGCTCACTACCACCAATGGCACCAAACTGCTGCACATGGCCCTGGAAAGAGGGGCCGGGCATATCATTACCGGGTCATTCCCCAATCTTGGTGCAGTATGCGATTACCTGCTTTCGCAGCGGCAACCGGTCATTCTCGGTTGTGCGGCATGGAAAGACCGGGTGAATATGGAAGACATGTTATTCGCAGGCGCCGTGATCAACCGCGTGAAGGAATATTTCACCATCCACTGCGATTCTTCCCAGATCGCGGCCACCATGTACTCCAAAGCTAAAAAAGATCTGTACGGGTTCATGAAGGAGAAAAATGCCACACATTATCACCGGCTCACCAATTATGGCCTGGAAAAAGACATAAAATATTGCCTTACGCCCGACCTGGCCAATGTACTGCCCTTCTATGAAGATGGGAAACTGGCAGTACACGGTAAGCAATAATCCAAAGCGGACTGCGTTTTATGCTATCTTTGCAAAGAACATTTCCTCCCCTTTATTGCAAACCCTGCCATTACATTAAGTACCGATAAAATTTTTTTCGATGGAATCTTTCTGGCAAAAAGTTATTTGGGGCAACACCATTCTATCGTATACACTCGTGCTGGGCGGTATGGTCCTGGCCTGGCTGGTGATCCGGCTTCTGAGGGGAAAAGTATTGAAACGGGTACAGGGCTGGATCGCGAAGACCGATACGCAATTCGATGATATTGCATTCAGCGCTCTCCAAAAATTCATCCTGCCTTATGCATACCTGCTGATCAACTACCAGTTGCTCCAGCAATTGCACCTGAGCACCAGGATCGAAAAGATATTGCAGGTGGCGATGGCCGTGGTAACGATGTATTATTTCATTCGCATCGTGAATCACGTGCTGCACACGTCGATCATGGGCATCATGCGCAGGCGCAATGAATCGGAATACCGCATGAGACAACTGAGCGGCGCACTGCTGCTGCTCAAAGGGCTGGTGTGGCTGACCGGCATCATTTTCCTGGTAGACAACCTGGGGTACAATGTAACTACCTTCATTGCCGGCCTCGGCGTTGGAGGTATTGCGATCGCGCTTGCCGCGCAGGCCGTACTGGGCGATCTTTTCAGCTATTTTGTGATCTTCTTCGACAAACCATTCGAGATCGGTGATGCCATTCAGGTGGGAGACAAGAACGGGACTATCGAGCATATCGGTATCAAAACAACCCGCCTCCGAAGTGTGAGCGGGGAACAACTGATCATGCCCAACAGTGATCTTACCAAGCTTACGATCCAGAACTATAAACGGCTCAACAGGCGCAGGATGTTCTTCAGCATCGGCGTAACTTATCAAACTACGAGCGATCAGTTATTGCAGGTGCCGGTGATCATTGAAAGGATCATCCGCAGCAAACCGAAAACCGACTTCAGCCGGGCACACATGGCCTCATTCGGGGATTCGGGCATCCAGTTCGAAATCGAATACTTTGTATTGTCGCAGGATTACCGTGAATTCATGGACATCCGTCAATCCATCTTCCACGATATTTTTGTACAGTTCGCCGGGTTGGGCATCGAATTCGCATATCCCACGCAGACGTTGTATTACAGGACCAGCCAGGCCGGTAAATGACTGTTAAAGGATTTGTAAATGCCGCTCCGCGCAAGCTCGTTAATGATCTGCTAAGGGGAAATATGTACTGATCGGTGGCCCGGTAAATAACAGTATTTCAGTTGCTCAGCCTCACCAACTATAGCTGGTGGATTTAATTCATAATTGGAGGAAAACCAGCCCTGGTGAGGCTAAAAATTTTTGCTTTATCTAAATTTGACGTATTATTGTGCCGGAATAAGACTGATAAGTCTCCCGAATTCTCTCAAAACTCGTCAGTTTTTCAGATTCCACTCAATATATAACTCATTTCAAAAGTTTTTTTTCAACGCACAAAGATTGGTTTTCTGATCAAGTGTTAAACTCTCAAGTTTTATTATGTACGATATTCTGCAACTGAACGACATGCTCGTTCCCGAGCTGCTGGATATAGCAGAGCAGTTAAAAATCTCCAACGCCAAAAAGCTCGACAAACAAGAACTGATCTACAAGATCCTCGACAAACAGGCCGTCCTGGCCAGCGCTGCTAAAGCTAATCCCGCAGATGAAAAAGGTAAACGCAAACGCATTGTAAAAGCTACAACCGCCAATACCACTGAAGAAGCCGATGTTATGAGCACCGGCGAGGAAAAGCCCAGAAAGGAAGTGAAAGAAGTGAAGAAAGAGGCTCCTGGTAAAAAGAAAGGCATTGAAAAAGTAGCGGCCACTGCTGCTCCTGTTCCCGTAAAGAAAGGACGTAAAAAATCAGATAACGATCAGATCGCTGAATCACAACCCTTGCTCAAGGAAAGGGAAGTGAGCAGTCCGGCAGAAGAAGAGGATGATGTGGAGATCCCACAGGAACCGGAAATGCAGCAGGAAGCGATCGCCACAGGCGGCGGCGCCGATGCTCAACAGAAAGCATATCCGCATCGCCGTGAAACTGCCTTCAATATTGAATTCGATGGTGTGATCCTCGCAGAAGGCGTTCTCGAAATGATGCCCGATGGATATGGTTTTCTCCGCTCTTCCGACTACAACTACCTGTCATCTCCCGACGATATTTATGTTTCACCCTCACAGATCAAATTGTTTGGCCTGAAAACCGGCGACACCGTTTATGGCGCTGTTCGCCCGCCCAAAGAAGGTGAAAAATATTTTGCCCTCCTCAAAGTGGAGACCATCAATGGTAAACAGCCCGAAGACGTGCGCGACCGTGTGCCTTTCGATTACCTGACACCGCTGTTCCCTTATGAAAAGCTGAACATATTCACTTCTCCCACCGCCTATAGCACCCGTATCATGGACCTGTTCACACCTATCGGTAAAGGACAGCGTGGCCTGATCGTGGCGCAACCCAAGACTGGTAAAACAGTGTTGCTGAAAGAAGTGGCCAATGCCATTGCTGCCAATCACCCTGAATGCTACCTGATGGTGGTGCTGGTGGATGAACGCCCGGAGGAAGTTACGGATATGGAACGCAGCGTTAAAGCTGAAGTGATCGCTTCCACTTTCGATGAGCCTGCTGAAAAGCATGTGAAAGTATCTACCATTGCCTTGCAAAAGGCAAAACGATTGGTGGAGTGCGGTCATGACGTAGTGATCCTGCTGGACTCCATTACCCGCCTGGCCCGTGCGCACAATACCGTAGCGCCCGCTTCCGGTAAGGTTTTGTCGGGTGGTGTGGAAGCTAATGCCATGCAGAAGCCCAAACAATTCTTCGGTGCTGCGCGTAAGATCGAGAATGGTGGCTCACTCACCATCCTTGCTACAGCCCTGATCGATACCGGTTCCAAAATGGATGAAGTGATCTTCGAAGAGTTCAAAGGTACCGGTAATATGGAATTGCAATTAGACCGCCGCCTGGCCAACAGGCGCATCTTCCCGGCCATCGACCTGGTAGCCAGCTCTACCCGCCGCGATGACCTGTTGCTGGAAAGAGATGTTCTTCAACGGATGAACCTGCTTCGTGTATACCTCACCGATATGAATACCGAGGAAGCTATGAATGAACTGTTGCGCCGCATGCGGGGCACCAAGGACAACCAGGAATTCCTCGCCTCCATGAACGGCTAATGAAGAGAAAAATCGGACGATCGAGGCTGCTATTTATTTGATCAGCACATTTTTCAACCTTTCCTTTCTCCATTGCCCGGCCAACTGTGCTGCCAGGGATGGATCGGCCAGTTGGTAGAGGTACCAGGTCTTTGTAGGAAGATGGAATTTCCAAACCGATAGTAATTTGCCGGCATCGGCTTCGCCATCCTGCACGCCCAGCAATACGATCTCCTGGTTATTTTCCCAGAAGGCATCTTCCACAGTTCCTCCGGGGCCGAGGAAGATCAAACGCATTTTCTTGCCGGATCTCGGATTCACCAGGCTTACCTCCGTATCGGGCCCTGATTCACTGCCTACCCAGTGCCCCTCAACATCCTGACTGATATCGATATTATAGCTATCGAGGTCGATAAAGCGGGAACTGTCCGGTGAATATTTCAGGAAGCGACCATAATTCGTATAGAAATTTTTGTCGGGTGTAAATGGAGTCGTGAGGAGTGAATCTTCCTGCCAGGAGGTAGTAAGAGTAAATTTGCTCCAATCGAAAGAAGGAGATAGCCTTTTCACATAATCGGTGAAACCTGCTGTAGTAAAGGAATGAATGGCTTCTGCGGAAACAGCAGTATCCGGGAGGGTCGTGTGCAGGCTGTCCTCATCCTGTGCATCGGCGCCGGCATCTTTTCTATCCCTGCATGAGGTTATGAGGGCCATCAGAGCGATATAGCATAATAAGGGGTATTTCATACAGGCTCGTTCAATCATTAAGTTACACAATTATTCAGCAGCCGCTTGGTTTGTAGTCCCCGATTTAACTTGCCTTTAATAGCTTGCCGCGCCTGCATACCGGGCAGAGCCTTTCATACATTTTTCCCCGCGGATCATTTCGGCAGCAATGCATCGATCTTTTTGGCCAGTTGTCTGTCCTTGTCTGTTACAATATTGCCTGCACTATGCGTGTTGAGCCAGATCTCTACGGTATTCCAGACGTTGGTCCATAGCGGATGATGGTCCATTTTTTCGGCCTCCATCGCTACCCTGGTCATGAATGCGAATGCTTCTGAAAAATTGCGGAACTCGAATTTCCGGTAGAGTTGATTATTTTGTTCCTGCCACATATAGAGTAGTTTGCAGTTTACAATTGGCAATTGGCAGTTGAACCTTGAAATTGCCAGCGGTTCTCTTGAATGTTAAAGTTGTAGGTACTAACTGCCCACTGCAAATTGTCAACTGCCGATTAAAAAATCAAGTGTCCTTTATTCCTGATCTTCTCATTCGTAAGCTCCATCACCAGTTGAACGCCTGGCATGGATTTGATGGCTGCCATCAGGCTGCGCAGGAATTCATCGGCAACGGTATCACCTTTCATCAACCACAAAAAATCAAGGTGCTTGAATTCCGGCAGCAGGTATTCCCCGTCGAACTGGTTATTGTATAAATAATGTGCCAGTGAATTGTGAGGTTCCCTGTATTCGAAGATGGAGAAATAGTAATGCCTTTGTTTCTTCAATAACTGGATCTCGATCTCGTTATTGATCCGGAAATCGTAGCGCAGCAATTGGTTCAACTGCCAGCAGAACTGGTAGTTCCTGACCGGCGCCACAATACCTATCAGGCGGGTATTGTCGAAAAAATCATCGGCCAGGTCGTCGAGATCGAGTTTGAGCTTCATAAATGGGTATAGTGGTATATTAACTCAAAACTGCACATCAGCTTCCATGGTCTCTGTTCCTCTTTTGAATTTTATACGGGTGCTGTCTCCTTTCTTGAATTTTGAAAGTGCCTGCATATAGGTTTCCACGGAAGAAGTGCTGTGCTCACCCAGTTGAACGATCACATCCCCCATTTTGATACCTGCTTTATAGGCAGGCCGGTTATCGCTCACACCATCTACCCGCACCCCATTGCCGCTGAAGGTGTAATCGGGCATGATGCCGAGGGTGACGCTGAAACGGGTGGAAGTTCCGGTTTGCACTTCCCGTGTTTTACTAAAAGCCAGCTTGCCTTTACCGGCCCCTGCCTGTACGATCTGCTGGATGTATTTAACTATCTGCCATTCGCCGGTATAATTGATCTTGTCGAAGTCATCGCTGGGTTTGTGATAGTCGGCGTGCAGGCCGGTAAAGAAAAAGAGTACAGGAATATCTTTCCGGTAAAAGGAAGTATGATCACTGGGGCCTGTGCCGCTCGAATCGAATTTCAGGATGAGCTGGCTTTTTTTGGTGTCTATGCTCCTGAAAATATCTGCCCACAGGGGTGAAGTACCATAACCTCCAACAGTAAGCGTTTTGCTGCTATCGTTCAGTCGGCCTACCATATCCATGTTGATCATGAAGTTCACCTGTTTGAGGTCGACGGTAGGATGCTCGGTAAAAAATTTCGAACCGTTCAATCCCAGCTCTTCTGCCGAGAAAGCGATGAATGCATAATTGTTGTTCTTACTGCCTGATTCCTTCAGGAGCCTGGCCAGTTCAATAAGGGCTGCTGTGCCGCTGGCATTGTCATCGGCCCCGTTATGGATCTGTTTTTCACCGGTGCGCAGCATGGAGTTGCCGTCTTCGCCATAACCCAGGTGATCGTAATGCGCTCCCAGGATTATGGTGCTGGCGGCGTTATTGTCGAGGTATCCAACAACATTGTTCCCGGTGCGTTTTTTATCGCCGATATCTACTTTGATCTTTACATCGTAGGTGGCGGATTCATCCTTGAGATAATTTTTCCGGGCTTTGGCCGCCAGGTAAAGGATGGGGATGCGGGCAGCTTCCGAACGGTCTTTCCCGTTGAACTGGAGCCCGTCCTTGATGGAGGAGGTATTGTACAGGACGAGCGCTGTTGCGCCTTTGCCCGCTACCTTGGCTGCTTTTGTTTTGATCGCCTGTTCGAGATCGAAATGGGGGTTGTCCTTATTCTCTTCCAGCACGTCTTTCAGGTCTGTGAACCAGGGCACGTCCTTTTCGGCGAGCGCCATGCTGACGGCCGCTTCCACACTGATATTGGGGCTGCAGGCAAGAGGAAAGAATTCTTCATTCAGTTTCAGATCATGCCCATTGATGATGAACAGCGTAGTGGGGTTGACCTGCTTTCCGTCATTGATCTCGAAAGGCTGGAACCAACTGTTATTATCGCCTTTGGGTTGTAGCCCTGCCTTTCCGAATTGTGCACTGATATATTCACGGGCCAGCTTTTCACCGTTGGTGCCCGCGCGACGGCCTTCCAGCTTGTCATCGGCCAGGTAGGCGATATGGGCCTGCAGGTTGGCGATGGTGGCTTTATCGGCTTTTTTTAATTTCTGGGCAAAGGAAATGGACGAGGTCAATAAGAGAATGACAAAACTCAGGAGTCGCATCTGCATACAAGTCTTTTTAGCGGGCTGTTCACCCAGGCAAAGGTAATTGATGTAAAGCGGAATTATCAAGACAAAGGCCATACCAAAACGGGTGAGTTCCGGATACCCCAAAAGCCTATTTGCCTGACAGGCAGGCATTAAAAATCAAAAAATACTGCGTTAAATCCTTTAATTGCATGAATTTGACATTAAGATTTCTTTTTTGCCTTCAGAAACTCACCTTTTTTCCTTTACTTTTGCAGATTGCCCTTTTCTGAAGAGGTGGCAATTGGCAGTTTACAGTTGGCAGTTAGTCCCAGAGCCTGTAAAATTTCTTATTGGCTTTTGCATTTTCCTTGTTTAACTGCAAATTACCAACTGCCAACTGAGTTTTCAAGCACCGGTAAATAACAAGCACAGCATGGCACTACCGCATCTCATTAAATATGTGTACACCAATGGAACTGATGAAGTGATCCGTCGTGGCAAAAAGATACATGCCATTGGTTATGTAGAGTTGGTGGATTATGATGAACTGTTGGATTCTGTGGTCTTCCGTGTGAAAGACGATAGCTATGCAACATACTATAAGGTCAGCATTCAAAAGTTCAAAGATCCGCGTACACTATCCGTACGCTGTGCCTGCCCGTATAACCTGGGCGATATCTGCCGGCACGAAGCGGCCGCACTGATCCAGTTGCAGGAAATGCTCGATAAGAACATGCTGAAGGCCGAAGAAGTGGAATACGATCAGAAGCATACCGTGGTGAAGATGAAATTCATCGACCTGAAGACCCTGCGACTGCTATGCTCACCCGAAAGCTATTCCACCGCAGAGATCTACCTGCGTACACAAAGGGTCGATATAGAGTATGCGAAAGACGAAGTAGTGAAAGCATCTGTCAATATCGAAGGGCAATCTTACAAAGTAGTGATCCGGAAAAATGAAGAACGCAATTTCGATACGAGCTGTGATTATGAAGACAGGCAACATCCGCTCTGCCTTCCAAAAGTGATCGTGTTCCTTCAACTCCTCAATGCGTATGGGCCTTATTACTTCGATACGATCCGTAACTGGGACAAAGAGAAAAATAAACTGCTTGAAGCATACGGGTACTCGTTAAGCGATAATCTCGATGGCAAATTCGAATTCACCTACAAAGAAGGGAAACCATTCCTGCGGGTGCTCGATACGTCCATCAAGCGCGTATCGCCGCAGGATTCTGCCAGGCTGCGGCCCAGGCCGGTTCCTGCCGAAGCAGAGCCCGCCCCTGTTGCCAGCGTAGAGACAACGGTAGAAATGCCCGAAAAAGCCACGGCTGCTTCCCAACGGGTGGGGGTCGTTTTCAATTTCAACTATGATGGTTACCCGGGATTCTCCGTCGATGCCATCGGTGGAGAGGCCAATGAGCAACTGGCCGCTTTTGTGGGAAAAGTAGAAAAGCTCGATCTCTCGAAATTCATCAACCTCGACGTATTCAGTGAGAGTGACAAACATCTCATTGCGCCTCTCCGCAAAATGCAGGACGGGGAAGTGACCAAATACCTCAACCGCAACTCCCCGTTCAGCGGGATCTGGGAAAATATCATCCACCACGAAAAAGACGATCTGCCCGAAGAGACCAAGGCGCTGATGGGAGAATACCTGCATCCCAAGCTCAAAAAACTGTTTGGAGAGATCGCTTCCAGCCCATTTGTATTTTATCTCAATGGCCGGAAACCCTTCAAAACGGAGAACCTTCATACTGTAGGGATCGTTACCGATTACATCACGCCCTATTTCAAGATTAGCCTCAACAAGAACCAGTATGAGATCGAATGCTGGGTGAAACTGAATGGACAACAGGTGCCTGTGACCGACAATGCGGTCGACAGCACCCTGCTCTTCTTCCATAATGAAAATCTTTTTCTCTGGGACAGCACCGAGATCGCAAACCTCGTAAGCCGCTTCCATGGGAAAGGCAAGCTGGTATTCTCCAAAGCCGAATGGCCTGAACAGCTTCGCCACTTTGTACTGGGCCTCACCAGGGAATACCATGTTGACTTCGACCCTGCCCTGATCAGCGAAGTGAAAGACGGTGATCCTGAAAAACGGATCGTATTGCAGGAAAAAGGTGATTACCTCGTTTTTCAACCCCTGTTCTCCTACAAAGGGTTTGAAACAAAACCCGGAGGTAAAGACGAGCTCATCATTCCGGATAGCGATAAAGTGCTGATCGTGCACCGCGATAAGGATAAGGAATTGCAGTTCATCAGGAAACTGGAAGCACTGCATTCCAATTTCATCAGGCCGGAAGGCGGACAGCAACTGGCTTTGAAAGGAAGTGATGTATTGAAGAACAACTGGTTCTTCCTGTTCGTGGATGCCATGAAAGAGATGAAAGTGCCGGTATTCGGATTCGATGCACTCAAAAACTTCCGTTTCAATACAGCCAAGCCTCAGACCAAGATCCATATCAGCAGCAATACCGATTGGTTCGATGCCCGCGTGGATATCGAATTCGGTGATCAGAAAGTAACCATTGCCGATGTGAAAAAAGCGCTGGCCAACCGTCAGCAGTTCGTGCCGTTGAATGATGGCACATTGGGCATCCTTCCGGAAGAATGGATCAAGAAATACTCTCTTCTCTTCCGTGTGGGTGAAGGCAAGCAGAACCAGCTACGCCTTTCCAAATACCACATGAGCGTGATCGATGAATTGTATGAGACCAGGAGCGAAGAAGAACTGGTGCTTCGACTGGAAGAAAAATATGAGCAACTGAGGAATTTCAACAAGATCAAAGAGATCCCGATCCCTGAGCACCTGGAGCATGTGCTTCGTCCTTACCAGGAGCATGGGTTCCACTGGCTCAATTATCTCAGCGAGATCGGTTGGGGAGGTATCCTCGCCGATGATATGGGTTTGGGTAAAACAGTGCAGGCTTTATCGTATCTCCATTATTACAGGAAAACGAATGGCAAGTTGAATGCACTGGTCGTTTGTCCAACCACCCTCATGTTCAACTGGGAAAATGAGATCCGAAAATTCACACCTGAGCTCAGCTACCATATCCATCATGGGGGTGAGCGCACCCGGTCGAAGGAGCAGTTTGCGAAGGCAGAGGTCATCATCACAACATACGGCACATTACGCAGCGATATCAAGCTGCTCGTCGATGTTCCATTCGACTATGTGATCCTCGATGAATCGCAGGCCATCAAAAACCCCGCCAGCAAAGTCACCAAGGCCGCCTGCCTGCTCAATGCGAAACACCGCCTGTGTTTGAGCGGTACACCCTTGCAGAATAATACGTTCGACATATTTGCCCAGATGAACTTCCTGAACCCGGGCATGCTGGGCAGCATCGAGTTCTTCCGCCAGGAATTTGCCATCCCTATCGATAAATTCGGTGAAGCCGACAGGAAAGACCATTTGCGGAAACTATTGTTCCCATTCATCCTGCGCCGCACCAAGGAACAGGTGGCGAAGGACCTGCCGGACAAGACCGAAACCATCCTCTATTGCGAAATGGAAGATGAGCAACGGAATATCTATGATGCGTACCGGAATGATTTCCGCGACAAGATCCTCGGCACCATCGAGCAGCAGGGTATTCAGCGCTCGCAGCTCACCATCCTGCAAGGGCTCATGAAACTGCGGCAGATCTGCGATTCTCCTGCCATCCTCAATGAAACGGAGAAATTTCCCAATCACTCCATCAAGCTGGAAGAGTTGGGGAGGGAGATCACGGAAAATATCAGCAACCACAAGGCCCTGGTATTCTCGCAGTTCCTGGGCATGCTTTCGCTCATCAAAGACAAGCTCAAAGAGCTGGAGGTGGATTTCGAATATTTCGATGGCAGCACTACGGCTATCGAGCGCGAAAGGGCCATCCAGCGTTTTCAGAATGATGAGAACTGCCGGGTATTCCTGATCTCATTGAAAGCAGGTGGTGTGGGTCTCAACCTCACTGCCGCAGATTATGTATACATCGTTGACCCCTGGTGGAACCCTGCCGTTGAACAGCAGGCCATTGACCGCACTCACCGTATCGGACAAACGAAAAACATCTTTGCGTACCGGATGATCTGTAAAGACACGATAGAAGACAAAATATTACAACTACAGGATAAGAAGAGGGTGCTGGCCAAAGACCTGATCACCGACGACGAAGGTTTCGTGAAGAGCCTGACCAGGGAAGATGTCGAGTACCTGTTCAGTTAAATTCCCCGTTCATCCACACATTAAACCATTTACCGATTTTCCCGCTATGGACAGGCGGGTATCCTTGTTTTTGTTCTGACCGGCGGCACAAGTTTAGGGACATGCCGGCCGTCTAAACGAGTATATATAGAAAAAATTTTTTACCCTACAGCCATGAACAAATTTTTGATCCTCTTCTGCTTACTGACTGGCATTATCTCTGCAACGCAGGCCCAGAGCAGGGTTGCGGGCAGCATTAAAGGAAAGCTCACCGATTCTATTTATAAAGACCCCATGGCTGAGGCAACCATTTCCGTATTGTATGCCAAAGATTCTACCGTAGCTGCTTTTACCCTCTCCAATCCCAAAGGGGAATTTGAAATAAAAGACCTCGATACAGGCGCCTATCGCCTGATGATCAGTTTCCAGGGCTATCGACCCGTTTCCCGGTTTTTCAAAGTGACCCCGGATTCATTCAATATTGTAATGGGTACAATATACATGGACAAAAAATCCACCCTGCTCGATGAGGTGATCGTGGAAGCCCCACCGATCCAGGTGAAAAAGGATACGGTGGAGTTCAGGGCCAGCGCTTTCAAGACCAGGCCCAATGCCACTGCAGAAGACCTGCTGAAAAAAGTGCCCGGCGTACAGGTCGATAAGGACGGGAACGTAAAGGCCCAGGGAGAAGATGTTCAGAAAGTATATGTGGACGGAAAGGAGTTTTTCGGCACCGATCCTAAAATGGCCACCAAGAATATCACGGCCGATATGATCGAATCGGTACAGGTATTCGACGACATGAGCGACCAGGCCAAATTCACCAGGATCGATGATGGAAGTCGCTCGAAGACCATTAATATCAAACTGAAAAAAGATAAGCGTAATGGTTATTTCGGAAGGTTCATGGCCGGCGGCGGTACGGACGACCGGTATGAGAGCAGCTTAAGCTTTAACCGTTTTGCCGGCGACCGGAGGATCACGCTGCTGGCAGGCGCCAACAACGTGAATAAGCAGAACTTTTCTTTTTCAGATATCGTTACCAATATGGGAGGCTTTGGATCGCGCGGCAGCGGTGGTGGCGGATTTGGAGGAGGCGGTTTCGGCGGCGGCGGATTTGGTGGCGGTGGCGGTGGCCGCGGTGGTCGCACGGGTTTTAGCGGATTGGGTGGTATGGGTAGTGGCGGAACAGGGATCACGAGGAATTTATCAGCCGGGTTGAACTATACCGATAAATGGGGCAGCAAGGTGGATGTGACCGGTAGTTATTTTTATTCCGAATCGAATAACCGTACCGAGCAGGAAAGCTCACGTAAAACTTCTTTCCCCGGTGATTCGACAGCCACACAGAATTCCACTTCCATTTCGACCAACAAGAACCAGAACCACCGGGTGAACCTGCGGATGGAATATTATATCGATTCGAATAACTCCATACTCTTTACACCCAACTTTACCTCACAGCATTCGGAAACCGGCAGCACGATCGATCTCGCTACTATTTCCACCTTCAAGGGAGGCCCCGATTATACAGCCATCAAAGGCATATCCACCACTACCAACGTTAGGGACGGGATCAGTTTCAATGGTAATTTATTATATCGCAGGAAATTCAAGATGATCGGCCGTACGATCACTATCGGATGGCAAAATTCCATCAACAACAGCGATGGCAAGGGCAGCACACATGCTCCATTGAATTATTATAACCCGGATGGAAGTCTCGATGAGGTGATCACGCAGGACATCCGCAACACGCAAAAGACCCGCTCCAACAATAATACGCTCAGCACTTCCTATACTGAACCGATCGGAAAAAATAAATTGCTGGAGTTCAACTACGCCTACACGAATAACCATAGTACATCGGATGTAAAAACGTTCAGCTACAGCGATCTTACGGGGAAATATGATTCGGTCGATAAGAACCTCACCAATTATTTCGAGAATGATTTCATAGCGCACAGGGCCGGCGCCAATTTCAGGATGCAGTTCACAAAGGCCAGCTTCCAGATCGGTAGCGCCGTTCAATATTCTGAACTGGGCAGCCTGAGCCATCGTGGCATTACCGGGAAAGACACCACGATCTCGCAGCATTATACCAATTTCTTCCCCACGGCCAATTTCACTTATGCTTTTTCGCGTTCAAAGAACCTGCGCATCTTCTACCGCGGGAGGACCAATCAACCCTCTACAACTCAATTGCAGGATGTGCCGGATGTATCGAACAGGCTGCAAATCCGCAATGGTAATCCGGCCCTCAAACAAGAATTCGCCAACAATATCAATATCAACTACAGCACGTTCAACGTATCGACCTTTCAGTATCTTTCGACCAACGTGAGCTTCAGCAATACCAGTAACAAGATCGTGAACAGCATCGACGTAGTACCGGCAGGTGTAGTGCCGGATTCGCTGACGAAAGGAGCGCAATATATCGTACCGGTGAACCTGAATGGCTCATTCAATACCAACGCATTTGTTACCCTTGGATTTCCGTTGAGAGGGAAGCTGAAAGGAAGCAGCCTCAACTTCAACACTTCCGCTTCTTACAACAGGGATGCGAGCCTTGTCTACAAGCAAAAGAATTTCACCAATACGATGGCGCTGACCCAGTCGGCCGGGATCAATTTCACGGTGAAGGAATCCCTGATCCTGGGTTTGAATGCGAGCCTGACCTACAATGATGTGAAATTCTCCTCACAGCTCAACAACAACCAGAACCAGCGTTACTATACGCAATCTTATTCTTCCGATATTACTTATATGTTCCTGAAACACCTGGTGCTCACTACGGACTTCAATTATTATATCAATACCGGGCGTTCGGATGGCTTCAATCAAAGCATTCCATTATTGAATGCAAGCCTGGCTTACCAGGTATTCAAAAAGAAGAACGGGGAGATCAAATTCTCCGTCAACGACCTGCTCAATCAGAACCAGAGCATCAACAGAACGGTAGGGGAATCCTATATCGAAGATACACGTACGGTAGTATTGCAACGCTACTTCATGCTAACGTTCACGTATAACCTGAACAGGGCTGGCGCCGGTAACCAGCTACGCGGTCCGGGCATGCCCAACCTTCCGCACAATATCGACCGGCAGATCAGGAATATGGACAGGAAGCCATAAAAAAATCCCGCACTAAGGCGGGACCAGCACATACAATGTGGTTTCAGAGGTAAGTGCTTATCGGTTGATGAGCTTATCGTTGATGTAAGCGCCTTTTTGCATAGGAAGTATTGTTGATGGGCGACTGCCCGATCATCAATACGGCCCAAAGGCTCCTTAAAAAATTGGTGAGACTGGTATTCGGTCTGTAGATGTCCTTGCAGATCTTGGTCCTATGGGTGTCGAAATACATGGGGTTTTTTTCCATTGATATTGGTTTATAATAAGTAATCTCAGGTTTCTCTTCTCAACAACGTACAATATTATCCTTTATTGTGCTTCGCAGGAAGGTATTTTTCCTATTTCACAACCTCATAACTTTTACTATTTTTCGTACAAATCCGTACGCCATGAAAAGTGTAACCCTGTCGTTACTGCTTTTTACCAATATCCTGCACGCCACGGCCCAGGGTGTTTTCAGTAACCAAACGAATGCCGCCCTCCAAAAAGTGATCGGTGACTATCCCAACCGCTTCAATAATATCAAAGGCGACCGCCTTCAGCAACATGAACGTTCTACAGAATACAGATCTAAGGTGGAGGTCCCCGGTTCGATCAATTGCGTGATCAGGGAAAACAACAGCAAACCGGAGGCCGTCTTTAGCTGGACTTGTGAAATGTTCGGTTCACCTAATTTCGATAAGGCCAAAACAAAATTCCAGGAGCTCTACAACCAGATCCGCAATACCATTATTAAAATAGAAGGTGAAAAGCCGGTCATACTGAATGGCCAATATGAAGAGCCCACGTCCGACAACCAGCCTACCACCATTCGTTTCCAGTTCCTGCCTGCTTCAGAGGCCATCCAGCAATTGAAAGTGGAGCTTGTGCTACAATATGGCAATGAATGGACCATTTCACTGTGTGTGTATGACCAGGAAAAACAATACGCAGCAATAGCCAGGTAAAATGCAATACCCCCCATTTCTTAACCTTCATTAACATTAAAGCAAGACTGGTTAACCTGTTTTCGTACCCAGTAGGAATACTTTCGTAGAGGAACAAACCCCGAAATACGACTGGTATGAAAAACATCCTGCTGCTTACGGTCCTGGCCTATTTCCCGTTGATGGCCCTGGCGCAAAAGAATGGAACGGTAAAAGGTGTATTATACGATTCCACCGCCAAACAGCCGGTAGCTTCTGCCACTGTAACGGTCCTTCAGAAAAAAGATTCCTCCCTCGTAGGTTTTGTCATGACGGATAACAACGGCCGTTTCCAGCTCACCAAACTGGCCAATGGTGAATACCGCCTCCTGATCACCCATGTGAACTATCATAATGCCTACCGTTTTTTCTCGATCGATGATGAACATAAGAATAAAGACCTCGGATCGATCATCCTTACTGATCTGGCCACCACCTTGCAGGAAGTGATCGTAACGGCGGAAGCGCCTCCTGTTACGCTGATCGGCGACACCGTTCAATACAATGCCGGGTCTTTCAAAGTGCAGCCCAATGCCAACGTGGAACAATTGCTGAAAAAACTGCCTGGTGTGAAAGTTGACAAGGATGGCTCTGTAACGGCACAGGGACAAAAAGTGAAAAAAGTGCTGGTGGATGGAAAGGAATTCTTCGGCAGCGATCCCAAGATCGCTACCAAAAACCTGGCGGCCGATGCTGTAGATAAGGTGCAGGTCTATGACAGGTCGAGTGACCAGGCGCAGCTCACCGGGTTCGATGATGGCAATAGCGAGAAGACCATCAACCTGAAACTGAAGAAAGATAAAACGAAAGGCATGTTCGGTAAAATATCAGCCGGTGGCGGAACGGACGGGCGATATGAAGGCCGGTTCAATATCAACTCCTTTAAAGGCGCCCGCCAGCTTTCGGTGATCGGTATGGGCAATAACACCAACGCAGAAAGCTTCTCCTTTACGGATAAGCTGAATTTTGCAGGAGGTAGCGGTGGAGGCATGGTAATGAGCTTATCGTCTGACGGTGGCAGTGGTGGTGCAGGCAACAATAATATTCGCACCATCTGGGGGGGCGGCTTCAATTACAACAATATCATCGGCAACAATACAGATTTCACCAGCAACTATTTCTATAACCGCTACAACCCTGTTACCACCAGTAATTCCCAACGTCAATACTTTGCACCTGATTCTACCTGGTATTACCGGCAGAATTCAGTCGCCAATAACCTCAACAATTCACACCGGCTGAATCTCAGTGCCGATATACGGCTCGATTCTTTCCATTCCATCAAGATCACGCCCTCATTCAATTACCAGCAAACGCGCAACCGGAACAGCAGGGACTATCAGACCTTATCACAGGAATTATCACTCACCAATGAAGGCTTCAGCAACAGCGGCGACAATACCAGCGGGTATACCTTCACGAATGATATCCTCTTCAGGAAGAAATTCAGGCTCAAGGGAAGAACGCTTTCGCTCTCCCTGCAAACGACCCTCAATGCCGGTGATGGGGATGGCAATCTGCAATCCATCAACAAATTCTATCGCCCAACCGGCGAGCTGTTCCGGACCGATTCCATCGATCAGCGGAATAACACGAAGGCCAACCAGCGGGGGTACAATGCCAGGCTGGTATATACAGAACCGGTTTTCAGGAGATCATTGCTGGAATTCAGCGTAGGGAACAGCAGTAACCGGAGCAGCTCCGAAAAGACCACCTATGACCTCAACAAACTGAACGGCAAATACGATGTGATCAATGAAAAGCTCACCAACAATTTTGAGAACAGTTATGGTTATACCAATGCAGGACTGCGGCTTCGCACCAAACAAAAACACTACAACTATTCAATAGGCGCCTCCTGGCAAAAAGCGGAATTGGAGGGAAGGGTCCTGAGCGGTAATAAAGATTCTATCATGAACAAGACCTTCTACAATATTTTGCCCAATGCCAGTTTTCAATACAATTTCACACAGTTCCGCAACCTGAACATCCATTACAGAACAAGCACCAATCAGCCTTCGTTATCGCAATTGCAGCCGGTACCCGATATTAGCGATCCTTTGAACATCAGGGAGGGGAACCCGGACCTGAAACAGGAATTCACTCATTCGGTGCAGATGATGTTCATGTCGGTAAATCCTTTCAAAGGCAGGAACCTGTTTGCTTTTTTCAATGTGCAGCAAACGCGCAATAAGATCGTCAACAGCGATATGATCAATGAATTGGGCATCAAGCATACAAAGCCGGTCAATGTCAATGGTGTGTACAATATAATGGGTGATGTGAACCTGGGATTGCCGCTGAGCTTCCTGAAAGGCAGGATCAGTTTTGGGTCGAGTGTGAATTACAACCGGGGCAAACAATTCATCAATAGTGCTTCGAATACTATCAGCGCATTAGTGCTGGGGCCCGACTTCCGGATGGACCTGAACATAACCGATATGCTCGACATCGGGTTCACGGCCAGGTATACATATAATAAAACAAAATATTCGCTTCGCCCTGACCTCAACACTGAATATTTCAATCATCAATATGGAACGGAGTTGAACTGGCAGATGCCGAAAGGATTTTTCCTTAGTACGGATTTCAACTATTCCATCAACAGTCAACTGGCACAGGGATTCAATACCAAAGTGCCTTTGTGGAATGCTTCCGTGAGTAAACAGGTCCTGAAGGAAAAGCGTGGCGAGCTGAAATTAACGGCTTTCGATCTCCTGCATCAAAATATTGGCATTTCGCGCAATACAAATCAGAACTATATTGAAGATGTGCGCACGGCGACTTTACAGCAATATTTTCTACTGAGTTTCACTTATAGCCTGAACAGAACAGGCGCCGCGATGGAAAAGATGGGTGGGCCGGGAATGCGGTTCATAAGGCGATGAAAGATTGATTTTAATCATGATGTATAATTTATTTTGAAGGTCAGATACTTAACTGTCTTCCCTAATCGTTGTTTTACACGCTGACCGCGTATAAGTCCTATTTGAATAGCGAGTAGATATTATTAACATTACGCCCTAAACTGATCAGCAACTTTTTGTTGTTAACTAAATCCAGATCGTATGAAGCCCCTGGTGCTTACTGCATTATTTATTGCTGCAACCAGTACTTATGTCTGCAGTCAGACCACAAAGCCTCAGGTCACACCCCAGGTCATCAACACTACAGGAGGGACATATAAGAACGGTTACCATATCATCGATTGGAGCGTGGGCGAGCTGGCCCTCGTGGGCCAATTACAGGGAGCCGGTTCGAGTCTGCTCATCACCAACGGGTTCCTGCAACCCAATTCGCACGATCTGAATGCGCCGGAGCCTGATCACTTATTTACTTATGATGAGATCAGGATCTTACCCAATCCAACTTACGGGATGGTGGAGATCAATTTCCTGACCAAACAGCAAGGCCAGGTGAAAATGATCTTGCACGACAGGATGGGCAATATCATGTTCAGCAAAGAATTTCACCTGTATGGTTCCGGCCGGTTTGAAAGGATCAATATGTTCGGTTATGTCAATGGAACTTATATGCTACGTATAGAATTGAATCCGGACCCAGGCTATCTCGGAAAGAGAGGAGCTTATAAGATCATCAAGATAGGTCGTTGATAAAACAGACAGGCGATCATATTCAATACTATTTTCCCAAAATCCATATTTATGAAGAAATCTTTACTGCTGTTGTTTTCGGTTTTCCTGACCGTGGTGGTGTTAGGACAAGCCCCGGGACTGATCAACTACCAGGGTGTAGCCCGGAATGTGGTAGGAAGCGCCATTCCCAATCAAAACATCAAACTGCGCCTTTCGGTCCGGAATGGGAGCCCTACAGGTACGGTATTGTACCAGGAAACCCGAACACTCAAGACCAATTATTTTGGGATGTTCACGGTGGCGATCGGTGGTCCGGGCGCCTCGAATGTTCAGGGAACCATCACTGGTATCAACTGGTCAACCGGCGGTGCCAAGTATCTTCAGGTGGAAATGGACCCTACTGGCGGAAATAACCTGGTAGATATGGGCACAGGTCAGTTGCTGAGCGTGCCTTATGCCATGTTTGCCGGTTCAGCATTGCCTGGCGGTGCAGCAGGAGGGGTGCTTTCGGGCAATTATCCCAACCCGGACATTGCTTCCGGTGCAATCACAACCTTACATCTTAACGATAACGCAGTCACAACTGCCAAGCTGAATGATGGTGCAGTAACTGCCAGTAAAATTGCTCCTGGTGTAATTCCGGTTATTCCCACAGCCCTGCCGCCGAACGGCGCAGCCAGTGGTGATCTGAGCGGCTCCTATCCTTCTCCTGTCATTGCCAACAATGCAGTGACCAATGGTAAGATCGCAGACAACGCAGTAACGAATAATAAGATCGCTGATGGAACGATCACTGCCGCTAAACTGGCGCCCGGTACTATTCCTACTGGGACTACGCCTGGGGGTGCAGCCGGTGGTGATCTCGGGGGGACCTACCCTAACCCAACTGTACAAACGAATGCTATCACTAACACAAAGATCGCAGATAATGCAGTAACGAATAACAAAATTGCCGATGGTTCTGTTGGTACCAGCAAAGTGACCGATGGCGCTATTACAGCGATCAAGATCGCACCAGGTGTAATACCTACTATTCCCGGCAGCTTGCCGCCGAATGGTGCTGCGAGCGGTGACCTGAGTGGTTCTTATCCCGGCCCCGTGATCGCTGCGAATGCAGTTACGAATGGTAAGATCGCTGACGGATCTATCAGCACCAGCAAAGTGACCGATGGCGCCATCACGGCGATCAAGATCGCACCCGGTGTAATACCTACTATTCCCGGCAGCTTGCCACCGAATGGCGCAGCAAGCGGTGACCTGAGTGGTTCTTATCCCGGTCCCGTGATCGCTGCGAATGCAGTAACGAATGGTAAGATCGCTGATGGTGCTGTGAATACCACTAAGATTGCCGATGCTGCAGTGACCACTATTAAAATTGCCGACAATACAATTACCAATAATAAGATCGTTGACGGAACGATCACTGCTGCCAAGTTAGCGCCGGGCACCATTCCTTCGGGAACGATCCCCGGTGGTTCAGCCGGTGGAGATTTGGGCGGAACTTATCCAAATCCTACCGTAGCTTCCAATGCGATCACCAATGCGAAGATCGCAGATGGTGCTGTTAACACGAATAAACTTTCCGATGCTGCAGTGACCACCATTAAAGTAGCTGATAATACAATTACCAATAGTAAGATCGTTGACGGAACGATCACTGCTGCCAAGTTAGCGGCGGGCGTGATCCCTACTCTTCCCACCAGCCTGCCGCCGAATGGTGCTGCCAGCGGTGATCTCGGAGGCACTTATCCTTCACCGGTAGTATCCAAACTGCGGGGTGTTGCAGTCAGCAATACAGCACCGGTTGCAGGTGAAGTGCTGAAATTCGATGGCACACAATGGCTCCCCGGTACTGCCGGTGGCTTCGTGATCCCATATATCAATACTATCACCTCTGCCAGTAATGCTATTTCTGTAACCAATGCTGGTGCTGGTGGTGCGGTGGAAGGGATCAACTCATCGACTTCAGCCAATTCCTTCGGTCTTATCGGAAAGATCACTTCTACTACAGCAGGTGCTTCATCTGCCGGTGTTAAAGGTATGCATAGCGGTTCCGGCACAGATGGCTATGGCGTTTGGGGCGACCATTCCAATACCGGTGTTGGTGTATATGGGTCTTCTCAATATGGATACGGTATTCAGGCGTATTCAAAATTCTCAAGTGCTATTTCTGCTAATAGTGAATCCAATGGAGATGCTGCCGTTAAAGTAACTGCACAGGGTGCTGCCGACGCAATGACGGTAGATAACCTGGGCTCCGGAAATGGTCTTCTTATTTCTGCCCTTCATAACAATGCATTGGCGGCGCTGGCATTCGATGCTGGTACCAACGCACTCCTCGCTCAGCATTTCGGTGACGGCGATGCCGTTGCCGGGGTAGTCAATACCGATATAGGCAGTGGTATAACAGGCTCCAATGGTATGTTGGGTGCAGGTGTGAAAGGTGTGAATACCGGCACAGGTATTGGCATGTTGGCGCAGGCCAACATTGGTGCATCCACTACCGGCGGCACGGCGTTGATGGCAGAGTTGGTAGATAATGTAACCGGAGACATTGCCACCTTTAAAGCAGCCGGTTTCAATGTAGCACGTATCGATGGAACAGGTAAAGGATATTTCAACGGCGGCACACAGGTAGGTGGCGCCGACGTAGCCGAATATTTCAGCGTGGAAAATAATCGCAACAGCTATGAGCCGGGAGATGTACTGATCATCTCTGAAACAGCAGACCGCACTGTAAAAAAATCATCTGCTCCTTACTCTACCCTGGTAGCTGGTGTATATGCCACCAAACCGGGTCTGATGCTGACAGAAGAAAATGCTACGAAGAATCAACTGGACCAGCTCGTCCCCATGGGCGTGATCGGCGTAATCCCTACCAAAGTCTGCCTTGAAGGCGGGGCCATTAAAAGAGGCGATCTCCTGGTGACTTCTTCTACGTCGGGTGTGGCTATGAAAGCTGACCTAGACAAAGTAAGGGTAGGACAGGTATTGGGCAAGGCCCTGCAGGATTATAATGCCAATACGGTTGGAAAGATCAACGTACTGGTAAGTGTAAAATAATCATCGATCATGAAAGCAAAACTATTCTTCATAGCTGCTCTTCTGCTTGGTACTGCCGCAGGCAATGTATCGCAGGCACAGCAGAAAGTGCGGACCCTGCCGCCGCCCAGGCTCGACACGCGCTATGTTTCACCGCAAATGAAATCAGCGGCCCAGGACCGGCAGCAGAAAGGAAATAAATCCACGTTAAGCGCAAGGCCTGCAACGACCGCCCCGCGGACACTTGCATTGCCGGCTTCCCTTACGCCTGAACAGCGGGAGCGTTACAGTCAGGCCGCCGCACGCAGCAGGAACTCCACTGCCGCAGACAGGACCGGTCAAAAGAAAGCCACCTTGCCCGATTACCAGAAAAAATGGAAAGAATCGAAGAGCAAATATGAAAGCAAGCATGCGCATCAGCGACGTTAATAGTTGAATAAAAAATTGCGATTGAATATTCGCTAAACAGTAATACTTTTGGAATAACATTCATTGCATCGGGGTGCTTCAATAGAAGCTGAGATGATACCCGCGAACCTGATCTGGTCAATACCAGCGGAGGAAATGCAAGGCCAGGATAATTCCATTATTGAAATAATATTTTGTTAGGCCACATTTCCTGTTTGCAAGGAGTGTGGCTTTTTCATTTGTAAAATATTATTCCATGGAATTACAACAGCTCACCAATGGATTGCGGACCTGGCAAAACCGGCGCGAATGGTTCTTCAACAGGGAACATACCGATACCTACGAACAATGGTATGAAGGAAGATATAAGCGGGCTGAGATCTGGCAGAAAAAGATCATCGGCTCCCTGGTCAAAAAAGATCCCCGCATTAAGTCCCTGCTCGAATTCGGCTGCGGCACTACCCGCTTCACACGCTGGTGGCATGAGATAGGGATTGAAGCTACCGGTGGTGATATCTCTCCTTTCATGCTGGGCCAGGCCATTCATCTCTTTCCCGGAGACCTTGTGCTGGCCGATTCGCATTATATGCCTTTCAAAGACCACACTTTCGACGCCCTCGCCTTCATCACTACTTTCGAATATTACCGCAACCCGGTAATGGTGGTCCGCGAAGCGGCACGTGTAGCAAAATATGGCATCGTATTCGGGATGATGAACCGCAATTCCACCAAAGTCGTGCGACGCCGGACACAACAACTGTTCGGGAAGAATCCATTCTATATCACAGCCCGTTTCTATACGCCGGCAGCCCTGATCAAAGTGATCGACAAAGCGTTGCAGGGAAGGAATTACACGATTGAGTGGACATGCACCGGACTGCCCAAGTGGTTCCCGGTGCAACAATGGTCTGTACCCTTTGGCGACTTTTTCGGATTGTATGTTAAATTCAATGATCAACAATGAATGACTTCCTGGACAGCGGTAAGATCGGGCATGAATTGTTTGCAGAAATGATCTTCCCCTTTTGCGGAGCGGTAAGGCCCGAAGTTAAGGCAGGCCCGCAATACGGGGTTGACGTATCCCTCATCAGGCTTCCCAATAGCATGGCCATGGCGCTCACCAGCGACCCGCTTTCCCTCATCCCCACACTGGGATTGCGCGAATCGGCCTGGCTTTCGGTACACCTGATGGCCAATGATATAGCTACTACCGGCCTTGCTCCCATGTACACGCAATTGGTGTTGAACCTTCCACCATCACTCAGCAACAACGATTTCAAAACGTATTGGGCGCATCTTCATGAATTCTGCAAAGACATCGATGTTGCTATTACGGGTGGACATACAGGTAAGGCAGAAGGGCAACACTCTACCATTGCAGGCGGCGGCACCATGATAACCGTAGGACCTGAAGACCAGATGCTGCTCAGCAAAATGGCAAGGCCAGGCGACCTGATCATCGTAACCAAAGAAGCGGCATTGATCGCTTCTTCTATCCTGGCGCTCAGCTTTCCGAAAACGGTAAAAGACAAATGTGGCAAAGAAGTATATGAACGGGCTTGTGACCTGTTCTATGAAACGAGCTCCCTCCAGGCAGCCCTGCAGGCTGTTGGGAACAACAATGAAGAAAAAGCGGTGACTGCCATGCATGATGTTACGGAAGGCGGTGTGCTCGGCGCAATTTATGAGCTGGCCACAGCAGCCGGATGCGGCGCCTGGATCGATCACGACAGCTTACCGGTAGGCCATGCCCAGCAAATGGTATGTGCGCTTTTTGGCATCGACCCGCTGTTTTGTGTGGGAGCAGGTTCCATGATCATCACGGTAATAAAAGATAAAGCAAAGATCGTGTTACAACGATTGGCCGAAGCACAGATAAAAGCCACTGTTGTTGGTGAGGTACGTGAGAAAGAACAGGGGATCATCATCCATGAACAGGGAAAAACAATAAACCTGGAGCATCCCGGAACTGATCCATACTGGCAGGCTTTTTTTGGTGCTTATAAAAAAGGGCTGACATGAAAATAAGTGGTGGCGTATACCTGGTAATTGATCCTTCGATTCCCAAGGAATTGTTGTTGACGAAAGTGGGGAAGGCCATCCTGGGTGGAGTAGACATCATCCAGATATGGGACCACTGGCAGCCTGGGCAGGATAAGATCAGCATCATAAAAGATATATGTGATCTGGCTCACAAGCATGATATACCGGTATTGATCAACCGGAACTGGGAATTGCTGATCAAAACGATGCTGGATGGTGTCCATTTCGACGAACCACCCTCCAATCTGCAAGAGATCAGGAAAAAGATTGACCGTCCATTCATTGCAGGCATTACAGGTGGTAACGATTTGAACAGTATCAACCGGGCCATTGGTCACGGAATAGACTATGTCTCCTTCTGCGCCATGTTCCCTTCGAAGTCTGCAAATAGCTGCGAGTTGGTGAGGCCGGAAACAGTGGCCAGGGTAAGGGCTATGACAAATATTCCATTATTTGTGTCAGGAGGCATTACTCCATCGAACATGGCCAGCCTGGCCGGAACAGGGTTGGATGGCGTGGCAGTGATCTCGGGGATCATGGAATCACAAGACCCGGAGGCTGCCACCGCATTATACAAAAACGAATTGCTCCGAATAAAAAATCGTAATGTATGAAAGCATCATTTGTTCAGAAGCTCGCCTGCCCGATGGACAAGCAGGACCTGGCACTGAAAACGATTACCACTAACACGGATGGCGATATCATTGAAGGAATACTGACTTGCCACCATTGCAAAAGGTATTACCCGATCATTCATGGAGTGCCCATTCTTTCCCCGGATGAATACCGGGAAAAAGCGCTGGAAGAACCGGTGATAAGGCGTTGGGAGGGGCTGTTGCCGGGGAGGTTGGTCGAAGGGTTTTTATTGGAGGGCCAAAAATCGGATTTGGGCTAAACGTCTTACCCAATCCTCCTCTTACTCTCCTCATACTTCCCATACACCACCTGCCCCATCGGCTTCCCATACACCTTACTCTCTACCCATGATATCACATCCAAATAGGCAAATGCCCTTGTCTCGAAACGGTTCTTTTCCAGGTGCTTGATCTTATTTAAGAGTTTCTCGAGCTCTGGTTTGAGCTTCCTGGGATCGAATGACTGGCGAAGGAAGCGGAACATTTCTTCTTCCACTACCGTGAGGTTTTTCATTTTGGCCATGAAGCGGTACACGGATTTGCTGAGGGATTCCATCAGTTCGTAATTGCCCAGCTCATAATGCGCCATGAGGTGGAGCAGGCGGGCATAACATTGCAGATCGACGCGGAGATCGGCCACGGCCACGTTCATGATCTTTTGCAGGTAATCGATGGAGGTAGAATAATCGCCGGCGCCGAAGTAAAGCGTGGCGAATTTATAATTGAATACGAGGATGCGGTGGGTATCCACGTACAGCGCATATTGTTTCAATTCCTCTTCCACCTGCGGCACCAGGGTAAGCCCTTCTTTGAACGTACCGGTCATCAGGTGCTGGTTGATCCTGGCGCTGTTGATATAAATAAAAGTATGGGCACGGAAATTCTCACCCTGCTTCGAAAGGTCCGACTGTGCATAAGCTTCGAACTTTTTCAGCGTGATGTCGAATTCACGGTAATTGCGGAGATCGAAATGCGCATTGAGCAGGTTGTGCATACCCTTTACATAATGCCCGGGCTCTACGGAAATCATCAATGGTTGCTCTTCGTAAAGATCGATCCATTTCCGGCTGTACCGGTAATACATCAGGAAATCCTGGCGGATAAAAGCATACCAGCAATAGCTCTGATAGAGGTACAGCCGCTCATACCAATCCGTAACGGAATGCGCATTGGCCGGAAGGTTTTGCCGGAAGAATTCGCGGATATCTTTCTCATCCTGTTCATTACGGGAATGCCCATTGCGGATGAACCAGCGATATAACAGTAATGCCAGGTTGCTCAACTTTACCACGCTGTCGATATGCCCGCTGATCTCGAGCGCTTCGGCAGCCAGCAAATCGGTTTTCTCCTGTGAACTGCGGGTGATATGCAGCGTTTCGATCTTTTTTTCGAGGGAGATCACCTGTGCCAGGTAATTGTATTTGTGATTGGCCTTGGCAAATTCCTTGGCCTTTTCCAGGATCTTGAGCGCCTGTAGCTTCAATCCCTTATTATACAAAACACGGGCATAGTCTAACTGCTCGCTCAGTTGGAGATCGATATTCTCGGCTGTTTTCAGCAGGCGCAATCCTGCTAACAACTGTTTGTAAAGATGGGTCTTCAGGTTGGCTAACTGCGGTTTGGTAATAGGCGAAAGCTTTTTGAGCAGCACCTTTTCATCGTATTCGGGCAATTTGTCCAGGGCATCGAAGAGTTGAATGATCTTCAGGTCCTCTTTCGCAGAACTCCGGGTGATATACAATTTAAAATGCCTTTTTTCCGATTTCTCCAAAGACCGCACAAGCTGAAATAAAGCATCTGTAAACGGGTTGGCCCTCATAATGAATTTCTCCTCAAAGTCAATGCCAGCAATGGTTTTAAGATTTCTTTACCACTTTTGGCATGATAAAATCAACAATAAGTTGTTTTGTACAGGGTTCAAAGGCGTTTTATCTTTATGTCGGATTTGAAATTGATCATATAGCAAGCAATCGAAGAGCAGGCAATAGCTAGAGGCAAAGAAGAAAAGCAGCGTTAAAGCTGCCTTCAAATCCACACAAAAAGACTTTTGAAGACTTTTCATATGGCAAGCAATCGTTAGAGGTCATCTGTTTCTACAGAAGACCCTTTTTTTTGGTGCCTGCAAGATAGAACTTTATTTTATTGGTTTTATTATTGGGTTATCAAAAAATTCGCCTGTTTTCCCCGCCTCCCATTAAAATTAGTTGCCATATATGACGCCTGGTCCCATTCAACCCAATCCTGAAGACCTGCTTTCCCGGGTTTGTAAAAATCTGTTAAGATACACTGCCTGTTTTTTGCTCCCCCTGGAATGAAATAAATTCCCGTAAGATTTCATTGCTTTCTTAAATCATTCATTCCTGATTTCATAACTACAGCCTTATGAGCTATAATAAAGTGAACAACCTTATCGGTTGGCTCGTTTGCATGGTGGCTTGCACGGTTTACCTGCTCACGATCGAACCCACTACCAGCCTTTGGGATTGCGGAGAGTTCCTTTCCAGTGCGAATAGACTCCAGGCCCCCCATCCGCCTGGTGCTCCTTTATTTCTCCTGATCGCCCGGTTCTTCATTATTCTCTTTGGGGATAATCCTCACACTGCTGCCATCGCCGTGAACAGCATGAGCGCCATCGCCAGCGGCTTTACCATATTGTTCCTCTTCTGGTCCATCACCTATTTTGCGCGTAAGCTCGTGCAGAAAAAAGAGCAGCCGCTCGACCGCCAGCAGACCTTCACCATCATGAGTGCCGGCGTTATCGGGGCACTGGCTTATACTTTTTCCGATTCCTTTTGGTTCAGCGCCGTGGAAGGAGAAGTATATGCACTTTCGTCTTTCTTTACCGCACTGGTGTTCTGGGCCATACTAAAGTGGGAGCAGCGGGCTAATCAACCCGGGGCCGACCGCTGGCTGGTCTTTATCTTTTTTATGATGGGATTGTCGATCGGGGTGCACCTGCTCAACCTGCTCACCATTCCTGCCATCGTGATGGTCTATTATTTCAAAAGGTATAAAGCCACTACCAAAGGGACTATCCTGGCTTTGCTGGTTGGAGTGGCCATTTTCGGGCTTGTACAGAAACTCATTATACAGCAAACGATCAGGCTGGCAGGCTGGTTCGATATTCGCTTTGTGAATGATCTGGGGTTGCCTTTCTTTTCCGGGTTCATCGTTTTTTTTATCCTGCTTACCGGCCTCTTGCTCTGGAGTATCCGTCTGGCCGCGAAACGGAATCTCTACCATGTAAAGCTCCTGCTGTGGTGCGTTGTGTTCGTGCTGCTGGGCTATTCAACCTATACTACTACCCTGGTCCGCTCGAAGGCAGATACCGCAGTGGATATGTTCAATGTAGATAATCCGATCAGCTTGTCGGGGTATCTCGGCCGTGAGCAGTACAGTGATTGGCCTATACTTTATGGGCCTGATTTTACGGAGAGGTCCGCCTACGATACTAACAGCGATCTATATGTGAAAGGGAACAAAAAATATGAAGTGGCCGGCAAAATGCTGAAACAGGACTGGAGCCATTCTCCCAATGCCCATTTCTTCCCCCGCATGTGGGATAACGGAGATGACCGACAGCAGGCGGATTGCTACCGGCAGTTCACCGGGCTTGAAGAAGGCGAAACGCCTACCATGGCCGATAATATCAAATACCTCACCCGCTACCAGGCCGGCTGGATGTATATGCGCTATTTCATGTGGAATTTCGCAGGAAAACAAAATGATCTCCAGGGCTTCGGCAATCCACGGGATAGTAATTTCATCAGCGGCTTTTCTTTTGTCGACAATGCGCTGTATGGCAACCAGGCAAAAATGCCCGACAGTATCAGGGCCGATAATAAATCGCACAATAGATTGTATATGCTGCCGCTGGCATTGGGACTGGCCGGCATTTTCTTCCAATTCAAACGCCATCGGAAAGATTTCCTGGTCAACTTCCTGTTGTTCTTCTCCACCGGGCTGGCGATCATTCTTTATCTCAACCAATCCGGATACCAGCCACGGGAGCGTGATTATGCGTATGTGGGCTCATTCTATGCGTTCGCCATCTGGATCGGGGTGGGAATGATCGCTATGAAAGAGCTGCTGGAAAGATTTGCGAAAAGACCTGTTGCCAATTATGCCGCTGCCATTCTCTGCTTGCTCGCAGTGCCCGTGCTGATGGCCCAACAGGAATGGGACGATCACGACCGCAGCCATAAGACACTGGCCCGCGATCTCGCAAGGAATTACCTGGAAAGCTGTCCACCCAATGCGATCCTCTTCACGGCAGAAGACAATGATACCTACCCGCTCTGGTACCTGCAGGAAGTAGAGGGCGTGCGCAAGGATGTGCGTGTGGTGATCACGAACCTGCTCAGTGGCGACTGGTATATCAACCAGCTCCGCTATGCTATCAATGACACAAAACCATTCGATGTGATCTTCACGCCGGAGCAGGTGGCCGGCAACAAGCTGAATGTCGTCTATCGTACCAAACTTCCAGGCTTCGATGAGAATAAATATTACGACCTGTACGATATGCTGAAAAATGTGGTGGGAAGCGATGATCCCCGCTATACCAGCCAGGCAGAGGATGGAGAGACCTATCACCTGCTGCCGGTACAAAAATTAAGTATGCCGGTCGATGCGAAAGCAGTGCTATCGAATGGTGCGGTACAGCCCGGCGAGAAGATCGCCGATGAACTGAAGATCGACCTGGCCGGTAAGAATTATGTTCTGAAAAATGACCTGGCAGTTCTTGCCGTGATCGCTGCCAATAAATGGCAAAGGCCCATCTGCTTTTCATCTGCATCATTGGCCGGTAGCATCGGATTGGATAAATATGTGCGGATGGTAGGGCTTTCTTATCAACTGGCCCCTGTAGAGAACAGCCAGGTGAATACCGCCATTGCTTACCGGAATATCCTGCAGCATTTTGCCTATGGCAATGCGAAAAGAAAAGGCGTATACTTCGACGAAGAGAACAGGCGACGGCTGAACATCATCAAAGCCGCGAACGTTCAGGTGGCCATGGGGTTGATACAGGAAGGCAATAAAGAAGCAGCCAGCAAAGTGTTGCGGCATTTCGATGAGAATGTAGACCCATCGAATTTCCCTTATGGATACACAACCAACCGCGGCAATACCCACGATTTCATTTCCACGCAGTTCCTGCAGGCCTGCTACCTGTCGGGCGACCTCTCACTGGCAAAGAAAGTTGCGGCTTCACTGAAAAAAGACCTGCGTCAGCAAATGATCTATTACCGGGCACTGGGCGATGAAGAGCAACCAGAAGAACAACTGGTGAACAATGCCTACCTGCTGCTGCAGGGCAAGGGAGGGGAAATGTCGAACAGGCAACTTTCATTTGTGCAGGATATCTTTACGACCTGGCAGTTGCTGCACCAGGTAGAAGAATGGGAAAAACAGTACGGAGTGATGAAAGGCTGAAAACGCTTTGGTGCATTTATCATAGGTTTGTATCGCTAAACGAATAATATGCGATACGGATCTTTCCTGCTCTTCCTGTTCTGCCTTATCATAGGCTGTGCACCCAAATATAAAAATCCACATGTAGAGATCAGGACTAAGATCGGTGACATCGAGCTGGAATTGTATCCCGACCAGGCGCCCAAAACAGTGGCCGCATTCCTGGGGTATATCGAAAAAGGATTGTATAAAGACTGTTCTTTTTACAGGGTGCTCAATACAGATAATCAACCCTCCAATACGCCTAAGGCAGAAGTGGTCCAGGGGGGTCTTTGGAAAACACCCAACAGGCCCAATAACCTGCCGGGCATTCCCCACGAAACTACCCAACAAACCAAATTGCTGCACAAAGATGGGGTGATCTCTATGGCGCGACTGGAGCCCGGCTCAGCCACTACAGAATTTTTTATTTGCCTGGGCGATCAGCCCGGTTTCGATTTCGGCGGAGTGAACAATCCAGACGGCCAGGGCTACGCCGCTTTCGGAAGAGTAGTAAAAGGGATGGATATCGTTCGTCGCATTTACAATATGCCGGAGTTTGAACAATACTTCGATCCCCCGGTACCGATCTTCAACATTGTTAGACTATAGAGAGCATCAACTTCCCAAAACTATTTCGCTTCTCCCTTATCTTCGCGGCCTTAAAACCGGCAGGATATGACAGGCATCGATAGCGTACAACTGGAGCAGGTGATCGTTCACAGGGTGGGCAACCCAACACGCGGTGAGGAACTGAAATTGTCCGTTAACCCGCTTACGCTCAACGATGAGATCGTAAGGGGATTGCTCACCAAATATTTCCTGGGGCCGTTCAATGAAAATGAGCTTTATCATTTCTCCCACCTCAGCGACCTGCAGATGAATGAAGTGTACCGCTACGTGGCGGAGATCTTCGGGAGCAGGGACAGCTTCGTACAGCAATCCATTCTCCTGACGCAATTCCTCTATAGCAAATCGACGCATGCGAAGGTGAAAGAAGGCGAACTGTATGTGGCGTTGTTCGATAAGGTGCCCTTCAACAATGAGCAGATGCAGGCTGTAGGCATTTTTAAATCGGAAACGAAAGAAACTTTCCTGAAAGTGTTCCCCCATGGGCAAAGTTGGGAAGTGGTGCAGGAAGAAGGGGTCAATATCAATAAGCTCGACAAAGGCTGTCTTGTGTTCAGGACCGATACCGTGGAAGGGTTCAAGGTCTGTGTGGTCGATAATACCAATAAACAGAATGATACACAATACTGGGTCAGCGATTTTTTGCAGGTGCAGCCCTTTGCAGACAGCTATCATCACACCAATAATTACCTCAGCCTCTGCAAACAGTTTATCACCAATGAATACCCCGAAAAATTCGAGGTAAGTAAGAGCGACCAGATCGACCTGCTCAACCGTTCAATGGATTATTTCAAGACCAGGGAACAATTCAACCTGCAGGAATTTGCGCAGGAAGTGATCCATCATGAGGATGTGGTCAACACATTCATGGATTACAAAAGAAATTTCGAATCATCGCGCAAGGTGGAGATCGGGGAGGAATTCGATATCCATCTATCGGCAGTGAAAAAGCAGCAAAGGGTTTTCAAATCTGTGCTGAAGCTCGACAGGAACTTTCATATCTATATTCACGGGCGGAGGGACCTGATCGAAAAAGGGGTCGATGAAATGACCGGGAAAAAATACTACAAGATATATTATGACGAAGAGACCTGATGCCATTATCTCTCAGCTCGCAATGGCCGGCGCAAACAGGGGCTGCTGGTTTTTTACGACCAGCAGGTAATAAGCATAGTCAGTCATCGGTATATCATTCAACCCTACATTGCGTGCTATGGTCACCAACTGGCCCCTGTGGTACGTGCTGTGGTTCATACAATGATGGATGAATTCAAATCGCGGGCGGGTGCCATCGATCCAGGGCGTTGCGAAATAACAATTCTCCTGCAATTCAGTTTCCGTAAGGTTGTTCAGATAGGCGGCAAACTCGTCCGAATGGCCGGCAATACCTTGCAGTATATCTTCAATACTGCCTTCATAGTTTTCCCGGAAACTGACAGGAGGCAGGGCCTTTTGCAAAACAGAAAGCCAGAAACGCTGGCAATCCCAAATATGCAGCAGGGTCGATTTCAGGCTGGGAAAGCTGGAGATCACTTCCTGCTCCAGCAGGGAGGTTGGTTTGGCGCTCAGCCATTCTGCCATTGTCTTATTGGCCCAGGCGTTGTAAGCGGCGTAATCCTGCATCAGGGAGAGCAAGGTCACCGGTGGCTTTTCTTTCACTGCGTATAACATAGTTGTAGTAATTTCTACTACAAAGCAACAACCACCTGGTGACAGCCTTGTGTCAGTAGGAAAACAAAGGGAAAAAAATATTTTAGCTGATCGCCTCTTCCTGTTGTGCAATGATCTTATTTCCAATGGTTGGGTTCTCTACCGGGGCCACTGCCGGTTTAGTCTGCCTGTATTTCGCCAGGTTGATCAGCAGCACACTGCCGAGAATAATGGCCAGTCCCGTGATCTGGATCCAGCTCATCTGCTCCCCTCCGAAGAAAACGCCCAACAGCACTGCCACCACCGGGTTCACATACGCATACGTGCTCACCTGCGTGGCCGGCCGCACCTGCAATAACCAGACGTACGCGCTGTAGGCAAGTATCGACCCCATCAATATCAGGTAGAATATAGCGAACCAGGCATCGGAGCTTACAGATTTCCATTCGAAGCCGCTCCATTCATTGGTCAGAAAACTACCGGGGAGAAAGGCAAATCCTGCCACCAGCATTTGCCAGGTAGTATTGACAGTAGCGGAGCCGGTGGAATTATATTTGGAATAGATCGATCCGCCTGCCCAACTGATACAACCGATCAGCACGATCAGAAGACCGATAATAGTGCCGCTTGTTTTCGGATCGGCCATGGCTTTATTGATATGTTCGCTGAAAAGCAGGATCACACCGATGAAACCGATCACGAGGCCGAGTACAGTTGAACGGTTGCTCAGGTTCTCTTTCCATTTAGGTTTATCGAGGAGTACGAACCAGATAGGCGCTGAAGAGATCCATACAGCCACGAGCGAGCTGGGCAGCGTTTTCTCCGACCAGATCACACAGCCATTACCTACCAGCAGCAGCAGCAAGCCCGTAATGGCTGCGGCCTTGAACTGCTTCGGGTCCCAAAGCTTTTCTCCTCTGATGATACACCAGATCAGCATCAGGCTTCCCGCTACCAAAAAGCGGAATGATCCCATGATCAATGCCGGAATATCGTGCACAGCCTTTCCGATGAAAAAATAAGTAGAGCCCCATACCAGGTACACGGTGGCGAAGGCCAGGATCACCATCAGCGTAGAAGCGGGCTTCTTTACAGCAGTTGACATACGTTTATTTTTTGGGAATGACCAATTGTTGTTGCTCTTTCACGGTTTCCAAAACGATCGTGGTCTTGGTGGAAGCGATATTGGGGATATTCTTCAACTGACTTCGCATCAGCTCCATCAGGGAGGCGGAATCGGCTACCCGCACTTTGATGAGGAAACAATCCTCGCCTGCTATATGATGCACTTCCTGCACTTCGGGGATCTGCGACAACAGCTCCGAGGTGTCGGTACAACAGGCAAAACCAACGGAGGTCCTGATAAAAATGAATGCCAGCAGTTTTTGCTGAACGGCCGTTGGATTTATCTGGGCATTGTATTGGGTGATCACTTTTTTCTGCTCCAGCTTTTTTACACGTTCCAGCACAGCAGACGGCGCCATATTCAGCTCACGGGCCAGGTCGGCATTGGAAATTCTGGCATTGGCCTGCATCAGGTCCAGGATTTGCAGGTCAGTATTATCCAAGTTAATATCCATTTTCGACGAATTTTCTGTAAATATAAATAATTTCAGAATAATATTCGGTGTTATAGTTTTATTAAGAAATATATATCTGTGAGGAGATTGATCGCCGAATAAAGGCTAATTTTATCAAAAATCAGTTATGGACATCAGCGGAAAGATCATACAATTATTACCGGTTCAAACAGGGCAGGGGAAGAACGGGATCTGGAAAAAGCAGGAATTTATCCTGGAAACAGGCGATACTTATCCAAAAAAAGTATGTATTGCCGTATGGGGCGATAAGATAGATCTCAATAGCTTCAAAACAGGTGAGCCGGTGACCGTTTCCTTCGATGTGGAGAGCCGCGAGTATAATGGCCGTTGGTATACCGATGTAAAAGCATGGAAAGTGGTACGTGCCGCAGCGGGCAGTGGCAGCCCTGTGGACCAACCCATCGATATGCCTCCTGCCGGTGATGACGACCTTCCGTTCTAAGATCATATCATGCTAAGGCATCCTATAGGAATATATCGCCACTGACATAATTCATCCCTTCCAACAAGATCACTTCAATTATTTTGAAGTGATTTTTAATTTATGCCCAAACTGCTGTTTTGTATTTGTTTGCTCCTCCTGGTACATACCGGGTTTAGCCAGCCTTCTCCACCAGGAAAGCTCGGCATTACGGTATTGGACCATAAACAGGTAGCCCTGCCTTCTGCAACGGTTGACCTTCTTCGTATGAAAGATTCCTCCCTGATCAGGTCCGGGACCACCGATGCCAATGGCATGGTCGATTTCGGCGACCTGCCGGATGGCGAATACCTTTGCCGTATCAGTATGGTGAACTACATCACCTCCTACAAAACCATTCTTCACAACGCCGCCGGTAAAGACCCGAAGGCCCTGAGGCCCGTCATTGTTCTTGAACCTGCCAATGCCACCCTGAACGAAGTCACGGTATCTGGACGAAAGGCGCTTGTTAAACTACTGGCCGATAAAACCATCGTGAATGTGGATGCCAGTATTACCAGCGCAGGGGCCACTGTGATGGAAGTGTTGGAAAAATCACCCGGCATTTCGGTTGACCGGGACGGTAATATCAGCCTCAAAGGTAAGCCCAATGTACTTGTCCTCATCGACGGAAAACCTACCTATGTTTCAGGCAGCGATCTGGCGGGCATGCTGAACGGCATGAGCGCTTCGCAGATAGAACAGATCGAGATCATGGACAACCCGCCTTCCAGGTACGATGCTGCCGGAAATGCCGGGATCATCAATATCAAAACCAAAAAGAACCGGCAACAGGGATTTAATGGCAGTCTCACCGCAGGATATACACAGGGTATTTATCCAAAGACGAATGATAACCTTTCCCTGAATTACCGCGCGGGCAGGTTCAATAGTTTCCTCAATTATAGTTTGAATGCCGGAAGTAATTTCACCGACCTTTATGCACTGCGCACCTATTTTGAGAACGACAATAAAACGGTGGCTGCCCTGCTGCGACAGCCTTCTCTGTTCACGGGCAATGCCTGGAATCATACCGTTAAAGCCGGATTGGACTATAGTCTTTCCAAAAAAACTACCCTCGGACTGGTGTTCACAGGGATGCACCATACCCGCCGCGGTAAGAGCTATGCCACGGCCGAATGGCTGAACGCTGCCGGTCATGCCGATTCCATTATACTCAGCAACAGTAATAGCTCCACGAAATTCAGGAATGCCGGCATCAACCTCAACTTACGGCATAGCTTCAGTAGTACCGAAGAACTTACTGCCGATCTCGATTACCTGGGGTATCGCATCCGCAATGACCAGTACTTCAAGAACAACCTCCACGCATCGGGTGGGTATGAAGAGGAAATACAGGGTGACCTCCCTTCAAATATCCGGATCTTGTCGGCGAAAGCAGACTATACCAGGCGTTTCAACAATACACTGAAACTGGAGGCCGGCTGGAAATCATCCAGGGTGAAGACCGACAATGATGCCACTTATTTTCTCAGGCAGCAGGATAACTGGCTGCCTGATCTGGGGAAGACCAACCATTTTTTGTATACTGAAAACATCCATGCCGCCTATACCAATATCGAAAAGCAGGCTGGAAGATTTACTTGGCAGGGTGGGCTACGTTACGAGTATACTGCCTACGATGCCACGCAACTGGGCAACCCGGTGCGTAAGGATTCTTCTTTCTCGAAGCGGTACAACAGCCTGTTCCCTACAGTGTATGTTACCTGGAAAGCAGATTCTTCGAACAGTTTCACACTGAGTGCAGGCCGGCGGATCGACAGACCGGCATTCCAGAAGCTCAACCCGTTTGTATTCGTGATCAATAAATACACCAACCAGCAAGGCAATCCTTATTTCCTGCCTCAATACACCTGGAACATCGGGCTAAGCCACCTGTTCAAAGAAATACTGGTGACGAGCCTGAGCTATAGCAGGTCCAATGATTATTTTTCACAGATGTTCTTCACCGACAGCAATGGGATCGTTACGTACACGGAAGGAAATGTAGGAAGCAGGGAAAACTTCGTGCTGTCGGTAAGCGTACAGCTATCCCCGTTGGAATGGTGGTCACTTTCGGCGCAGGCAGACCTCACCCATAAAAAGATCAAAGGGTTCGTGTGGAAGTATTATTCAGCATCCATTACGCAGGCTGGACTTAATCTCAATAACCAGTTCCGGTTCAGGAAAGGATGGGCAGCGGAACTCACCGGGTTCTACATTACCCGCAGCCAGGAAGATCTGCAGGAAGTGCTGGACCCCAATGGACAGTTATCGGCCGGTATTTCCAAACAGGTGCTGAAGAATAAAGCCACGCTCAGGCTCACTGTGCGTGATATTTTTTATACACAGGCGATGAAAGGGCTTAGCCAGTTCCAGCAATCGAATGAATACTTCAAGCTGACCCGCGATAGCCGTGTGATGGCGCTTTCCTTTACCTGGCGCTTTGGTAAACCGGTAAAAAGCGGTACACGGAGAGCTGGTGGAGCAGATGAGGAGATCAATCGCGTGGGGGCGGGGACGTGAGAAGGATCAAACAGGATCCCGTATAATACATTCAACATCTGAAGATGTAAATGTAATTTAAGTTTTTAATACGGGCTCTTCGACCATCCTGAATTTTGATTCAATCTGTTCAACTGATGGGAGGCTATCTCTTAAATCCTCCGGAAGTGTTTCAGTCAGCCGATACTCACTTACGCCTATAGGATTGCTGATGCCTCGAAGTGCATATTCGGCTATTATTCTATTTCGCTGCTTACAAATTAGAATGCCGATACTCGCGCTATCGGTCGATTGTTTTAGAGTATTGTCTACTATATTAAGGTAGAAATTCAATTTTCCGGCATATTCTGGTATGAATTCTCCCGTCTTTAACTCAACGACTACAAAACAATGTAGCCTGAAATGATAGAAAAGGAGATCGATAAAGTAGTCCCTATCTCCAATGGTTACCGGATATTGTCTGCCGATGAAACTAAAACCGGAGCCTAATTCCAATAAAAATCGGGTAAGATTATCGATCAGGGCCGATTCAAGGTCTTTTTCCTTGTATTCTTCGTATAGATGGAGGAAGTCGAATTTGTAAGGGTCCTTCATCAATTCTTTCGCAAGATCACTTTGAACAGTCGGAAGGGTTTGCTCGAAATTGGTTACGGCCCTGCCCATTCGTTGCCATAATTTACTTTCGATCTGTTGCACTAAAACATTCCTGCTCCAATTGTTTGATGCTGTTTTTATAGTATAGTATTGCAATTCTTCGGTAGAATTCGTTTTGTCCAGGATGGTGCAAATATGGAACCAGGGCAATTGTGCAGCAGCCTGCTGCACAATTTGATCAGCCTTTATTAATGTGCCAGAAAGCTGGACAAAATAGGGGAATGCAAGTGCAAATGCCCTCATATATTTCAAATTTCGGGCGGATAACCCTTTCATGGAAGGGAACGCAATTTGCAGATCAGCGGAGAGCCGGTCTATTATTCTAGATCCCCATCCGGCTCGTTTTTGTTGTTGCAGGATCGCGTCTCCAAGTTTCCAATATAAGGCCAGTAATTCAATATTGGCTGTAAGGGAGGCCTTTAACCGGGCGGTTTGAATTTCTTTCTTTAAATGGAGGACAAATTGCACATATTTTTCGGAAGCTTGCATGATCATCTATTACCATAGTAATAGCAAAATTGAGGTATTTTAAAATACCTTCCCCTTTTTATATCATATTTTTTCGAATATTGATCTTCGTTAGAGTGTCTGCTACACAATCTCCACCCCCTTCCCCTTATAAGGCTGCAATGCTATATTATCCGGGGCCAGCTCTGTGATGAGGTAATCGACTTCTTGGATATCGGCGATCTTCATTTTCATGGAGGAGTTGAGCTTTTCGGAGATGGCGAGGATCGCTACTTTATCGGCGGCTTTGATCATGGCCTTTTTTACCTGGATGGTTTCCCAGTCGGAATCGGTGAGCCCGTGTGAGGCATCGATGGCATTGGTGCCGATGATGCACAGATCGGCTTTGATGCCGGAGAGATATTCGAACACTTCGCCGCTAACGGTCATCTGGCTGTAAGTGCTGATCTGCCCGCCGATCATGATGGTCTTGATCATGGGCTTATCGAGCAATTCAACGGCAGATAGAACATTTACCGTAATAAAAGTTGCACGCAGTGATGGCGGGATCTTTTTGATGAACTCCCTGATGGTGGTGCCGCCGCCAACGAGCACGATCATATCATCGCGCAGCAGTTGAAGCGCTTTTTCAGCGATCACCATCTTATTGGTTTGGGAATAAGTTTCCGATTCATGCCCATAATGATAGGCGATGGACATGGCCCCCCCTTTGATCTTCACTACTTCCCCGTCTTCCGCCAGTTCATTCACATCGCGGCGGATGGTATCTTCAGAAACATTGATCAGTCCTACAAGATCACTGTATGTAAGACGCGTGTGAATATTCACTTGCTTAATGATCAGTTTTTTCCTCGCCTGCTTGGTGAGCGAAACCGGTGGAACCGGATCTTGAGTATTCATGTCCATATATATACAGTCAAATATCAGGTAAAAATAAAATATAGACGCAAATTTTTGCAATATTTGAATATGAAAATAATTTTTTTGCGAATTTCTTATCCTCCCAGAGGAATCTGAATAAACATATAATGGGTTAATTTACAAATTACAACCGTTTGAAAGTTAACCTTTGGGTTGGATTGAAATAGTTATCAAATTTGCGTTTTTTGCGTCCAATTGATGCAAATATTTTGCAAATAGATTTTTTTCTGCGTAGTTTAGTCAAAGAATTTGCATTTTTTGAAAGAAACGCTCTAATCTAACTACTGCAATGAAAAAAGTTACGTTAACTGCTCTTGCCAGCCTGTTGGTATACAGCCTCCTGCTCTGTACTACCACCCAGGCGCAGACCATCATCTCCATCTCAGGCTCTGTGGCCAGCGCCTCCGGCGGCCAGAAGATCAGCGGGGCTACCATCATCCTGGCATCCGACAACAAAGTAGCCACCACCACCGATGCCTCCGGTAATTTCACACTTAAAGTGCCCGGTTCCGGCGCCATCGAACTACTCGTAAGCCATGTTGGTTTCGAAAAGAGAACGGTGAAACTGGAACAGGGTCAAACCACTATCCATATCCTGCTCCACGATACACACGCACTCAACGAAGTAGTGGTCACCGCACTCGGTATCAAAAAAGAGAAAAAAGCACTGGCCTATGCCGTGACAGAAGTGAAAGGCGAAGAGTTCACCCAGGCACGCGAGATCAATATCGCCAATGCACTGACCGGTAAGATCGCAGGGGTCAACGCTTCCAGTCTGGCCAGCGGACCAGGCGGCTCCAGTCGCGTGGTGATCCGCGGCAATGGTTCCTTTAACGGCGATAACCAACCGCTGTATGTGATCAATGGCATGCCGATCGACAATTCCACTCAAAGCATGCCGGCCAGTGGTAACGGGGCCATCGGTCTCAACAGCGACCGCGGCGACGGTATTGCCGGCATCAACCCCGATGATATCGAGACCATCACCGTCCTCAAAGGCGGCACTGCCGCAGCCTTGTACGGTTCCCGCGCATCCAACGGCGTCATCATCATCACCACTAAAAAAGGAGCCAGACAAAAAGGGATCGGTGTTGAATACAATACCACGCTCACGATCGAAACCCCCGGCATAATACCCGACTGGCAATATGAATATGGCGCCGGCCAGTTCGCGGCAAAACCTCAAACACAGTCTGAAGCCATCAATATGGGCCGACTTTCCTACGGCGCCAAAATGGATGGCAGTGATGTGATCCAGTTCGATGGTGTGAAACGCCCCTATTCTCCTCAAAAGAACAATATCAGGAATTTCTATAAAACAGGCACCACTTTCACTAACACAATTGCTTTTTCCGGGGGCTCCGAAGCGCTTACCTGGCGTCTCTCGCTTTCAGATATGAACAACCATGGCCTTGTGCCCAATCAAAAGCTGAACAAGAAGATCGCCACGCTCACGCTGGCCTCCAACCTCGGCAAGAGACTGAGCATCGAAGGCTACGCCCAGTACAATATCGAGAAAGCGCGCAACAGGAGCGGTGTGGCCGATGCACCGGGAAATCCCAACTGGGGCACCTATATGATCGCCAATACGGTCGATGTGCGCAACCTGGCCCCTGGCTATGACGCCACCGGGAACGAAGTGCTTTGGAACCCTTCCCCTTTTGCCAGCAACCCGTACTTCGTGGTGAACCGTTTCCAGAATGATGATGACAAGAACCGCTTTATCGGTAACCTCAGTGTTAAATACAATATCCTCGACAATCTTTTTATCAAAGGACGGGTGACGCACGATTATTCGAGCCTTGTATATACCGGGATAGTTCCTAGCGGTACCGCCTATGCGCCACTGGGCTTTTACCAGCAATACACTACCGGCATCACGGAAACCAATGCCGATCTCACCCTGAACTATTCTACCAAATTCGCCAAACACTTTGGATTGACGGCACTGGCCGGCGGAAACCAACGCCGTGCAAAGTCAGTAGGCACCAACCTCGATGGCACCAGCTTTGCCGAGCCCGGCTTCTATGACCCTACCAATGTGGTGAGTCTTACCACTACCAAATCCCTGGGCCGTTTGTCGACCAACTCACTCTTCGGTTCCGTAGACCTTTCTTATAAAAGCATGCTGTACCTGACGGCCACCGGGCGTACCGACTGGTTCTCTACCCTATCTCCCAAAAACAACCATATCTTTTATCCTTCAGTGGGTGTGAGCTTCGTATTGTCGGAAGCCTTTCAATTGCCTGCCTGGGTAAATTTCGCCAAGCTGAGAAGCTCATGGGCGCAAGTGGGTGGCGCTACCCCCATTCCCTATGCGCTGAACCTTACCTATAGCCTGGTGCCGGGTGGCGGCCATCTCGGCCGCCCTTTAAAGATGATCACCAATTTCAACGGGGCCAACTCAGGTTTGCTGATGGCGCCCAACGCCAACCTGAAACCACTCACCTCCACCACTTTCGAGGTCGGGCTGGAAGCCAGGTTCCTCAATGGCAGGCTCTCTACCGATATCGCACTATACAACCGCAAGACCACCGATGATATCGTGCGGGCTTCCATTTCACCCGCCTCCGGTTTCAATTTCGCGCTACTGAATGTGGGTGAGATGAGCAACAAGGGAATCGAGGTAATGGTAACAGGTGTGCCTGTCAGATCGAAGGATTTCAGTTGGGAAGTAAGCTATAATATGGCATACAATAAGAATGAAGTGATCCGGATCACTGATAACCTCACCAGCTTCCAGGCGGATGCCAGCGTCAACAACTATGCATTCATCTATAATGAAGTGGGCAAGCCCTTCAGCACCATCAAAGGCTATCGGGTTAAGAAAGATGCCAAAGGCAATACGATTTTCGGGGCCAATGGCTTCGAACAGCAGAGCGAGCTGGTTGACCTGGGAACAGGCGTATCACCCTTTACTACCGGCATCACCAACAGCTTTACCTACAAACGTTTTGGGTTCAGCTTCCTGATCGACGGCAAGTTTGGAGGCAAAGTGTATTCCGCTACCAACCTGTATTCAACCCGTTTTGGATTGAACAAGATCACCCTGCCGGGAAGGGATAATGGCCTTACCGTTTCAGGCGTGGATGCCACCGGCAATCCTTTCACCAAAACTTTTGCACCGGCACAACTGGCAGCCTATTACGACAACTTCAAGAACCTGTCGGAGAAATTCGTGTATGATGCGGACTTCATCAAATTGCGGCAGGTGATCCTCAGCTACCAGGTGCCTGTTCAATCACTGCATTTCGTGAAAGTGCAATCGCTTACCGTTTCATTTGTGGCAAGGAACCTGTTGATCCTGCATAAAGACGCGCCCAATATCGATCCTGAATCCACTTTCAGCAATTCGAATGCACAGGGTTTTGAAATGTTCGGCGTGCCCCGTACCAGGAGCTATGGCGTGAACCTGCTGGTGAAGTTTTAATTCATTCTTTTAAATGTAACAACATGCAACGAATCGATTTTCTGAAATACCTGCTGGTGCTTGGCCTTGTGGCCGGGTTCAGCTCCTGCGATAAGAATTTTGAAGAGATCAATACCAACCCGAATGCGTCGACCAATCCGAATGTCGACTACCTGTTCAGCCAAAGCCAGCTTCGGGGCAATTATGTGTACGACCGGAATTATTTTTATACGGCCTATCTCAATGCCGGAATGTTCATCCAGCATTTTACCACTTTTAAAGATGTGGCAGGCTCCGGGGTGGGCGATAAATATGGTGCGAATGATTTCTACCAGGGCTTCTATTTCCGGTATATCTATACCAATGTGATCAATACATTGGGTGAAGCTATCCGCGCCGCCCAGAAGCCCAACCAGGTGAACAAGCTCGCCGCAGCCCGCATCTGGCGTGTATTGCTGATGCAGCGCATCACCGATGCCTATGGCGATGTTCCCTATAAGGACGCTGTGAAAGGATACACGGAAGGAAATTTTTCACCGGCGTATGATCCGCAATCGGAGATCTATGCCGATCTCCTGAAAGAGCTGGATGAGGCCATCAGGTCATTCGATGCCTCCAAACCAACATTCGGCAATGCCGACCTGCTCTATAAGGGAAATATAGATCAATGGAAAAAATTCGGTTATTCATTGATGTTGAGAGTGGCCATGCGCCTTACCAAACGCGATGAAGCAAAAGCCAGGGAATGGGCGCAGAAAGCGATTACCGGCGGCGTGATCCTGTTGCCTGCCGATAATGCCGTGGTGAAATACAGTAACGGACCACAGGTATATAATAATAACCCCGTGGCGTATGAGTTGGTTGGGCAGGATTATATTCCCGGCGCCAATGGTATCAACAATACGGAAGGTGGTAAGTTCAGCAAAACATTTATAGATTATTTGAAAAACCACAACGACCCCCGCCTGAACGTAGTGGCGGTGACCTGGAACGGCAGCACGCCCGATACCTCAACGGTGAAACAGAAAGGCTTCCCCAGTGGTACGGGCACGCGTCCCGCCGATTACAACACCTATTCAGAGCCCAACCCGGCCACCATTCTGCAATATGCGGCCCCATTGCTGGTATTGACGAACGCAGAAACGAATTTCCTGTTGAGTGAAGCTGCCCTGAGAGGCTGGACAGGCGGCTCTGCTGCCCAGTATTACAAGACAGCCATCGAGAACAATATGCAGAACTGGGCATTGTTCGGCCCCGGTGGTGTGATCGCTTCCAACAGGATCAGCGATTACACCAGCGCCAATGCGCTGAATACGGCCGGTTCCTTCGATGCTCAGATGAACCAGGTCCATTCCGAGTTTTGGATAGCGCTGTTGCTGGATGAACAGGAAGCCTATGCCAACTGGCGGCGCACCGGTTATCCTCAACTGACGCCCGTGAATTATCCGGGGAATTCAACAGGCGGCGCCATTCCACGCAGGTTCCCGTATTCGCAACCAGAACAAGGCATGAACAAAATAAATTACAATGCAGCTATTGCCCGTCAGGGCGCAGATCTATTAACGACCAGGGTTTGGTGGGACAAACAATGATGAAAAGCACAGGCCTGTTTTTTTTACTGATAGTCCTTGCGTATGCACCTTCAACGGCGCAGGAGAAAGCTGCAGCGACGGCAGCATTGATCCCTGCGCCTGTTGAAGTAAAATTTGGTCAGGGGTTTTTTACACTCGGGAAGCATACGGTGATAAGAGCAGATACCGGCCTTGCTGAAGAAGCAGCACTGTTGAATGGATTTATCCGGCAGCAAACGGGGCTGACACTGGCTGTTTCATCGAAAAAACCTTCGATATCTTCCATCGATCTCGACATAGATCCCCTCCGGGTGAAAGAACCGGAAGGATACCAACTGCTCATATCGTCCGATGCCATCAGGATAACGGGCCATGATGGCGCGGGTATTTTATACGGCATTCAAACATGGCGGCAGTTATGGCAGCATTCACCTGTCGGGGCACTATCTGTAAAGGCATGCATCATCAACGACTATCCGCGTTTTGCCTATAGGGGAATGCACCTCGATGTAAGCCGCCATTTTTTTTCAGTGGCCTTCATCAAAAAATATATCGACCTGCTTTCCTTATACAAGCTGAATACTTTTCACTGGCATCTGACAGATGATCAGGGCTGGCGTATCGAGATCAAAAAATATCCCAGGCTTCAGTCGGTGGCTGCCTGGCGCGATGAAACGCTGATAGGCCATAAAAAAGAATGGCCGCACCGCTTCGACGGAAAAAGGTACGGAGGTTATTATACACAGGAACAGGTAAAGGAAGTTGTACGCTACGCCACTGCCAGGCATATTACTGTCATCCCTGAAATCGAAATGCCGGGACATGCGCTGGCAGCGCTTTCTGCCTATCCTCAACTGGGCTGCACCGGCGGCCCTTATAAAGCCGCTACATGCTGGGGCATTTTCGATGATGTGTTCTGTGCCGGCAAGGACAGTGTTTTCACCTTCCTGCAGGATGTGCTCGATGAAGTGATGGAACTTTTTCCTTCGACCTATCTTCATGTGGGAGGCGATGAATGCCCCAAACAACGATGGGCCGCCTGCCCGCATTGCAGAAAGCGGATGCAGGAAGAGCACCTGGCCAATGAGCATGAGCTTCAAAGTTATTTTATCAAAAGGATCAGTCGATATATCGATAGCAAGGGCCGCCACCTGATCGGATGGGATGAGATCCTGGAAGGTGGGCTCGCTCCCGGGGCTACCGTGATGAGCTGGGGCGGCATCGAAGGAGCTATATCGGCCGCCCGCCAGCATCATCATGTGATCATGACCCCCGAAGATGAGCTGTACTTCGACCATTATCAATCCCTCTATCCGGCTGAGCCACTGGCCGCTGGCGGTTATACATCACTGAAAGACGTATACAATTATCAACCTTTACCAGATACAGCCGACCGGCAATTATTACCGTATATCACCGGCATACAGGGACAGTTATGGAGCGAGTACCTGCCCACCCCTGAACAGGCGGAATATATGTTGATGCCCCGCGCCATGGCGCTGGCAGAAAGGGCCTGGTCGCCGGAAACAAGAAAGAGCTACCCTGATTTCCTGTCGAGGCTCCGGTCACAGAAAAAAATGCTCGATAATATCCCGGTGAATAGCGCCGGTAATTTCGATGAGATCAATTATACTGTACTGGCTGTAAACAAAGGTAGCATCAGGATCACGCTGCGATCGGACATGCCCGGCGGTAAGATATACTACTCCACCGATGGCAGCAGGCCCGGCCTGAAAAGCAGGCTGTACAAAGGCCCGGTAAACATCAACCAAGCGGTATTGCTCAGGGCTGCACTTTATAATGGAGGAAAACCGGTAGGCAGAATATTCGAGCAATCCTTTCATATTCATAAAGCCATCGGCGCTTCGGTCGCATTGCAAAATGCACCAACTTCAAAATATGGTGGCCCTGCCAGTAAACTGGTGAACGGTATTTACGGTGTGCATCGTTACAATGACCAGCAATGGATGGGCTTCAGCGGAAATGATCTGGAAGCAGTGATCGACCTGGAAAAAGTGCAACCTATAAAAGTAGTGGGAGCGAATATCCTGCAATACCACTGGCAACGGATGTGGGCGCCGGTGTGGCTGCAATTCGCGGTTTCAGTCGATGGTATCCATTACAAGACAATTGCCCGGCAGGATGAGTACCCGGTGAACGGCATCAACAAAGTCCGTATAAAATTACAGGGCATTACAGCCAGGTATATCAAAGTAACAGGCATCAATAAAGGCATCATCCCTCTGGGAGAATATGGAGCAGGCGCCAATAGCCTGCTCATGATCGATGAATTGATCGTTAACTAACAGTAAATAAAACAGACCTATGAGTAACAGCACTGCAGAAGAAAGATTTGCACAGTTAGGATTGACATTGCCGCCGGCGCCGTCCCCGCTGGGTGTGTACAAACCTTGCCTGGTAGATGGAAAATACCTGTACCTATCGGGCCATGGCCCGGTACAGAACGACCAGTCACTGATCATCGGCCGCATTGGCCGGGATATGGACATCGAACAGGGTAAACTGGCGGCCAGGCAGGTAGGCTTGACCATGTTATCGACCATCAGAACAAGGATCGGCAGCCTCGATAAAGTGAAACGAGTGATCAAAGTGTTGGGGATGGTGAACAGCACACCTGAATTCGAACGGCATCCCTATGTGATCAATGGATGCAGTGAATTGTTTGCGGCAGTATGGGGAGAGGAGAACGGTGTGGGCGTGAGAAGTGCTATCGGCTTCGGTTCCCTGCCCGACAATATCCCTGTCGAGATCGAAGCCATGTTCGAATTATATTGAGAACATGCCTGGTTTTACGAAAGCCCCTGCTGCCAAGTCCGGGATAATACTTAGTTTTCCATAAATTCAACGTGATGGAAACGCTTGCCGGTAACAACAAGGTTCAATTGGCAGCCTTCGGAGAATTTCTCCTGCGATTGCACAGCAGCCATGGAAAAAGATTTCAGCAAACTGACGGATACACGGCCTGGTATGCAGGCGCCGAAGCAAATGTGTGCGTTCTGCTTTCGCGCTTAGGCATGAACGTTAATTATATCAGCAGAGCGCCAGCCAACGACCTGGCTACTGCCGGGATACAGCAATTGAAAAGCCATGGTGTGGGGACCTCGCATATCGTGCACGGAGGGGATAGGCTCGGCCTGTACTTTACGGAATCGGGCAATCATATCCGGAATACCCGTGTGATCTACGACAGGAATGGCAGTTCATTCACCAGGCTGCAACCGGGAATGATCGACTGGAAAACGGTTTTGCAGCACACAGAATATTTTCACTGGTCGGGCGTTGCGGCAGCGTTATCCGCGAGTGCAGCAGCAGTTTGTGCAGAAGCATTGGAAGTTGCCCGTGAAAAAGGAATGATCATTTCATCCGATTTCAACTACCGCTCCACGCTCTGGCAATATGGTAAACAGGCAAAAGAGATAATGCCTCCTTTATTGCAGCATAGTGAAGTAGCGGTGGCCGACCTGGATTCCATTGAAGTATATTATGGTATCGGGACAGACAAAAAGTTGCCGCTGGAAGAAAGGTTCAAACAGGCAGTGGAAGCACTGACAGAAAAGATGCCCCGGTTAAAAACATTGGGCATGAGTTTTAGAAAAGTGCAGGACCATCAGCAGATCTACCTGGCGGCATTGGCGCATGGGGGCAAGTACTATTTTTCGGAAGGATATGCTATTCCACAGGTAACAGACCAGATCGGCACCGGGGATGCCTTCACCGCAGGTATCCTGTATGGACTGATGAATCAATACGATCCGCAAAGGATCATTCATTTTGCTACTGCCTGCGGAACACTGAAGCAGAGTATTCCGGGCGATTGGGCCATTATCAGCAAAGCAGAGATCGAAGAGCTGATGGCGAACGGAGTGTCGGGCAGGATAGTGAGATGAGATCGGAAAACAAAATTATAAAGCAACAAACTACATGTTTACTATCGATGCCCATCTGGACCTCAGCATGAACGCTATGGAATGGAACCGTGATCTCCGCAGATCAGTTTTCGAGATCCGCGATCGTGAAAAAGGATTGACCGATAAACCCGACAGGGCCAGGGGCACAGTGGCATTCCCTGAATTGCGCAAAGGAAATACCGGGCTGGTAGTAGCTACCCAGATAGCCCGTTATGTTGGCCCCGGCAATCCATTGCCGGGCTGGCATTCACCTGAGCAGGCATGGGCGCAAACGCAGGCCCAGCTTAGCTGGTACAAGTCCATGGAAGAAGCCGGCGAGTTGGTGATGATCAAGGACAGGAGCGGGCTGGAGCGCCATATCGCCCTTTGGATGAATGGTGAATCCAATGAGCACAAGCCCATCGGTTATATATTGAGTTTGGAAGGCGCCGATTCCCTGGTCGATCTTTCCTATCTCGAAAAAGCCTACCATTATGGATTGAGCGCCATCGGGCCGGCCCATTATGGCCCCGGCCGCTATGCCAACGGCACCGATGCAACTGGGCATCTGAATGAAAAGGGCAGGCAATTGCTGAAGGAGATGGAGCGGCTCGATATGATCCTCGACGCAACGCATCTCTGCGATGATGCTTTCTGGGACGCGATGGACCTCTTCAACGGTCATATCTGGGCCAGCCACAATAATTGCCGCAGGCTGGTTGATCATAACCGCCAGTTCAGTGACGAAATGATCAAAACGCTGATCCGGAAAGAGGCAGTGATCGGCGCCGCGTTGGATGCCTGGATGATGGTGCCTGGTTGGGTGCGCGGCCAATCGACCCCGGAGGGTATGCACTGCAACCTGGAAAAAATGGTAGACCATATCGATCATATCTGCCAACTGGCCGGCAATGCCCAGCACGTGGGCATCGGCACCGATCTCGATGGGGCCTTCGGTAAAGAGCAATCTCCGTATGATCTCGAAACGATCGCCGACCTGCAGAAAGTGCCGGCCTTATTGAAACAGCGTGGTTATTCGGCGGTGGATGTCGACAATATAATGCATGGCAACTGGCTGCGGTTCCTGAGAAAGGCATGGGCAGAATGATCTTTTTGCTAATTTTATGCGGATACCGTGGACTGAATGCAACTACCTCACTATACGGAAGAAGAACTGCTTAACAGGTTGGCCGGCAATGATGAAACTGCCTTTGCGCGCCTTTTTGAAGCCTACAGGGATAAATTGTATTCCTTTATCTTTCACCTCAGCGGCTCTTCCGTTCTTGCTGAAGATGTATTGCAGGAAGTATTCCTGAAGATATGGCGCGACCGCTCCCATTTATCCGGGATCTCCAATTTCAACGCATACCTTTTTCGCATGGCCCAGAACCAGGCCATCAATATGCTTCGCCGGCAGAGCCGGGAAACCCTGATCCTGGCGGAGATCAGGCGTCTTTCAACAGAGGCCGCAGGTGCCGGAGAGCTTTTTTCAGCCAAAGAAGTACAGTTTCTCCTCGACAGGGCACTGAACAGTCTTCCCCCACAACAAAAAAGAGTATATGAACTGAGCCGCGATCAGGGATTGAAGTACGAACAGATCGCCGCGGAGATGAATATCTCCGTGTCTACCGTCCGCAATCACATGGTACAAGCCCTGAGATCCATCCGTGAATTTATCCAGGCTTCCTATCCTACCGGTATTTTATATTGCCTGACCCTCCTGGCCTTCAGGCAGTGAAATTTTTTTTCGGACAACTAGACCTGTCCTCTTTCCCATTTGTCACATATACGGTAAAGTAAACTTATCATTACCATTTTGCTAAAAATCCATAACATGCCCAACAACAGGATCGGAACGTTACTGGATAAACTGATGAACGATGCTTGTACACCGGAAGAAAAAGAAGAGTTATTCAGCCTGGTAGAGCAGATCGGTGATCAGCCGGAATTACAGGAATTGCTGGAAGCTGCCTGGGACCGGTATGAGCGCCCTACCCATCCTGTTCCCGACGCAACCGCAAAAGCGATGCTGGCAAAGATCCTGCAGGATGGTAAGGTCGTGTCCATGCAAAAGGCACAGAAAGTAGGATGGCGCCGGTTGGCAGTTGCTGCTGCCGTGATCATGCCTATCGGTTTGGGTACCTGGTCCCTGTTCTTCAACAGGCATACTGAAAGCAGGGAACTGGGCCAAACCGTTTTCCACAATGATGTGAAAGCGCCGGAAACCAACAGGGCCATCATTACGCTGGCCAATGGTGAAAAGATCCTGCTCGATAGTGCTATCAACGGGCATTCGCTGCAACAGGGCCAAGTGAAACTGATCAGGCAGGCGGATGGCACCCTGGGCTATCAGCAGGGAAAGGAAAAGGCAGAACAGGAAATGATCTGGAACACCCTGACCAATCCGCGGGGAAGCCAGGTGGCCAGCGTTACGCTCACGGATGGTACCAGGGTGTGGCTGAATGCAGGTTCCTCTCTGACCTATCCCGTTGCCTTTACCGGCGGGGAGCGCAAAGTAACGATGACTGGTGAAGGCTATTTTGAAGTGGCGCATAATGCAGCCATGCCGTTTAAGGTGGCTACGAATAATACAGAAGTAACGGTGCTGGGTACCCGATTCAATGTGATGGCTTATAATGATGAACCTGCCCGGAAAGTGACCCTGGTAGAAGGTAGTGTACGGGTGAAGCAGGAGGCTGGTGCTCAGCCATTAGCAAGAAACGAGAATATTGTAGTACTGAAACCGGGACAGGAGGCAAGCGTCTTTTCCTCCCAATCCCTTCAATCCCCCCAAATCCAGGTGCAGACAGCCGATATCGAGCAGGCCATTGCCTGGAAGGAAGGGCTCTTCAATTTCAAAAGCAGCGATATTACCCAGGTATTGCGTGATGCAGCACGCTGGTATGATATCGAAATCGTATACGAAGGAAAAAGACCGGATGATACGTTCACCGGAGGCATACATAGAACTGCAACCTTATCGGAACTATTGACCATCCTACAAATGAGCCGCGTGAAATTCCGCCTCGAAGGGAGGAAGCTCACCGTATTGAGCGGCCGTTAATGATACCATGATAGTTGACCTGGTCCAAAAAAGGAACCGCCCCGAATGGCGATCGGAGCGGCATGTGGCTGGATCATCAATTATAAAGTCGGGCAGACTTTCTTATTGTTTAACCGTCTGAACGGATTCATCCGGAATGACCCAAACCAACCAAAACTATGCAGTTAATTGCGAACGGCAAAAAAATGCCGTATTGGTCACTCGTGCCGGCGGCCTTCCATCGCGCCGGCAGAACATCAATTTTTCTGGCGATGAAATTAACAACTGCTTTCATGCTGATTGCCTGTTTACAGGTACAAGCCCACAGTTATGGGCAGAACATCACCCTTTCGGTAAAAAATGCGAGCCTGGAGAAAGTGTTGCAGGAGCTGAAAAAGCAAAGCGGCTACCAGTTCTTCTACAACGACGCCATGATCAGGAGTTCCCGTCCTGTTACCGTCGAGCTGAAGAATATCGCTTTCGAAACGGCGCTGTCGCTCTGCTTCCGTGATCAGCCGCTCACCTATTCCATCGTGAACAGAACGGTGGTGCTGAAAGATCGTGAGCAGACCAGGGCCGCTGAAGAAACACCGGCTGAAACGCCACCGGCCCCACAGCGGGTTTCGGGCTTTTTGCTCGATGAGCAGAACAACCCTGTGCAATTTGCAGCGGTTACCCTATCGCCTCTCCAACGTTATACCAGCACCGATGACCGGGGCGCTTTCAGCTTCGACAATGTGCCGCCCGGCTCCTACACCATCGTTGCCACACATGTCGCCTACCTGAGAACAGACCGCAGGATCAAGGTGGAGAATGCGCCGGTACAGGTACGGCTGATCACCAGCCAGTATTCCAAAAAAGAAGATGAGGTGGTAGTGAGCACCGGCTACCAGACCAAGGCCAAAACCAGCACTACCGGCTCTTTTACAGTGCTCACCGCAAAGGATATCGAGCAAACCCCTTCGCCCAACCTCATGGAACGCCTGGAAGGAAAAGTGCCCGGCGTTTATTTCAATATCCGGAACAACAAGATCCAGATCAGGGGCACCAACAATTTTAACCGCGACGGGAATATGCCCCTGATCGTTATCGACGGATTCCCTGCGTTCGACCAGTCCCTTACCACCATACCCAACAGTCAGATCAATCGCACACCCTCCAACCTCCTCTCACCCCTGGGTACCGGGAATGCCATCCTGAGCAGTTTCAACCCGAACGATATCGAAAGCATTACTTTCCTGAAAGATGCGGCTGCGGCTGCCATCTGGGGCGCTCAGGCCGCCAATGGAGTGATCGTGATCGAGACCAAGAAAGGGAAAAGAGGCCCTACTTCCATCAATGTCGGCACCACACTCAGCATCTCTTCTCCCGCCAATTTCAACAATATGAAAGCCATGTCGAGCAGCGAGTACATCGACCTGGAACAGGAGTTATTCGATAAGAATTTCCTGACCGACCCTGCCCTGGGCTGGCGTGCGACAGAGGTGAGTGAAGCGCAGGACTGGATGTTCCGCGCCCAGCGGGGCGTTGCCACGGCCGCCCAGCGCGATTCCGCACTCGGCGTTCTCAGGAACAGGTCGAACTACGGACAATTGAGGGATTTCCTGCTGCAGCGGGCAGTTACACAGCAATACAATCTTTCCATGTCGGGCGGTGGTGAGAACAGCACCTACTTTCTATCGGGTAACTATACACGTAATGTGCCTGTCTACAAAAGCAACCTGGCTGAAAGCTATTTCATCACTTCCAATACCACCAACGATTTCCTGAACAGACGGATCACCGTAGGCACCAATATCAACTATACCTATTCCAAAGGTCAAATGAACAATGCCGCTGTATCCGCCCTTAGTATCGGCAGCATGGGCATGCGGCCCTATGATATGCTGGTGGATGAAAATGGAGTGCCCATTCAGCGGGGGGTGGCTTTTACAAAACATGTATCGGACAGTTTTGCCAGGAATGGATACCTGCCCTGGACCTACAACCCCATCGATGAACTGAATTACAACAAGACCATCGAAGTAAAAAATGCAGTGCGCCTGAAGCTTTCCGTAAAAGGAGTGGTTACCAACTGGCTTACACTTGAATTGTCGGGCCAGTTGCAGCGCGGCAACACACAACAGGACCAGTTACAGAACAGGGACAGCTATGCCTCCAGGGACCTGATCAATACCGGTACTACTTTCACCAATGGCCGGCCCGTATATGGGATACCGTTAGGTGGAGTGTATAAACTGGCGAATATCAAAACGGAGGATTATGGACTTCGTGGCCAGTTCAGCATCAACAAAATTTTTAAAGGAGCACATCGCTTTTCGATGGTAGGCGGTACCGAGATCAGGGAATCAAAGTATAGCGGAAATTCCCAGACCCGCTACGGTTATGATGAGGATGTTTCTACCTCCGTAACAGTAGATCCCAATGTTCCGTATAAAACCATTTACGGTTTCAACAGAACGATCGGGAACACCGATGGGATCATCTCCAAAGGAAGGAGGCGTTATCTGTCCTACTATGGCGTGGGCGATTATTCCTGGAAGAATAAATATTTTCTCTCCGGAAGCATCCGTTTCGACGATGCCAATATCATCGGGGTCGACAGGCGGAACAGGGCCATCCCGCTCTGGTCTGCCGGCGCCAAATGGGATATCTCGGGCGAAGAGTTCATGAAAAATGTAAGATGGGTGAACAGACTGGGGCTGCGAGCTACTTACGGAAAGAGCGGTGGTGCGCCTGCAAGCGGACAAGCCTATGCCACTGTGGGCCTTGGGTTCAGTGATGCATATACCCAGCTTCCATATACTACCATCGGCAGCCCATCGAACAGATCACTGGGATGGGAAACGGTCACCACCACCAACTTCGGACTGGATGCAGATATCCTGAACAACAGGATATCCTTCTCCATCGATGTATATCGTAAGCGCTCGAATGATATCCTGGTGAACCTGCCCTTCAATGCCACCTATGGCTGGACATCCCTCCTGTTCAACACCGCCACCCTCACCGGTCATGGAATAGAAGTGAATGTAACGGGGCAGATCATACGTAATAAGGACTGGCGACTCACATCCAACTTCAATATTTCATACAATACCAATAAGGTCAACGATAACAGGTTCCCGACCAATACCAGCGCAGTGGGCAATGGGATCTATGTTGGTTACCCGGTAGACAATATCTGGTTATACCGTTGGGCCGGACTGGATAACAAAGGCCAGTCGCAGATCTATGACCAGGATGGAAAAGTGATGAGCAGCCTGAACCCTTCCTCTGCTCCCCGGAGAGCCGTCTATGTAGGCCGCTCCACAGCTCCTTATTTCGGCGGGTTTACCAACACCCTGCAATACAAAAACCTCTCACTGAGCGTGCGGGCCACCTATTATATGGGACATAAATTCGTTCGCCAGGACCTGAGCAGCGGTTATCCCAACAGCGGCGGCTTCTCTGGCTTATTGAATCCCAACAAGATCTTGGTTAGCAGGTGGAAAAAACCGGGTGATGAGGCCATCACGAATGTGCCCGGCCTAGATGGCGTCAATTTCAACAGCATCGATTGGTACACGAACTCGGATATCAATGTGCGCAGCGCCAGCCATATCCGCTTGCAACAAGTAACACTCGGCTATTTGTTACCCCAGCAACTGGTGAACAGGACCAAAGTATTCAAATCGGTTACAGCCAATGCCACTGCCAGCAATCTGGGCATTATCTGGAGAAAAAATAAAGACGGTTTAGACCCGGAGTACCTGATGACAGGTTCCTACACCAACCTGCCGCCATCCGTCAACTATGTGTTCAATCTTAATTTTTCATTCTAACACTACCGTAATCATGAAGCAACTATTATATATCAGCCTGGCCGGTCTTGTTTTGGGTACTACCGCCTGCCGCAAATTCGTGGAGATACCAGCGGAGAATGTACGGGAATTGAAATACACCAAAGACTATGTGGCCTTGCTGAACAATTCATCGCAGCTTATCGAGAAGGCGTACTATTATCCTGTATGGGCCAGCGATGAGGTTTGGACAGATGATATCCGCTGGCAGAATGCCCAGAACATCGTGATCGGGAATGCCTATTCCTGGGCGCCTAAACTGTACGGCTTTACTGAAGAGGACAGGGACTGGATGAATATGTACAAGACCATGTTCACCCTGAACACCATCATCACTGAAGTCATGTCGAGCATCGGCGGAACTGAAACCCAGCAAAAAAACGCTTATGCCCAGGCGCAGGTGCATCGTGCATTCCTTTATTATACGCTGGTGAATATTTATGCAAAGCAATATGATCCTTCAACAGCCGCCACCGATCCCGGTGTGCCTGTATTGTTGGATAACAAGCTCTTCACCAGCCTGAAAAGAAAGCCCGTAGCGGACGTGTATGACCAGGTGGTGAAAGACCTGCAGGAAGCATTGCCCTTTCTGCCCGAACAGCCCGATTTCGTGACCAATGCCGGGAAAGGCGCTGCCTTCGCCATCCTTGCGCGTGTATATCTCAACAAGCGGGAATTTCCCGATGCCAGGCGTTTTGCGGACAGTGCGCTGAAGCTGAAAAGCAGCCTCATCGATCTCAACGCCTATATCACGAGCACCACGAATTTTCCCCGCAAAAATAACGACCCTGAAACGATCCTGTCGAAAGTAACGGACCAGACGCCTGTTTCCGTACCACTCAGCAATGACCTGGTAACATTACTGGGCACAAAGGACCTGCGTTACCAGGTCTATACGAAGAACGGGGTAGATATTCCGCCGGCCAACTATGCCAACCGTGGCTATATGAAACAACGCATCATCAGCGAAGGAATGTATGTTGGGCCCTGCGTTCCCGAGATGATGCTTATCAAAGCGGAATGTGAAGCGAGGGGGAACAATGCGGCAGCGGCCATCGATCTGCTGAACACCTTGCGGAAAAAGAGGTTCACCCCGGCCGATTATGCAGACCTCCCGGTAACCAATAGCGCTGATGCATTGAAGTTAGTGATCGACGAAAGAAGGAGGGAGCTGATGGGAAGAGGATTTCGCTGGTTCGATCAGCGCCGCCTGCAGAAAGATCAGGGGTTCATCACCACGGTAACGCGGGCGTTCAAAGGAACTACGTTTACCCTCGACCCCGGTAGCAATCGCTATGTGTTTGCCATCGCCGATAAATACATTCAACTCAATCCAGAAATAGAGCAAAACCCACGTTAAGCGATACAGCGAAGAGCAGCAAGAATTTTTTATCGTTAATTAATCCCCAATTATGTTTACAAACAAACGTAAGATGATCGCTATTGCCATCAGTTGCAGCCTGCTGATAGCAATCGATGTTCATGGCCAGAAAAACAACGCCGATACGGCGAGAGCAAAGGCTGATACAACCCGTAAGTCCCCGGTTACAGTGATCAAACCATACAAGGAGCTGATCACGGCCGATATGAAGACCCGGCAAGGATTCCTCACGGTGCACCAGAAAGACGACAAATATTATTTTGAAGTGCCCAATAAAGTGCTGGGCAGGGATATCCTCATCGTAAGCCGCGTATCGAAAGCCTCTGCTGAAATGCGCAATGGCTTCAATGGATATGCCGGTGACCAGATCGGTGAAACGGTCTTCCGATTTGAAATGGGCCCGGGAAAAAAATTATTCCTGCGAAGGGTCTTTTACATGGAATATTCCGCCGACAGCACAAAACCGATGTTCGCCAGTGTACAGAAAAATAATGTCATGGCTATCGTTCAGGCATTCCCCATCGCTTCCTATAAACCGGATTCATCGGCTGTGGTGGTGGATGCTACCGATTTTCTGAACAGCGACAATGAAGTGCTTTATTTTCAGAAAAAAATATTCAAGGATAGGGCCGGCATGGGCGCACAAATGAATGACCGCAGTTATGTCGAATATGTTCGTCCTTATGCCGCCAACATTGAAGTGCGGGCAGTGAAAACGTATTCCGCCGGTCTGAACCCAACAGCTTCCAGCTATACCGTTGAACTGAACTCTTCACTGGTGCTGTTGCCGGAAAAGCCCATGCAGCCCCGGCTGGAAGATGAACGGGTAGGTTATTTCGTAGTGGGACATCGAGATTTCGATGAGAATCCGCAGGGAGTGGCCAACAAGATCTATGTAAAAAGATGGAAGCTCGAACCGAAACCGGAAGATATGGAAAAATATAAACGGGGTGAGCTGGTGGAGCCGGCCAAACCGATCGTGTTCTACATCGATCCCGTCACTCCGAAGAAATGGGTGCCCTATCTCATCCAGGGTGTGAACGACTGGCAGAAAGCGTTTGAACAGGCCGGCTTCAAGAATGCCATCATCGGCCGCGAAGCCCCGACACTGCAGGACGACAGCACCTGGAGCATCGATGATGCCAGTCACTCGGCCATCATTTACAGGGCATCGGCCATTGCCAATGCCATGGGGCCCAGCGTCTCCGACCCGCGTAGCGGTGAGATCCTGGAGAGCCATATCTTCTGGTATCATAATGTAATGGCGCTATTGCACAACTGGTATTTCGCCCAGTGCGGTGCAACCGATCCGAGGGCGCTGCAACCCCAGCTCAGTGATGAACTGATGGGCAACCTGATCCGCTTTGTTGCCTCTCATGAGATCGGTCATACATTGGGGTTAAGACACAACTTCGGTTCCAGCTCCACGGTGCCTGTAGAAAAATTGCGCGATAAAGCCTGGGTGGAGGCGCATGGCCATACACCGAGCATCATGGACTATGCACGGTTCAATTACGTGGCCCAACCTGAAGACCATATCGGCCAAGCAGGATTATTTCCCCGTATCAATGATTACGACAAATGGGCCATTCAGTGGGGATACCAATGGCGACCGGAATTCAGTTCAGAAAAGGAAGAACAGAAGGCACTGGTAAGAATGGTGACCGACAGTCTCGCCAAAAACCATCGTCTCTGGTTTGGCGGCGAGACGGATTTCATGGATGCACGATGCCAGTCAGAGGCCGTGGGCGATGATGCCATGAAAGCCGGTGAATACGGTATCAGGAACCTGAAAAGGATCATGCCTACGATCATGAAATGGGCGACGGTGCCGTATGAAGGATTTGAAAGGCCACTCGATTTTGTGAAAGCGGTCTTCCAGCAGTATGGCATCTACCTGGGCCATGTGCTGAACAATATAGGCAGTGTGGAGAAAACAATGAAAGTGGCTGCAGAGCCTGGTCCGGTTTATCAGCCGGCTCCTTATGCCAGCCAGAAAGAAGCGATGAAATTCCTCAACCGTCATTTATTTGAAACGCCGGTGTGGCTGAACTATACGGATGTGTTCGATAAATTCACCTTCAATTTTATCACTGAAGTGGGGACGGCACAGACCGAAATGCTGAACAACCTTCTTGGTCGTATCCGCATGAGCCGGATCTTATGGGTGGAGCAAACATTCGGCAATCGCCAGAAAGTGTATGGTATGCAGGAAATGCTCGATGATCTGAACAAAAATATCTTTACGGAGATCTATGCCGGGAAGAATATAGATGCCTATCGCCGTAACCTGCAGAAGATCTACGTGGCGAGATTGATGATACAGGTCTTCACACCCGTGAGCGAAGGGGATATTACTTCCCAGATGGCGCCCTGGGGATATAATTTCGATAAATCAGACCTGCCATTGCTGCTAAGAGACGCATTGCGACAGGTACAGTCCCTATGTAAAAAGGGAATGGTGAACCCATCACTCGATAAGATGTCGAAACTGCATTTACAGGAACTCGATACAAAGATCGCTGCAAAATTTGCTGCTGAGAAAAAAGGATAGCGTATTGGCCGGCACTTGGTGAAGACAAAGTATTACGGGAGCAGGAATTGGCTATAATAATCTTTTGCACCCCTGACACTTTCTTCAAAAGTCCTGAATACATATCCGGGGATTAGATCCTTTACCCGTTGGTTGCTGAAGCGATTATTCCTTCCGAGGAAGCCAACCTGTAAAGAATTTAATCCCCTTCCTTTTGCCTGTTCAGGATCTATCTGTAGCAGTTTTTCGCGCAATCGTACGAGAGAATAAACGGGTTTCCAGGGCAGGGAGATCTTTTTCCTCCCTGTCAATGTGAAAGTGCGGGATATTATTTCGAAGATGCAGGCAATGCTTAGCTCCTCACCATTCGTAGCGATGTATTCGACGCATCCTTTCCATTCCGTCCGGCTCAGATATCCTATTAAATATGACAGATCACGTACATCGATGATTGAAGTGAAAGCTTTCCCACCATCCGGCAGGAAGGGCAACCGGCGGATGGCTTTCATGAATCCAGGCACTACATACCGGTCGCCTTCCCCGGTCACGAACCGGTGGCGCAGGATGCAGACAGGCAATCCTGTTCTTCTCAGTAATTCTTCCGCTTCAAATTTACTTTTCGAGAGAGCGGTATCGGGATCTTTGGGAGTGCTTTCATCGGCATTGTTAAAAGCATGATGCCCGTATACCCCGGTTGAGCTGAGGTAAATGATCTTCACGCCGGGATTCTTTTCAGCCAGTTCGATGATCTGCCGGGTGCCTTCCACATTGGTTTGCCGGAACCCTGTTCCATCCTTGTCGATATTCTTTGAGGCCAGATGAATGATGCAGGTAAGTGGTGTGCGGAAGGATTGCGCATTCAATTGCTCAAGCCCTCCTGTCACGATCCTGATATGTTGTTGTGATAGTGGCCATACATCCCGGCGATTGACCAATACGCAAACCGGGTTTCCCGGAAACCGTTCCAGCAATTCTGTCAATACATGTTGCCCGATAAATCCTGTAGCTCCGGTAAGCAGTATCATGATCACAATGATTTTATTTCACTGAAAAAAAGGTCGTTGATCTCTTCGACGTGGCTGCATGCCGAATAATCGACGGGCCTGCCGATATTGATCCGTATGGTACGCTGATCTTTTTCGTCCGTGCCGGTGATCCTGACAGGTATTACGTTCACGCCCGAGAGGCGGGCCACCTTCGCCCCCCAATCCACAAAACTTTTCATCCGGGCGCTCTTGCTCATTTCAGGGTAGACCAGGATATTTTGTTTCCTCCGGAGAAGGCTGGTGCAATCTTCGAGGAACTGTTCTTCCGTTGTGACCCTGATGGTCCTGGCGAGGGCCATCAGGAATCTTTTACGGGCTGTTGAAAAATACACGGGCCTGGCGCCGCATATATGGAAGTCCAGCGGCAATACACATTTATAGATCACCGAATCGATCAGGGCATTGTGATTGGAAATGATCATCACAGGCCTGCCGGAATTTTTCAGTTCCCCGATATTCAGGACAGTGATCCTGTAGCGAATGCGAAGAAACAGCCGGACGAGTGGAGTGAGTATCCATCTAAGCAATTCCATTTTGCAGGTATTGACGGATGAAAGAATGTGCATTGCTGTACAGAAGGGCCTCCTGCAGAAATCCTTTGCCGGCCGCAAGGAGTGTGGAGCCAAGGATGTTCAGGTTGGTATAATAATATTTCGGATGGGAATCGTTACCCCAGAAGAGCTTGTTCAGGTCGGTTACGATATTGAGTTGTAAAATACGACGGAGCGCAAAGCTGCCGGGGCCGCTGAGATCGCCCCATACATGCTCATGCTGGCTGATCATCTGGCAGGCCTCTTCATACCAGGTGCTACCGCCGGTATGGCAGAGGATCACCGGCATTTCCGGGAACTTCCTGGCAAGGATATCGAAATAAAGCGGGTTGCCGTATTTGGAATGCAGGTAAGTCCGATTGGACCTCTCTTCCTGCTTATGCCTGGCCGTTATGAAACCGGTATGCACCATGGCCACCAGTTTGTTCTTTTCCATCTCCTTCCAGAATGGGTCGAATTTTTTGTCATCAGGATAATAGCCCAGGCAGGGCAGGAGTTTGATGACCCTGGCGCCGTTCGCGGCGTATTGCCTGATCTTCTTCCTGGCAAAAGGATGGCGCGGGTCCATGAACTGGGAAATGATGAACTTTCGTGCATACCGTTCCCGTACCATCCGGAGGTCCTGGTTGCTGAGCATCGAGCTTACAGCCGTGGGGACGGATTGTAAAAGGGTTTGTTCAATATTAAGGGTATCCATCCATGTTAGCTGATCGTGGAGGATACCAGGTTCCCTGGGCAGTACCTGGTGCATATCGATCAGTGGGGAGGGGAATGAATGCAATAAAGATCCTGCAGGCGTCGGAGGCATGCCTGCACCCGACCCGCATTGGGGACAAATACGCTCTTCCTGCCGGAAGACCGCATCGCAATATATATAGGAGCAACGGATCACTTATTCTTGAATCGGTTGAATACCTCTGTGTCGATGATCTTCCAGGAAGATCTCATATAGGCCACCCTGTTGCACTCCTGGAAGAAATAACCTTCTGCCTGCAGGGAGGTCAATTGGTCCCTTCGATATTTTTTCTGGGTAATATGATTATAGCTGAATAAAGGCGCTCCTGCATTGGCCAGTCGCAGGAACCTTACATTGATATCATCGAGGATGAAAACCCTGTTGAAATCGACGTTGTATATCTTATGACAGATGGCGGTGCCGGCTTGTTTACCTGCATCGATGATCATGAGACCAGGAATATGATCTTTGGGATGTTCAAAGAAATACGTGTGATCGGTAGGGATATGAAACAAAGTAACGATACCGTCGTAAGACAGGTTGGATTCAATGATCTTCATATCACGGATAAAAACATTGGAAACCTTGTTTTTGTGAACGAGCTGGTTACTGATCAACACTTCGCTGCAATCCTGGAGCAGCCTGTCGAATTCATGGGATAAGTGCTCGAATTGAATGTCGGTTATTTGCATACAAATACGGGTATTAACGTCCAGGGACCTCGGGAACCGGATGGATAGTATTCTTTCACATGACGAAACCAGTAAGTGATCAGGGTACAAAATAGAGATGCACCATTCGATCTGCTCCGGGAAAGGAACAATCATCGATGCTGGATTGAGAACAATAAGATTATAGGAGACTGGCGTTGCTATAACTGCACCGGAAGTACAGGTTAACCAAATATAATTGAATTTTCGATTTTTCACAATATAGTATGTTACGTTTTTTGTTCCATACAGGTATCCATGTACGATAATAATCGAGTATTAATGTTATATTGTAATGCTGTACGGTTCATATTCACCATTGTCGATAACCCCCTGCCATCATGCAGATTTTTCTCAACAACCTGAGAGCCGCTATTCAGGGATTGAAGTATAATAGATTGCGAAACCTTCTTTCGGTGATCAGTATTTCCTTCGGCATTTTCGTGATCATTTCCATCCTTTCGGTGATCAGTAGCCTCCAGGTGGCGATCCGCAACGAGTTGCGTGCATTGGGCGATAAAGTATTGTATGTACAGAAATGGCCCAGCGATCTCGGTCCCGATGGTCCCTGGTGGAAAATGATCGGCCGGCCCGAAGCCCGCCTATCGGAAATGAAACTGCTGGAAAAAAAATTGCCTTATATCAGGAACATCGCCTGCCTGATGTACCTGAGCTTCAGCATACGCACGGAGGAAAGCGTATTGAAAAATGTCAAGTACTATGGCATCACCGAGAAATACAATATGATACAGGATATACAGCTTATCGAAGGCAGGTTCCTGTTGCAGCAGGAGTTCGATGATGCCTCCAATACGATCGTGATGGGTTATAACGTTGCGGAACTATTGTTCGGTAAGGCTGAATCGGCGCTGAATAAGGAAGTGTATGTGAAAGGGAATCACCGGGCCAGGGTGATCGGTGTGATCAGGAAGCAGGGAGAGACTTTACTGGGCGGACTGGATTATGATAATTGCATTCTCCTGGGTTACGATTTCATGCGGAAGCTGATCTGGGAGAAGTATGGCGTTCCGGTGATCATGGTACAGGCCGAAGAGAATATGAGCGTGAGCATGCTGAAGGAAGAAGTGCGGGGATGCATGCGCTCGATCAGGCAACTGAAACCTTCACAGGAAGATAATTTTGCCGTGAACGATATCGAGAGCTATTCCATTCAACTGGAGGGATCTTTCAATTCCGTGAAAACGGGTGCCTGGGCCATCAGCGCGCTGGCCCTGTTCATCGGTATGTTCAATATCGCCAATGTGATGTATGCGATAGTATATGAGCGTATACGTGAGATCGGGCTGAAGAAGGCCATAGGAGCTAAAAGGAGCGCTATCCTGTCGGAGTTCCTGGTCGAATCCGTGCTGCTCTCTTTATTGGGAGGTCTGCTGGGACTGGTGCTGGTAGTGCCATTGGCCTGGGCCCTGAGCTATGTGTTGAAGTTCTTTGTTTTCGTTCCACCCCATCTGGCCCTGCTTTCGGCCGGGTTGAGCATTACTGTCGGCCTGCTGGCCGGCTTCCTCCCGGCCTGGAGAGCAGCTTCGATGAACCCTGTCGAAGCCATCAACGTGGTTTGATCATTGCTCTGCCTGCAACCTCCCCAGGTCGCTCCTGGTCTTGTTGAAGAAACGTTTGCTGAAAATAAGGAGAATGAATACGCCTACAGAGATGGACGCATCGGCTATATTGAAGACCATGCTGAAAAATTCGAAATTCTCTCCGCCCCAGAAAGGAACCCAGTTAGGCAGTGTGCCATGGAAAATGGGGCAATAGATCATATCCACTACATTGCCATGGAACAGGGAGCCATAACCGCTTGTTGAAAAACTGGCGAGGCCGCCATAGCCCTGCAGGGTATAGGCCGGATCCATTGCAGCGCCTTTGTCGAAGATGAGGCCATAGAATATGGAATCGATCAGGTTGCCCATGGCGCCTGCATAGATCAACGCAACGCATAGCACCAGCCCGGCCGGCCTTTTCTCACGGATGATCCTGGCAATATAAAAACTACCCCAGATCACAGCTACCAGGCGGAACAGGGTGAGCAGCAGCTTACCCCATTGCAGGTTGAACTTCCAGCCCCATGCCATGCCGTTGTTCTCGATAAAATGAAGCCTGAACCACTGACCGAGTATGGGCCTGCTTTCACCATAAAAAAAATTCGTTTTGACATATATCTTGAGTAGCTGGTCCAACAAAACGATCACTGCTATGATCAGTATAGCATTCCTCTTCTTCATGTTATATCAATATTTATAGATAATTGGTTTTTCAATAATTCAGTACGGAGCGATTGTATCATCCAATGAAATGGAATAACAGAGGGAAAGTGAATTTAGCCAAAATTGGTCAATGCTACAATTTTTTATTGTGAACGGTCAATGAAATCCGTTACATATCCGGAATTAATGAGTATCTTATTTCGCGCGAATCATCAACATGAGGCATCATCAATTTCTGCACAGGTTCCTGGAACTCAAAACCATCATTATCCTTGCCGTGACAGGCATCTTCGATTATTATTTCATGGGACTGATCGCTTTTGCCCTCCCACAATTACAACAAAAATTTCACATTCCGGAGGAACAGGTAGGCTTTATGCTGGGATTATTCCGGCTGGGATTCATTCCTGCGGTCCTCATTACCGTACTGGCAGATCTCGTGGGCAGAAAGCCCTTTATTCTCTTCGCCACATTCATCTGCATCGTGCTTTCCGTGGCAACGGCCAATACCAACAGCCTGGGCGGCTTCATCACCTGGCAGTTCATGACTTTCATGTTCATCAGCGCCGAGACCAGCGTGGCAGTAGTGATGATCGTGGAAGAAACAAAGAATACATTACGCGGCCTCGCCGTGTCACTGCTTTCCGGTCTATCGGCCATCGGTACTGCCTGTGCTGCGCTCGTGTATGGCCTCAACGAATACCTGGGCGTTCCATTCCAGTACAGTTATTATTATGGCCTTGCTCCCTTGTTGATCATCCTTTACCTGCGGACCAGGTTGAAAGAGACTGCCAGGTTCGATCAGATCGCCCATACAGCTAACCGGAATACACTGAAGCTAAGGCTGCAGGGATGGAAAGGAATGCTGATAGCAGGCAGGGGCCGGCTGCTGATCATCTGCCTGATCGTGTTCTTCTTCGATGCTGCCGTTGTACCTTCCTATATCCTCGCTTCCAAATTCCTGCAACAGGCCCATTCTTTCACTCCCTACCAGGTGAGTACCCTCATCATCGGTTCGGGTTTTTTTGCAACGGTTGGCTCGCTGGTGATCTGTTATTACAGTGACCTGGTTGGCAGGAAGAAGGTGCTGGCCGTACTGATGCTGATAACGGTATTGGCTATCGTAGGATTTTATCATGCCGACCGATACTATTTATATATATGCTGGTTCTTGTTTATTATTGCGAGTGCATCTGCCGCCGCCCTGCTGATGACGATCGGCACAGAGCTTTTTCCAACAGCTACCAGGGCTTCGGCCGCCGGCCTGAGAGGTATGTTCTCGGCTGTTGGCGGTGCGCTGGGATTGATGGTGGAAAGCAGGGTGTACCGGTATACAGGCGAACATCGGTCGGCCGTTAGCCTGATCACTATCTTTATTCTGATAAGTCTTATTATCGCTTACTTCCGGGTTCCTGAAACAGCGGGTAAAGAGCTGGAACAGATCACCGGTACCTACCCCTTGAATGCACAGGAATAACATTCTATAAGTAACCTGATATGTTGCATGAACCATTACCCACCGTTGCGATCCTGGTAGCTGCCCGTAATGAGGAAAAAAAGATACTGGACTGCCTGCAGGCCCTGGCGGGCATCGATTACCCGAAAGACAAACTGTGTATATATATTGGCGATGATCATTCGGAGGATGGCACGTCTTCCGTCGTAAGCCGATTCATGGAAAGCCATCCGCAGGTACAGCTCTTCACCATTACCGAAAGCCGGCACCAGTTGCTGGGGAAAGCCAATGTACTGGCGCAGCTTGCCCGGCAAACCCATTCCGATATTATTTTTTTCACGGATGCCGATGTGCGTGTAGGGCCTTTATGGGTAAAAGGAATGATGAACAGGCTGGGCAATGGTACAGACCTGGTATCGGGCGCAACGGCCATCGTGAAGCAGGATTGGCTGAGCGCTATGCAAAATGCGGACTGGTTGTACAACCTGGGATTGAGGTATCTGCTGGAAAAAGCAGGCAGGCCGCTGGCCGCGAGCGGAACGAATATGGCGGTTAGCCGCCCTGCGTATGAAGCCGTAGGTGGATTTGAAAAGATCACCCGGTCCATAGCCGAAGATTTCGATCTCTTCAGGGCCATTGTGCGGAATGGGTCGGGCGTGAAGACGGTCCTCGATAAAAATGTGTTGGCATTTACGGATGCAGCGCAGGGTTTCGGTGAGTTGATCAGGCAGCAGCGCCGCTGGCTTACCAGCACCATGCGGATGCCTTTCCACTTTCTGATCGGCGTTTTTATTCAAAACCTTTTTCCATGGCTGATGCTGGCCCTGACGTTCATTTTCCGGAACCCATTGTTCATGGGGATCTTTGCCCTGAAATGGATCTTCGAATCTGCCTTGCTGTTATACACGTACCGAAAACTCGGCCAGAGGCCGGGCTTTGAAATTCTCTTTTATCCGCTGTATGCAGGCATCTGCAATGCGATCTTTCTTTTCTCCTGGATATTGCATCCCGCCACTGAATGGAAGGGCCGGCAATTTCCCGGCCGGCAATGATGGTTATTTCCAGAGGAGGGGCGCCCAGTTATTTTGCTCGATATGATAGCGGAGAACTTTTTCCCGGATATCGATGAAATTCTTCTGCTTCCAGGATGCGTTATGGTCCCACCCATAGGATCTTTTGATATTGCCGGAATTGTGAATGTTATCCTGCTTCAGTACATAAGTGTTCACATCCAGTTGCACCTTGCAGGTGGCGGACAGATGAATATCTTCTCCTGACCCGAAAGTGGCCGGCCAGATCGACCAGTATGCCTGCAACCATTCGCTTTTCATGAAATAGCTATTGCAACCGTAATCGACCTGTGTATCCTCATCACAGAGGTTCATGCTTCCGCCATTTACTTCATCTCCTATAAAATGTTTATAGCGTCCGCCCATCTTCCATTTTTCGGGTTTGAAATCATTCTTTGGAATAATGCGGCCGGTACAGGTGATCACGCTGTTCAATCCTGTACACTTTTCAACGCAATTGGCCAGCCATTCTTCGCCGGGGATCACGTCGTCATCCATCAGCCAGGTATAGGTAGTGGTGGTATTCACGGCAATGGTGAAGCGGCCGAAATATTTCAGGTTCTTGTCCGATCTTATCAGGTGGATGAAAGGGAAAACCTGCTGATAAGTTTTGATAATCTCATCGGCCTGCACATGGTTCTCATAATAGAGTATCCAGATCTCTCTGGGAAAAACTGTTTGCGTGAGCAGGTGGAACAATTGTTCCTCGATATGCGGTCGTTTCCAGACATTGATGATCACCGTAACATCCACGGTCTTTTTGTTCTCGTCGATGTTGAGGAGCTTGAGGGGCACCATCAGTTTGCCATTGGCGGGCCTTTCGGGCCGGTAATTGTCGAAGACAGAACTTTCTTTCTCTGTGTTGCCGGAATTTTTCTTCAGAAAATTAAAGATCATAGCGTTGAGCATTATTAAGTTGAATGACTAAACTATTTATTGTATGCCGTGGAAAGATCGCCGCCATAGATCTGCGTGATCTGCCTGTATCTTCCGTCCGGGATCTTCATCAACTGATCATGTGTACCGGATTCGATCACCTGCCCGTTGCGGAACACCAGGATCTTGTCCATCTTCCGGATCGTGGTCAACCGGTGCGATACGATCAGGACCGTTTTATGTTCGATCAGCTTCTCCATCGTTTCATTGATCATCATTTCAGTATTGGCATCGAGTGCGCTGGTAGCCTCATCGAGCAGTAACACAGGCGGGTCGGCGAGAATGGCCCTCGCCAATGCAATACGCTGGCGCTGCCCTCCTGAAAGTGTATAACCGTTCTCACCCAGGGCAGTATCGAAGCCATCGGGCAATTCACTGATGAACTCATAAGCATGTGCATGCTTTGCCGCAGCGATGATCTCGGCTTCGGTGGAGCCTGAACGGCCATAACAGATATTATCCCGGATAGTGGTGCCGAACAATTCGATCTCCTGTGAAACGATACCGAACAGTCGGCGGTATTCATACAGCGGTAGCTGCCGGATATCATGGCTATCGAGTGTGATAATGCCGCTATCGGGCTGATAAAAACGCATCAGCAATTGAACGATGGTAGACTTCCCCACACCACTCGGACCGATGATGCCGACCTTCTCCCCTTTCCGGATATCGAAATTCAGGTTGGCGAGCACAGGCTCCTCCTCATTCTTTTTGTAGGAAAAATGTACATGGTGGAACTGGAACCCTTCCCCGATATGGATCTCCTGTTGTGGTACGATATCAACGCCTTCCTCCATATCTTCAGACAGCAGCTCATACAACCTTTCAGTGGAGCCAAAGGATTTCTGGAGATTCCCGAATGCACTGGCAATACTGGAAACGGCCGAACCTACACTGAAGGTGATCATGATGAAAGCGATCATTTTCCCGATCGTTACTTCTCCCTGTGAAACAAGATGGCTGCCATACCACATGATCACTATCTGGGCAACGATCATCAGGATGGCGGAAGTCCCGTCGAGGCTCAACCTGAAAACAGAACGCCTGATGCTTTTCGCAACGATGCTATCGAGCAGGATATTGTATTTGCGGCTCTCCACGGATTCATTGGAGAACGCTTTGACGGTCCTGATCTTTTGGAGGGTTTCTTCCATATATACTACCGATACGGCAAAAGCATCCTGGATCTGCCGGGAGATCTGCCGCACTTTCTTCCCGATCAGTAAAGTGATGATCACGGTTACGGGAAAAGTAAAGATCATCAGCAGGGTGAGCTTGATATTGATCAGCAGCAAGGCTGTAATGGCGGTGAGCAGGATCACGCTCTGATAAAAGAAAGCAGGCAGTTGCTCGGAGAAAATATATTGTACCATGCCGATATCGTTATTGATCCTGCTCATGAGGTCGCCCACGCGTTCCTTATTGAAGAAGCTGAGGCTATAGCGGAGATAACGGTTATACAGGGTTTTGCGGATACCGGCAATGGCCGCTTCATTCATCCGAAGGAAAAAATATTGCTGTGCCATGGAAAAAATGATCTGCAGCAACATCACGGAGAGTATCTGGAAAACGATGGTGTTGATATTGTCCCTGATCTGCTGGCTACCCTGGTCGACGGATTTATCGATCAGTTTTCCGATCAGCGAGATCGAGAGCAATTGAAGGATCCCGGATAAGAAAATAAAAAGCATCCCGAACAGGAATGAGGGCCAATAGGGTATGAAATAGGAGAGAAAGACTTTGAAATGGGTTGGCATCGATCGCCCCGGTAATTTTGCAGCAGCTTTTTGCTCCATAGCGACAAGGTTTGATAAATGGTAACGGGAATATATAACTGCTTTTACAGGGTATGATCGTGGGCCTGTCCGGAGAGTGTATCAACTAAATTACAGGGAAACTTTTAGCGATGGATCAATTTTTATTACTGTTAAGTGTTTTTTCTTAGCAACCATATTGGAAAATTACGGAAACTTCCCTAATTTTCACTGCTACATTCATGTTATGTATCATTTCGGTTATTCATGGTTATTATATATATGATCTGTATCCCCAGATGAACAATTAATCCTCCCAGGCTCCTGATTACTCATAGCACTCTTCCGGTCCAATCATCCTGATCAATGAACTCATGCCGATTCTGCCTGCCTGCAACCGGCCTCCGGCTGCAATGGGGATCGCTATTGCCATAGAACGACTAAACCCTGACAGGGAAACTACTTATCTATATGAAAAGAATAGGTGTTGTGATCACGACCATCTCCGATGGGGATTTTCTGAAAAAATTCAATGCAGCTATCCATTACAGTGAGCAGGAGCTGGAGATCAGGTTCTATATTGTAGGTGATCTCAACACACCGCCTGCCTGCCGGGCGCAATGCGAATCGATGAGTGAACGCGGCGCCTGGTGTAAATACCTCACCACGGAGGAACAGGAAATATTTTTGAAAGACATTGGGTTTCCCACTCATTATATTCCATTCAGGTCAGACAACCGCAGGAATGTTGGCTACCTGAAAGCCTTTGAAGAAGACTGTGAAGTGATCATTTCCATGGATGATGATAATTTTCCGGTCGATGAAAAATTCTTTCTCCGCCATAGCATTACCGGTGAAACGGTGAACGCATTGCCTCTTGAATCAGGCAGCAATTGGGTGAACCCGTTGGTATTCCTCCGCAGCACCACCATCTCCGGTGAGGTGCTCACGGTATACCCGAGAGGGTTTCCTTATTCAAAACGATGGATCGGCAACAGCTTCCGGCCAGGCGATACGGGTATCACCGGCACGGTGGGGGTGAATGTTGGCTTGTGGACAGGCGATCCCGATATCGATGCCATCACCAGGCTCACCACCCTTTGCAGCACTTCGGTGGATGGGGTATGGCAACCGGAGCAGGAACTTCTCTATACTTTACAACCCTGGCAGCGTATGCCCATCAACTCACAGAATACGGCCATCACACGGGAGGCAGTACTCGCTTATTATTTCGTGAAGATGGGGTACAGGATCAACAATATCGTGATGGACCGCTTCGGGGATATCTTCAGCGGATATTTCCTGGAGCTCTGCAACCAGGCAGTTGGCAATATCATCACCGTGGGCAACCCGCTGGTATTCCAGGACAGGAATGAACATGATCTCTTCAAAGACCTGCTTGTGGAATTACCAGGTATCCTGATCATCGAAGACCTGGCGCCCTTTCTGGAAGCATCATTGCCTCCGGCGAATAATTACGGAGATGCCTACCTGTCGCTGATCGAAAGCCTGCAACAATTTGTCGGCAGCCAATCGAGATCGGGCCTCTGGACAAAAGAGAACCTCCTGTTCATTGAAGAGACCACTACTGTAATGGCAGCCTGGGTAGACGCCTGTGCTGTTATAAAATAATACCGATGCTAAATCAACTGATCGGCTTCTGGACCAAATCGCCCATTGCGCTGCGCACCAATAACCTGATCGTAGTGTGGTTCGGGATCATTGTAGGAATTGTGGTGGCGATGGCTATACCAACGATACTTTTCCTGTCGAACAGCATCGAAGACCAGCGCTATGTGCGGTTCTTCTATGCATTCTTTACCTGGTGGCCGCTGTTCTCGATCGGTGGCGCCATCTTTTTTTTCCATGATTTCTGGTTCAGCCTGGGAAGAAGGATCAAACAATTCCTGGTCAGCGGGCAATTCAAATGGAAAAGACCGGGGGCTGTATTTTATGGAGGCTTTCTCGGATCACTGCTGCTGGTGCTGATATTGGGATTCCATTATCATCTCTCGGCGCTCTATGCACTCGATTTTATTTTCATACTGATCCCTTTCTTTCATGGCGCATCGAGGCTGGCCTGCCTGAATTTCGGCTGTTGCTACGGAAAGGTCTGCAGCGATTCGCATCTGCTAAAAGTACGATATCATCATCCCGATTCGGAACCTGTACGGCATGGTATTCCCAGAGGGCAGTCGCTCCATGCCGTGCAATTATATGAGATGATCGTATGTATGCTGATCGGGTCTTTCATGGTTTACCTGATGGGAAGGGTTGGAGAGGGTAAGATATTCGCTACCTACCTGGTCTGTTATGGCGCTGCCCGGTTCGTGCTTGAATTTATCCGCGACAACAGTCATGAGAAGGTCCTTTTTCATTGGCTGTCCGTTTGGCAATTGCTCAGCCTGTGCTTTGTGGCGGCGGGGACCATCCTTCTCATTGTATTGCCTGATGGCAACAGGCTCCGGATGATCAATCCAACGCATTACATTGATCCGGTCAAAATAGTGTTGCTGGCACTTCTCAATGCAGTTGCATTGGGGATCACGTTCAGTGTTCATTTCAGGAAACGTGATGAGCCTTTGTGATAACCTGTATAAACCCATTCCTATCTATGAGCATCAAAACCTTTATCCGTTCGTTCAACAAGCTGGTCAGGATCAATGGCTCCATCATTTCCGCCAGCATCTCCGCTCTGCTGGCAGGGTCCTACCTGCGCAATATCTATAATGGCATTATGATTTGGCTGGTGATCTTTTTCACCATCACCTTCGGATTTGCCATCAATGATTATTTCGATCATGAGAAAGACCGTCTCTATCCCAATAAACATGTGATCGCTGCGGGCATGCTCACGCGGAAACAGGTTGGAATTATTGCTGTTGTTCTCTTTTGCCTGTCGGCGCTGTTTACCTTTTTTTTATATCCCTGGCAACAGACGATCAACATAGTCCTGTTGATCATCCTGCTCATTTATTCCTGGATCAACAACCGGTTCGGCATCATTGCCAATTTGATGGTGGCGGTCTGCTCCGCCCTCTCGATCCTCATAGCCCAGAATAACTGGGAGGTCTCGGTACTCTCCCTCTCCTGTATCAGTGTATTGTTCTTTATTACCGGGCGAGAGATCATCAAGGATATTCATGATGTGAAAGCGGATGCGTCGATCGGAAAGTCTTCCCTGCCGATCAGGATCGGCGGGTCCGGCTCATTCGCCATTGCGATCCTGCTTACGGTATTGTCTCTGGCTGTATCCGTATTCACAGGGATCTATTTCAAGGTATGGAGCTATCTCATGATCATGGTGCTGGCGCATGTATTGTACCTGGTTTTCGTGTTCCGGTACAACCGGGTGAACGATGAGAAACGGTACCAGCATTTCTCCACCTATTCAAAGATCTCCTTTTTACTCATCGTACCGGCCTTGCTGGTCACCATAGAAAATATATGAGCCCGGCTATATTCAACCATAATGAAGACATCAGGAAGATCCTTGGGGTAAAGAGGCTGCCCTTGGGCAGGTGGCCTACGCCGTTAGTTGACTGTACAGCCTTCAGCAACCTGATGATCAAGCGTGATGACCTGTCGGGTTTTGGCAGGGGCGGTATCAAAACGAGAAAGCTGGAGACCTTTTTCGGATACTATCTCGAAAAAGACATACGGACCTTTATCATTGCTGTGCCCAATCTTTCCAATCTGCGTTCAGATGTGGAGCGTATTGCGGGCGACCTGGGGCTTACTGTCCATTTCGTGGTGGCCAATGATCCACCGCTGAAAAAGCGGCAGCATACCAACACGTCCCGCATCACCTATACCCTGTCGGGCGGAGCCATGCCAGTGGTGGCGTATCATATTGTGCGCCGCTACCTGCAATGGCGATTCATTCACAGAAAGAGAGTGGCTGTTGTACTGCCCAGCGCCTCACATCCTGCTTCCGTGATCGGTTCATCTATTGGGCTGCTGGAACTATGGGAACAATGCAAGGCAGCCAATAGGCCGATGCCTGCCAATATTTTCATCAGCGCCAGCGGCGGCGCCAGCGCCGCCGGACTGATCCTGGCCGCGCTGCTGCTGAGGCAGGAAGGGATGGCCGATCTCACCGTCCATGCAGTAAAAGTATTTCCCATACCGATGAAGTACTGGTTATTGTTCCTCCTGAAATGGACCAGGAGAAAATATAAACTGAAAGTGCCGATCGATGCTTCCCTGTTCAAAGTCTGGCATTCGCACACTGCCTATGGCGCTACCGATGCAACACTGGAAAAGAATTGTGAAGAGCTGAAGGAAAAATATGGGCTGCAGGTAGATCATATCTATGGCGCACAGACCTGGAATGCCATGAAACGGTTCATCGATGCAGGGCATAACACGGAAAGCCTTTTATTCTGGCATTGCGGCTATACACCGGATGCCGCCATCTTCAAAACCGATCATCTACCTTAAATATCCTGTATGCAAACGATAACCGGTACACCACCAATGACAGACAGGGAACTGTTCTCCGAGATCTCTTTCCGGATCAGGAAATACCGCCAAAGAGATGATGCCCATGTAGCAGCTATCCTTTTCACATCAGTGATCCCCTTCCTGGTGCTGATCACACTATCGTATTTCCTGTATGATCTTTCGAAATGGTATAGTGTGTTGATCAGTATCCCGGCCATTTTCTTTTATGTACGCATGTTTGCGGTGCTGCATGATTGCGCCCATGGCACATTTTTCAGGGACCGGACCTTCAATAACCTGCTGGGGCATTTCATCGGCCTGTTCTTCTATACTCCTTTCCTGATGTGGCAGGACGGTCATCATAAGCACCATGTCAATTCCGGCAACCTCGACAAGCGCAATGAGAATCCCGATGTATGGCTTATGACAGAAAAGGAGTTCGCTGCTACGCCAGCACCAACGAAGATGGCATACAGGTTATTCAGAAGTCCTTATGTATACCTGACGATCGTGCCGCTGGCGCTTTTCCTGCTGCTGTTCAGGGTCCCTTCGAAATGGTTCTCTTCTAAAATAAACTGCAATATCATTATCCTCAACGTGGTGATCGTAGCTGCCTGGTTCCTAGCCTACCATACCATCGGGCTGGAAAAATTCATCTGGATGCAATGGCCTGTCTGTGTACCCGGTTTTGCCGTCGGCGCTTTCATGTTTTACCTGCAGCATCAGTTCGAAGGATCCTATTATTCGCACGATGAGGATTTCGTGTTCGAGATCGCTTCGCTGAAAGGAAGCTCCTTTTATCGTTTTCCCGGCCTGCTGAACTGGATGACCGGGAATGTGGCCTATCATCATGTTCATCACCTCAACCCCGGTATACCGATGTATAACCTGGTGGCGGCGCATGAAGAAATAATAAAATTATATCCCGTTCAGGCCCTTACGCTCCGGGAAGGACTGAGGTCCTTCCGGCTGAAATTATGGGATGAAGAGCATCAAAAAATGGTCCCTTTTAGTTAACGCCTATGATCGCGATCGTGATAATCTTTTTTGTATTGGCTTCCCTGGCCCAGCTAAGGGCGCTTTGTACATTGATAGTGGATGTCAATGGCAAGTCCAAAATATCGAATATTGATCAACGTAAGATTCATGCTATTACCCTTCCGAAGATACTGGTACAGGTGCCGGTGTACAATGAAGGATGGGAAGTTAAAGATGCAGCACTGGGCGTAATGAGGCTGGACTATCCCCGTGAGCGTATCTGCCTTCAGATCATCGATGATTCGCCTGTACAATGGCCAGACCTGGTACAATTCCTTCAGCAGGAAGCGGAAAAAGCGGGGATCGGCTTTCAGTACCTCTACCGGCCCTCCCGCAAAGGGTACAAGTCAGGGGCACTTAACTATGGTCTCCTGCATTGCGACCATCCCTATGTTGTGGTCCTCGACGCAGACTTCGTGCTGCAACCGGATTTCCTGCAAAGAACAGTGCCCCTCCTCTCCGCTGTGCGGACGGCAGGGGTACAGACCCGCTGGCATTACAGGAACCGATTTGCCTCCCCCACCGTCACCATCCAGTCTACGATCTTCGAAACTATTTTCGCCCTCGAACAATCAGTGCGCGATAAGCTCGGCATCCCGGCTTTTTTTACAGGTACTGCCGCCATCATCAAAAGACAATGCATCGAAGAGATCGGCGGGTGGAGAGAAGAACCTTTTACGGCAGAGGATATCGATCTTTCATTCAGGGCTTATAATAAAGGCTACCGGTTCAGGTATCTCGATGAAGACCTCTCCGGTTGCGAAGCAACTCCCAATTATATTTCATTCCGCAAACAACAGCAAAGGTGGGCCAGGGGCGTGTTCCAGGCGGGGATCGATAATATTGCAGGCATTCTTCCTGCTCCTCAGCCTGTTCGTTCGAAGCTCATGGAGATCAGTACCGTTCTCTACAATTTTTTTCCGCTGGTGATGTTCCTGCTGGCAGTAAGCAGCTCTGTGTATTTACTGGCGGGGCTCGAAAGGACGAATACATGGAAAACCATTCAATGGATCTCTGGCATCGCCATCCTTTTAGGGCCCGTGCCGCTGGGAATGTTCTTTGCCGTTCGAAAATACAACCGGCTTTCTTCCAGGGAATATGGTAACCTGCTCACCGGCATTCTGCTTGGTATGAACCTCGTATGGTCTATCATTCCGGGGATCTGGGAAGTGATAAGCCAGTCGAAAAAAGAATTTGTAGTGACCCCGAAAGGGTTGAACGCAGTGGCAGTGAAAAAGAGATCATTCTCCCGGAAGTCGCTGTGGATAGGGCTGCCGGAATTGCTTAGCGTATGCTACTTCGGTGGGATCGTGGTTACATACGGAAAGCAATACCCGGAATCGGTGCTGTTATGTGCAGTGCCGGCAGCGAGTGCATTGATAGCAGGCATAGCCATGCTGCAATCGAAGATTACCAGTACCAAAAAACAAATGACCCTAATCAAATCATATTCATGATCGAAACAGATGTTTGCATCGTTGGGGCGGGCCCTGCCGGTGCGTCTGCCGCATTACACCTGAGCTATGCAGGTATCGGGTCGGTTATTGTGGACAAGGCCGTTTTTCCCCGCGACAAGATCTGCGGTGATGGTATCAACGGCAAGGTCCCTGAGCTGTTGAAGCAGCTCGATCCGGAGCTCTATGAGCGGTTCCATGCACAGGCCGATATCCATATCGGCACCTGGGGCATCCGTTTGTTTGCCCACAATTCGTCGATTCTGGAAGCTCCTTTCTATAAATGGTATGATGTGAAAGCCCATCGTCCACCCGGTTATATCTGTAAGCGACTGCAATTCGATAATTTTTTCATAGAAGAGATCAAACGAAGGAGCAATATCCGGTTTTTCGATAATACGCCCATCGAGCATTACACGAGGATCAGCGATGGGTTCCAGGTCTCCAATAAGGACGGATCATTTTCCGTGAAAACAAAAATACTGGTCATCGCCAATGGTTCCGATGCCGCTTTCACCAGGCGCTATATGCGGCAGGAGCCACAATTGAAGCATCACGCGGCAGCCGTAAGAGGTTATTTCACCAATGTTGCCGGCTTCCACCCCGATAATTTCGTTGAATTCTATTTCATCGATAAACTGGTGCCTGGCTATCTCTGGATCTTTCCTCATCCCAATGGCCTGGCCAATGTGGGCCTGGGGATGCGAACAGACCTTGTACGAAAAAAGAAATCCGACCTGAAAGCCATGCTGATGGATGTGATCAGGCATCACCCGGTTATCAGCAAACGCTTCAAAGCATCGGAGCTGGTAGGCAATAAGCTGATCGGTCATACCGTGCCGTTAGGTTCTGGAAAGTTCAGACGTTCGGGCGATCATTTCCTGCTGGTAGGCGATGCGGCCAGCCTCGTAGACCCCCTGACAGGCGGGGGTATCGCCAATAGCTTCCTGAGCGGCAAACTGGCTGCCCGCCAGATAGCCGATTGCCTGGAGCAGAACAACTATGCAGCCGGCTTTATGCAGGCGTACGACCGGCAGATCAACCGGCAGATCGGTAAGGGAATGCGAAAGAGCTACCTCCTGCAATACCTGTTGAGGTATCCATTGCTAACGAGGTCGGCCATCAATTTTGTGGCCGGTCACCCGGCATTGTTCGATTTCCTTTCGAGGTTGCAGATGAAGCTGGTGGCAGGAAAGTAAACCATACGATATAAAACAAACAATTATGGCAAGTATACTGGTATGTGGCGGTGGCGGATTCATCGGGGGGCACCTGGTCAACAGGCTGCGGCTGCTGGGCCACCGGGTAAGGTCGGTAGACATTCATTACAAACCTTACAGTGTTGCCCAACCCGATGAAAAGATCATTGGCGATCTGCGTGACCCTGTCACCTGCCTGGAAGTATGTAAGGGCATCGATGAAGTGTACCAACTCGCGGCCGATATGGGCGGGGCAGGATATATTTTTTCGGGCGACAATGATGCCGAGATCATGCACAATTCCATCCTCTGTAACCTGAACATGCTGAATGCCTGCAGGGAGCATGGTATCCGGAAAATATTCTATTCCTCTTCAGCCTGTATCTATCCTTATTATAACCAGGTCGATCCCGATCATCCCAATTGCGAGGAATCATCGGCCTACCCTGCTCAGCCGGATAGTGAATATGGATGGGAGAAGCTTTTCAGTGAAAGACTTTACCTGGCGTATCGGAGAAATTTTCGGATGGACTGCAAGATCGCGCGGTTCCACAACGTGTATGGCCCTCATGGCGCCTGGAAAGACGGAAAGGAAAAAGCGCCTGCGGCGGTTTGCCGCAAAGTGGCGGAGGCAGTGAATGGATCGGAGATCGAGGTCTGGGGTAATGGCCAGCAAACACGCTCCTTTTTATATATCGATGATTGCATCGATGCCGTGCTGATGCTGATGCAGTCTGAATTTGCCGGCCCGGTGAATATCGGCTCGGAGGAAATGGTCTCGATCAATGAACTGGCCTCCAGGGTGATCTCGATCTCAGGTAAGGAACTTTCCCTGCGGCATATCGAAGGCCCCCTGGGCGTGAATGGCAGAACATCCCATAACGCACTTATCCGTAAGGAGCTGGGCTGGCAACCTAAATATTCTTTATCGCAAGGGCTAGAGCGAACCTATCACTGGATCAGCAGGGAGCTCCTGAACCCAAAAACCAAAAAGATCCATTTCGATACACCATAAGTGGTACACTATGAACAAGACCTATCTTGGAATTTGCTGCAGCGCTCATGACCCTGCCATTGCGATCATCAACAATGCCGGTGAGCTGATCTATGCGGAAGCCGCAGAACGGATCCTTCAATACAAGCGTGGCATCAATACCATTGCCGACCACTATCCTTTTATTGCGGAACTGCTGAAACAATATGTGCCGGATGAAAGCCTGCTGTATATGGCAAAATCATGGTCGAAACCCCATCACAGGAATATCCGGCTGGCAAGGATCGGTTTGCCACTGATAGCACCGCTGGCCCGCCCTTTTCCGCGCTGGCGGCTGATCACCGGGCGGTACGACTATATGCTGCGCCTGCAGGCGCATGTATTTTCATTTTCCGGCCAGAACCTGCTGAAAGTATGGAAGGAAAAGGAACGTAAACGGGCACACGAAGAATATTACGATCATCACCGCTGCCATGCTGCTGCCGGGGCCTACTCTTCTTATTTCGATGAAGCCGTAGTGGCAGTAATAGATGGCTATGGAGAAATGACGAGCACTGCATTCTATCGCTTCAACGATGGCAGGCTCACTCCTGTGCCGGGTATCCGGAAAAGCAAAAACAGTCTTGGCTTCTTTTATTCCTTTTTATGTGCGGCCTGCGGTTTCAATCCTGAGCTGGGAGAAGAATGGAAGGTCATGGGGCTGGCGCCTTATGGAGAGGTAGTGCCTGAATTGTACGAGCGGTTGTCGCGGTTGATACCTGTAAGGAAAGGCAGCTTCATCCATCCTGGACCTTCGTTCGACATAGCGGTGTACGACCAGGTGATCGATGCCATCATCAACCGGGGAGACCACCAGTATGCAGTGGAAGACATTGCCTGCACCGGGCAGCAATTGTTCGAAGACAAAATGATGGAATGCCTCAATTATCTATATGGTGTTACCAAAACGAAGAACCTGGTCTTCGTGGGAGGTTGTGCATTGAATTCATCCTGCAATGGAAAGATCAGCACGAAAACCCCTTTTGAAAATGTGTATGTACACAATGCCCCGGGCGATGATGGAACTGCTGTGGGGGCCGCTATCTTATCATACCTCTCCCATAATCCGGTAACAGCGCTGAAGCGGGAAAGTTTTCTATCACCCTACAAAGGAAGTTTCATTCCCCAGCGCGCGCTCACCAGGGCGATCGAGCATTGCCCGTTCAATTATTATCTGGGAGAAGATAAATACAGGATCGCTGCACAGCTCATCAGTGAAGGAGGGATCGTGGGGTGGGTACAGGGAAGAGCGGAGTTTGGCCCCCGTGCATTGGGCAACCGTTCCATACTGGCCGATCCCCGCAGACGCGACATCAAGGACATCATCAACAAGCGACTGAAATACCGTGAAAGCTTCAGGCCATTTGCGCCAAGCGTGCTGGAGGAATTCGGAGAGGAGATCTTCGAGAACTGCCAGGTATCCTATTATATGGACAAGACCCTGGTCATCAAACCGGCTTACCGCGACAAGATCCCCGGCGTAACACATGTGAACGGCACCGGCCGCCTACAAACCGTGACGAAGGAATTGAATGAAGGCTATTACCAGTTGCTGCGGGCATTCCACGCCATTACCGGCATACCGGTATTACTGAATACCAGTTTCAACCTGGCGGGCAAACCGATCGTGCACAGTGTGGACGACATGGTGGCCTCCTTCTTTACATCGGGCATCTCGGCGCTCATCATCGAAGATTATCTTTTTACCAAAGAACCATTCAACAAGGAGCATTACAGTCATGAAGCATCTAATAACCACTTATTGCGACAGGAATAAAGGCGATTTCCTGGTGCATCACTGGCTGCGATCGCTGAAAGCCCATACCAACCTCGATCAGATCGACATCATGGTGATCGACTTCGGGCTCACCGAAGAGCAGGTACAGTTGCTGGAACAGGAGCAGGTGATCGTGAACAGGCAGGAACAAATGAACGGCCGCATGTCGAATTTTCAATACAAATACCTGGGAGATTATCTCCGGTACCATGATCATTACGACCAGGTATTGTATTGCGACTGTGGGGACCTGATCTTTCAGTCCGACATCTCCCACCTGTTCCGGATCAGGCCCAACAGCATGAAACTGGTGCTGGAACAGGATTTCAATGTTCATCTCCATCGCATGACACTGGGATTCGATGATGTGAGAAAGGAAAAGCTGCCGGAGCTGAAAAGAATGATCGGCAACAAGCCTACGGCCAATTGTGGCTTTGTGCTGGGCCCTGCCCATAAGGTCCGCACGATCTGGCAGGAATATATCAGCCATTGCCATGCAGCCGAACTACATGGCACCGATCAGCTGATCATCAACTATATGATATACCGGGATGGATTTGAAATACTGGATGAACAATATAATTATGTTACCTTCCTGAAGAAAGACCGGCTGGCTGTCGATGAGCAGGGGTTTTATACCAGGCGTGGTAAAGTGATCCCTATTGTGCACAATGCAGGCCGCTATGATTTTGCCAGGACCATCACTAATTTCGGTTATCGCCAGGGAACGATCAAACCCCTTATCTACCGGCGTATATTCCGCCTTTATTACAAAATGCTCAACATGATCGCACATGTTGTATAAGGCATATAATCAGAAAGCCACCCAAACGAGTGGCTTTCTTCCTTATAGGAGTGGGTTAGTAATAGTTAATGTTCCTGTGGAATTGAATTATCTGAATTGGGGAATTTACCCATCTTACTTTTAAGGATCACGTACACGGTCTTTTCTTCTTTCTTTCTGATGTAGGTGACAGCCAACCTGTCGCCAGGTTTATGACGGACCACCTGTTCAGCCAGCTCCGATGAGGTTGTTACAGGCATGCCATCCATTTTGATAATGGCATCGCCCTTTTTAATACCAGCCTGGGCGGCGGCTCCGGAAGGATCGGTCTCCATCACCCAAACCCCTGTAATATCATTATTGATGCCCAGCTCTTTCTTTTTGGCATCATCCAGGTCTTCCGGCGCCATGGCAACACCAAGATAACCTCTTTGCACACTGCCGTATTTCAGGATATCACCGATCACTTTTTTCATCAGGTTGGAAGGTATCGCATAGGCATAACCGGCATAGGAACCTGTAGGGGAAGCGATAGCGGCGCTGATGCCGATCAGTTCACCGGCTGTATTGATCAGGGCGCCCCCGCTGCTGCCTGGGTTAACGGCAGCATCGGTTTGAATGAAGGATTCGACTGGTGCAGTGCCGCTTTGGTTGATGCCGATATTGCGGCTCTTGGCGCTCACGATCCCCTGGGTCACTGTTACATCCAGGTTGAGCGGGTAGCCGATGGCCAGTACCCATTCGCCGAGATGCACATCATCCGAATTACCGACGGCCATTTCAGGAAGACCTTTGGCATCGATCTTGATCAGTGCGAGATCTGTATTGACATCGGAACCGATTACCCGGGCTTTGTAATTTTTATGATCGCTGAGGGTGACCGTGATGCTGGTGGCCCCATCGATCACGTGGTTATTGGTAACGATATACCCGTCGCTGCTCACAATCACACCTGAGCCGCTGGCCTTTTGGTCGGGATGCGAGAACCGCGGGGGATTATCACCGAAAAATCTTTTGAAAAATTGACCGCCGCCCGGAAGATCTTCCAGCGGGTCCTGTTGTTTATTGGACGCCATCTTTCCGAAGGTGGTCACTGTTTTAATGTGAACAACGGATGGAACGGCAGTTTCAGCGGCTTTTTCAAAATCGGGTGGAGCTATCGTATTTTCATGATCGTGGTAAGCCGTTCTGATCAGTACGGGGGCATCATTCCTGAATAGGTCGCTTGTCTTTGTTCTTAGCTTTTGGGTAACCATCGAGTAGCTGCCCAGGAGTACCAGGGCCCCGCCTACCAACAACAGTAATATATTAGTTTTCATGATCGTGCATTTAAAAGTGAGGGAATGGGGTGAAAAACACCGGCCCGCGGAGGTTGCGCTAACTACCGGGTCCGGTGTACCTGTTAGCCATGAGCAGGATTATCTTGAAAACACACTATGAAAGCTTTTTAAAGAACTGAACATCTCCGTGCATATCCACCATCAGTACGATCTTCTCGGTATCTTTCTGCAGTTCCACGAAATAAGTGTCCTCATCATCGAACTGCTGGCCATACAGGAACATGTCCGTGTCGTTGAGCTCATTGTCGTCGAATAAGACCACATCCTTTTTCTCGTAGTTGCCAAATTTTTTATCGATAAGTTTCTGAGCGTTTTCGGGGATGTCGGAAAAGCTGACGTGAGTGGTTGTTCCTACCAGTTTCGCATCGAAGTCGTAGAAAGCGCGGTAGGCATGCCCGTCTTTCATAAAGCTGGCTTCATCATAATTGTCGGTATGCTCCCAGTTGATCACCGGGATATTGCCAAAATCCTTGTAGAATTCTTCTTTGGCCTGATAGCTGACCTCCCTGCCTTCCAGTTTCCTGAGCTCCCTCCTTTCTTCTCTCTTTTCTTTGTGGGTGATGCCTTCCTGTTTCACACCTGCTTCATCGGTTTGAGCGTTGGCTGCGGCAACGAACAGGAAAATGGCGGCTGGTAATGCGATTATCTTTTTCATGGTAAACGATTGAATTGATCCGGTAATTGATTTCAGTGTGAAGCTACACCGGGGTAGAACGGTTTATCATGGTCGATCGGTGAACCGGCAAAATCAGTCGTTGATTTCGGAGAAATACCCTAACTTATTGATGATTTGCTGCTTAAAATGGATTTCCTATGACTGCGACCGGCGCCAAGAGAAATGTTTGGTCCAATATTTACCGACTTGTAAAGCCTTACCGGCGAAAACTCCTATGGGTCTTTGTCATCAGCCTGCTGGCAACGATCATCACTATCATGGAACCCCTGATCTACCGGGAGGCGGTGAATGATATTGCTGGTTTGTTCATTCCTGCAGACAGTACCGGTGTTCAGTCTGCGGAGTCAGGCGGGGACACTGAAGAAACTCCTTTGTCGGTGCTGTTCGGAAAAAAACAGCCTCAACAGGTGCAGCAACAGGATAGTATTCCCCCGAAACATCCGGATACCGTCAAACCGAAAAAACATGCCCACGGGAAACATGTACCGAAAAAGCACCAGGTAAAGGAGAAGGAACCGCACCGGACGGACCGGGTAGCTCCCCGCACTCCTCCGCAGGCATTTCAGACCTTATTATGGGCAGTGGTATTGCTGTTCCTCATCAATGTGGCCGGACTGATCTGCTGGTGGATCGGGGAGAACATGAATATCCGGCTTTCCTGTACCATCGAGAGAAAATTCATCAGGCAAACATTCGGGCATGTGCTCAGGCTTCCGCTTTCTTTTTTTGCCAAACGTTCCAGCGCCGTATTGCATAAGCAGATCGATCAGTCGGAAGAGATATCGGGCACCGTTACATTCTTCACGAAAGATATTTTCCCTGAAGTGGTGAGCCTGGTAGGTGTGCTGGCCGTGATGTTCTGGCAGCAATCCACACTCGCGCTGCTGGCCTTGTCGGTAATACCGTTCTACCTGTTCATAACGATCAGGTCTACCCGAAAACTGGAAAGAAGCCTCTCTGCCTATTATGAGAAATGGGAGGAAGTATCGGCAAGAATGCAGGATGCTTTGGGGGGTATCAAGACCGTGAAGCTGTCAGGCGCAGAAGATCGGGAAGTGAACCGGCTCGACGATCAGGCCAGGTCGGCCTACAAAGATTACATGCAGCGATCATTCCTTTCAAACAAATATACATTCTGGCAATTGTTGCTCACTTACCTGGCAAAAGTGATGGTATTGGGTTATGGTGGTTATCTCGCTCTCGAACACCGGCTAACGCCCGGTGATGTGGTGATGTTCGTGGCCTACCTCGATATGCTTTATCAACCGATCGATAACCTGGCCGGTATCTGGGCGCAGGCGCAACAGAATGTGACATCCATTGCGAGGGCATTCAGGTTGCTCGATACCGACGCGGAAGAAAAGACCGGGCTGGCATTCCGGCTGCCGAAGGGAGAAGTAGTTTTCAGGAATGTGCGTTTCAGTTATGACGCCAACCGCGAGATCCTGAAAGGGTTGTCGTTCACGGCACAGCCGGGAAAAATAACGGCGCTGGTAGGAACATCAGGCGCCGGCAAAACAACCACTGTTGACCTGTTACTGAAATTATTCGAGCCCAGTAGTGGAGAGATCCTGGTAGACGGTCAATCGATCGCTCATATCGACGGGGCTGTATTACGGCAGCAGATCGGGATGGTAGCGGCAGACGGGGCCATATTCCGGGGGAGCCTGGCCGACAATATCCGTTACAAGAATCCCGCGGCCACCTGGCAGGAGGTAGAAGGTGCGGCCATCGCAGCCGGCATGGAAGCCACCATACAGCGGCTGCCCGATGGATTGCATACGATCGTGGGAGAAAGCGGCTTTGGATTGTCGGTCGGGGAACGGCAACGTGTTCAGATCGCCAGGGTGATAGTCGACAAGCCACGCATACTGGTGATGGATGAGGCGACGGCCAACCTGGATTATGCCACCGAAGCAGCAGTGAAGAAGACCATCGATGAGATCCGGAAGGAACATACGGTGATCATCATTGCACATCGCTATTCAATGGTGAAGGACGCAGACCATGTGATCGTGTTGGATGCGGGGAAGGTATTGGAGGAAGGAAGGCCGGAAGAGCTGGTAGCGAAGGGTGGATGGTTCACGGAGTTTGCGACTGCAGGAGAAGAAGAGTTAAGCCGGGAACCTGATGAAGACGCGGAGGAAGGAGATGATGATAAGGAAGAAGAGTATGAAGATGAATAATGCTCCGGATTGAAATGCTTTCCCGTTAAGCCGTAAGGAAGTAAATAATATTCGATTATACAACACTGTTATATTTTTGAAATAATAGAATAGAACTGTGTAGCTTCCCGGCGGGCGATGGTGCAGATGTTGCGGAGGATGGTGAAATTTTCCCGGAAGCTGGTTTCTGTAAGCGCGGATAGCTCGAGCATGTCGAGGACAGGTTGCAGTTTTTCGGTCAGTCCCATCACGGAGATGGTGGTCTTCATATTATGGGCCGTTTGGCGAAGGGTGGTGAAGTCGTGTCGTTGCCAGGCTTCTTCGATGGTTTGGAGATCTTTGGGAACAGCTTCGAGAAATTGCCGGGTGACGGTCTTTTCGTATTGGATATCCCCATCACTGATCTCTCTCATGTATTGCAGGTCGATGACCTGGTATGGTATCGATGAAGGTAGCGCGGATGTTTTGGCAGGTGCATCGGCGGTCGTTGCCGGCGCAGTATAACGGTTGATGAGCTGGAACAATATTTCTTCCCGGACCGGTTTCGAAATATATTCATTCATGCCGAAGCTGAGGCATTTTTCCCGTTCACCGGCCAATGCGTGGGCTGTCATGGCGATCACAGGGATATTGGAGTGAAGGGTATTTCGGATTTGCCGGGTAGTAGTATATCCATCCATCACAGGCATCTGAATATCCATCAGAACAAGCGAATAATTTTTTTCCTGTAATTTTTCCAGTGCTTCACGGCCGTTATTGGCAAAATCAAAGCTGAGCTGCCATTGATGGAAGATGTGACGGAGCAGGGATTGATTGATCTCGTTGTCTTCCGCCACGAGTATGCGGGTGCTGGTGGGAAAATGGGCCGGTTGGCCGGAATTCACTTCCGGCGCGATCCGGGCAGGTTGCTCCCCGGCGATCCTGAATGGGACCATCAACCGAAAAGTGGTGCCTTCCCCTGGCTGGCTTTGTACTGTAATGGTACCTTGCTGAAGATCTACCAGGTCTTTGACGATGCTCAATCCAAGCCCTGTTCCACCGTATTTGCGGGTGGTGGAATCTTCTGCCTGCTGGAATCGTCCGAAAATATATTCGAGTTTATCGTTTGCAATACCGATACCGGTATCACGCACCTCAATACCTGTTTGCACGACCGTGCTATCGCCTCCCGATCTAAAAATGCGGACCCTGATGCTTCCCTTGTTGGTGAACTTGAAGGCATTGCCGATCAGGTTGACGAGAATCTGGGTAAACCTGGTGGGGTCTCCTTCCAGTGTATCGGGCAGTGCATCATCGACAGTGACGCTGAACTGCAGATCTTTCTCTGCGGCCCTGGAAAGGAACATGGTCTGGATGGAATGAGCAAGGCTTCGGATGCTGAAGGGCAAGGATTCAAGCCGCATCATACCGGCTTCGATCCTTGAAAGGTCGAGTATATCATTCACGATATCGAGCAGGGCCTCTCCTGAATGCTGGATCGTGGCTACATAGGCGCCGGCTTCACTGCCGAGCTGCTTTTTCTGCAGCAGGTTGGTGAAGCCCAGGATAGCATTGAGGGGTGTGCGGATCTCATGGCTCATATTGGCCATGAAGTTTTCCTTGATCCGGGATGCTTCCCGTAGTTTTTTCTCGGAGCTGTTCAGTTGCCGGATCAATTGGTATTGCCGGCGGATGGTATAGATGATATACCAGAAAAGGGCAGCAGCGCTGATCAATACGAGTGCGATCAGTGCGGTGCTGAATTGTTGCGCTTTTTTACCACTTTCATCGTTGTTGCGGATCACCCGGTCCAGTAATCTTTCCCGTGTGTTCTCGATCTTGCGGGAAGTGGTTACAATGGCGTTGGTGAGCAGGGAGCCGGTCTGGGCAGCCATTACTTTTTCTGCCGCTTTCTTGCCGGAGATATGGAAAGAATCGAGGACCCTGTTGCTGAACCTGATCTTTTCGCGTACCAGTGAATCGAGCTCGTCGATATATTTTACGGAAGCATCGTCGTCGGATATCTTTTGCAGTTTATCCAGGTCTTCTTCGATCCCGGCGATCTGCAGTTCGGTATTCATGATATCGGTGGTATCACCGGTAGCTACTGTGCCCCTGATCCTGCTCTCGAACGAGAGCACGTCTTTTTCAAGTTGCTGCAACTCTTTGCTCACCGTGAGCTCTCCCAATAATTTTTCATTGCCCTGGATGAGGGTACTGATATTCTTGGAAGAATTGTACTGGATGAAGACCAGTAGCAGGGTACCGGCAATGAAACCGGCCAGTATCGCATACACGATCTTTTGTGCGCCCATTGCTCTCAATAATTACTCTAATTTAAGGAAATCAATCTGCCGGCGGATCAGGGGGCAGGTGAAGAAACCTGTACAACAGGTACACAAGCAGGAGGATGGCCATGATGATGGCCGTGAGCAGCAATGCCAGTGTCTTCATGTTCATACCGGCATCCAGCCGGGCGAGAAAGAAGAAGGCCAGCAACACCATGATGAGGGTATCGGTCAGGAATAATATGATGAATAAAGCTCTCATTGCAGCAGTAAAATTACAGGGGCGGCAGGCGGTTGCGGGCCGTCAATCGCTGAACGGGCAGGAGGCGTCGTTGAAACAGGATCAGAGGATATTCATCCTTTTATTGAGGGCTGCACGATAGGCATCGGCCACGGGTACAGGTTTGCCATTGATAATAAGAGCCCCATCCTGGATGGAATCGATCTTATTCAGGGCAACAAGATAAGAGCGGTGAACGCGGATGAACAGGGAAGAAGGCAATCTTTCTTCCACTGCCTTGAGCGTAGTATGGATAGCGAAGAATTTCCGGGGGGTATGGAGCTTCACATAATCGCCCATGGCTTCAGCGAAAAGTATCTCGTCTATTTTCAGCCGTTTCACGATATTGGAATCGCGGATGAATATGAATTCTTCGGCCCCCATGTTCACCTGTTCCCTGTTGCTGTCGAGGATCTCCCTTGCGCGGTCGATGGCTTGCAGGAAACGGGCAGGCGTAACGGGCTTCACGATATAATCTGCCACATTCAGCTCGAATGCTTCTACGGCATATTCTTTTTTGGAGGTGGTAAAAATGATGAGCGGCCTTTTGGCGCCGAGATTCCTGGTGAGTTCCAGTCCGCTCATTCCCGGCATTTCGATATCGAGCAATAACAGGTCTACCGGTTTATCCTGCAGGATATCGTAGGCATCCATGGCGCTGCTGCATTCATCGGTCACTAGCAGGTCTTTTATCCTGCTGCAAAGTTGCTTCAACGTGGTACGCGCAGTGGCATTATCGTCGATGATGAGGCAATTCATGTAGTGAATGTATGAAATTTGTGTTACCTTTAATTCAGCCATCGAATCTTATCTCTTGGATAAGCCTTCCTGAATAACCGGTCCTGAATACCCGTAACGGCAATACAATTATAGTATTCCTGCCTGATGGCATCTTATAAAACATATACGGATGGGGAGCTGGTAAAGCTCCTGCAGCAGAGCGATGAACAGGCGTTCACGGAACTATATTTACGTTATTGGGATAAGTTATTTTATCTCGCTGCAAAGAAGCTGGAAGACCTGCCGGCTGCAGAAAGCATTGTGCAGGACATCTTCCTGGAGATCTGGAAGAGAAGGGGATCGCTGATCATCAAATCGAATATCGGCGGGTATCTCGTAGTGGCGGTCAAATACAGGATCATCAATGAACAGGCAAGGCGCTACCGCCGGTATCAGCTCGAACGCCACCTGGAATTGAATATTTCAGAAGCCGATCATTCCACCGAACAATGGCTGGCGCTGGAAGAGCTGCAGGAACTTTTACAGCAGAGAGTGGCGAGGCTCCCTGAAAGATGCCGGATGGCATTCGGCTACCGCGAAGCGGGGTATACCAACAGGGAAATCGCCCGGCTGATGGACATATCCGAAAAAACCGTGGAGATGCATGTCGATCGTGCCCTTAAATCCCTGCACACTGGCCTGGGCGCCATTATTTTCCTCTTTATTTCTGCCAGGTAGTTCACTTCACACAGTATCAAAATTTTTTTTCCTGTCATACAGGGTTCATCGCTTTTGGATTGACCTTGTATAAAAGGCTTGTCAAGCAATGGGTAACCGGCAGGAATATCAGCGGATGGATGAATTGGCTAAAAAGCTGAAAGAGGGCACAATTACGCCTGAAGAAAGATCGGAATATCTCGAATGGCTCGATCAACAGGATGATAGTATTGTACAGATACCCACTTCATTCGCTGAAAGCAGGGAAGCATTGGAAGAACGGATACTGCAACAGGTACAGCAGCAGATGGCGCTGCCGGATGTTTCAACTGGCGCCATAGCGCCAATGCGCAGGAACGGCAGGCGGTGGTACAGGTATGCCGCAGCAGCAATATTGATCGCCTGTGCAGGATTGGCTGTAATGAAGTTGTTCAGTATTAAAAAAACTGAACAGCCACTCGTTCAGGAGCGGCCCCGGTATCAGCAGGAACTGATGCCTGGGGGCAACAAGGCAGTATTGACGCTGGCTGATGGAACTGCCATTCTGCTCGACAGCGCTCAAAACGGGAACCTGGCCCGGCAGGGAAACACACAGATCATCAAGCTCGGTAACGGGCAGATCCTATATAACGTCGACGGACATGCTAAATCTGTCGGACTGAATACCATGTCGACCCCCCGCGGGGGCCAGTACAGGCTCACCCTGCCCGATGGAACATCGGTATGGCTCAACGCTTCTTCTTCCATCACTTATCCTGCAGCATTTACCGGCAACGAACGGAATGTATCCATAACAGGTGAAGTTTATTTTGAAGTGTCGAAAGACAGGGCCAGGCCATTCCGCGTGAATGTGAACGGCCGCTCTGAAGTGGAAGTATTGGGAACGCATTTCAATATCAACAGCTACGAAGAGGAAGGCAGTATCAGAACGACCTTGCTGGAAGGAAGCGTGAAAGTAGTGGCAGGCCATGAAACGGTGATGCTGAGGCCAGGACAGCAAGCCAGCAAAGGGCAGGGACAAATGAAGGTGATCGACCATCCCGATATCAATGAAATAATGGCCTGGAAGAATGGATATTTCCAGTTCAACCGGACAGACCTGAGAACAGTGATGCGGCAACTGGCGCGCTGGTACGATGTGGAAGTCGTTTATGAAGGCAAAGTGCCTAACGATACATTCATCGGTGAGCTCCCTATGAATGCGCCTGCATCACAGATATTGAAAGCGCTCGAAGAGATCCAGGTACATTTCAGGATCGAAGGGAAAAGGATCATCGTAACGCCATAACCATTAAGCCAGTCTCCTCTACCATAACAATAAACCTACCAACGATTCACATCGCCCGAAAAAAACAATGCCATTTTCGAATGTAAAAGCTTCCTATGAGAACAGGGTGCCTGTAAACAAAACCGCCTCGAGGTGAGAGTCGAAGCGGCAACGTTCGGGTAACCCATTTTAATAACTGTAGTTAACCAAAACTGGTAAAACCCAAACAACACGAAGTTATGGAATTATTGACTATGGCCCTGCCACCGGCCAACCGGCCCGGCTTCCCTGGCAGGGTACGCGCCCAAATCCTGCGAGTTATGAAATTGACGGCTGTTTTTCTGCTTGCACTTTTGATGCATGCTTCCGCCAAAACGGAAGCACAGAATATTACGTTGAACACGAAGAATGCATCCTTCGGATCAGTGCTCAACGCCCTGAAGAAACAGGCTGCTGTAACGTTCATTGCAAGGACGGAACTGCTCGACAAAGCCCGCAATGTAACTGTAGAGCTGAGCAATGTTCCCCTGAAAGATGCGCTGGAAGCCTGTTTCAAAGATCAGCCATTCACCTTTTCTATGGTGGGCTCGATCATTATTCTCAAACCGAGAACGCTGACGATCATAAGGCCCGGCGCCACGCCCACGGAGGAGACCGATAGCCTCGATCTATTCCAGCCCGTTAGTGGGCGTGTCACCGACGCGAACGGAGCGCCGCTCTTCGGCGCTTCCGTGATCGTCAAAAATTCGAATAATTCCGTGATGACAGATACACGGGGTCAGTTCTCGATCAACCTTATTGCAGGCAATATCATCACGATCTCCTTTGTGGGATATGAATCGCGTGACCTGCGGATCACGGAGCACTCGCTGAAGAACGGCGACCTGGGCGAGATCAGGTTGGCCAGAAGGCAGGATGATCTCAATGAAACGATCGTGGTGGCCTATAGCACCACCACACAGAAAAAGAAAGTGAGCGCTTCGACTGTGGTGAAAGGGGAAGATGTCGTTAACCTGCCGAACCGGTCTTTCGAAAGAAGTTTGCAGGGTTATGTTCCCGGCCTGCTTGTCACCAATGGCAACGGCCAGCCTGGTGGTGGCGCCAGCAATGTACTGCTGCGTGGTATCGGCACCGCCATTGGTGGAAGCGCACGCCTTCCGCTCTTCGTGATAGATGGTGTGCCTATAACACAGGACATGACGCAGAGCAGTATCCCCCTGGGCAGCACAGCCGTTACGAATCCGTTGGCCCAGCTCAACATGAATGATTTCGAAGCCTTCACGGTATTGAAAGACGCATCAGCCATTGCCCTCTATGGATCGAAGGCGAGCAATGGCGTGATCCTGCTCACCACCAAAAAAGGCCGCGCAGGCAAAAGCACATTGACACTTCACCAGCAGGTTGATTTTTCTTCCATCATTAAAGACCGTCAGCCTGATCTACTGACAAAACAGGAATACCTGGGACTGCTGCGCGAATCCTACAAAAATGCCAATCCGGCCTTATGGACGGACGCGGCCATCGATGCAGACCTCGCAAAAAAATTTCCCCGCTATGTAAAAGCTCCCGGCGATACGGCATTCTATGATCCGGCCGACTGGGCAGGCGTCACGAACAATAAAACCGCTATCACCAGCTCCACCGATCTCTCCTGGTCGGGCGGAACTGACCGTGGTGTTTTTTACCTGGGCCTCAGTTATCTCGACCAGCAGGGGATCATCAGATCGAGCGGATACAAAAGAGCGGCCATCCGGTATAACTTTTCCAACAATCCACTCCCCTGGCTTACGGTAGGAATGAATTCCACCTTCACTTACAGCAGGCAGGACGCTCCCAGCACCGGAGAATCGGCTGCAGGCCCGTTCGGTATCCAATTTGTGGCGCCTTCTGTTTACCCTATCTATTTACAAGATGGTTCCTATTACCTTCCGGCCTCCGGCACTCCTTACTACAATCTTGGGAACGTTGCTGCCGCATTGCAATGGAACCTGAACAGGGGCACGTTCTACAGGGCATTGGGCGATCTCTACATGGAAGTTAAATTGTTGAAACATTTTTCATTCAGGGCAGATGTGGGCGGTGATTTCATGCTCTCGCAGAACAAGAGCAAGACTGATATGCGGTTGCCCAGCAGTACGCTGCAGGGTATCGGTGAAGTAACTGCGTATGACAATGTACGTACGAGACTGATCACTACCAACCTCCTCCGTTATAATAATCTCTTCAACCTGAAACATGGCCTCGAAGTGACCCTGGGCCAGGAAGCGCAAAGAATGTATTCCAATTCCACCACGGCAACAAGTCGCGGGTTCAGTGCCCCCTATTTTGAAGAAGTATCTGCCGGAAGCACAGGTGTATTCGGCGTCTTCGGCACGGGTGGCAGCAGCAGCAGGGAAACCCAGTCATCGTTTTTCTCACAGGCCACTTACAGTTATAATAACAGGTATTTCGCAACGGCCAGCGTACGAAGGGATGGATCGTCGAGATTCGGCGCCAACAACCGGTTCGGTAATTACTGGTCTTTCGGCGCAGGTTGGGTCATCAGTGATGAGGCATTTATGAAGCATACCTCAGGCTGGCTCAACTATCTCAAACTTCGTGGAAGTATCGGAACAGCAGGCAATGCCGGCTCACTGAGTGCAACAGCCAGGTATTACCTGTTATCGTTGGGTAGCAACTATGACGGCGCTGTAGCGGCCAGGCTGTCCAGCTCGCCCGGCAACCCGAACATCAAATGGGAAAAACAATTCAGTAAAGACCTGGGCCTCGAATTCAAATTATTCAGGAACAGGTTGGGCGCTACAATAGATGTTTATCACCGGCTCACCTCCGACCTGATCTACACGGTTAACCTGCCTGGCAGCACAGGTTATTCTTTCGGCTTCGATAATATCGGGAATATGACCAACCAGGGTATCGAGCTATCGCTTAACGGAGAGATCCTGCGGGCTAAAAAATTCAGTTGGAGCGCAAATATCAACTGGAGCACCAACAAGAATAAGCTCACAAAAGCCTACCAGGATTCCCGCACTTTGCTGAACCTGGTACAAAAAGTGGGTGAGCCCTTCAACTCCTTATTTTTGGTGCGTTGGGCCGGTGTGAATCCCGCCAATGGGAAACCCCAATGGTATGATATCAATGGAAATATCACCGAAACCTATTCCCCGAATGACAGGGTCATAGTAGGACAGATGCAACCGAAAGGATTCGGCAGCATTACGAACAATTTCCGTTTCGACCGCTGGCAGCTCTCTGCTTTCTTTTATTACCAGTACGGAAACAAGTTATACAATGATGCCACTTCTTACCTCATGAATGATGGCGCCTATCCTTATTACAATCAATCGAGAGATGCATTGAACAGATGGCAGAAACCGGGCGATCAGGCGCCCAATCCCCGCCGTGTGCTCAGTAATCCCGATGGAGGCAACCAGATCTCTACCCGCTACCTGGAAGATGGAGATTTCATCCGGCTGAAAAACCTGGTGCTCTCTTATAATTTCCCTTCAGCAGTGCTCAAAAAAATACGCTTCAATAATATCAGGGTGTATGCGCAAGGCAATAACCTGGCGCTCTGGACCAAATACAAAGGCATCGATCCGGAAAATGTAACTGCCGAAGGCAGCACTGCATTTCCTTATCCACAGGTGAAGAGCTTTTCCCTGGGCATAGATGTTACTTTCTAATTCTTTAAACGAGCTAATATGAAATCGATCATACGGACAATAGCATTTTTTACCCTGTTTTCGGTAGCGGGCTGCGGAAAGAATTTCTTTGAAACACCGCCCACTACCAGTGCGGAGCAATCCACATTCATCACTAACCTGGCGTCCTGCGAGCAATTGCTCAATGGCGCTTACCGCACTGCGCTCGACGGATTTTACTGGGGCCTGAACCTCATCTATCCTGAATTGATAGCAGATAATGTAAAACCGGTCCCGGGAGGCACTTATTTCAATGTGCAATACAACTGGAAGCAAATTGCCGCTACAACGTCTACCGGCGATAACCTCAATGAATATTGGAACGGTTATTATAAGACCATCCGCAATGTTGCCTTCGTAACGGAAAATATCGACAGGTTCCGCAATGAAAACCCAACCAAGGCCGATAACATCAAAGGGCAGGCGCTCGTTCTGCGTGCATGGATGCATTTCGACCTGGTGAACCGTTTTGCGCAGCCGTATAAATTCAGTTCGGACGCATCGCATCCGGGCATACCATATATCACCTTCACCGATTACAGTGCGCCGCTTAAAAGGATCTCAGTGAAAGAGGTGTATGATAAGATCATCAAAGACATGCAGGATGGCATCGCCCTTCTGCCTGCCAATGCCTCCACCAAAAGATATATCGGCGGCAATACGGCCAAAGCTTTGCTGGCCCGCGTTTATCTCTATAAAGGCGATTACCAGTCGGCGAAAAACTATGCAGTGGAAGTGGCCAAAGCCGTTCCCATCATGAAAACCGGCTATCCGCAAAATCTTTTCACCGATAAGGAAACTGAAGCCTTGTTCCAGTTTGCACCTCCTACCACTCCCACCTACAATAATTTTACCGGTTCGTATTACAGGGGGGCATATCCTAATTTCCTGCCTACAACAGATATTGTGACCTTATTACAGGAAAGCGCAACCGATGTGAGGAAAGACTGGCTCTTTACAGATGTGGGCGTATGGAGGGTTTCCAAATATCCGAAAGGAGTAGTGGCCGGTATCTCCGATCCTTTCGGCGCCCATTATCAAACGCTGGTCCGCTCATCGGAAATGTATCTTACCGCGGCCGAATGCTTTGTCGAGCTGAACCGGGCAGACAGCGCCATCTATTACCTCGATGAGATCCGCATGCGGGCAGATGCCAGCGCCCTGCCCACTACCGCTACGGGTACTGCGCTCACAGATCTGGTCCTGAAAGAAAGGAGGAAAGAGCTTTCTTTCGAAGGGCAACGATTTTTCGATCTCATGCGAAGAGGCAAGGATGTGGTCCGTACAGACGCGTCCAATCCCGATGCCAAAACATTGCCATTTAAAAATCCGAAAGCAATAGCGCCGATCCCCAGCCTCGATGTTACGGAGAAAGGACTATCGCAAAATGAAACTTATTAAAATCAATCAATCATCATTTAATACTCAAAAAATGAAAGCCATGAAGAGAGCATGGGCAGGAGCCTTATTCATCATTGCCTGCAGCACCCTGCACGCACAGCAGCCATTCACCATTTCCGGCAAACTCACCGATGTGAAAGATGCTAAGATCATGCTGCAATACGGGTCTGGTAAGGAACGCAAGAACGATTCCGTTGTCATAAAGAACGGGAAGTTCAGTTTCAAAGGGACTGTCACGGACCCTGTAAAAGCAAGTATCACAGTAAAGTCATTGGATGACGACGGTGTATTCGACATGGACAAATATTTCAACCGGGATACCCGTGAATTCTACATCGAAGGGGGCAAGATCAGTATCAACGGAGCTACTGCGGCCACTTCAAAGGTCGAAGGTGGTAAAACACAGGCAGACTTCAATTCTTTACAGGCCCAGTTGAATCCTTACCAGGAACAATTGAAACCGTACACCCTGGAGATCAGAAAGCTCCTCAAGACAAAGGATGAGGAGGGGATCAAGCCAATATCTGAAAAAATGCGTCCGATCAGGAAAGAGATGGACAATGTGGAAGCGCAGTTCATGAAAACGCATCCTGCCTCCTGGGTAACCTGGGATATGGTGAAAGGCAGGGGCGTCATCATCGAGCCTGTTACTTACGAGCCGCTGTTCAATAGTGTAGACCAAAAATTCCGCGACAGTGAAGAAGGTAAAAAAATTGCAGAAAGAATAGCCATCACGAAAAAATCAGCGATAGGAAATAAAGTGATGGATTTCACCCAGAATAATATGGGTGGCGCCCCTGTAACTTTATCTTCCTTGAAAGGCAAATACGTGCTGGTCGATTTCTGGGCAAGCTGGTGCGGCCCTTGCCGGGCTGAAAACCCCAATGTGCTTAAAGCGTATCAAAAATTCAAAGACAGGAACTTTGAAGTTCTGGCCGTTTCACTCGATGATAATAAGGAAAAATGGGCCGAAGCCGTTGAAAAGGATGGCATGCCCTGGATACAGGTGAGCGATCTGAAAGGTTGGAAGAATGACGTGGCCGTTCAGTTCGGTATCCTGGCCATTCCGCAGAATCTTTTGATCGACCCGAATGGGACGATCATTGCCAAAAACCTGCGTGGTGAAGCATTGGACAGAGAGCTGGAAAAATTCCTGAAATAAGTTGTGTGCCCATTGAATTATCCATCAAAGAATATTTTGTATGAAAAGAACAATATTGTTTTTACTCTTACTGGGCGCTTTTATGACGGCGATGGCGCAGAAGGGATATACTGTGCGCGTAAAGATCAGGAACCTGGAAGGCGCAAAAATTTTTCTCGCTTATCCAAAAGCAGGGAACTATGTATTCGATACCAATGCTGTGCTGAAAAATGGTGTGTACACCTTCAAAGGCAAAGTGGAAGAGCCGACGCTGGCCAAGCTGGTTGTCAGAAAACCCTCCCTGAATATAAAAATGGAGAGGGGATTCATTCCTTCGCCGGGGTTGAGCTTTGTGCTCGACAATGATGTGGTCGATATCGATGCCGATGCCAATGAGGGCTATATGGCTACGGTGAAAGGTGGGAAAAGCAACAATGAATGGAACAGTATCAGATCACGGGAGGCTAAACTTACCGATGAAGGGTGGAAAGCCCTCGTAAACGCTCATGCGCAATTTGAAAAGAGCAAGGATTCGGCAGTTTTCAAAGTTTCTTCGCAAGTTCGTTCCAGAACATCCAAAGAAATAGACGCACTTCAGTTGAAATTCATAAAAGATCATCCCAACTCATTCGTGAGTGTGCAATTTCTTTCAGGCATGTTCAACAAACTCACTCCTGCTGAACTGGAAAATGAATACAACCGGCTGGAGTTGGCGTATAAAAGCACTACTCCGGCAAAACAGATCGCAGAGAAAATCGAGACCATGAAAAAGACGGCGATCGGGAAGGCGGCCATCAACCTTCATAAGAAGGACATGAATGGAAATATTGTAAATCTCGATGCGCTCAAAGGAAAATATGTGCTGCTGGATTTTTGGGGTAGCTGGTGTATGCCCTGCCGTCGAAGCCATCCCCACCTTAAATCGTTGTATGCAAAATATAAGGAAAAAGGATTCGAGATCGTAGGGATCGCCACAGAATCGCGCGCCTCCCTGGAAGAGACTAAAAAGGTCTGGAAGAAAGCTATCGAAGAAGATGGGATCAACTGGATACAGGTGCTGAACAATGAGGACATCGATACATTCGATGTAGTGAAAAGCTATGGCGTATCTGCTTTTCCTACAAAAATATTACTGGATAAGGAAGGAAAGATCATTGCGCGGAATGTGGGGGATGGAGAGGAGATCGATAAGACGCTGAAGGAGATCTTTGGGTTCTGAGCTTGTCAGGAAATAAATGTGTTGATAAGTTAACAGGTTTAAAAGTTGACAAGGGGATCTCCGTAGCTCGGAGATCCCCTTGTCAACTTTTAAACATATTAACCTTTCAACCTAATTCTTCGACTTATCGGGGAATTTCGGAATTGGCGGCACACCTTTTGGCCCGGGTTGCTGCAATTGTTTTTTCATCTCTTCGATCGCTCTTGTCAATTGCTGATCATTGCCCAGCCATTCCTGGTGCGGGTCGTTGACCACTTCTATATCAGGTGAAACGCCCACCCCTTCGATCACGAACTTTGAACCATCGGCGGCAAAATGCGCAAATTCAGGTTTCCTCATATCTCCTCCATCGATAAAAGGAAGCGAACCGCGGATACCGACTACCCCACCCCATGTACGCTGACCGAGCAGTGGCCCGATCTTATGGAACTGGAACTGGTAGGGGAAAAGATCACCATCCGATGCAGAATATTGATCGATGAGGCAGATCTTCGGCCCTATTTGCAGATCAGGCCTTACGCGGGATATCTTGCTGTTGCGCATCATGGTGCCCAGGCTGGGCTCACGGCGTAACCGCTCGATGATCATGGGTGATACATTGCCGCCACCATTGCCACGGTCATCGATGATCAGCGCTTCCTTATCCAGTTGCGGATAGAAATAACGGGCGAATTGGTTAAGACCATCAGGGCCCATATCAGGGATATGCAGATAACCGATCTTACCGTTCGATGCCTTGCTGACCTTCTCGATATTCTGGTTCACCCATTCATGATAATAGAGCGAAGATTCATCGGCAATAGGTTTCACCAGATATTTTTTTGTGCCATTCGCTGAAGGGATCGTATTGAAAGAGATCTCGATCAGTTGATCTGCCTTGCCAACAAGCAGTTCGTATAAATTAGACACTGTGCGCACTTCAGTGCCATTGATGGCAATGATATAATCTCCTTTTTTCACCTGAACGCCTGGTTGGCGGAGGGGAGAAACCAGTGTCTTGTCCCAGCTCTCGCCGGAGAGTATGGAATCGATGCGGTAGTAACCGCTCTTGTCGCGGGAGAATCCTGCGCCAAGCATACCCAGCTTTATCCTTTCAACATCGGGCCTGTCGCCGCTGTTCACATAAGCATGACCAACATTCAATTCGGCGATCATCTCTCCTATAATATAAGTAAGGTCATTGCGGTGGTTGACATAGGGAAGCAGAACGGCATATTTATCGTGCATCGCTTTCCAGTTCACGCCATGCATATTGGGATCATAGAAATAATCGCGCATCTGCCGCCAGCTTTCATCGAAGATCTGTTTCCATTCTGCGTGCAGGTCGGCATTTATTTTCAGTCCTTCCAGGTTCAGCTTATTTTTCGGATCGATCTTTACGGTGCTGATATTTTCTATGAAGAGATCGCCCCCTTTTCTCACCATGATCTTTTTCCTGTTGTCGCTGATATCATACGATGAGAAGCTGCCCAGATCAGATTCTTTTTTCTCTTTAAGCTCAAAATATTTCAGACTGCGGGGTGAACCGGAAGAGGATGAAAAGTAGTAAAGCCCGTCATAAGTGGCAACCAGGTCGCCATAATTGCCGGGGGTTAACGGCAGGCTTTCTATCCTGTCGGCCAGGCCTTCTTCATCGACGGTGACAGTAACACTGCGGGCGGCGGGAGCAGGTTCTTTTGCCGCCTGGTTCGTGGCAGGTTTCGTTGTTGTGGGAGCCGCAGGAGGGTTCTCCATCCTGACAGCCACCTCATCATTCTCATTCTGAAAGACCGATTTGGAAGTGCCTGACAAACGCACCATATAAGGTTTACTCATATCGATATAAGCATGGTTCCATTCCGTGCGACTGTAGATGGGATTGAAATCACGTTCGGAAACGAAATACAACCATTTGCCATCAGGACTGAAAGTGGGCTGGCCGCTTTGGTACCAGTTGTCCGTAACAGTGATATTTTTTTTCGAATCGATATTGAAGATCCGGATGGTATTGAAGCCACGGGCTTCCCCGGGCTGGGTATAAGCGATCCATTTGCTATCGGGGCCCCAGGAATAATCATAGATCTCGGTACTATTGGAATGGGCCACCATGGTTTTGGCGCCGCTTTCAGCATTTATATAATAGAGGTCCTGTGCGCGATCGCCCAGGAGCAGCCATTTGCTATCGGGGCTCCATACGGGGAAGAATTTATAACTGCCATCGCCTTTTGTGAGTTGTTTGGCAGGCTCTGTGCCATCTTGCTTCTGGATATACAATTCATCTTCTCCTGAACGGTCACTGATAAAGCTGATCCAGCGGCCATCCGGGCTCCAGGAAACATTCCTGTCGTGGGCATTGCTGCTCTGTGTCAGGTTACGTGTAATACCATTTTTCTCAGGCACGGTAAAAATATCTCCGCGTGCACTGATAACGGCACGTTTGCCATCCGGAGAAATAGAAGAATTCTCCATGAATTTGGAGGCATCGATCTGTTTTGATCTTCCCGAGAAAAGGTCTTCAGAAAAACTGATGGTGAGCTTATCCGCTTTACCGGTATTCAGATCGTAGAGATAGATATAGCCTGCATTTTCAAAAGCGATGGCGTCATTGCCGAGGGATGGGAATTTACAATCATATTCCGTGAAATTGGTGACCTTACGGGTTTGCTTGGATTGCGTATCGTATTCAAAGAGGTTCATGGTGCGGTCGCGGTCGCTGAAGAAATAGACCTTGTTCCTGTAGTACATCGGAAAGATATCCTGGGCGGGATTGTTGGTGATATTCTCCGATTGTCCTGTTTTTACATCATAGATCCACACATCATCGGCCATTCCACCTTTATAATACTTCCAGGTCCTGAATTCCCTGAACACACGGTTCATGGCCAGTTTGCTTCCATCTTCGCTGAAGCTGCACCAGCTTGCTACGGCAAAGGGAAGCTCTTCGCTCAGGTCCCCACTGAGCGGGGCTTTGTATAGTTTGCCTTTGAATGGATTGAATGAGGAAGAACGTCCGCGATAGATGATCTGTTTATCATCCTGGGTCCATCCCATTACGATGTTGTTGGGGCCCATGCGGTCGGCAATATCATTGCGGTTGATATTGGCCGTATAGGTGATCCGCTTCGGAACGCCGCCTTCGGCGGGCATCACGAACACTTCAGTGCTGCCATCGTATTGTGCGGTAAAAGCGATCTGTTTCCCATCGTGGCTGAAACGGGGAAACACTTCATAACCGGGATGGCTGGTGAGCTTGCGGGCAGTGCCGCCGCTGCGCTGAACAGTGTACAGGTCACCTGCATATGAAAATACCACCTGGTTGCCATGAACGGCTGGAAATCGCAGCAGACGGGCTTCCTGGGCTGTTGCATACAATGCAGGGACAGCAATGATGAAGGATAAGAGCAGTTTTCGCATGTGTTAGAGTTTGATAGTTTGGAGGGGAAAAATTACGGAAAATTTCCCAAGGAAGTGGGAGATAGGAAGATAGCTAACCGGAATGAAATAATTACTCCGAAAAACTTGCATTATAATCACTCAACGCCGATCGTATACTACGGAGCGCCTTCCGGATATGCTGGTCTACCGTATTTTCGGAGATCGACATTCTCCTGGCAATAGCGCTGTAAGTGAGCTTTTCTTCGCGGCTGAGCAGAAAGACCTCCCGGCATTTGGGAGGCAGTGAAGCTATTTTATCGGTTACGATGCGCAATAATTCTTTTTCTTCCAGTACTTCCACTACGGAAGCCGTTGTGTCCTGACCACCCTGGCTGAGGACCGACTGCCTGTATTTTTCCTGAACGAGCTGTCGCCGGTAGTAATTGAGCACTTTGTGCTTAGCCATGGAAAAAAGGTAGGCTTTCAAATTGGCGACCCCTTCCAAAGTTTCCTTCTGCAAATAAAGCTCCATGAAAACATCCTGGGTAAGCTCCCTGGCTGTTTGGGTGCAGCCTGTTTTCTGAGCGATCAGCCGCAGTACTGTCATTACATGCCTGCGATAAAGGATATCGAATGCTTCCTCATCTCCACGCAGCCAGCGGCCCATCAAATGATGATCAGATGTAACAAAGGGGTTTTTAATATGGCAATCGTTTACCTACCAAATTTAATTATTATTTATTACCGCCGTTTTTTTCAGGGCATAAAAAAAATTTTTTTCCGGGATGAATAACGGGAACAGCTTGCCAGGGGTACTTATTATAATGCAGCCGTGTTGACGAGATACAACCAGACTGAATTTATGGACAAAAAACGACTTTCAGAGCTTCTTAGCAGGTATAACAACAACACCTTAGACTATAGCGAACAGCAAGAACTGGAGGAATGGTTCCATTCAGTGCAGCAGCCCTATTCTACAACAGGAAGAGAAGAGGAGGAAGAATTGAAGCGCGAAATGCTGAATGAGTTCCGTAAGCGATTCCCTTATCCTGCCAACACCCAGATGGTCCGCAAAAGGACCGGGATGCGGGCAGTGGCTGCGGCCGCAGTACTGGCGGGCCTTCTGGCCGGGGGAACGTATTACCTGGTCCATAGCAGCCACTCGAAACAACAAAACGCTGCACAGGCCGGAAGGATCGCTTCCAACATGAAAGAAGTTCCGGAAAAAGACAAAGAGCCCGGAACGAACCGCGCCACCCTGATCCTGGAAGATGGCTCTTCCATCAACCTCGATGAAAGCCACGATGGGCTCCTCGTTGAACGCGGCGGTGTGAAAGCGGTGAAAATAGACGACAGTACAATAAAATACCTTCACTCCAATGAAAGAACGGAAACGGTATATCATACTATCAAAACCCCGCGGGGTGGGCAATACAGGCTATCACTGCCCGATGGTAGCATGGTTTGGCTGAATGCGGCTGCTGCTCTCCGTTACCCGGTGGTGTTCTCCGGGCCTGAAAGAAGGGTGGAAGTATCGGGTGAAGCCTATTTCGAAGTGGCCAAAGATGCATCGAAACCATTCATCGTGTCGATCGATGGTAAAGAAGAAGTAAAAGTATTGGGCACTCATTTCAATATCAATGCCTATAAAGAGAATGGCCCGGCAACGGTGACCTTACTGGAAGGCGCTGTGAATGTATCGGAGGCAGGGTTCAATGTGACCCTGAAACCAGGACAGCAATCTGCTCTCACCCGGAAAGGATTCAGCGTAAAAGAAGCCAATATCGAGCAGGTAATAGCCTGGAAAACCGGTTTCCTCGATTTCGATGACCTGTCGCTGAATGCCGTGATGCAGGAGGTAAGCCGCTGGTATGATGTAGATATCCTGTATAAAGAAATGCCCGACCATCCCATTGCCTTTGGCGGGCGCATCAGTAAAAACCTTCCGCTTTCAAAAGTGCTGAACATGCTGGAAGCCTATGGTGTTCATGCACAGTTGAACGATACAAAGAAGCAAGTGATCATAAGTACCCGATAACCTTGTCTCTCCATATCCATTAAATAACCAGGAACAAAAAACCGGAAGCGCAGCAACGCTCCCGGCAGAACATTGGTTCCTGAAAAACAATTCGACCTGAATTTCAAAACCAACACGTAAAGGTATGATTTTAATCATTTCTGATACCGTGTGCAAACCGGTATTGGCCAAAACATTGCGGATTATGAGATTAACCGCATTTCTCCTCACGATTGCCTGCCTGCAGGTTACTGCCAACACTTCAGCGCAAACCGTTACCATTTCAGCGAACAACGTTCCGCTTCAGAAAGTTTTCAAGCAGATCTCCAGGCAAACCGGCATTTCCATCCTGTACAATGAATTGCAGGTCCGCGAACTGCCCCCTGTTTCCATCAAGGTGAAAAATGTTTCCGTTACTGAAGCGATGAAGCAATGCCTGCAAGGGCAGCCTTTTTCTTTCAGTCTCGATGAAGGGATGATCATCATCCGGAAGAACCCTCCACCACTGCAGAATGCTCAACCCGAAGACCCGCCCCGGATCGAAGTACGCGGCACTGTCAAAGACCAGGCCGGCAACCCGATGCAGGGCGTGAATATTATGGTGAAGGGCTCCACCGCCGGCGTCACCAGCGATGCGGAAGGGAAGTTCGTGATCCAAAGCCAGGGAAATTCGACCCTGGTGTTCAGTTTTATCGGTTATGCATCACAGGAAGTACATGTGAATAACCGTACGCAGATCAATGTGGTGATGGTCATCAACCAGGTAGATATGAAACAGGTGGTAGTGGTAGGTTATGGCACCCAACGCAGGAAAGATATTTCCGGCTCCGTTACCGTGATCGGTGAGAAGGATTTCAATAAAGGCGTTACCCAAACTGCCGCCGATCTGTTGCAGGGAAAGGTGGCCGGATTGGTGGTGACCACCGAAACAGGCGATGTTACGGCGAGGCCCACCATCCGTTTGAGAGGCACTTCCTCCCTTACCGGTTCGAGCACTCCCTTTGTGGTGATCGATGGCGTTCCGGGAATGGACCTGAACGCAGTGGCTCCGCAAGACATCGAAAGTATCAGTGTATTGAAAGATGCTGCCGCTTCAGCCATCTATGGTTCCCGTTCCGCCAGCGGTGTGATCCTGATCACTACCAAGAAAGGAAGATCGGGCCAGGCCCAGGTACAGGTGAGCAATTATGTAGCTATCGATAAAGTATCCAACAAACCCAAGCTGCTCACGGCCGATGAGTGGAGAAAGTATACGAAGGACAACGGGCTGGATGTTACCGGCCTCGACCTGGGCGGCAATACCGACTGGTTCAAGGAGATCATGCGCACAGGAGTGTCCAACAACCACAGCATCTCCGTGTCGGGCGGAACAGATAAAAGCAATTACCGCGCTTCTTTCAATTACCTGAACAGGGAAGGGATCATGCGAGACAACAGCCTGAGAAGATTGAACGGCCTCTTTACCGTGAATCAAAAAGCGCTCGACGGACGGCTCAGTCTCTCGCTCACTGCAGGAGGCGTACAAACCGATTTCTCTCCCACCAATAACTTCAATACCACGCTCGCCTATACCATGCTGCCGGTATATACGGTCAAAAATCCCGATGGAAGCTGGTTCGAGAAATTCGATTATGAACAGGGCAACCCGGTTCACAATATCGCAGAGAACAGCACCATCAATAAAGCCTCTTTATATTATGGCAATGGTATCGTTCGCCTGAAGGTCATCGAACCGCTCACGCTTGGCGTGAACCTCCTCAAACAACGCTCCACACAGGATGGCAGCCGGTACAATGGCATTACCACCCAGGCAGGTCGCACCGACCACGGATACGCATCGAGGGAGAACAGGGTGCAGGATAAAAACCTGATGGAATTGACGGGCGAGCTTGAAAAAGAGTGGAAAGACCACCGATTCAAATTGCTCGGCGGCTATTCTTATGAAGAAAATTATAACCAGTACGTGTCGGCCACCAACCGGAATTTTCTCTCCGACATCTTCACCTATAACAACCTGGCCGCAGGTGAGAACCTGTTGCCTACCGATGTGAGCTCCAGCAAGGAATTGAGCAAGCTCATTTCATTCTTCGGAAGAATGAACTATAGTTTCAACGGTAAATATTCCCTGACTGCCTCCATTCGCCGGGATGGATCGTCCAAGTTCGGTAAGAACCATAAATGGGGCACATTCCCGGCCGTATCTGCAGCATGGACCATCTCCGATGAATCTTTCATGAGCAAACTCTCCTTCGTCAAAGATCTCAAGGTCCGCGTAGGTTATGGAGTGGTGGGCAACCAGGATGGCATCGACCCCTACAAATCGATCGCATTGTATGGAAGGGGTGATGAATATTTCGATAACGGCCGATGGAGGAATACCTATCGCTACATCCAGAACCCCAATCCCGATCTGAAATGGGAAGAAACTTCCACGCTCAATTTCGGTACCGATTTCAGTTTACTCGATGGAAGGATCTCGGGAAGCATCGATTATTATATCAAGAAAACGAAGGACCTGTTGTACGTGTACAATGTTCCTGTGCCGCCCAATCTCTACCCTACTACACTGGCGAATGTGGGAGATATGTCGAACAAGGGTATCGAGATCGCGGTGAATATCGAAGCGGTCCGGACAAATGATTTCCGCTGGTCCAGCTCGCTGAACTTCGCACAGAATAAGAATGTCATCACCCGGTTATCGAATGATATTTATAAAACGGAAAGCATCAAGACAGGAGGTATCAGCCTGAGAGGTTCCGGTAATCTCACCAGTCATATCGTGCAGGAAGGAGAAGAAGTGGGCACTTTTTATGGATGGGAATGCCTGGGGCTCGATGCCAATGGAGCGTATATCTTCAAAGACCAGAACAAGGATGGCGAGATCAACAGTCTCGACTATACGAAGATCGGCAGGGCCATGCCCCGGTTCACTTATGGCATCTATAATTCCTTCTCGTATAAGAGTTTCAGCCTTTCATTCTTTCTCAGGGGTGTTTACGGGAATGATGTGCTGAACAACCCGCGCATGCAATATGCCAATGTAAGATGGCTGCCCGGTTCCAATGTGCTGCGCGAAGCGCTCGACAACGGCATCCGCTCCGATCCGAAGTATTCCAGTTATTACCTGGAAAAAGGTTCTTTCCTGCGGCTCGATAATGCAAGCCTGGCTTATGATATCAACACCAAAAATCTCTGGGGCATCCGGAGCGCCAGGGTGTATGTCACGGCGCAGAACCTTTTCGTGATCACCCGGTTCAAGGGCCTCGACCCTGAAGTGAATATGAGCGGATTGGCGCCCGGCGTACTGGAAACCTTTTTTGTACCCAAGGCCCGGACTTTTGCACTGGGGCTCGACATCAATCTCTAACGGTTAACACTTGAATTATGAAACGAAGCAGCATAAATCTTTCTCACATAAAGGAATGTATATGCGGAGTTCCATCCGACCTGATCAAAAAAATAAAAAATAGTCGGATGAAACTTCTCAAATATTCATACATCTATATTCTTCTCCTGGTCACAGCACTGAATTCCTGCACGAAATTGGATGAAGAATTGTTTACGCAGGTGCCCGTGGATGATTTCGGCAAGGACGAAGAACAGATCAATTCACTGGTAGGCTCCATCTACGCCACGCTCAAGCTGAATGGGATCGACTGGGACACCTATATCACCATGAGCGGACTGGCATCGGACATGATCGCTATTCCCGGTTATAAAGGCGGCGACTGGAGCGAACCGATGTACAAGGAGACCATGCGGCATACGTGGACTGCCAGCAGCAGCGGCTTCGACGGATCTTATTTCCAGCCCTCTGGAAATATTGCCCTCTGCAACCAGATCTATTACCAGATCAGCGTGAGCCAAGGCATGAACCCTGCCCTCAAAGAAAGGATCCTCGCGGAGATCAGGGGAGTACGCGCATTCTGGTATTATATCCTGATCGATCTCTATGGTAATGTGCCCATCGTAACGGATTTTCTCGACCAATCGCAGCCCGCTACCAAAAGCCGTGCGGAAGTTTTCAATTTCATCGTGAAAGAACTGAATGAAATAAAAGACCAGTTGCGAAAGGATGTCGCCACACCGGCCAGCTATGGAAAATTTACCAGGGGCTCCGCATTTACGCTGCTGGCAAAAATGTATCTGAACGCGATGGTATGGAACCCTTCGGGCGGTGCAAAATGGAAAGAAGCAGCAGCAGCCTGTGATTCGGTGATCAATATGCCTTATCAACTGGAAGCCTGGAAAACGAATTTTGTCCCCAATAACAATATTTCAAGGGAAGCTATTTTATCGGCAGCATTCAAGGCAGGTGGAAGCGGCAGGCAGAACATGATAGCGTTCAATACCCTTCACTACTTCGATCCGATCGCGCTTGGCCTCACATTGGTGCCCTGGAATGGTATTGCGGCCAACCCCGATTACATAAAGAGCTTCGATACCACCGATGCCAGGTACCGTGGCTCATTCCTCATCGGCCCCATGCGTGATCCTGCCACCGGCCAGATCATCATGACGGCACACGGCAGGCCATTGATCCATACCGTGGATATGACCATGCACGACCTCGGCCCCGACGGATGGGGCTGGATCAACCAGGAAGAAGGCGCAAGGATCAATAAATGGGATTATGAACCGGGATTGAGCAGCACAATGGAAAATGATTTCCATATTTTCCGGCTCGCCGATGTGTACCTCATGAAAGCAGAAGCCCTGCTGCGCGATGGCCACTCCTCCGGAGATGTGCTGCCCCTCGTGAACGCGATCCGCGTACGTGGATTACCCAATAAACTCTATACCACAGTTACGCTGGAGGATGTATACAAGGAGAGAAGGTTTGAGCTGGCATGGGAAGGATTCACCAGGCAGGATATGATCCGCTTCGGCAAGTTCCTCGATGCAAGGCCCCCATTCAAACCTTATATCAGCGACGGGAAGTACCTGCTCTTTCCTATTCCGCAGGCGGCAAGGGACGCGAACCCTAAACTGGCGCAGAATCCCGGTTATTGATCATTCAACTTTATTATTAACGGACCCGGAACACCGGAAGAAAATTAATTATTCAAACAATGGACAGAAAAAAATTCCTGAGCAATGCAGGTCTGCTGGGTGCGGCCGCAGTGATCTCGCCATCATTATTGGCCGGTACATCAGGCAAGACAGCGAAAGTGATTTCAACAGCCAAAAAGATCAGGGTCGGATTGATCGGTTGTGGCAGCGTGTCTACTCAATACCTTCCCCATCTTTTCAAATCACCGTATGCAGAAGTGGTGAGCCTTTGCGATATCAGGTCGGAAAGAGCGCAGAAGACCGCCGCACAATACAAGATAGACAACTGGTATCCGCATATCGACCAGATGCTGAAAGGCGTTCCTTTCGATCTGTTGGTGAACACCACCGATATGCAGGAACATGGCCGGCTGAATAAGATAGCGCTGATGGCCGGTAAGAATATCTGGTGTGAAAAGCCGCTGGCGAGCAGTTATGCCGCCGGTGCGGAATTGCTGGCGCTGGCCAAACAAAAAGGACTGCGTATATGGGGCGCTCCGGCTGTGGTGAATAGTCCGCAGTTCGCTTTTATGGCTAAACAGATCAAGGAAGGAAAGCTGGGCAGCATCGCGGCTGCGCATGGGCATTACGGTCATACAGGGCCCGATTGGTCGGCTTTCTTTTATGAGAAAGGTGGCGGCAGCTTACCTGATCTCGGCGTGTACAATATCGCAACACTCACCGGATTGCTCGGGCCTGCTGTTTCGGTAGTGTCCATGACCAATATCATTACCCCTACCCGCAATACAGGCAATAAAGGACCGATCAAAGTGGAAGCGGAAGACAATGCACAGGTCTTATTCGAGCACAAGAGCGGTGTGCTGTCGCACATCCAGTGCGGGTTCAATTATTTCGATCCCTACGGACATGGCGGTACAGGCCAGGAGAGACCAACGATCTCCATCTATGGATCGAAAGGGAATATGCAACTGGTGGGGTACGACTGGCATCCGCTGGGTGTCGATATGGCTACGGTCGACAATCCAAAAACTGAACGTTTCCAGGTGGATGCAGGCAGCTATGTATGGCAGGAAGGCGCTTCGGTGATCTGTGAATGTATGGCAACCGGCAAGGAACCGATCATCAACGTGGAACATTCATTGCATGTATTGGAAATCATAGAAGCTTCCTGGAAATCACAGGAGAGCGGTAAAAGAATTCCGTTAAAGTCAACCTTCAAATGGCCGATGCTGTGATGAAATGGCTGTCGACGGCAAACAGGTTACGTGCCGCTTTCTTTTTTGGATTTGCATCATTGGCCTCCTGGATGCCGATGCTCACGGTATGGCTCGAAGACCATGGATTGTCGAAAAGCCATATCGGTGATGTGTCGGCCATTCCCTGGCTGGTGATGCTCGTCATCCAACCTGCATGGGGAGTGCTGGCAGATCGTGTGGGCAAGAAAAAATGCTTCATGGTCACGGCCCTTATCGCTGCATTGGTCTTTGCATCGATGCCGGCAGTGGAGATGAATGCAGGAATGATCATCGGCATGACGGTTGCGTTTGCGCTGTTCAATACACCTGTACTGCCGTTGCTCGACAGCATCACCTTAGACCTGGTGGCCAATGGCAGGGTCCGCTCATACAGCACCTACCGTTTCTGGGGTGCGCCGGGATTCGCAGCAGGGGCCTTACTGGCTTCCTGGCTGATCGCGGTCTGGAATATCGATCTGATCTTTTATTTATCGGCCCTCTTCCTGCTCCTGACATGGCTGATGCTGGCAGGGATGGAAACCACACATCCATCATCGGCAGGAGAGTTCAGTACCAAAGGCATTGAAAATCTGCTGAAGGATAAGCTGCTAATGATTTTTATGGTTGTGATCCTGATCGTTTCAGTGGCCCAGTCCTCCAGCAGTTTTTTTCTCACGGTATATCTCCGTGAGATCGGCTCCACGCCTGCCATTACAGGAACAGCGCTTGGCGTGCAGGCGCTCAGTGAGCTGCCTTTTTATTTTCTGGCGGCCTGGCTGCTCAAAAGAACATCAGCCGGAAATGTGGTATTGATCGCTGTTTTCGGTACGGTGCTTCGGTTGCTGATGTATTCACTGAATGAACGGGCAGCCTGGGTGATCGGCATTGAAACGATGAATGGGATCACCTGGACCTTGCTGTGGATAGCATCGGTCGACTATGTAGATAAGCGTGTGCCCGCCAGGTGGCGGACCACCGGGCAGTCGTTGCTCTGGGCGGCTTATTTCGGCGCCGGGGCTATTGCAGGAAATATCCTGAGTGGCCGTTTGTATGAAGTGATGCCGATGAGGAACGTATTTGGTATCAACAGTGCGCTGGCGGCAGTGGCCGGCGTACTGGCGATCGGCATCTTCACTTTGATGCAGCGTCGTCATTTGGGAAGACATTCCTACCATAAATCGAATACCTGATTCTTAAAAAATATTGTTATGGATAAACTGTCGAACCTGTTGTCCAGGTATAAAAAGCAATGGAGCCTCGAACAAGGCTTTTATACCAGCCAGGAAACGCTGGCAGCAGAAGCGGAAAAGATCTGGAAACGTGGCTGGTTATTTGCAGGATTCACCTGCGAGATCCCTATGCCGGGGGATTATTTTACCTATAATGTATTCAACCAGTCGGCCATTATCATCCGGGATGATAACGGTGAGATATATGCGCATCACAATACCTGCCGGCACAGAGGCTCAGTGATCTGCCTCGAAGAAAGAGGCAATGAGCCCGACCTGAAATGCCCGTACCATCACTGGATCTACGAAAAGAATGGTAACCTCCGCAGTGCGCGGATGATGGACAAGGATTTCAACAAAGCGGAATTCGGTCTACATCCTATTCATGTAAACATATTGTCGGGCGCCATCTTTATTTGTTTCGCCGATGATGCCCCGGATTTTTCCAAAGTAAGATCCGACCTCGCTCCTTACCTCGACCCATACGACCTGCATCATGCAAAAGTGGCTTACCGCGACCGGTATGAGCTGGATGCCAACTGGAAACTGATCGGTGAGAATTTCCGGGAATGTTATCACTGCGGTCCGGCACATATTGAGTATTGCCAGGCAGTGATAGGCGCTGATCTTTTTGAAGAGCGTGATCAGTTGTGGGCTGAGCAAAAAGAACTATGGAGGTCGAATGGATTCCCGGAGAATACGATCAACCAGGTAATGGGCGCCGGGCATTTTGGTATAAGATACCCGCTGCGGCCGGGTTTTGCGAGCTATAGTCTCGATGGAAAACCGGTAGCGCCGCTGATGGGAAAGCATAAGGATTATGACACCGGTGTGGTGGGCCTTATCAACTACCCCAATTTCTGGATGGACGCAGTGGCCGATTATATCTGGGTGATGCGCATCACCCCGCTGGAACCATCGCGCAGTGTGGTAGACCTTATCTGGCTTGTGAATGGCAAAGCAGAGGAAGGCAGGGACTATGAAGTGGAACGGCTCACGGAATTCTGGAAGATCACCGGCGAACAGGACTGGCATTTATGCGAGAACAATCAAAAAGGGATCTTGTCCGAGAAATACAGTCCGGGCCCACTGTCCGATACGGAAACGGATGTGGTGCATTTTCATGAATGGTATCTGTCTGCCCTGGGCAGCAAATGATCAATAATCGGGACCAGCAATATGAAAAGAACAGCAGTACCGGTGATGGCCAGGCAAAAGCTGGTAATGATCGGGAATGGAATGGCCGGGTTCAAGTTCTGTGAAAAATTCGTGCGGTACAGGCTTCACAAAAAATTTGAGCTGACCGTATTCGGAGAAGAGCCGCAACCGGCCTATGACAGGGTAAACCTCACCCGGTTCCTCACACATGGCGAAGAACGAATACTGGCCCCTGCATCCTGGTATGCTCAGCAGGGTATCCGGTTGCGGACCGGGGAAAAAGTGTTGAGCATCGACCGCGAAAAGAAATTGGTGAAAACAGAAGCCGGGACCATCGGGCGATATGATCTGTTGGTGATCGCTACGGGTTCCGGCGTATATATACCACCGGTAGATGGTATCGATTTGCCGGGGGTGTTTGTTTATCGTACCCTAAATGATCTGCAGGCTATAAAGGGATTTATGGCCGGCAGAAAAAAAGTAACGGTGATCGGAGGTGGCATCCTGGGACTGGAAGCGGCCAAAGCCATGCTGGATGCAAAGATGGGAACGGTGATCATCGAGCGTGCGGGCCAGTTGATGCCACGACAGCTCGATGCTGTTGCCGGAAAAATATTGATGGGTCAGGTAGAAGCAATGGGGTTGAAGGTGTTGTTGGGCAAGGAGATCACCGGTATTTTCCAGGAAGAGAACAGGCTCCGCATAGAATGTTCCGATGGCCATCGGGTTGAAACGGACATGGTGCTGCTCTCGGCCGGCATTGTGCCCCGCGATGAATTGGCGGTAGCAGCGGGATTGGCCACGGGCCCGAAAGGGGGCATTGTCGTAAATAATTTCATGTTGACCAGTGATCCTTCTATCTATGCAATTGGAGAATGTGCATTGGTGCATGACCGGATATGGGGACTGGCCGCACCCTGTTATGAAATGGCTGAAGTGCTGGCAGCAAGGCTGTCGGGGATCTATAAAGTGTTCAGGGGTGATCTGTTGTTCACACAATTAAAAGTACTGGATACCCGGCTGGCCCATATTATAGCTATCGATGACAGTAAAGGAGATGGCGAATGCATCATCAATGAAAAGCAGGAAGCGGGGATCTATAAACGGATCGATCTGTCGGCTGATGGAAAAAGGATAACCGGCGCCATCCTGCTGGGAGATATATCGGACTATGCCTCCTTGCTGCAACTGGTAAGGACCCGGTCGCGGGTTCCAGCCGATCCTGTCACGCTGATCGATGGAACAGCGGGCCATGAAAGCCGGATTGCCTCCTTACCTGATGGGATGATGGTCTGCCTTTGCGAATCGGTAAATAAGGGAACGATCGCCAATGCCATCATCGAACGTAAATTGCAAAGGCTCGACCAGGTATGCCAGGCTACCAGGGCCGGTACGGGTTGCGAAACCTGCCAGGCACTGATCGAGGAAATGATCACTTATTATACACAGACTGCGCAGGCTGGTGCAGATACCAGCGGGGTAAAGGACCCATCGATATGACAAAGCATACAATTAATCAACAACCTTACGAAGTAGCATCCATTGCCGACCTGTGTATGGACATCATTGTGGCGAGCTCATCGAGACCGGAATTCGGCCAGGTGGAACTGCTCGCCGATCATTATCATCTCGACCTCGGTGGATCGGTAGGCATCTTTGCTACCCAATATGCCAAACTGGGCGGGAAGATCGCTTTGATGGGTAAAACAGGTGATGACACCGCCGGCGCCATCGTGCATTCAAGATTGACCGAAGCAGGTATTGATGGACGTTATATTGAAAAAATACCCGGCGAAAAAACTGCCATGGGGCTTAATATTGCCGTGGGGCACGATAGGGCCATGCTGGCCTATCTCGGAACTATGGAACTGATCGGGCCTGACATGTTGCGTGATGAATGGACAGGGTTGGCCCGCCACTGGCATATCGGAAGTTATTTCCTGCTCAGGCGATTGATCCCTGCCTGGCCTGGCTGGCTGCAAAAACTGAAAAGCCGGGGCGTGACCATTTCACTGGATACCAACTGGGACCCGGAGGGCAACTGGGAGAATGTGTTGCAGTTGTTGCCTCAGGTCGATGTTTTTCTTCCCAATCTGGCGGAAGCTTTGGCCATCACCGGGAAGCGAACATTGCAGGAAGCCGGCACCATATTGGTCGGGATCTGTAAACTGGTGGTGGTGAAATGCGGCGAAGATGGGGCCGCCATTTTTTTTAACGGGCAACACGCGATGTACCCGGTAGACCCCGAAATTGCAGATGGTTTGAAAATTGCCGATACAACCGGTGCAGGCGATAACTTCGATGCGGGATTCATTTATCACTGGTTGCAGGGATCGGATATAGCGATCTGCGTAAGGGAGGCCAGTCGTTGTGCCGTGTCGAGCCTGCGATCATTGGGTGGTGTGGCCGGGCAGATCAAAAATAAAGCATAAGCAATAATCGAATTCATTATGAGCAGGTATTATGAAGATGTTCTCAAACAACCCGCACAGCTTATTTCCAGCCTGCGGTATCATACAGGGGAAGGAAAGGTGGTGATGAAAGAGGCATTCAGGGTGCTCTCTTATTCACGCCATGTTTTTATCGTGGGGATCGGGGCAAGCTGGAATGCGGGACTGGCCGTTCAGTATTCATTGAACAGAGTGGGCATATCGAGCCAGCTATGTGATGCGGCCGAGTTCTATCATCATATCGTGTTACCGAAACAGAGTGTCGTGCTGTTCCTCTCGCGCAGCGGTAAAAGTGTGGAGATCGTGAACTCGATCACTAAATGCAGAGAGGCCGGCGCCACCATTATCGCTATTACCAATGATCCCGGCAGTCCACTGGGAAAAGGGGCCGACTACTGTTTACATACCAGCGTTGAATTCGATCATGCGATCTCGGTCAATACGTACTCATCTATCATATTGACAGGTCATTTGCTGGCGCAATGCGGAGATGATGCATTTTTTCATTCACCGTTAATACATGGTATGGAGAATGCGTTGTCGGCAATACATGAATGGATCCCTGCCTGTAAGCAGGTGGTTGGCGGAATGGAATGGTCTGCTTCATCATTCTATTATTTCCTGGCAAGGGGGAACAGTCAGGCATCCGCGTTCGAAAGCGCCTTGTTATGGGAAGAGGCGGCAAAATACCCGGCTACTGCGATGTCTACAGGAACATTTCGTCATGGCCCGCAGGAGATCATCGGCGACCATATCGATATTATACTTTGGATCGATCCAGGCCCGACACAGGAATATGATTGGCGACTGGCGGCAGACCTGCAGCAGGCAGGTGTGCAGGTAACGGTAATAGGAAATAACACAGAACACAATACTTCCCTGCAGACGATCGAAGTACCAGTGATGCCGCAGGGGTTGGAGCCGTTGGTAAATATTATACCGATGCAACTGGCGGCAGAAAGGTTTGCAAAAAGCAGGGGTGAGGACAGCGACGGGTTCAGGTATTGTTCGCTCGTTGTTGAAAAAGAAGGAGGGTTATAACACTTATTTTTTCCGGAACAGTTCTTCATTGTAATAATTGGTAATGATCACTTAACGTAGAGGTAATAATGTTATAATTTTTTTTGTGTATTGCTCGCAAATCCGCCACTGGCTTGTAAAAAAAGTACACAAAAAGGATCAATAAACAGAACATTCAAGTTGGAACAGTTTCTACATTTAGCACTCAAAACACCAACAAATGAGAACTGGGCCAATTATTCTAGTCTTGTGCTTTCTTCTTCTGCAAACATTTTTTCCAGGCAAAAACTATGCACAAAATTCACCAATCACTATTAACGGGACTGTTACCGATGAACAGGGAACACCCTTATCAGGTGCTACTGTAAACGTCAAAGGCTCCAATGTCAATGTCCAGACAGATGCTTCTGGCAGGTATTCCGTAAAGGTCGACAACAAAAGATCGGTCCTGGTCTTCTCCTACATAGGCATGTCCAGCCAGGAGCTCCATGTCGGCAGCCGTACCACGATCGATGTAAAGCTCCAGCCCGGCGCCAGAGACCTCGAAGGCGTTGTAGTGACGGCGCTGAATATCAAACGGAATGCAAAAAGTCTCGGCTATTCTCTTTCAACGATCGATGGCAGCCAGGTCAATAATGTACAATCGCCGAGCATCATCAGTGCATTATCGGGAAAAGTAGCCGGTGTCGATGTCAGCAATATTGCGAATGGTGTTGCGGGCACAAAACGTGTCATCATCAGGGGCGCTGCTTCCCTCACAGGTAACAACCAGCCTTTATGGGTCATCGATGGTGTGCCCATCAACTCTTCAACATTGGGTGGCATGGCCTCCAACCCTGCGGAAGGCGGCGTTGATTATGGCGATGGGCTTGGTATAGTGAATCCTGATGATATTGAAAGTATTAGTGTTTTGAAAGGTAATGCAGCCGCTGCATTATATGGTTCACTGGCTTCCAATGGCGTTATCCTCATCACTACCAAAAGCGGGAAAGGCACGAAGGGAAAAATGAATATCGATATCAGCTCTTCCCTGCTGCTCGATAAGCTCATCAATCCGACCGACTTCCAGTATGTATATGGCCAGAGCGGTACCGGTGATCAGCCACCGTCCACTCCTGCGGAAGCATATAGCTCATCGAGCTGGGGAGCAAAGTTCGACGGAAGCTCCTCGATGCAATTCGATGGAGTGGTGAGGCCCTTCAGCCCCGTAAAGAACAACTACGAAAAATTCTTCAATACAGGGAGCACCATCACCAATACCGTCTCCTTATCCGGCAGCACCGAAAAGCATAATTACCGGGTATCTCTATCGGACCTGCGCAATGCAGATGTAGTGCCCAACGCAAAATACAACCGAACGATCCTCAATACCAAGACCAGCTCGAAATTCGGCAAACTGAATGTCGATATCGTATTGAACTACACTTACGAAAAAGCAAATAACCGCCCGTATATCGGGGGTAACGTTTCCAACCTCTTCTATTCTTTGGTATACATGCCCGGCAGTATCGATGTAGAGACCCTGAAACCGGGATACAATCCCGACGGATCGGAGTTCAGCTATGCCAACAGTATTTCCAATCCATATTATGCGGTGAACAAGGTAAAGCAATTCGATTCCAAGCATCGCACAACCGGGTCCATCACCCTGCAATATGATCTTACCGACTGGCTCTATGCCCGTGGAAGGATCACCCGCGATTATTATAATTCATACAGGCAACGGTACGTGCCCGAAGGAAACCAGTTCACCGCGTACCCAATGGGCCAGTTCGATGAAAGGACCCTGCAAAGCAATGTAGAGAATTATGAGTTCATCCTCGGCCTCAATACGATCAATGCAGGCAGGTTCGGCGTCAACGCTTTTGCAGGGCTGAACAGGCTCGACAGGAGCAGGGATGAAGTGAGTACTTCCGGCAACAGCTTCATAGTGCCGGGCGTATACACTTTCAATAACCTCTCTACCAAACTGCCTACCACCAGCAAGAGCCTGCAAAGGACCAACTCGGTATTCGGAAGTGTGGAACTCTCCTATAACAAATACCTGTTCCTGACACTGACTGGAAGAAAAGACTGGTTCTCGACACTGCCACTCGAAAACAATAACCTCTTCTACCCGGCAGCGTCCTTATCATTCGTGTTCTCCGATGCGTTCAAATTACCCGCATTGATCTCCTATGGTAAATTCAGGGCATCTACTGCACAGGTGAGTGGTGATACCGACCCCTACCAACTCGACCTTAGCTATTCCCTGACGCAGATCACTTATGGGAACCTTCCTTTACAATATGTTGGGACTACCAATATCCCTAATAAAAACCTGAAACCCTTATTGTCGACCGATTATGATTTCGGCCTGGAAATGGATTTCTTCAATCGCCGCGTCGGATTCGATCTCAGCTTTTACAACCGCGAAACGAAAGATGATATCGTAAAGACGGCTGTGTCCTACAGTACCGGATACAGAACGGCTATCCTCAATGTGGGCCGGATGCGGAACCGCGGTATAGAATTGTTGCTGAGGGCAACCCCGGTAAAAACGAAAAACTTTGCCTGGAATACAACCCTTGCATTCTCGAAGAACGACAACACGGTGATCGCATTGGGCGATGGCGTGGAAGGCCCTCCTATTTTACTGGCGAGCGCCAAGAGCGGAGAAGCGATCATTCAATTGGAAGAAGGGATGCGATATGGAGGCATCTATGGTTATAAATATGTGCGGGATGATAAAGGCCGCATCGTATACGACAGCAAGGGATATCCCACCTATTCCAGCAAGAATGAATACCTGGGCAATGGTGTGTACAACCAGATCTTCGGGTTCAGCAATACATTTACCTACAAGGATTTTTCATTCTATACCTTGCTTGACGCGAAATTCGGGGCCTCCCTCTATTCGGAAACGAATGCCATTGCCTACAGCAATGGAAGGCATAAAGCAACACTCGCAGGCAGGGAAGAAGGGCTCACCGGAAGCGGCGCCAATCAAAGCGGAGGCGATAATACAGTGCTGGTGCCTGGTAGCAAAACCCCCAATCCCCCTCCCGGCAGTGGCAGCATTTCAGGATATTATCAGCAGATCTCGCACGTAGCTGAAGAATTCATGTACGATGCCAGCTTTGTGAAGCTCCGCGAATTGTCGATCGGCTACAGGATACCCAGATCGATCCTGAGCAAGATAGGATTGAACAGCGGCACCGTTTCGCTCGTGGCAAGGAACCTGGCAACCCTTTACAAAAAAACGGAGAACATAGATCCTGAAAGCAGCGTATCGGCCGGGAATGCCCAGGGCATCGAAAGATTGGTATACCCGATCACCAGGAGCTATGGTCTTACCATCAAATTAGGACTGTAATAACCCTTGAAAAAAGTTCAATCATTATATCCAGCTTTATACATACATGATATGAAAAAGAAACTCTTCAAATATTACCTCTTCCTGGTAATCGGTGTGTCAGGAGTATTTAGTTCCTGCGACAAAAATTTCGGGGATATCAACAGAAGTGTTGACTTCGTTTCTACCCCCAATCTCGATTTCATGCTGCCCGATATCGAGCTTACCATTCTCGATAACACCTATTATTGTATGGGTGATTTTGTGGCCGCCTATGTAATGCATGTTACCAACCGGAAAACCTTCGAAGCGATCACCATTCCCGGTGGATACCAGGGCTACCATTTCGAATGGGCCTATCCCAACCCCTTCCGGAACGTGATCGATTTCATCGATCGTAGCGGGAAAGACCCGGAAAGGATCAATTATAAATGTATCGGCCGGATCATGAAAGCGTACGTTGCGCATCAGCTTACCGACACCTATGGCGATATCCCCTATTTTGAAGCGGGCAAAGGTTACACAGACCAGATCTTCACCCCCAGGTACGACCGCCAGCAGGATATTTACAATGATATGTTCAAGGAGCTGGAAGAAGCAGCGCTCGCATTCGATAACAATAAAATGAAACTGACAACCTCCGATATCATATATAACGGCGATCTCGGGAAATGGAAAAGATTGGCCTATAGCCTGATGCTGCGCCTGGGCCTCCGTATCATGAAAGCAGATGCCGTGAAAGGCAAGGCCATGATCGATAAGGCCATTGCAGGAGGATTGCTCCAGAACAATGCCGATAATTTCATGGTGAAATACCTGCCCAATTCATCCTCGGGCGGCACCACCAATCCTACCTCCAATGGACAACCGCATATTTTTATCAGGTATCCGGATAACTACAGGCTTACCTCTCCTTTTATCAGCAGGCTGAAAGGCACGAAAGACCCAAGATTACCGGTATTCGCCATGTTGCCGGCCTCCCGTACAAGCTACGGCGCAGGAAGTAAGGACACCGCCGTGCAACAGGGATGGCCTCCGTTCGGCGACAGGTCTGAAACGCCGCCATATCCCAGTATCCCATCGGCCGACCGTCTTAAATATTCTACGGCCAATAATGCCACCTTCGGCAGATATGACGCTCCATATATTCATCTCAGCTATGCGCAAACACAGTTCCAGTTGGCGGAATGCGTTGTGAGAGGGATCATTTCTTCGGGCAATGCAAAAACATACTACGAGAACGGTGTGCGTGCCGCGATGGACCAGTTGAAGAATTACGGCAGCGAAGGCGTTATCCCCACCGGTAAAGTGGATGATTACCTTGTGCTGAACCCATATAACCCTGCAACACCGGAAGCAGCATTGGAGCAGATCAATACGCAATACTGGATCGAGACCTTCTTCAACTGGTATGAAACATTTGCCAATATGAGAAGGAGCGGGTATCCAAAATTATATGAGAATTTATTGCCGCCGACGGCGCACCCCGCCAACCAGGGCGCTACGCTGCCGAGAAGGCTTACCTATTTTGCCGCAGAAGTAGCATCCAACCCCAATATCCAGGAAGTTTTTAAACGCCAGGGCCCTGATGTGACCAGCACCCGCGTATGGTGGGATAAACCCTAGACCTGTCTTTTTGAAAACAGTCAATACAGCTTTCCGTTGTATTGACTGTTTACTTTTTTCAGAATGTTAATCATTAAGAGAACTACGATCTATAATTTTATGCCTTATGCGAAATAATTTCTTCTTTGCAGCCCTTATGTGTTCCCTTCCTGTGATAGCAACATCACAGACCACAACTGCATCACGGTCGGCCGACAGATACGGCATCCGGCCGGTGCTGGTGCGCGGGCCTTATTTACAGGTAGCCACTTCCAATAGCATCATCATCCGCTGGCGCACCGATATGCTGGACGTGAGCTTCGTGAGGTATGGAACAGAACCGGGAAAATTAGACAAGCTGGCCGGGAATGATTATCGCACCAGTGAGCATATCGTTACGCTGAACGGCCTTCAGCCGCAAACAAAATATTATTACCTGCTGGAAGGATTCAGAGATACATTGCAGGGCGACAAGAACAATTATTTCACTACCCTGCCACTGCCAGGCAAAGAAGATAAATACAGGATCGGTGTGTATGGTGACTGCGGAAGCATTTCTACCAACCAGCGGGATGCAAGGGACCAGTTCGAAAAATACCTGGGCAGCGATCCGTTGAATGCCTGGATACTCCTGGGCGATAATGCCTACTCGTTCGGGAAAGACATAGAATACCAGGGCCATTTCTTCAATATTTACAAAGACAACCTTCTCAAAAGATCGCCCCTGTTCCCTGCTCCCGGTAATCATGATTACCAGGACGAACCCTATGCCGCCGAAGTAGCGCAACGGTCAGGAGAGATCGCTTATTATCAGAATTTCTCCATGCCCACCAAAGGAGAATCCGGCGGATGGCCATCCCATACTTCAGCTTTTTATTCATTCGATATCGGGAACGTACATTTTCTCTCACTGGATTCGCATGGATCGCAGGAAAATGGCAAACGACTGTTCGATACTACCAGCAGCCAGGTGCTCTGGGTAAAGCAAGACCTGGAAGCCAATAAGAACAAAGGATGGATCGTTGCATACTGGCATCATCCCCCTTATTCGATGGGCTCTCACAATTCCGATACGGAGAGCCAGATGGTGAAAATAAGAGAGAATTTTATCCCGATCCTCGAACGATATGGCGTGGATCTCGTTCTCTGTGGTCATAGTCATTCCTATGAGCGGTCAAAGCTGATGCAGGGACATTATGGCAAGGAAGCCAGTTTTTCCGCAGCCACCCACCTGCTCAGTAATTCATCAGGCTATTACGATGGTTCGGAAAATTCCTGTCCTTATGTAAAAGATGCACCGGGTAAAGGAACTGTATACGTGGTATGCGGCTCATCGAGCAGGGTAGACCACAAACAAGCCACTTTCCCGCATGATGCATTGCCTTTTGCCAATGTGAACAATGTAGGCGCCACCATTCTCGAAGTGGAAGGCAACCGGCTCGATCTGAAATGGATCTGCGAAGACGGGAAGATCAGGGACCATTTCACCATGATGAAAGATGTCAATAAAAGATCGGTCATGAATATCAGGAAAGGACAGTCGGTTATCCTCACAGCATCCTATATGGGAACATACAACTGGCAAGGGTTAAGCTCGAAAGATCGTACGGTGAAGGTCACTCCGCCCAAAGGTATCACCACCTACACAGTCAGTGATCCTTACAGTTGCCTGAAAGACGTTTTCGAAGTTCATGTGCAATAAAATTGACAGTTATGAAAAGAGTTGCCGCATTATCATACCTGATCATATTGTTGTTCCCGCTTGAAAGTTATTCGCAGAATTACAGCCCTCCACTTGCCAAAGGTGCAGAACGGTTCATTAATAGACCTACGCTGGTGAGAGGCCCTTATCTGCAGGTGGCCACTGATACAAGCATCGTAGTAAGATGGAGAACGGATGCGTCGACGAGAAGCCGGGTAAGGTACGGCGTTTCCCCCGGTAAACTGGATAAGATCGTGGATGATCTATCGCAGGTTACCGAACACGAAATAAAACTCACAGGTCTTACGCCATCTACCAGGTACTATTACCTGGTCGGTTCGTTGAAAGATACTTTGCAATATGGGCCCGACAATTATTTTTCAACGTTGCCTGTTCCCGGATCGGAAGGGTTTTATCGCATCGGTGTTTTTGGCGATTGCGGCTCCTTGTCGGTAAACCAGGCGAACGTAAGAGACCAGTTCCTGAAATACCTTGGCAGTAATGACCTGAATGCCTGGATACTGTTGGGCGATAATGCCTACAACGATGGGAATGATATGGAATACCAGGCCAAATTCTTCAATCCGTATAAAGACAACCTTTTAAAGAAATACCCGGTGTTCCCTTCTCCCGGCAATCATGATTACCATGATGCTGATTTTGGGGCTGAGTATGCGCAAACAACCCATAATACACCCTATTACCAGAATTTTTCAATGCCGGTGAACGGAGAGGCCGGCGGAGTGCCATCACACAATCCGGCTTTCTATTCCTTCGACCTGGGCAATGTCCATTTTATCTCCCTCGATTCTTATGGAATCGAAGAGAACAAATATTTTTTATACGATACCCTTGGCCCGCAGGTGCAATGGCTTAAAAAAGACCTGGCGGCAAACAGGAATAAAGGATGGGTGATCGCCTACTGGCATTATCCTCCTTATTCGAAAGGCACACACGATTCGGATACGGACGATATCATGTCGGGCATCAGGCAGAACCTGATCGGCATCCTGGAAAGATACCAGGCAGACCTCATCCTCTGCGGGCATAGTCATGTGTATGAGCGTTCGGGGTTGATGGCAGGGCATTATGGTCATTCATCCACTTTCGATCCTGCCAGGCACAACCTGGGCAATTCTTCGGGCCTTTATAATGGAATGGCAAATGCAGCACCTTATATCAAAGACCCGGTCACCAACAAAGGGACCGTGTATGTGGTATCAGGTTCCTCCTCTTATGTAGGGAAGTCTTATTATGATTTTCCGCATAAAGCCATGTATTATTCCAATGATTCGGTGGCTGGCGCAGCGCTCCTGGAAGTTCGTGGGAACCGGCTCGATTTCAAATGGATCTGTGCAGATGGACAGGTCCGCGATCAGTTCACCATGATGAAAAACGTGAACAAACGATCTGTGGTCCGTGCTGTCAAAGGACAGGCGGTCAGGCTCACTGCTTCATTTGTCAGTGATCTGTATAAATGGAATGTGAGCGACCGGACAGAGAAAAGCATAGAAGTTTCGCCACCTGTGGGAAAAACCGTTTATTTGGTACAAGATCGGTACAATTACCTGCAGGATGTTTTTGAAGTGATCGTTTCAAAATAAGTGGGTCGAAAATGAAGACGTGTATTGTTGCATTAGGGATCTGTGTCTGTATATTTTTGTTGAGCCTGGCGCCGTCTCCACAACGTGATCAGTCGATCGGTGTGGAAGGAACACTGTCCTGGTTCAAAAAACATTCCGTGCTGTTTGCAGAAAGCTGCAACGATCTGCAGGCGCGGATAAATGATATAAGGGAAGATGATCCTTCATCCATCACTGCCGCGAGATCATCCCTGCAACAATGCAGGCTGCAATTCAAGAACATTGAATTTTTCTTCAATTATTTTTTCCGAAGCCTCACGCTTATTTATAATGCGCCGGCAGTTATTGAAGTGGAAGAACCCTATATGGAATACAGGGAGCCCACCGGTTTGCAGGTGATAGCAGCGCTGCTGTTCTCATCTGACCCGGTAAAGGAAAAAGAAGCCATGCTCAGGCAGATCGGGCTGGTGCATGAATCTGCGAAGGATATCAATTCGCTGTTGTACAATTTACCGGTAAATGATAAGCAGATACTCGAAAGTATTCAACTGGAGCTGATCAACCTGATGACCCTTGGCATTGCCGGTTTCGATGCACAGGAATTGAAAACAGGGATCAAAGAAGCCCGGCAAACACTCCTGGCCTTTCAATCAGTGCTTTCACCTTATCTGAAGAACAGGAGCAGTGAAGCGGACAGTGTTGCTTTTTACCTGGGCAGGGCAATACAATTGACTGTAGAGAATAATGAATTCGATACTTTCAACCGGTTGGCTTTTCTGACAGATGCAGCAATCCCACTTCAACAACATCTGAATAAGCTCATCCGGGAAAAAGGACTGGAATTGAATACTACGGGTATCCTCAATTATGCTGCCGGTCATTTATTCAGTCCGGATGCCATCGATATCGATGGCAGGTTGCGGATAGATACTGCCCTGGCAACATTGGGTCAAAAACTTTTTTTCGAGAAAGCCTTGTCCGGTAATAGTACGCGGAGTTGCGCTACCTGCCACCGGCCGGAAAAATATTTTACCGATGGATTGCCTAAAAGCCTCACGCTCGACGGTCATTCAACCGTCCGGAGAAATTCACCCAGCTTATTATATTCCGTATTTCAATATTCACAGTTTTGGGATGGAAGGGCCAAAAGCCTGGAAGAGCAGATCAAAGAAGTGTTGAAGAACCCCGAAGAAATGAATGGTGATCCTGACAGTATTGTCGATCGGCTGAAAAAAGATAATTATTATGTGGAAAGATTTGGAAAGGTCTTTCGGGAAAAGAGCAGCGATAGCTTCATCAGCATGGACCATATTTCTTTATCCATAGCCACCTTCCTGGAAACGCTCACACCATTCGATTCCCCCTTCGATCGTTATATCCAGGGCGATCGGAAAGCACTGAATACCGCACAGATCAAAGGGTTCAATTTATTCATGGGAAAAGCCATGTGCGGCACCTGCCATGTTGCTCCTTTATTCAATGGACTTACGCCACCCTGGTACGACCGCACTGCGATGGAAGTGATCGGCACTACCAATAATATAGATTTTATGGAACCTAAGCTGGATACGGACAGTGGCCGGTACAGCACCTTCCCGATCGAATATTATCTGCGGGCATTCAAGACGCCCGGCCTCCGCAATGTTGCCGCAACCGCTCCTTATATGCACAATGGCGCTTTTCCGGACCTGCAATCCGTGGTTGAATTTTATAACCAGGGAGGAGGCCAGGGCCTTGGCCTGGACGTAGCGCATCAAACGCTCTCACCTGCCCGGTTGCGGCTCGATGAGAGTGAGATCCTGAACATCGTTGAGTTTTTGCAGTCGCTTACGGATAAAAAAGTATATAAAGTCAATCGATAAGCAGAACTCTGGCTTGCAGCAAATCCTATTTTTAATGAAAGGAAATTCAGTCTGCTGAACGATTGCATTAAATCCCTCCATGTATGAAATATGTTGTTGTTCTTTTGGCGTGCCTGATGGCCATCCCTTCGATCGCGCAGGACCTTAGCTATAGCAGGCCCGGGGCGCAGTATTACAGGGAGTTGCCCAACCCGGCGAAAACAGACCGGGCAGCGTGGGCGAAACTCCGGAATAATGTCGATGTCAGCTTCGCCAGCGACAATGAAAAATATTCCAAAGAAAAACCTCCGGCCATCTCTGTACAAACAACATGGGAAGCAACTGCCTGGAAAGGGGAAAAGGTCCATACACAGATATTGGTATGGAGCAAAAGATCGCTTCCTGCCGTCAGTCTGCAGGTATCTGACCTTATTGCCGCCAATGGTAAACGCATTGCCGCAAAAAATTGTAAGGCAGGATTTGTCCGGTATGTAATGGCTGATCCATTTAAGGATGGTTGCTCGCAGGTCTCCACATCGAGATATGATTCTTCACTGGTGGCTGACCCGATAGATATCATCGATAAGGTCCCTGTTGCGGCCAATACCGTTCAGCCGGTTTGGCTGAGCATTGAAGTGCCCGGGGATATTCAGGCCGGGAAATACACTGGTGTCGTTACTGTCAATGCGGATAAAAGATTCGCACTGAAAATCTCCCTGAACGTGCTGGAACAGGTATTGCCTCCGGCTGCTGAATGGAAATATGACCTCGATCTCTGGCAATACCCGGCCCCCATAGCACGGGTCCACAACGTGCCCTTGTGGAGTGAAGAGCATTTCAGACTGATGAAAGAATACTATACTTACCTGGCCGGGGCCGGACAGAAAGTGATCTCCGCCAATATCATCGAGCAACCCTGGGGGTTAGACCATGTACATTTCGATGACCCTTCCCTGGTGAAATGGACAAGGAAAAAAGATGGCGGATGGACGTATGATTTCAGCTTGTTCGAGAAATATGTGTCGTTCGTGATGAGTTGCGGCATTACGCAGCGGATCAATTGTTACACCATGATCACCTGGGATCTGGGCTTTATCTATTATGATGAAGCCACCGGCCGGAATAAAACAGATACCCTGAAGCCGGGGTCTGCCGAATACACTGCATTCTGGGAGCCGATGTTGAAAGCGTTCACTCAGTTCCTGAAAAATAAAGGCTGGTTCCATAAAACGGCCATCGCCATGGATGAGCGGCCTGTTGAAAGCATGCAGGAGGTGATCGCATTATTGAAGAGGATAGATCCCGGCTGGAAGATAGCGCTGGCAGGAGATAGTTACCATCCTGAAATAGCCAATGATATTTATGATTATTGTCTAGCCTCCTATCTGAACTTCGACGAAGCAATATTGAAACAGCGTAAGGCAGCGGGAAAGCCAACGACATTTTATACTGCCTGTGTGGAAGAATACCCTAATAGCTACACGATGTCGCCCCCGGCTGAAAATGCCTGGCTGGCCTGGTATGCGGCCGCCAGGGGCCTGACCGGTTATTTGTTCTGGGCCTATAATACCTGGGTCGCCGATCCATTGCATGATACCCGCTGGAGGCGATACCCGGCAGGTGAGCTGTTCCAGTTCTATCCGGGCCCGCGCACCTCTATGCGCTTTGAAAAACTGGTAGAAGGGGTGCAGGACTTCGAGAAGATCAGGATACTACGGGAGAAGCTCGCCGGTAAAGGAAAAGCAGCCAGCATCGGGGAACTGGATACGCTGCTGTCGGAATTCCAACTGGAAAGGTTAAAGACCATTCCTGCCGCGGAAATGATCAGGAAAGGCAGGGAATTATTGAACCGGTTGAGTGCAGAGAACTAACAGCATCGATCCTATTTAAAATGAAAATGCCGGCATCATGAAAATGCGGTGGATAGTGATTATATCGATCTTCTTTCAAATTAATATTTTAAGACAAAATGAACGGGGATCTCAATGCAGGAGCCGGCTCCAGACGACTGGCAAGCGTAGACGCGCTGCAGAGATTCGATATATTATGGACCATAGGCGGTGGCGAAGCCGCATGAAAGCCAGGTGTTCGTGCTCAGTGCTCCGAAAAATAATTAAATCTCCATACCATGCAAAAGATATTTCTGGCGGCCATATTCATAGCGCTCATGATCATACCCTTTATGGGCTGGGCGCAATCGCCGATGGATGTACAAAATGAACACTACCGGCGCACAGAAGGAGAAGGGAAAAAACATTTAGATGAATTGCTCGCTGCCTATCCTGATGCCGGTGCGTTCAACAAAAGGAAGAATGAATTGCGTAGTTGCATTGCACACGCACTGGGGATCTCAGGCACAGCGGGAAGAACACCATTGAATCCCATTTTCAGGCCAAAGAAAACAATGGATGGGTACACCGTGGAGAATGTAGCTTTCGAAAGTATACCCGGCTATTATGTTACCGGCACCTTGTACAGACCGGCCAAAGGGAAAGGCCCTTTCCCGGTAATATTGAACCCGCATGGTCATTTCTTCAATGAAGAAGATCCTTCCATTTCGAAAGACAGCGGCCGTTACAGGGCAGATATGCAATACCGTTGTGCGGGCCTTGCCAGGATGGGCGCCATCGTGTTGAACTACGATATGTATGCGTGGGGTGAATCCATTCTGCAAACCGGCAGCCCTGCATTTCATGAAACAGGATTTGCTGCATCGATTCAGACATGGAACAGTATCAGGGCACTGGATTTCCTGCTATCATTGCCGGGAGCCAACAAATCAAGAGTGGGTGTAACAGGCGCATCGGGAGGCGGTACTCAAACGATCCTGCTGGCGGCATTGGACGACAGGGTTGCCGTGAGCGTACCGGTAGTGATGGTGTCTTCCTCTTTTGATGGAGGCTGCCCCTGTGAGAGTGGATTGCCTATCCATGAAACCTGTAACGGACATAAAACGAATAATGCTGAAATAGCCGCCATGATAGCGCCCCGCCCACTGATGCTGGTCTCCGACGGGGATGATTGGACGAGATCGGTGCCTGGCGCCGACTTTCCTTATTTGCAAAAAGTATATGGCTTTTATGGGAAACGGGAGAATGTAGAAAGTGTTTACCTGCCAAACGACAAACATGATTACGGTATCACGAAGAGGGCGCCGGTCTATAAGTTCCTGGCAAAAGCACTGGGCCTTAACCTCAAAGCCATCACCGGGAAAGATGGGAATATCGATGAAAGCCGTATCACCATTCTGCCGAACAAAGATCAACACGTATTCAATAATGAATTCCCCCTGCCTTCGAATGCATCGAGGACACACGGGGAGATCGTGCGTTCGTTCAGGGCAGTACAGGGTAACTGATATTGCATTGGGACCGGTAAAAGATTACAGGCTGGTCTTCAAAAACCGGCTCCTGTAATCTTTCGGTATGATGCCTACAATTCTCTTGAAATGCCGGTAAAAATTCGAAAGATTATCGAACCCGCTCTGGTAGCTGATCTCGGAGATACTGTGGTTGTTCTCCATCAACAACCTGCAGGCATGTCCGATCCTGATCTCAGTAACATAATCTGAAAATGTTTTGCGGGTATGATGCTTGAAATACCTTGAAAATGCAGCAACGCTCATATTGAGCTTGGAAGCGATCTCCTGAACATAGATCTCTTCTTTATAGTTCTTCATGATGAACTGGAAAACATGGTTGATCTTGTCCGAATCGCCGCTGGTATTGGCGGAGAAACCGGTAGACAGAAGCGGGGTCAGTTCTTTGCTTTGTGATAGTACGATCAGGATCTCCAGCAGGCTTATCAATCTTTGGGGTGGCTCCTCCTCCTGCATGCCATGCAGCTTGTCAATGATGAGTTTTTTTGTCTTTCCATAGATGTCCAATGCCAGGGAAGACCTTTCCAGCAGCCTGTTCACCAGCTTCATTTCAGGGAGGTCGAAGAAATGATGCCCGAGAAAATCTTTGGTGAAATGAATGAAGACGGACTTAGCTCTTAGCTCATTGTTACCGGCATAATACTCTTCACTGTTCCTGTACAAATGCGGGATATTCGAACCGATCATGCAAAGGTCGCCATCCTCGAAGCGGCAAACATTGTCACCGATGAACCTGGTGCCGCTGCTTCTATCTATCAACACCAGTTCGAACTCTTTATGAAAATGCCAGGGATTGGGGAAGTATTCGAGGTCAAGCATTTTATACAGGAAAGAAGCATCGGACGATACGGGAAGTTTATGTAACTGGGGTTTCATATACTAAATTAACAATGCAGGGTTAAGTTAAATATTTATTTGTTTTTAAAGTACATGGTCAGAAGTTTTCACTTAGGTATATATTTACCTCTCCTGATCAGGCTATGAAAATGGGCCAATTGTGTACCAATGCAGCGTTGTCTGGTCCTTACTGAGGCAAGATGTTGCCCGGTACGGGCCGGGTATTGCCAAAAAAATAATACAGTGTTAATAAAGTATACATATTCAATTAATAAACGGAATAATTCAACACCGGCGAATTATAATTTTATCATCTTATAATCTCCTTGTGCATGAAATTGGTAAAGTTGAGCACATCGATGGTTGATCAGTTATCGCGGGACAAAGTCGTGCTGCTACCTTTAGGCGCCATCGAGCAGCATGGCCCTCACCTGTCTGTTTCTGTGGATACTGATCTCGTTTCTCAGGTGGCTTCAAAGGCAGAAGAGCTGCTGGGTGATGAAGTGTTGTTATGTCCTACCCTCTCATTCGGGTCGAGCCATCATCATCTCTCATTTGCAGGCACCATAAGCCTTTCGGCCGACACCTATACACAGGTGGTCATTGAATTGGCAGAATCATTTCTGCAAAACGGGTTTCGCCGGATCGTTCTGCTGAATGGACATGGCGGGAACATTACACCTGTGCGGCAGGCTTTGGCATTGCTTAGCGCCAAATACGATCCAACACTGAACCCGAATATCGTTCTGACAACCTATTGGGAGTTGGCTGGAAGATCCTTCTCCGGCGCTCCCCCCATGGAAACTCCTGCCCTCAGCCATGCCTGCGAGTATGAAACCAGCCTGATGCTGCACCTGTATCCGGAGAAAGTATTTTCCGGGAAGATCGAACGTGCAAAAAGACCAGCCAGCAATGGTTTCATACCGTGGGAAGATGATGAGCCATACAAAGGAGTGACCATCGTGAAACAGACCGGTTATATTTCCAGCAATGGAAGCAGCGGCGAACCCCGACTGGGAACGGCAGAAAAAGGACAGCACCTTTTCGGACACGCCGTGGACGCGCTGGTGAATTTCATTCGTTCATTCAGGACCTGGCCTTTCCTCGAAAAACTATCGAAATAACTATGAATAAAATAGAAATAAAACATCCAGATAAAACCGTCGTGACCGGAGCTTATTCTGCCGGTGTATTGATAGACGGGTGGTTATTCATCAGCGGGCAGGGGCCGGTAGACATGGCCACCGGCGAAGTGGTCCACGGAACTATCGAAGAGGAAACCATTCATACGCTCACACATATCCGAAAGATCGTGGAAGCAGCCGGCGGGACCATGAACGATATCGTGAAATGTACCGTGCATCTCGCCGACATCAATAAATTCGACAGGTATAATAAAATATACGCCTCCTTTTTCAGTGGCGTACTGCCGGCCAGAACGACCGTTCAATCAGTTCTCTGCGATGGAATAAAAGTAGAGATCGATGCCATCGCAAGAATAAAGGAAAAGTAAAAGCGGGTAAGCTAAAAGCAATCAAAATATGAGTGGGAAAATACGGATCGGGACAGTTGGGCTTGGATTGATGGGCAGCAGTATTGCCACCTGTCTTTTATCGGCCGGGCATGAGGTCACTTCTTTGGTGAAGCAGATGGAAAAAGCAGATGCGGCAAGAGAACGCATTTTGAAATTCCTGCAGCAATTGAAGGAAGAAGGGCGGTTGAAAGAGCCGCCTGAAAAAATTATACTTCGGTTAACCATCACTGATAATATCTCCACACTGGCAGGCCATGAACTGGTCATCGAATCGATCGTCGAGCACATCGGCATCAAGAAACAGCTCTTCAGGGAACTCGAAACGGTCTTATTGCCCGATGCCATCATCGGAAGCAATACATCGGCCATTCCCGTATCCATGTTGCAGGATGGGCTACAACACCCGGAACGCATCCTGGGTGTGCACTGGGGCGAGCCGGCCCATGTGCTCCGTTTCCTGGAAGTGATCTGCGGGAAAGGATCGGATATCAGGAATGCCGAAAAGGTAATGACATTGGCCGAAGGATGGGGCAAAGAGCCTTCACTGGTGAAAAAAGATATCCGCGGGTTCATCAGCAACCGCCTTATGTATGCCATGATGCGGGAAGCATTCAACCTCGTGGAAAATGGATATGCCAGCTATGCGGATATCGACAGGGCCTGCAGAAATGATTTTGGCTACTGGATCACCTTCGCAGGGCCTTTCAGGTTCATGGACCTTACCGGGATACCCGCCTACCTGCATGTAATGGAGGGATTATTCCCGGAGCTCGACAACTCGACCAAAGCACCTGCCTTCATGGAGCAGTTGGTGGCCTCCGGCGCCAAAGGAGTAAGCAATGCGCAGGGCTTTTATCCATATACCGAAGCAACGGCGGAGAAATGGGAAAAACTATTCGTTGAATTTACTTATGAGATCAGAAATCTATCTGAAAAGTACCCTCAAAACATAGGCGATCTATGAGCAAAAAAGAAACGGAGATCCAATTTATCAGGGCCACTGAAGTGATCGTGCCTGCAAAACCGGACAGCCTCAACTCCGGATCGGTATTCGACAAGGATACTGCATTTGCCAAAAAATTCCTGACAGGCGCCAGTTGGACTGAATTTGCCAATCAATCCAAATGGATCATCGAGATAAAATTACGGAACGGATTAACAGGGATCGGTGAAACTTATCGCAGTGCTTCTGCATCGTTGATCGAAGGATCTGTAAAAACTTTTGCAGGAAAAGATATACTGAAGCAGAACTGGAGAAGGTTGCCGTTGAACGATCAGCGGATATACGAAGCTTTTGAAACGGCAATACTCGACCTGGTCGGAAAGCTGCTGCAGGCGCCCGTCTATCAGCTTTTGGGTGGAGCATACCGCAATAGGATCGAATGCCTGGGCTGGACCGGCAGAAGAACTCCGGAAGATGCCGCGCAGAAAGCGTATGAAGCCATGCAGAAAGGCCACAAGGCTTTCAAGTTCAAATGCTCTGATGAGGACCCTGTGCGGCTATGGACGGAAGAAATAAAAAAGAAATGTGGTGATGGGATCAAAATAATCCTGGATCCCAATCAGCGATGGACTGATGTGGAAACAACGCTTCGCCTGATGGAAGGCGTTGAGAAAGAGATCATGCTTGGGCTCGAAGACCCGGTCCTGCATAGCGATATAAAAGGATTTCAATATTTGAAACAGCACCTGGGCATACCTCTCTACCGGCATATTTCATTGCCCTATACCCAGGATATCAGGGATATCATCGCTTTCGTAAAAGCGGACGCATCGGATGGGTACAACTTCAACGGTTCGGCCTATAACTCGGTGCTGCTGGCCGAAATAGCACACCTTGAAGGAAAGCAATGCTGGCGTGGCTCGGAAGTGGACCTCGGGATCCTGGAGGCCATGGCGTTGCATATAGCAGCGGCCAGCATCAATTGTACCATTCCTTCGGACCTTTTCGGTGAACTGGTGCGCGAAGACGACCTGCTCGAGCAACCCATCCCGTTTGAAAATGGTTTCGCCTATGTGCCGCAGGGTGACGGATTGGGTGTGGTGCTGGACCGGCATGCGCTTGAAAAATACGGAACGGGAAAGCACCTGGAGATAATCGCATGAGAAGAACGATCATATCCTGGGCATTACTGATCATCTGCAATATGATGTGGGCGCTGCAGTTTACCTGTATCAAGCTCACACAGGACCAGGTGGGGCCTTACTTTACGGTATGGGGCCCTATGCTGCTGGCCACTGTATTACTCGCCCCTTTCGCATGGAGGGATTTCAAAAGGAGTGGAAAGCGGTTAAAGGATATCCTGGTATTTATACAACTCGCATTGCTCGGCGCCTTTCCCGCGCAGGTATTGATGACATGGGGCACACAGTATTCACTGGCCAGCAATGCAGCGATCATCACTTTGAGTTTGCCGGTGATCACTGCCTTCTTTGCCTTCCTGGTCCTCAAAGAAAAAATGAACAGGGTACGCTGGCTGAGTTTCCTGATCGCCATTGCAGGTGTTATTCTCTGCTCAACGGGCGACATACAACAAATGGACTTCGGATCGAAATATGCGATAGGCAACCTGCTCATCTTCCTGGCCATCGTAGGCAATGCCTATTATAATGTAGGCATAAAAAAAATTGCAGAGCGGTACACGGAAATGGAACTTGTATTTTACACGTACGTGGCCATGATCCTCCTGCTTACTCCACTGGTAATATATTATGAGCCGGGAACTTTTGCCCGTCTATCCTCCTTCACCCCACAAACATGGACCGGACTGACCCTGTTGACCCTCTTCCACAACTTTCTTTCCATGATCCTTTTCTTCAGGGCGTTGAAAATACTCGATGCCATGCAGGTGGCTTTATCGAATTATCTCATCACGTTCATGGGGCTTCCGGTTGCGGCCATCTGGCTGGGAGAAGCTTTGGGCAGCCAGGCAATCGTTGGCGGCATCCTGGTGCTGGTGGGCACATTGATCATAACGATCGTTGACTATAAAATGAATCAATCATCACCGAAAACAATTACTCAATAAACGAACAATGAAAAACAAGGTAGAACTGACAGGCGTGGTGCCGATCATTCCAACACCGTTTACAGAAAAGGAGGAAATAGATGAAGCTGCCCTGAGAAAACTGGTGGAATTTGCCATATCCAATGGAATAATGGCAGCCTGCTTACCTGCTTATGCCAGCGAATTCTATAAGCTGACGGATGATGAAAAATTGCAGGTAGTGAAGATCGCGGTGGAGCAATCGGCAGGCAGGATGCAGATCGTAGCTCAATCCAACCACCCTTCTTTGAAGGTAGCGATCAGGTTGGCGCAGGCAAATGTGGAAGCAGGGGCTGATGTCATATCCCTGGCAGTGCCCCGCATCTTTGGCTTACCGGAACAATCATTGAAAGAATACCTGTCTGGTTTTTTACAGGCCATTCCTGAAACGCCGGTGTTGATACAGGACTTCAATCCCGGTGGCGCATCCATCAGTGTAGAATTCATCAGGGAATTGATGGAAGAACATTCCAACTTCAAATACCTGAAATTGGAAGAGCCTTTGTGCGCACCCAAATTTGAAAGGATCATAAAAGCCACCGGCGGAAAAATAGGTCTGATGGAAGGATGGGGCGGGCTCTATATGCTGGAGTTGGTGCCGGTGGGGATTGCAGGCGTAATGCCGGGACTGGGAGTATCTGACCTTCTGCAAAAAATCTTCTGGTTGAGAAAGAATGGTGATAATAACGAAGCGTTCGATCTTTTTGAGAAAGTAATGCCGCAGATATTCTTCTCCCTGCAAAATATGGAGTTGTTTCACTATGCGGAGAAGGAACTGCTAATTGAAAGAGGGGTGCTCAGGAACAGTGTAGTTCGCAAGGCGGGCTATCAACCGGATGCATCGACCAGAGCTTATGTAAAGGAATTGAATGCGCGGATCGTAGAGCTTGTAAAAGGACAATAATACCATCACTTTTTAAACACTTGACTTATGAAATCAAAGGACCAGAATGATGAAGCTGTCTTCAACGCGACTATGAAAAAGGAGGGCAGGGATGAATTCAAAGGCCAGGTCGCCATCGTTACAGGGGCCGCATCTGGTTTGGGGTTTGCCATTGCAAACAAACTACTGAGCGAAGGGGCGATGGTAGCGTTGTTAGACATCAATCAAGACGGGCTCGACAAAGGGTTTCAGCAATACAGGCCGAAAAGCAAGGTATACCCGATCGATATCACACAGGAATCATTGGTCAATGAAACGATCGCGGCAATAGCAGAAGATTTTGGAAAGATCGACATACTGGTGAACAGCGCCGGCATCTCCGGCGAAACAAATGTGGTAAGTCATGAAGTAGACATCAGGGATATTCATAAAGTATTCGAAGTAAACTTCATGAGCAGCTTTACCATCGCAAAGGCGGTGATCCCTCACATGCTCAAAAGGAATTACGGACGGATACTGCATATTGCCTCCATTGCAGGAAAAGAGGGAAATGTTGGGATGCTGGCCTATTCTTCATCCAAAGCTGCTGTCATCGGCATGACCAAAGTGCAGGGAAAAGAATATGCGGAAACAGGCATCACTGTAAATGCGCTGGCGCCTGCCGTGATCAGGACACCACTGGTGGATGCTTTGCCGGAGCAACAAATAAAATACATGACGGATAAAATCCCCATGAAACGCTGCGGCACATTGGAAGAAGCTGCTGATCTGGTGGCCTATATTGTATCGAAGCAGAATAGTTTTATTACGGGATTTACGTTTGATCTGTCCGGGGGCAGGGCTACGTATTGAAAGGCTGGAACAGTTCCTACCTCAATTTCCTTTGCAGTGCTACTATTGCCGTGAAGTTATTTTTCATCAGCGCATAATGACGATAAGATTGGAGGCGCTGCTTCAGTATGGTATATTGTAATCTGTAAAGAATGCGGTCACTGGCAGCGCGGGAAGTGAACAGGCTTTTGAAAAAAACGGCGATGATCTTTTTTACGTGATACCACCAGCTCTTCAACAGCTCCCAGAGGAAAAGAAAGCCGGAAGTTTGTTGGGTCTTCAATAATATCTTATAAGGTTCCAGTACGGAAAAGCAATACGAACTTTCTTCAATATAGGTAAGATAATAATCAAGGGTAAGCCGGTTGGCAGTAATGAAATGATCGAAGTGAAGTGTTTCTTCATACCATGTTACATAACCTGCCAGGGCCAGCACATAACACAATTCGTAGTCGCCGCCTGAGGTTAACAGGTGTCCCTGGCGGTCTGTGAGAGCAGAAGTAAATCCTTTTTTACACACTTCTTTATAAGCGGCCTTTCGTAGCACCGCACCTGCACCATATACCAGGTGATCTTTTACAAGGCCGCTGTCGACAGCCTGTGGCCCGCCGGCGTAAAGGTTGCAGGCAAGGAGCCAGTCCGGCGCAGGTGTTTCATATACAAAATGCCCATGACCGCCCAATATGCCGATATTGTTGTGTTGCTCCATCAGGGCGAGCGCCTTGTATGCATAATCGGGCGCCAGCCAGTTGTCGTCATCGCACAGCACCACATGATCATAGCGGGCGCTTGTAATGCCTTTGTGGCGGGCGAAGGTAAGGCCAACCTGGTCTTCAGTAAGGATACGGAGCTGCACCGCTGTTTGGTATTGCTGCCACTCCCGTTGTACTGTTTCCAGGGTATCATCGGTAGAGGCATTGTCTATTACCAGCAGCTCGCATTCAATGCCCGTTGTTACCTGCTGCGCAATATGACGCAGGGTTACCGGTAGCTTTTGCGCTCCGTTGTATGTACAGATTAGAATGGTTATCCCTTTTTTCATGGATGTATTTAATTCCTGGTACGTCGTGGAATAAAGGCCGTTATATTCAAGGCCATCTTCGTATACAGCTTTGCGATCTTCCAGTACATCAGCCCATCGCGGTGCATACGCAAAGCCTCCTGCACCTGCGTTCTGGCACCCTGCTTGTTCTTCAGCCCATACCAGAGATCATTGGCTATTTTGATACCATAATGTGCGTAAAATTTCATCGACCGGTTGTATATCCTTTGCTTCTCCGTTTCCGGTAAATATTGTTGAATGGCCTGCATCACCCACTGCAGGTCTTTCAGGTTTTTGGCTGTTGAGTAAGACTGCCCTGAGATGGAAGAGAAATGCAGCCGGTAGGCGGCCAGAATAGCAGGATCATACGCAATAGGATAATGGCTCGCAATACGTACCCACATTTCCCAATCCTCTCCATAGTTGACGCCATAAAAAGCCCCCAGCTTTTCATAGACTGCCCGTTTTACAGTGATGGTACAGAATTGCACCCGCTGTCTTTCAGCCAATTTCAGGAGGGCATGCTCCAGGATACCGGGTTGCTTCATCTCGGCATCGCGCAGGTACAAGGTCTTACCGCTTTGGCCTATATAAGCGTACCGGCAAAAGGCGGCTCCGATGGATGGATAGGTATCGAACAACTGCTGCATCTGCGCATAATAACCGGGTTTTACCAGGTCATCACCATGGAGCAGGTGTATCAGTTCGCCTGTTGCCCGGTTGATGCAGGTTTCAAAATTGCGCAGGCTGCCTATATTTTCCGGTTGCCGGTAATAACCTACCCGTCCATGTCCGATCTGTTTCACCAGTCCGGCTACATCGGCATCTGTGCTGCAATCGTCCACCACCTCTATCTGCATCTGTTGCATAGGAAGGGCTTGCGCCAATACAGCCTCCAGCGTTTCGGCGAGGAAACCGGCACAATTATACACAGGGATCATCACCGACCATCGGGGCCGGTGTATATCTTGTGCAAGGGGCTTAATAGCAGGGGGCGATAAAGGAATCCTATTCAATGATCAATTGATTGAGTGTCCCGTAATGCAGGATAAGGTTCAAACCGGAAAGGGAATTGGGGACGCACTACTCCTTTCCATTTGCCAAACCAGGTTGTGTCCTCACGATAATCAGCCACTTCAAAGTGAATACCTGCCTCGAAATAGTATAAAGGAATAGAGGTATCGCGTACAATGATCAGTGATAGATAATAAGCGCCATCGTTCAGGAAATGGCCGGGTATATCACATACCCCTTCTACAATACCTGCCCGGCACCAAACTGGTTTAGAAGCTACATCAAATATACATTCGCCGGCGTAATTGAATAAATGGAGACCGGCGTTTAACAAGATATTTTCCGATAGGTTCCGGATAGTGAATTTTACATGCAGGGGGGTACGTACATCGATCACACTCTCCGGTGAGTGTAGTTCCGGCACCAGCTCCATGGAAAGGATGCGCACATATTCATTGCCAGGGGCCTCTGCTTCATGCTGCCATTGCAGCCGCAGCCGGTTTTGTTGTAAGCTGCCTACGTATTGATCTACAACCTGTGAAGTATCCCCCATAGCCACCAGCTTACCCTGTTGCAGCCAGATGGCCTGCCGGCAGAGGTGTGTCACGGCCTGCATATTATGGCTTACGAACAGGATGGTGCGGAGATGGTCGTTGACCACCTGCTGCATCTTGTCGAGGCATTTCTTCTGGAACTCGATATCGCCCACGGCCAGCACTTCATCCATGATGAGAATATCGGCCTGCAGGTGGGCGGCCACTGAAAAGGCCAGTCGCACATACATGCCCGAAGAATAGCGTTTCACCGGTGTATCGATGAATTTTTCCAGGCCTGAAAATGCTACGATTTCATCGAACTGCTGTTTGATCTCCGCCTTCTTCATACCCAGCAGGTAACCGCTGATGAAGATATTTTCCCTGCCCGAAAGTTCAGGATGAAAGCCGGTGCCAATCTCCAGCAGGCTGCCGATCGTACCGCGCCCCTTTACAGTTCCGGTAGTTGGTTGTATGATGCGGGAAATGATCTTCAATAACGTGGACTTGCCGGCGCCGTTGGCGCCTACAATGCCCCAGCAGTCGCCCTGTTGTACCTGGAAACTGATATTTTGTAAAGCAAGTAAAGTATCGGCCGCGGAATTGCTGCCGTAAAAAAAAGGATCGTTGGGCCGGCCGGTCTTTTTACCAAGCCAGCGCTTTATATCCTGACGGAACGAGCCTGTGCCCGTAGCACCCAGCGTATATTGTTTGGATATATTCGTTGCTTCTATTACAATTCTGCTCATAGCTTATGCCACATCGATAAGCCTTGCGGCCTGTTTGTTGAACCATACCAGTGCAAGCAGGAAAAGCATGGTTATGAATAAAGTACTATAGATCAACTGCCCGGTAGTGAACAGGCCCTGCCCGATCAGCGCATACCGGAATACTTCGAACAAAGGAGACAATGGATTGATATTGGCCAGCCAGCGAACGCTGGCAGGCACTACGGATAAAGGGTAGATCACCGGGGTTACGAACATGAACAGCCGTATACCCAGGTGAACGATATTGGAAAGATCACGGTAACGTGCCGTCAAGATACAAAAGATGAGGCCAAGCGCCAGCGCAAAAAGGGCCGTTAACAAGATAACAACAGGCAATGACAACAGCCATAACCCCGGGGTGAAGGCAAAAGATCTGTACCAGGAATAATACCCCAATACGAACACCAGCAATACCAGTTGGATAAAGAAGCGCAGCAATTGTGTGCCTGCAACGGAAAAGGGGATCACGAGCCGGGGAAAGTATACTTTATTATAGAGTGAACCGTAATAAGTGAAGAGGAAGGCAGTGCCGGTAAAAAGATCGCTGAACAATCCCCACAGCAGGATACCGCAGAGAAAGAAGAGCACGGGCGGTGCATCACCTGTTTTGATGCCCATCCATTTGCCGAATACCAGCACGTATACGACCAGTGTGAGCACGGGCTGCAACACCACCCACAAAGGCCCGAGCAGGGTTTGCTGATAGTTCACCAAAAAATCGCGCTTTACAAACCTGAACAGAAGATGACGGTAGGCCCACAATGCTTTGAACGACCAGGTACGCCAACTGGTGCGGTTGGTGACTTCCCAATCCCAGGGTTCGTTGTCGGGTGGGTAAATTGGCAAAGACCGTTCGCGCGAGGGAGTACTCATGGTATAAAATTAGGGAAAAGGGGCTGTTTATAGATTGGACTTATAAGTGAGGCAGAAGGATCGGTCCCTTCTCTAATAGCGCAGTTCCTGCTCTTTGCTTCCTTGCAGAAAATTTTCTGGAAAAAAAATCAAAAGGCCAGCATTACTGGTCTTCTAAACAATAGACACCCAACCTCCTCGCTAGACTATTTTGAACCAATTAGCCCAGGAATTAGAGTTCTTCGTCGGTTTGTGTGTATGACAATGTGCTGTCAGCCTCCTGAAATCCCTGGAGTATCTTTCTACAGGCTTTGTGGTATAATTAAGTATGAAATATTCAAGAGCAAAAAAGAAATTCAACAATGTGTCTGCAATACGCCACTCTAATGGTGCTAATAGATTGATTATCTAATACTTGCTTTTGCGCAAGAAATTCAATGGTTCTCTTGGATTTCATCATCCCATAACGATCCTCAGCTATCTTGTTAAGTGAAACGTATGTCAATTCAGCGTTTTGAAAACCCCATGATCCACCGGTTTCAGATCCCGTCGTCTGAAGACTTTGTTCATTTCCAGTTATTCATTTCAGGCAACGAAAAGGGTCTTGCCTATCTACATAGACTACTGTATAGATCCACTTTTTCCTTTGCTTCTCACCTGCTTAAAGATAATTTTGAAATTGATTGCATAGTTCAGGATGCGTTTCTTTTTGCCTGGGAAAGACGGGAAAGGATAGAAAACTTGAATCATTTCTGTTCAAGCATCAAATTATTCATTAAACGGCGGTGCTCCCGATATCGGGTAAACAATTGGCGTAAGAATTCATTACTTATGGATTTTTACTATACCGAACACATCTCAAGATACGGTCATGATCCGGAAACTGAGTTTGCTGATCGGGTTGATAAGGGTTCCACAAAAGAGTTATTAAAACTTCTTGAAAATGCAATGCCCTATTTACCTGCAACCCGAAAAAACTTTCTGGAATTACACCATAAAGGGCTAAGCCATCAAAAAATTTCCAAACATCTTGGAGTATCCTGCCAAAAAGTTACTTGGGAAATGAGGAAGAGTAATAGACTTTTGAAACTTATCTTGCCAACCCTTCATAAGGCCCATCAAGCGAGTCAAAGGACAGCATCGATACCTGTAGCTAATTATGAAGCCTACCTGAATAAGCAGCAGGCCCAGTTTTGCACACTTTACTACAAGAACAAGCTTTCTTTCGGACTCATTTCTGAGGAACTTGGTCTCGCCCCCTTTGAGCTTTTAAAGTTGCACTATTCAGCTATGAACATACTCAACAGAATAAGAAAGAAATAACCTTTAACAACTCATCAACTATTGTCAATGAACAAAAAATCAGAAATCAGAGATAAGTTCAATAACATTACCATTACTGACATCTTGAAATCTCTCCGCTCAGTCTTTCAATTAATCAATAAAAGCTCATATACCTTAAACTACAACCCTCCTTATCAGCGGAATTATGTATGGTCCGTTGTTAAAGCGACATACTTTATTGAATCTATATTACTTCACGGCGAAATTCCTCCATTTGTGATATATGAAAAAGACGGAACCTGGGAAGTTATTGATGGTAAGCAACGAGCTGAAACAATCGTAAGGTTCCTAAATGGCCAGTTTGCATTGAAAGCACAGGGATTAGAAGAGCTTTGGAATCTTGTTGGAAAGAAATTCTCAGACTTAGATGGGAGTTTACAAGAGCGTATTCAAAATACCATTCTGCGTTTTATTGTAATTAAACCAAAAACTGATATGGATGGGTATTCAGAGGAGTTGGTAAAGAGAGAAATTTTCAAAAGGCATAATCTGGGAATGACTCCATTAAAGAAGGAGGATATTCAAAAAGCTCAATATTTTCAGGATGAAATAGATATTTATTTTAAAATGAAGTTCAAAAAGGATGCGAAGATATATGATCAGGTTTCAAGTATTTTCGACCATAGGAAAAAGAACATTGAAAAGATGATGCAGCACATTCGACAGTTGCTGGTCTTGCAAAACATTCCGATTAATAGATTCGCATCCGAAAAGGAAGATATTGTGAATCGATACTATGATTATCTTTCCTACGCTGCTGCCAAGAATGATAATAAAGAAAGTATAGATAATATCTTCAGGGCTTTCATGAGGAAAGTTGATTTTCTGGCCGACTTGAAATCAGATCTCGACAAACGATCAATCACCACCTCTGGGCTTGTTTATGAGTGCATTTTCTGGGCAATATCAGTCTGCGAAAAAGAGAACGTTTCAATTGACTAAATTACAAATCCCGTTTTTAAGACAAGGTTGATCAATCACATAGAAAAACATGTAGACAAATATTTTCTTGAACGAAACCACCAGGTAAACAGGATAAAGGATAGATATGGTCTAATTGCGGATTTTTTTCATTCACAGTTAAAAATTTCTTTTTCAGATTATTTACACAGTAATAAAGAGTTCCTGGATTCTCATATAGCATTGATGAGAGGCTATCTAAGTGAACGATTCAAACCTGGATTGGAACAAGAATATTTTTCAAAAACCCTTCCCACATCATATACAGTAACAGATATCCTTGACATGATTAAAAGAGGGAAGTTTAATTTAAGACCAGCGTATCAAAGAAAGGAAGTCATGAGCAAATACAAGGCATCTTCTTTGATAGAAAGCATATTACTGGGAATTAAGCTTCACCCAATCTATGTCTTTATCAGGAAAAATGGTATAACAGAAGTTATTGATGGCCAGCAAAGGCTCTTGGCAATCATAGCATTTCTGGGACATGAATTTAGAAATGAAGATGGCCTAATTGAGTTTTCCAAAAAGAATAAATTTTCATTAAGCCTCCAACAAAGCTTATTGCCGCAGTACGATAAAATGAAATTCGATCAGCTCCCTGATGACCTCAAAAAACATTTATATAATTATACGATAAACTTCATTGAGATAAAAGAGGAAAATAACAAAAACTTCAAACCTGAAGCATTGTTTAAGCGACTCAATCACAAACCGTGCCCAATAAAAGAGCACTCATTTGAGTATTGGAATTCAAACGTAGACTCTGAGATTACAGGCCTGATTAAAACAATTTGCAGAAGGAACAGTTGGCTTTATTTAAGAAAAACCGATGTTCATATGCTTAATGAAGAACTTGTTACTTGTTTAAACTACCTCCATTATATGGTTGTGTTGCCTGGCCTTATTCCCGATCTGGAGAAGTTAAAGGAAATCCTCGCTATTTACCCAAGCCGTTCCGGGATAATTCTTCGCATTAAAAACAAGAAATATATTACGCATATTCTCGAGAACCATTGTTTTAAAGAGGGACTTTTAAAATCGTTGATAAGTTTTGAGACTGACTTTCTCGAAAAAATAAGAATTCTGATCTCTACTCAAAGCGGAGATAATTTTCAATCAGTTGCCAATAGACGATTAGATTCAATTCTCCAAACAAAGGGGATCAGGTTCAGCATGGGTTACTTGACATTATGGCTAATATTGCTTGGAATTCCGACCAACCATATCAGAAGCTATAAGATTTCCGTTCTGGATAAAATCCGTAAGCTATTCCTTCTCGCGAAAAGGAGGATCGCAGCCAAGGATTTTGAAGTTGCAATTGTCGAAGCCTGGGGTAGTGTAAGTGTTCCTTAAAAACAGACAGTTTAATATTAGGGAATGATCAATTTTTAACTGCGCAAGATGAAGAAGACAAAATTTACGGAGTCACAGATTGTCTGCATCCTGAAGCAATAAGAGAGTGGGATTCCGATCAGAGAGATCTGCCGGGAACACGGCATTACAGAAGGGACATTTAACAAATAAGGAGGGATAGAAGTCTCCGATGCGAAGCGATTGAAAGATTTGGGGGAAGAGAATGGGAAGTTAAAGAAGGTGTATGCTGACCTGGCTTTAGACAGCCAGATCCTCAATGATCTGTTCACAAAAAAAGGCTGAGCCCTGCCATCAGAGGGCGATTGAGCCAGGAGACAGTAGAAGGCTAGGAAGTATCGGTAAGTAGGGCCCGCAGGATTTTATCATTGCCCCGATCACAGTTTTAGCTAAGTAGCAAAAAAGACGACAGTAATATCATTGCAGCTTTGCAGGAGCAGGTATTCAAACAACCATCCAAGACCGCATGAATCCTTGAATAATCTAACACCAAATCAGCTGAAAATGAACTGATCAAAAAAGAAAATCTACATCAAACTACTGTCTGATTTATGAGGGACTTACCAGGCTTTGTTTACTAATTTAAATATAAAAGAACTTGTAACTTATGGCCTTTTCTAAAATAAGTATAGATAATTACTTTATGTGGATAAATGATCAGTCGGGTAGAGAAAAAATTACTATAGGAACCGGGGAGCGAGGGCATCATTACACAATATTGTTTAAGGAAAGGAGTAGAGTAATAGATGTTCATAAAACCATTGAACTGGCAAACGGGAAAAAGAAATATATTCAGTTTTTTGAAATGAGATTCTATCCTTTAAAATGCTTCTCATATATTTCCTTCACCCTATTAATTATTTCCTTGTTAAAAACTTCTGGGGCATTAATGATTTGTTCAAATTGTTTTTTTAAATGAATCCGACCTTTGTTTTTTGGATTGATCAGTTCTTTCTTGTTGTCAAAATCTATATGCTTATATAGACTGGTTGAAATTTTTTTTACTTGAAAATGGAAACTGAGGGCTTCTTCATATTTTGCAGGAGAGTCAATTAACTTGTTATACTCACGTTCACTGTTATGCTGCTGATAATAAATTCTCAATGCGATAACATATGTTCGTGTATGTATTATCTCTGAAGTGCCCTTTTGGTTTGATGAATCTTCTGTTTTCTGACTTTCAATATTTGTCAGGGTATTATTTTCATTGGATTTCAAATCTTGTATAAATATCTCAATTCCCCGATCCACATCCTCGCTCTCTAAAAAGGCGACTACTTCCTGAATCTGCTGGGTTTCCATTTTATAAAGGATGGCCCTAAGACCATGAGAAGGAATTATTTGTCCCGGATATTTTCTGAGTCTTTCCCGAATGCTATTTTCCCATTCGATAAGATAATCCTGGCTAGAGAATATTAGTGCTCTCCCTTTGCAGAACTTATAATGATACCAGCGAAACCGTAAATGATTGGGGAAAGTTGAATTCCATTGATAGGCAAAACCAAACCAAACCCATGCAATTTTTATTTTTAGGGTCATCATATGGCTTAATGTAATAATGAAGCTGCCTCTATAAGAAGTTGGATTTTTCTGAATGTCGATAAAAGTTCATACCTGCTAGTTGCTTTAGAAAAAGGATGATTCGTTGTGGTAAGACAAACTTCAACCGCTTTTGATATTTCGTCCCGGAATTCACCCAATTTTATTTCGCTAAAAACACTCCTAAGGACCTCCATCGGATTTTGGATTTGCTCCATTGTTAATAGAATTACCTGGTCTTGATTTTCTTTATGCGAATATCTGGTATTGATGAAAGCGGAACGGAAAGTTAGAGACCCAAGTATAAAATATAGAGACTCTAAAATTTGTAATAAGCTAATTTTCAAATGTATACGGGTTCAAAGAAATGATTTTTTAGAGACGATTTTCGGAGACCTTACAAATAACAATGAGGCCAGGTTGAATACGTTGGGGTGAAAAATTGCCTAAAAATACCAAAGGACGTAATCGGCTGCCTTTCAATTTTGGTCCCCTGTTGGACTTGAGCCAACGAGACCCTCTGATTAACAGTAATGGTTATCAGTACGGAGTTTATTCAGGAGGCGCTTGTCCATACCAATATTAGAACGACCGAAAATTACTTAGATTGCTTTGTGGAGGATATGAAGAAAGAGTATGCGAACTCGTTGCTCACGTTCAAAGCACTTTGATGAAACTCGATTATTTTTGATAGGCATCTAATATGTTGATAATTAATTTATTAATATTTTTGTTCACTATTTAGGCTTGTTCATTTTTAGTGAACTAAATTATTTTAGTGAACAAGAAGCAGAATTTTATCCATTTTGTTCACTATTTTTGATTGTTCACTCTAAGTGAACAAAAATAATTTATGAACAAGGAAGCAGAAATAATAGAGCAAGCAGCCAAAGTACTAAAAGACAGCACCGGTATGAAAATTACCTGGCAGCCTTATGGGAAGGCTGAGGATATGGTATATGGAATCGTATTTCAAGACCGGATAATGCAATTCATTGTTGAGTATAAAAAACACCTGACAGCCTATCAGGTAGATCAAGTTGCGAAAGCACAAGATATTCGATTTCCACTTTTAGTGGTGGCGGAACAAATAGCAGCTCCTGCCAGAGAGCAATTGCGTTTGAAGGGAATTGCATACCTGGAGGCAAATGGGAACATCTTCATCAACAATAACCAAGCTACAATCTTCTTAGATGGTAATAAACCAATTAAGGAAGCAAAACCTGTGACAAACAGGGCTTTTACTAAAACAGGATTAAAAGCAGTTTTTCATCTGCTGAACAATCCTGATGCGATTACAAGAACATATCGGCAATTAGCGGAAGAAACAGGTATCGCGTTAGGGAATATCAAATATATAATAGATGGATTAGCTGAAGCAGGATATATACTTCCACTCAACAAGCGAAAAGTTGCACTTAAAAACAAAAGAGAGTTGCTGGAACGCTGGATTGCAGGTTACAGGGAAACCTTGAAGCCTGACCTATTCAAAGGTGCTTTCCAAATTTGGGTAGACGAAAAGCGGGACAATTGGCAGGATATTAATGTGAAAGAAATAAATATGGAGTGGGGTGGCGAAGCTGCTGGAGAAATAATGACCAATTATTTACAGGCAAGAGTATTGACGCTATACACTCCAGGCTTCACTGGTAAACAAGCTAATACAATCGGGTTAGTGCCAGATAAAAAAGGAGACGTTCTCATATTCAATAAATTTTGGTACGAGCATGGCGAAGTACAGGCAACCACCCCACCACTGCTGGTCTATGCTGACCTGCTCATAACAGACGATCCAAGATGTATTGATACAGCCAATCTCATCTATGATAAACACATAAAAAATCAAATTGAAACAGATTAGACTTGAAGAGTTAAAAGAGGTACTTGATGTGCTGGAGCAAGTGTTTACTGAACTCGACATAGATTTCTACATGGTAGGTGCTATAGCTAGAGAATATTGGTACAGCCGGGGAAAGAAACGTGCGCGTCAAACCCAGGATGTGGACTTTGCCATACTTGTTGCCAGTCAAGAAATCTATGATAAAGTACGTGATCGTCTCAGAGACCATCGCTTTATAGACACGTGTGAAAATGTGTTCGTCATGATCAGCCCTCAGGGTATTCAGGTTGATTTGCTGCCATTTGGTGCCATCGCTATCGATGATGGAGTGAAACTTACAGGAGAAGGTATGACCAGTATCCGTGTGAACGGTTTTGCTGAAGTCTACCAAGGGGGTACCGCTGATGCATCCTTTGATACTGGACACACCTTCAAGGCAGCTACCCTTCCTGCAATTGTATTACTTAAATTAATCGCCTTTGACGACCGGCCTGAAAAAAGACAAAAAGATGCCAGGGATATTGCAGGTATTCTCCAATACTATTTTGAACTGCATTCAGACTTAATTTATGAAAACCACCATGATCTTTTCGCTGACGGGGAGCTTGGACGAGAGTTAGAAGATATTGCCGCGATCGTCATTGGGCGTGAAATAAAAAAGATGTGCATAGGAAACCAAGCCTTAAAGGATCGATTGGTAAACATTCTAACAGCGCAAATTGAACTTGACCAAGCTAGCGCGTTTATTAGACAAATGGTTGGAGAGACGGGCAGGAATGTAGAGGATATGAAGAGTTGGCTTATAAGTGTAAAAGCAGGTATATTACAGTGACATGCTGATGTATTTCTGTAAAATACTCGAAGCATAAACAAACAGCCTATCAGAATAACCCCGACAAACTTTTGATTGCAAAAAGTAATTTGTTTACTAAACGTAAACAGACTTAAAATACAAACAAAAGCACTGAAGGGGATGCTCTGAATTCACAATTCATGAATTGCAAATTTGCAGAGTTTGATAAGTGGGTTTTAAGGGAAGTTTGAAATTGAAGATGGTGCAGTTCAACCTAAAACTAATCCAAAGATAGTCTCCTCCTTTTTCAAATTGTTTGAAAACACAAAAGGCCGCCATTGGCGATCTTTTTCATTTTGTCATGCTCGCTCCTCCTGTTAGACAGTTCTTGAACCAATTAGCTGAAGATTTGATCGCTTTTACTGATTTACCGGACTGATATTTCGGCATAAATTGGGAGGAAAGGAAGCCGCAGCTTGCAATTAGTCTGCTATATCTTTGAGGATATAGCTTGTACTTCTTCCGCCGCCAGGTTCCTTTATTAGAATTTCTTTATTGAGAAGATCATTAATATCCCGACCCGCCGTGTCCTGCGAGGTTTTCGTGATTTTCGCCCATTTGGAAGAAGTCAATTTTCCTTCAAACCCATCCAGCAATTTATTTAACATGACTCTTTGGCGATCGTTTAATACAGTTACGGAATGCTTTTCCCAGAAGCGGGCTTTTTGCAAAACGCCGCCCAATGTTTCTTTTGTATTTGCCAACGCACGATCAAGGCAGCTTAAAAACCAGTCAAGCCACACTGTTACATCGAGTGCCCCTTTTTGTGTTTTTTCGAGTACTTTATAGTATGCTTTTCGTTCGACTCTAATTTGCGATGACATACTGTAAAAACGTTGCTGACTTTGATCCGCTTTTGACAATTGCATATCAGTAATGGCTCGCGCGATACGGCCATTGCCGTCATCAAAGGGGTGAATAGTCACAAACCACAAATGCGCAAGAGCGGTTTTAAAAATCGGATCTAGCGTATGATCGGTATTAAACCAGCCGAGCAGTCGGGTCATTTCATCCTGAAGAATATCGGGATCCGGAACTTGAAAATGCACCTTCTCCTTTCTCATCGGCCCCGATACAACTTGCATCGGGTTATCAGGAGTATTGTTGCGATAATGGCCGACGACAATCTTATACATGCCGCTTCGGCCAGTCGGAAACATAGCCGCATGCCAGCCATACAATCTGCCATGTGTTAGGGGATCATTATAGTTCTGTGTCGCGTCTAGCATCATTTCTACAATGCCTTCAACATGCCGGTCTGCCGGAATAAGGCCAGCTATATCCATACCGAGCCTTCTTGCGATAGATGACCGTACCTGGTCAGGATTTTAAATTTCGCCCTCGATCTCGCTTGATTTCAAAACATCCAGCGTAAGCGTGTGCAAGTTGGCTTCGGCTTGTAAGCGAAACCCCATGCCTTCCATCCTGGCAAGTAATCGCCCTTGATTGTGACGCACTTTAGCCAATTTGAGAGCGATTTTGTCTTGTTTCCAGGTAAAATTTGGCCAATTTTCAAGCTGATGGATATACGTATGCATATCTAATCTCCGCATAATATGCGGTAAATACACTCCATATTCTCCGCAAAGTCAAGCTAAAAATCCGCAATAAATGCGGAGAATAAATGCTTCAATCTCCGCAAACAGGTGTTTTAAAACAAAGAATTTTAAGACGCCAACAATGAGATCTGTTTTAGTTTTTAACAGTGAAACCAATAAATTGACCTTTGAATTGAATAAAGGGCCTATTACAAATCTAACTGTTATGATGTCTGCGCAACTGAACGTAGTTTGGGTGGGGTTTGCCGTTATATGGTAAAGAAGTCTTCTTTTGGGGATGCAGCCCTTCAATAAATAAGACAACAAACATCTTGGAATATCCTTATTCTTAAGACTATAGAAATAATATATTTAACCCATACTAATAAAGGCTGCTTTTCCGTTTATCTTAACGTGGAATGATAATCCCTATACCAAACAGCAAACCCTTCGCTGATAAAACCCTTACTCCATGGGAACGAATTGTTTACCATTCATTACTTGTGCTTTCTTATTTTTCTCTCACATCTCATACTCCCAGGAAAACAATAGCATTGATCAAAAAGGTATTTCGGGGCCGGTGAAACCGGTTAAAAATAAAATAAGTGCTTTCATTTCCGGTGGAGCTGTGTCTGCATCCGGCAACATGAAAGACAGCTCGTTTATTGATAACGGCTGGAATGTGGAAGGCGGCGTTTATATCCCGTTTTTCTCAGGACAGAATCGGACAAAGCGGAAAAGCGGGAGCCTAATATATAGGCAACAGGCGGAAGACCATAACGGCACGAACCTGGTATGGAGTCCCAGAAGTAATATACGAAACAGTTTCACCGCAGGCGTGGAAGCAGACATAAACTATGCACACCAAAAATCCGATGGTGGACAATCGTTATATGCAAACGCCTTTCTCCTATCGGACGGAAATGGAGGCACGAACCCTTTGTTTGAAAATAAAGACAGGTACAAGTTTTATGCAAATTCATTTCAAATTTTTGCCGGGCCTAAAGCGGAATGGAATTTTGGGAAAATAGCCGTTTCGCCTTCTGTTATGTTAGGCTATGTTTCCATGAGTAGAAAAGGATATACACTTACCAATACAATTGTAAATCCCAAGCAAACTACCGAAAGCAAAACCATTCCTTTTATTACTGCAACAGATTATACCGCATCGGGCTTTGTTGTGAAACCTAAAGTGGAATTGGGCTATCATTTTACAACACAGTTTTCGGTATTTGCAGCAGGTGCTATGGCCTTCGGTCCGTCTATACAAAACAATTTTAGTTTCTGGAAGCCGCAAAGTGGCGGAGCAGCCGGCAATGTTTATAGCTACGACCAGTTCGCTGCCGGCGCTGCAAGAGCAACAACTTTCAATAGCCGTTGGCAAACAACCTCCATCAATTTGGGCCTGCGTTATACCTGGATAAAAAATACGTTCGACAATGGGCATGGCGGCCGCAAACAAAGAGCCGCAATGGCAGGACAACCAGGCGCAGAAAACAATCAACCTAATGAAATGGCTGCGGGCGACCCTCATGATGCAGTTAGAGGCTGGGACCCCCAAAAGGCTAAACCAGTAATAGGCAAAGTAGACAGCACAGCGAAAGTTTCCAGTATGCCCAGCCGGTTGTCAATGACCCCAACCACCACAAGGCAAACACAGAATAGAGATTCTGGTGAAAAAGTAAATGGAGGTCTGCAAAGCGCCGGAAACCTTCAATCTGTAGTAAAAGCAGACAGTACCACGAAAATGCCCAGCCGGTTGTCAATGACCCCAACTACCACAAGGCAAACACAGGGTGCAAGTTTCGGTGAAAAGGTAAGCGCCGGTATGCAAAAAGGCGAAAACCCATTGTATGAGAACGGTGGCCATAGCGGTGAAAATCCCATGTACACAGGCTCAGCCCTTGCAAGGCCAGGTCAGCCCATAAAAGGCGTTATTGTAAAAGGTGGGAAAAATCCTCCGGGCGGGCTACTGATTACAGCTGTTTCCGGCGATAATGGTGAAGTGCTGTTAAACAATCTGGAACCTGGAAACTACCAATTCACCCTAACTACCCCCGATTCAACAAAGAAAAACCCATTGTATGATCAGGGCGGCAGCTCTGCAAACAATCCTCTGTATGGATCATCTGCAAAGGCGGCGGGCGGGCCGCTAAAAGGTTGCGATGTGAAGTTGGGCAGAGTTCCTCCTGTGACAAATTTTACAATCCTCACGGTTAGCTACGATGGGCAAATAAGCTTTGATGTATTGGAAGCGGGAAATTACAAGCTAATAATAGAAACCCCGGGAACCAATACACCTCCAACGAAAAAGGCAAAGAAAAAAAAGGTGGAGAAAGCAACATCAGGTATAAAGGATACCCTGAAATCACAGGTTTAAAATGTCTATCTGAAAACGAATAATGTCGGTTAAAATGAAATGAATCTCTTTTGTATTTATTGTTTTTGGAGACTGGCATTTACTTACTTGCAAAGCCGGTATCGAGTGTTGTTTGACTGTATACTGCTGGTCATTATTGTTCTTCAACAGGCCTTTCAATATATACCGGAGCTATTTCCCAGGAGAGCATAACAAACCATTCGGGAATTCATCTACACATTACTGCCGTATTTTTCTTTATAGGATTTCGGTGTGTCGCCGGTTATTTTTTTAAAGGAGGTAGAAAAATAAGAGGGAGTGGAAAATCCGGATTGAAAAGCGATTTCGGCAAACGACAGGTTGTGGTGTTGTATTAAATACTTCGCCTTTTGTATACGCAAATTAAGGATATACTCATTAATGCTCACATCCAGAAAGGATTTTGTTTTCCGGTACAACTGAATTTTTGAAACACGCAATTGAGTGCACAGGTCTTGGATGGAAAAATTTTCATTGCCCAGGTTGTTTTCAATAATGGCATGAAAACTGGCCATGAATACTTTTTCACTTTTATTACCGGACGATTGAACGGCTTTAGGTATTTCTGCTGCAATATGCTCTTTAACACGTTGCCTGTTCCCCAACAGGTTCTTGAGTGTTTCTTCCAATACTTCAATATTAAAAGGTTTGGTAAGATAGGCGTCGGCATTCGTTTTTAGTCCGGCTACTTTATTTTCATCCGTAGTTTTTGCGGTCAATAAGACAACAGGGATATGTGCAGTCCGTATATCGGTCTTTACCTTCTTTACCAGTTGCAGCCCGTCGGTATCGGGCATCATAATATCCGACAGAATAATATCCGGCAGTTCCTCAAATGTTTTTGCAATCCCTTCTGCGCCGTTCTTTGCGGTAACAATATTAAATTGTGTTTGAAGGCGCTGTGCAAGAAACGATCTTAAATCGTCATTATCTTCTACAATAAGTACAGTATAGGCTTTGTATTCGGCGTATTCTTTTTCGATTGACATCATTCCGGATAGAGCGGCTACCCGTGGTTCCATATTAAAATCGGCAATCCATGAATCGATAGCACTGTCATACCCCCAATCGGCCGGAGGTATGATCTCTTCTTTAGCATAATGTGCATGACCCAGGGGCAATGTGATCGTAAAAACAGCGCCTTTGTTCTTTTCACTTTCCACCACAATCGATCCTTTATGAAGCTCTACCAGCTCTTTTGATAAAGCCAGGCCAATGCCGCTTCCGTTTTGGTTTTGCACATCGCCCTGGTAAAAAAACTCGAACAGGCGTGCTTTATCCTGTTTGCTCAGTCCCTGACCACTGTCTTCCACTTTTATAATGGCCATACCGGCGCTGATATCTTTTTCAATGATAACATAAATGTGCCCGGTGTCGGCAGTGAACTTAAAAGCGTTTGAAAGGATATTAAAAAAAACTTTTTCAATCTTTTCCGGATCGATCCAGAGCTTTAATGACGCTTCACGGGTAATGAGCCGGCAATCGAGGTGATGCTGTTTAGCTAACCCGTCAAAAGAACTAATTATATCGCTCATGAAAGATACGATGTCGATCTCCTGAACATTCAACCGCATCTTGTTCAACTCCAGTTTCCTGAAATCCATTAGCTGATTTACCAATAACAACAAACGGGAAGCGCTTTTTTTAATAAGCGCAAACTGCGACCGGATATGCAAAGGTGTTTTAGGGTCTCGCAACGATTCTTCAGCCGGTGCCAGAATAAGTGTGAGCGGGGTCTTCAGCTCGTGCGAAATATTGGTAAAAAAGTTGATTTTCTGTTCACTGGCTGCCTCTACCTGCTGAGCCATAGCTTTGATCTGCTCACTCTGGGAGCGAATCTCGTTGTTTTGAGAGCGTAACAATTTATATGCCTTAATATTTTTTTTCCTTAAATAAACCAGGAGGCCAGACAACATCAGCAACAATACAAGGGTGGGTATTAAAATCAGTATTAAATTTTTCTGCGTTTTAAAGGTCTTGGCCTGCTCTTTTAACAATCCGTCTTGCCGCAGGATATCCTTTTGTTGTGCAATCACTTTATTAAACTGCTGCTGCAGCATCACTACATTGGTACTGTCAACAATAATGGTCCTTAAAAAATCTCTTTTGGGGACCTGCCGTTTATTTAAAATTTCTGCGGCAGCCCTTATGGCCTCGGCCCCACCGGTTGGGTATAACACGGAAGCGAGCAGCGTTTTATTTTCTACAAAAGTCAGCCCCGTTCCCGGCTGTGCATCCACTCCGATGATCTTAATGTCGGGAAAGCCCAGGCGTTTGCAAATGGTAGCAGCGGTATTGGCCATTACATCGTTGTGCGCAAAAATAAGCTGTGTATTTCTCAGCGATTCTTTTAATAAGGGCAGTTGTCGCTCAACACTCCCTTCCAGCCAATCTCCTTCTATGATCTGGAGGTGCACTTGCGGGTAATGTGCTATTTCATCTCCAAAACCTTTTTCACGTTGTAGGGCGGGGGTAGAAGATTGAAGTCCGGTTATTTCAATAATATTTCCTTTTTTATTTAAAAAACCGGCAGCATACCGGCCCGCCAGTTTCCCTACCTCGATATTATCGGCGCCAATAAAAGTGGTATACGAGTTGGAATTGATATCCCGGTCTACTGTAATAACAGGTATACCCAACTGATTTAAACTATCGATGCTGGGTGTAAGCGGCGCAGCTTCGTTGGGGGATATAATTAACAGGTCAATTTTTTGGGACACCAATTCTTTGATCTGCCGGACCTGTTTATCGCTGTTATAATCTGCCTGGCGATAAATAATTTTAAAATTGGGATGAAAGGACAGTTCCCGGTCGATTTCATCTTTCATTTCTTTTCGCCATGCGTCGGCATCCCCAGGTTGCGATATACCAATCAGATATGTTTTTTCCTGCTTTCCCCTGCAAGCTGCAAAAAATAAAAAGGGTATAAAACAGGCAAGTTTTATAAAACTACTATCAGGCAATGGCAATCGCATAGCTAAATGTAAATCAAAACTGATACGTTTTTATAACCAGGTGATACAAAATAACAAATCCAATGTCTTCAGGTTTTCTTCGATCATCCTTAACAAGTTGTTAATCAGCCTAAAAGGACTATAAAAAAAGTTTTTTAAAGCCTTTTAAGGATTAGATACAAAATTAAAATAAGAGAACCCCTGTCTAACTCTATTTTCATTCCACAATAAAGTATTGCTTGTTATATGAAAAGTAAAACCTTCTTCTGGAGCGTAGTTATTGCGCTGGGAGGCCTGCTATTTGGAATGGATGTGGCGGTCATCTCCGGCGCCGAGCAACAGATACAGAAAATCTGGAACTTAAGTGATGTATTGCATGGCCAGGCGCTTGCCGCTGCTTTATATGGAACAATTATAGGAGCTCTTTTTGGCGGTATTCCGGCTGAAAAGTATGGCCGGAAAAAGGTGTTATGGTGGATCGGCATCTTATTTCTGGCATCTGCTTTGGGTTCTGCCCTGGCGCATGATGTGGTAACTTTTATGGCGTTCCGCTTTCTGGGCGGCTTGGGTGTAGGAGCTTCATCGGTGGTAGCGCCAATGTTTATTTCTGAGATCGCCCCGGCCAAAAACAGGGGAAAACTGGTAGCTGCATTCCAGTTCAATATTGTACTTGGTATCCTGCTTGCGTATTTTTCCAATTATTTTTTAGCGGCATCAGGCAATGAAGCCTGGCGTTGGATGCTTGGCATACTGACCGCCCCCGCCGCCCTCTTCGTTGCCCTGCTTTATTTTGTTCCGGAAAGCCCACGGTGGTTAATGGTGCATAAGAACGATTATAACCAGGCCCGGGAAATATTAAGGGTCTCCGATCCCGAAGGAGTGGATGAGGCCATACGTTCCATTCAGGCGTCCGTTGCTGAAGATCACAAAAAAGCCCGTCTTTCAGATTTTCTTTCAAAAAAATATGCCCGGCCTATTGTCATGGCGGTACTGGTCGCTTTGTTCAACCAGTTGTCGGGTATTAATGCCATCATCTACTTTGCTCCACGGGTATTCGAATTAGCCGGGTTGGGAAAGAGTGCTGCTTTTTTACAAAGTGCCGGTGTGGGACTTGTGAACCTGGTTTTTACCATGCTGGGGCTCTATCTTATAGACCGTATTGGTCGTAAAAAGCTGATGCTTCTCGGTTCACTGGGGTACATCCTGTCCCTGGGAGCCATTGCCGCCGCTTTTCAGTATCAATACCTCGGCGGCATGATCGTACCTGTGCTGGTATTTGTGTTCATCGCATCGCATGCTATTGGGCAGGGCGCAGTGATCTGGGTGTTCATTTCAGAAATTTTCCCGAACCAGGTACGTTCCTACGGCCAATCATTAGGCAGCTCTGTGCACTGGATCATGGCGGCTGTGATTACCAGTGTGTTTCCTTTTTTTGCCAACAACCCATCGATAGGTCCTGCAAAAATATTCCTGTTCTTCATGTTCATGATGCTGTTACAACTGCTTTGGGCAATATTCAAAATGCCGGAAACCAAAGGCGTTTCATTAGAAAAAATGGAAGAAAAACTAAGTGGCAAAGATGCAGGAGCTGGTACTACGATTACAGAACCATTGGAGGTTAAATCGCTTTAGCCATTAAAAAAAATGCAATGACCAATAACAGCAACGACGTGGTATGCTTTGGCGAGATACTGTGGGATGTATTGCCAGAACAGGAGCTTCCGGGCGGGGCGCCTATGAACGTTGCCTATCATTTGTCAAAACTGGGCAGGAAAGCAACACTTATATCCCGGATAGGGGATGACGAGAGAGGCACTGCTTTAAGGAAAGTTTTTGAAGGGAAAGGGATTGATACCAGTTATGTGCAAACGGATCTTAATCATAAAACCAGCGTGGTGCTTGCTACAGCTAACGCTGCTGGCGACATGAAATATGATATTGTAGAAGATGTTGCCTGGGATTATATAGAACTCCAACCTCATCATGAAGCCCTTGTTTCCCATGCACGTTATTTTGTTTTTGGCAGTCTTGCCACGCGCAGCAAGGTATCAAGAGATACCCTGTTCCGGTTACTGGAGCTGCCAACACGGAAAGTATTGGACATCAACCTGAGAGCGCCTTTTATTGACCGGGAAATCCTTGAATGCCAGCTCATCAAAACACAGGTACTTAAAATGAACGAAGATGAATTGGTACAGGTATCAGGGTGGTATACAAACCATAAGGGGCTTGAAGACAGGATGCGCGTACTGCAGGATAAATTTAGGATTGAGACACTTATTGTTACCCGCGGTGCAAAGGGAGCAGTAATAAATTATGACGATCGGTTTTATGACCATGATGGATTTAAAGTAACTGTGGCCGATACCATTGGAAGTGGCGATAGCTTCCTGGCAGCATTTCTTTCGAAATTCATCGAGCAGCATGATGTAGAAATGGCCCTTGATTTTGCCTGCACTGTAGGAGCTTTTGTGGCAACAAGGAGAGGAGGATGCCCCGATTATAGCGCCAACGATATCCTGGAATTTGTTGAAAAAAATAAGAACCAAAATAAAGCCTAAATATTTAAACGATGCAGCGTATGAAACAGCTTATTACACTAAACCAAAAAACAATGAGAATAGCGGCATTTATTCTCGCATTTCTCCTGTTGGCCGTATGCTCCTACAGCCAGCAGAAACGAATTACAGGCTCTGTTATCAATAAGGCCGACAACACCCCTTTGGCCAATGCCACCGTAACAGCGCCCACCCATGCGGTAACGACCGACTCTGCCGGCAGGTTTTCAATCAATGCAAAAATCGGCGACAGGCTTGAGTTCTCCTATATTGGTATGAAATCGCAAGAGGTAAAAATAACGGATGCATCTTTCCTTACAATATTGATGGAGGCAGGTATAAGGGAAGGCGACCAGGTAGTTGTAATCGGGTATCAAACACAAAAGAAGGCGGACCTGACGGGGTCGATCGCTATTGTAAATATGGCAAGCGCAAAGGATGTTCCTTCGGGCAGCACTTTGCAGAATATCCAGGGGCGGGTGCCTGGTCTTTATATAACTGCAGATGGTTCTGCCAGCGGCGCTGCACGTTCTACTATTATACGTGGGATGAATACCCTGGGTAATACCAATCCACTATATATAATAGATGGAGTGCCCACAACAGACCCCAATACATTTCAGTTCATGGACCCCAATACAATCGAGTCTGTGCAGGTGTTGAAAGATGCCTCTGCAGCATCTATTTACGGCTCCCGTGCTTCGAATGGGGTGATCATCGTAACAACTAAACAGGGAAAAAATAAAGTAAGTGTGTCGGTAAATCAAAGCATCACAGTAGCTAAATATACCCGTAAACTGCCTATGATGAATACCTCGGAGTTTGGTTCGATATTGTGGCGTGCATCAGTAAACGGAGGCACCCCGGTTTCAGCGCATAGCGCATTATATAGTTTTGATGAACACACGGATAATGGAGTGCGTATATTGGATAAGGTAATCCCTGTTCAGTATATTAACGGAGATCAGAATATCCCGTCTGCAAATACAGATTGGCAAAATGAAGTATTCAGGACCGGGTTGATTAACCAAACAAATATTACATTGACTGCAGGGGGCGCCAACAGTTCATCTTTGATCAGTTTTGGATACTATACCAATTCCGGATTGGTAGTAAATAATGATTATAAGCGGTTCACCGGGCGGATCAACAATTCCTTTAATCTGTTCAATAACAAAATTAAAATAGGGGAGAACTTCCAGTTCCTCAAAGCCAGGGAACACCCGATGGGCAACGACCAGGGCGGAACAGCCGACTGGAATGCGGATGGAACTGCAAGAGCCGGCGATCTGGGCACCAGCACACCGCTCGCGCTCTCGACTGTGATCTTGCCGATACTGCCGGTCCGCAAATCAGACGGAACGTTTGCCGGGCCCATAGGGGCCGGTTTCTCAGACCGGATGAACCCTGTCTTTCTTGCCGACCTGACCAGGGATGACCAATACAACGATCTGCAGCTTTTTGGTAATGCTTTCGTGGAATTCACGCCGATCAGGAACCTGGTCTTCCGGAGCAGCCTGGGATTGGATTATACGGAAAATAATGATCGACGGATACAGAGAACATTCCGGAATGGATTTATCACCCGCCTCACTAACGACATGTCAGTTGCGCAACGATACCGGTTCAACTGGACCTGGTCCAACACAGTAAATTATAATTTCACTATTGACAGATCGAAGTTCAATGTGCTGGCAGGTATGGAAGCCATTAAAAATACAATTCAGGTGGAACAGGCCGTTAAACGGGGATTTGCCCTGGAAGATCTTTCCTACTTCCAGTTCAATGCCGGAACGGGTGTTGCTACCAACAAGGGATTTTTTACCGGCAATCAGTTGCTTTCTTATTTCGGAAAACTGAACTATTCGTTCGCTGATAAATACCTGCTTTCCGGAACCCTGCGTTATGACGGATCTTCAAGATTCGGCATCAATAACCAGTTTGGCCTATTCCCCGCGGTTTCGCTGGGATGGGTACTAAACCGGGAGAAATTTATATCAGACGCTTTGCCTTTTGTTTCCAATCTTAAACTCAGGGTTGGTACCGGAAAGGTGGGAAACCAGGAAATAGGCGATTTCTCAAGGTTTCAGCAATTCCTGGCAAATTATGGAACGGTGGATGGGAACCGGGCTGTGGGATCGGCTTATGACCTCAATGGCGTTAACACGGGGAATTTACCTTCCGGGTATGTAGCGATACGTACAGCCAATCCTGATCTGAGATGGGAATCTACTACAGAAATAAATACAGGTATCGACTTCGGTTTATTCAATCAGAAAATTACAGGGTCTTTCGATTTCTTCACACGCAAGACCAATGATATCCTGGTAACCCCACCCACTCCCGGAGTGCTGGGCGATGGGGCATTAAAAACCGTTAACGGGGCTTCCATGTCGAACAAAGGATTTGAACTGACGCTTGGATATCACGGAGAGATCAGGGATTTCTCTTACAGCATTGACGTGAACGCATCCCGTTTTCATGACGAGATAACCTACCTCCCGTCTTCGGTTGTAAGATCATACCCGGGGAACATTGAAAAAACGATCCTGGGACATTCAAGAACCTCTTTCTTCGGATATGTAACGGATGGCATCTTTCAGAATCAGGCAGAAGTAGATAAGTCTGCAGCCCAGCCAGGAAAAGGGGTCGGAAGGATCCGTTATAAAGATCTGAATGGAGACGGGAAAATCGATGCACTGGATCAGGACTGGCTGGGTACCGAGTTGCCGGGATTGACTTACGGGGTGAATATTCAGTTAAATTATAAAAACTTTAGCCTGGCCGTATTTATGCGCGGCGTAAATGATATTACGGTAAATGATGCGTCTAAAGTATTCACAGATTTTCTTGGTACCAATATTGGCACTAATAAAGGAAAAAGACTGTTGAATGCGTGGACTCCCCAAAACACAACATCCACTATTCCCGCTGCGTCGCTGGTAAACGCCAATTCTGAAACAAGGGCATCGGATTATTTCCTGGTAAGAGGCGACTACTTTAAAGTACAGACCATCCAGCTTAATTACGCTGTTTCTTCAAGATTTATTTCGAAGATCGGACTCAATTCATTGCGCTTTTTTGGAATTGCTGACAACGCATTTTTATTCTTTAAAAAGAAGGGGCAAAAAACCTTTACGGGCTCGGATCCCGAAACTCCAGGGTCCGTTTTCCCAAGACCTGTTAGGATCACATTTGGCCTGGACGCCCGGTTCTGACCGCTAAAAGCAATAGATGATTTCAAAAAATAAATTTTTAAGCGTATGAAACATATCAATATATTGGCCGCCATTGTCATCGCTGTCATTGCAGCATCACTTCCCTCCTGTAAAAAATCATTCCTGGATGCTTCCGTTCCCGGCGCCGCATCTTCTGAACAGTTATCCACTGTAGTCACCACTGAAGGCTTGATCACTGCAGCATACGCAGGGCTGGGAAATTCATACTGGAATGCTTCCTGGGGGAGTGACTGGATATGGGGAAGTGTGCGGTCTGATGACGCATATAAAGGAGGATCTTCTGTTTCTGACCAGGGGCAGCTAAACGATCTGGAACAATACAATCTTGTTACTGCTGCTGTCGGGGGCTATCAGAATAATACCTGGGTGGGTGTTTACCAATGTATTTCAAGAGTAAACCTGGCATTACGGAAATTGGATCAGTTCAGCGACGCAGATTACGTTGTATCCGGCATATCCAACGCTAAAAAAGTACGTCAGGCGGAATTACGGTTCTTACGTGGCCACTTTATGTTTATTTTAAAGCGGCTGTTCAACTATCCCGTATGGATTGAACATACTGCCACTCAGGATGAAATCAGGAAACTAACAAATCGCAAATATACCAGCAACCAGCTTTGGGATAAAATTGCAGAAGACTTTCAATTTGGTGTAGACAACCTTCCCGAATCCCAGCCACAAGTGGGCCGCGCCACCAAATGGGCCGCCGCTACCTACCTGACCAAAGTACGTCTTTATCAGGCGTACAAGCAGGATGACCAGCATAGTGTTACAAGTATCGATCAACAGAAATTAAACCAGGTTGTGACTCTTGCCGACGCGGTAATTAATTCAGGAAAATACAGTTTGGTGGACAATTTTGGTAAAAAATGGACTTATGGATATGAGAATAACAGCGAATCCATTTTTGCCATTCAATATTCTTTTGATGACGGAACAACCTATGGTCGTATTGACCTGGAGCATGGGTTGAATTACAATATGTCCCCTTCTTATGGTTGCTGCTCATTCCATGTGCCTAGTCAGAACCTTGTCAATTCTTTTAAGACTAACCTAGTTACCGGTCTCCCTGAGTTTGATACATTTGATAATACCGAGATGAAATCTCCTTCGGACTTCGAAACTAATACAGTAGATCCACGACTGGATCAGACAGTGGGAATTATTTCGCATCCATTTAAATACGATGTCAATTTCGTAACACAGGCTTCCTGGTCCAGAACACCGGCTGTTTATGGCAGTTTTCTCACCATGAAAGAAATCCAACTGGCCAGCACCAACGCCATCCGTAAGGCGGGCGCCTTTTTTGGAACAGCACAGAACTGGGATATTCTTCAATACAACGACTTGCTGTTGATGAAAGCAGAAGCACTAATTGAACTGGGCAGGCAAAATGAAGCAATGCCCATTATTAATCGGATCCGCCAACGTGCTTTAGCATCCGAATCCTGGACAACTTATCCGGCAGGGCACCCCAAAGCAGGCCAGGGATTCTCAAACTATAAAATAGGTCTATACGATGGGGTTAACCTGGTTTGGTCGCAGGAAAACGCCCGCAAGGCCCTGCGATGGGAGCGCAGGCTGGAATTTGCAATGGAGAGCCCGCGTTTTCATGATCTGGTAAGATGGGGTATTGCCGCCGAAACGTTGAATGCCTACCTGACCAAAGAAAAAACACGCCATCCGCATTTACAAAATGCAGTGTTTACGAAAGGTAGGGATGAATATCTACCTATTCCACAGGATCAGATCAACCTGGTTGATGGAATTTATACGCAAAATCCGGGCTATTGATAACTACAAACAGGCAATCGGGATCCATCAGTGCCTGGACTGCATACGTTCATCTTGGTTTCAAATAAATCTATGGAATGAAAACAAAAATATTAAATCTGCTCACTGTTATACTGGGGCTAACAAGTGCAGAGACATTGCTGGCGCAGGCCGATCAGCCGCCTTATAAATCGCCGGTACCTTTTTATAAGTTTTCTACAACATTGAGTTCTCAGCAGGAAGAGTTGAAAAGCAATGGGCTGATGGAACGCTTTGCCAATTCCAGGAAAAAGCAGGAGCAGGACCCTTACCGCCCCTTCTACCATTTTGTAAGTCCGGAAAGTACCATGAATGATCCAAACGGACTAAGTTATTGGCAGGGAAACTGGCATCTGTTTTACCAGGCTTATCCGCCGGAAGATAAACGTCAGCACTGGGGACACGCCATCAGTAAAGATTTGGTTCATTGGAAGGACCTGCCTTATGCTATTTATCCAGGCCCCGAACGGGCGGTGTTCTCAGGAGCAGTGTATGTAGAAAATGATCGCGCCATTGCCATGTATCACGGAACCGAAGCCGGTAATATGGTGGCCGTTTCAAACGACCCGTTGTTGCTGAACTGGGAGAAGGTTACAGGCAAAGCTGTAATTCCTTTACGCAGCAATACGGGTTTTCCGCTTCCCTACAGTGTATTTGACCCTTCTATCTGGAAACAGAACGGCGTTTATTATTCGCTGTCTGCCGGCAGGGCGCCAAAAGGCCCTGGTGGCAGGCAGATACCTGTGGGCTACCTGTTCCGTTCAAAAGATCTTGCTCACTGGGACTATGTACATGAATTTGTAGAAAACGACCGGTTTACACTAATTGGGGATGACTATGCCTGCCCTTATTTCTGGCCCATTGGTGACCGTTATATCATGCCCTTTTTCAGCCACATGAGCGGAGGGCAATACCTGCTGGGCGACTACGATACTGCAAGAAACAAATTTGTGGTTACCAGCGCCGGTAAATTCAATTTTGGGCCGGCAACACCCTCAGGTGTACATGCACCGTCTGCAACGACAGACGGCAAGGGCGGAGTTCTTATTATTTTTAATATGAACCCCGGGAAACCAACCGGTGAATGGAATCAGATCATGACGCTGCCCCGGAGGTTAACCTTGATCAGCAATGATGAAATCGGACAGGAACCCGCGGGCGATATTGAATCACTGCGGTACCAGCACCAGCAGGTATCATCCCTCACATTGCCAGCCAATAAGGAAGTGGTATTGAAAAATATCAAGGGGAATGCCATGGAGCTGTCGATGGAAATTGATCCTAAGGATGCTCCGGTAATTGAGCTGAACGTATTGCGTTCAGCAAACAAAGAAGAAACCACGCGCATTATATTTATGAGGAACAGGGGCATGGGCGCCGGACGCGACTATAAATTTGGACAGTTGGCAGCGCTGCTCGCAGAAGGGAACAGCAAGCCGGCTCCGCCGGCATCAAACCCTGCCGTTCGTAAAAGCCTTATTACACTTGAAACCTCATCTGCATCTCTTCACCCCGATGTGCTGGCAAGAGGCCCGGAAACAGCAGAACTCTTTATGAATAATGAAGAGCCGCTGAAGCTGCGCATTTTTATCGACAAAAGCGTTGTGGAAGTTTTTGTAAACGGCAGGCAATGCCTTGCAGCAAGGGTTTATCCGAGCCGCCATGATGCGTTGGGTGTTTCCGTGCTTTCGAAGGGAAAAGATGCATTTCTAAAATCGGTGGATGCATGGCAGATGAAAAGCATTTATGATGCACAATAAATATCTGTCGGCTTATTGATCTCATAACATCCTGAACATTCTTATAAAGTGATGTATACAAAAAAATCGATTATTTATTGCTCCCTCCTTTGCATGGGAATGAATCTCTCATTCTCCTTTGCCCAGGTGGCTCCGCAGGACTATACTTCCAAAGTGCCAAAATTCACGTTCCCTAATACATTAAAGGAACAGGAGGCTGCTTTAAAAACCAACCCTTTATTACTCAGGTTAAATGAATCCAGAAAAAAACTGGTAGCAGACCGCTTCCGGCCGGTTTATCATTACGTAAATCCTGAAGGACGGCTGAACGACCCCAACGGGCTTTGCTACTGGCAAGGAAACTGGCATCTTTTTTACCAGGCATATCCGCCTGAAGACCCGCGACAGCATTGGGGTCATGCGGTAAGCAAAGATCTTATACACTGGCAGGATCTCCCCTATGCTATCTACCCCAACCCCGAAAAACAGGTATATTCCGGGGCCACGCTGGTGGAGGACGACCGTGTAATAGCCATGTATCATGGTACAGGAGTTGGAAATATGGTAGCTGTTTCAAAAGACCCGCTCTTGCTAAACTGGGAAAAAGTTAGCGGCAAAGCTGTGATCCCTTCAATAAGTACCGACGGCAAGCAGTTGCCCTACAGCGTATTTGATCCCTCGATATGGAAAAAGGACGGCTTTTATTATTCCCTTTCCGCAGGGAAAGTTCCGGAGGGCCCGGGTGGCCGGCCCGTACGGGCAGACTTCCTGTTTCGCTCAAAAGACCTTGCACACTGGGAATACCTGCATGAATTTGTACAGGATGATCGTTTTACACAGATCGGGGACGACGGCGCCTGTCCTTATTTCTGGCCGATCGGCAATCGTTACATCATGAATTTCTTCAGCTACATGAGCGGTGGACAATACCTGCTGGGAGATTATGATAAGGAAAAGGACAAGTTCATTGTTACCTCCGGCGGTAAATACAACCACGGGGCAGTCAACCCCTCCGGTGTACATGCCCCTTCTGCCACACCGGACGGCAAAGGCGGGGTCATCATCATTTTTAATATGAACCAGGGCCGGCCAACAGAAGGATGGAACCAGGTAATGACCTTGCCAAGACGGTTAACGTTAATTGGCAAAGATGAGATCGGACAGGAACCCGTGAGCGCTATAGAATCCCTGCGCTACGACGCCCGGCATGTAGACGCAATGAAACTTCCTGCCAACAAAGAGATTGTGCTGCCTGATATAAAGGGGAATGCCATGGAGATTACCGCTGAGGTTGATCCTCAAACAGCCCAGTTGATTGAGTTCAGTGTGTTACGTTCTCCCGGGAAAGAAGAATATACCCGTATATTATTTTTTAAGGAGAAGGGGTTTTCCAAAGGACTGGAATATAAAGCCGGGCCTGGTACGGCATTGATGCCGCACGACCTGGTAAAGTTGTTTACAATGGAGCCGGTTCCTGCAGCAAGCCCGGCATCACCGTCAAGAGCCAGCCTGATCAGCATTGAATCTTCCAATTCCTCCATATTGCCGGATGCACAGTTTCGCGCACCTGAAACCGCCGGAGTTAACCTGGCCCCGGGCGAAACCGTTCAGCTTCGCATTTTTATTGATAAAAGTATCGTGGAGGTTTTTGTGAACGGCAAACAATGTGTGGCCATGCGTGTATACCCCGGACGGGATGACAGCAACGGTGTTTCCATTGTGGCAAAAGGCGGCGATGCCGTATTAAAATCCCTTTCGGCCTACCAAATGAGGAATATTTATAACAATTAATTTTTTAACGGTTCTGACCTATAAAAAAATAATGATGAAAAAAAGTACAGTCCTTCTTATAGCGACCTTCCTTTCTCATTGGAGTAATGAAGTGCTTGCACAGGATACGGTGCGGCTGATAAAAATTCAAAAAGGCCAGGTATACCTTAACCTCCCCGTAAGCGAATCGAATCCACTCACTAAAACACGGATCAGTTATAATGGTAAAGCGCTGGATCAGTTCACGATAAAACTGGCAACTGAAAAACCCGACTATTGGGTGTTCTTTGATGTGTCTCCTTATCAGGGCAAAACATTGACCGTAGAAGTTTCTAATGAGCATATACCCGTCACCGGGGCTTTCAGTAATATTACACAGGCCAGCAATAAGAATACAACTATTTCCGCAACGGAGCGGGGTAAAGGGCTGCAGATGATTTTTGCCGCGGACCGCTTTCCCGGTCAGGACAGTGTATATAAAGAACAAAAGCGACCACAGGCACACTATTCTGCCCGCAGAGGATGGATCAATGATCCCAATGGCCTGCTGTACTACAACAATGAGTACCACATGTTTTATCAGCACAATCCTTATGGCTGGGCCTGGGGCAACATGCATTGGGGACATGCCCTTAGCAAGGACCTGGTACACTGGAAAGAATTACCAGAGGCCATCTACCCGTTTGATGAAAAAGATGCGGCTTTCTCAGGTTCGGCAGTATATGATCCTTTAAATACATCAGGATTCAGGAAAAACGGGATCGACCCGATCATTGCAATATATACCAGTACCGGCCGTGGAGAGTGTTTAAAGCTCAGTTATGACAATGGGAAAACATTTACAGAATATGAGGGAAACCCGGTCATAAAGCATAAGGGGCGCGACCCCAAGGTGTTTTGGTATGAACCGGGGAAACACTGGGTAATGGTGGTTTGGGATTTTGAAATGACAAAAAAAATGTCTACCGGGGATACTGCTATTATGAACCAGCACCGGATTTACACATCACCCGATCTGAAGAGCTGGACCTACCAGTCGGGTGTGGAAGGCTTTTTTGAATGCCCTGAGTTATTTGAACTTCCCGTGGAAGGTGAGCCCGGATCGTCCAAATGGGTAATGTACGATGCTACCGGGAGATATGTGCTGGGAAACTTTGATGGTAAGAAATTCTCGGTAACCCAAACATTCCGGCAGTACGATTATGGAGGCGGCTATTTTTATGCTTCACAAACTTTCAATAATGTACCTGGTAAAAGAAGGATTCAGCAAGGATGGGGGCGCGGGCTGGTCCAAACAGAAATGCCCTTTAACCAACCGATGCTTTTTCCAACAGAATTGAAACTGAAAAGATCATTCGACGGCCTGCGCCTGTGCCCGGTTCCTATAAAGGAGATCAGCCTCCTGCACAAAAACAGCCGGGTTATTGAAAACCGGATGCTGCGTATGAACGAAGGCATATCGGTAATACTGAACAATGATGCCGTGCATCTGAAAGCGGAGTTCGAAAAAGGGGATGCTACAGAGTTCGGATTCAGCATTCAGGGATATGAGTTATACTATAATCAACTATTGGGAGAGTTTACCGCAACTGACGGTACCGCAAAGGTTTTGACCAACTATGTAAACCCCGGTTCAGAAATGTTTACCATAGAAGCCATTACAGACAAGAACATCCTGGAAGTCTTTATAAATGACGGAGAGCTGTATTTCATTCTTCCCTTTAACGGGAAGAAAAACAATAAAGTGGATGTTTCCATAAAAGGGCGAAGCATTAACCGGAAAACTTTGCTGAAAAAACTGGAAGTGCATGACTTGAATTCAATATGGTCAGGAGAACCAATGAACTGAAAATATTTTTAACAACACTTGCTGATAGGTTGAGGGTCTTATACCTTACTAAATGAAAGACTGTCTTAAAGGAATTATTTTTATGCTTTCATGATTCACGGATCTTTTAAAAAATAAAACACGACAACAGAATTGTAATGCCCTATAATTTTATTGTGCCGCCTGGTTCAAATCAAACTAAAAAGAACCTGCTTTTGCACGCTGTACTTTGTCTTCTGTTTTATGCTGTTTCTATAACAACAGTACAGGCACAAAAGAACAAACTGCCTCCTTTCCAAATGGTATTGGCGAGCGGCAAGCTTTTTAAAGCGCAGCAACTGCCCGTGGGCAAGCCGATTTTACTTATCTATTTTTCGCCCGACTGCGATCATTGTCAAAAGCTCATGCAGCAATTGCTCAAACATCAGAAAGAACTGAACCATGTGTCGGTGGCACTAATTACACATCGCCCGGTACAAGAGGTTGCCGCTTTTGTAAAACAGTTTGGTTTGGAGCGGCAACCTAATTTTTATATAGGTACCGAGGGAAATTCTTTTTTTGTAAGGAACTATTATCAACTTGAACAATTGCCGTTTATGGCTTTGTTTACAAAAAACGGTGATCTGGTAAAAAAATATTTCTCAGAAAAAGAGTGGAACGATTTATTAAAACAACTTAAAAGTCTTAATTGAAAAAACTATAGGAGTTAACGATCTATATAACCATTCATTTTGTAAACAGGCTGTTTACCATCCAACGTGGGCGGGCGGGTGTATTGGCAACCTTCTGGTCTTTATCGACAACAACGAGCCTGCATAGCGGTGCTATTCAGTGATCTTCATAGCAGCCATTGATGGGTAGGTTAAATTAACCAGCATGTTGTCAGGTTCTTTTATGATGCAGTTTAATTTTTATGATTGCCTCGACTCAGCCATTATGTACCATTACATTAACGGCGATATAGAGATAAGCCTTGAAACTATCTACGAGCCGCGCAAAATCTTCTCCATCTTCCGGCCCTTGGCCAACTCATCCACCAACTTATCCAAATACCGGACCTGCTGTGTTAAAGGATTCTCGATTTCCTCCACACGATACCCACAGATCAATCCCGTGATGAGGTGTGCATGGGGATGTAGCGAAGCATGTTGAAAGAATGTTTCAAAAGTTACATTTTCTTTTATTAGTTCTTGGAGCTTCTTATTATCGAAGCCTGTTAACCACTCTATGACCTGATGCAATTCTTCTTTTGTTCTTCCTTTTTTCTCCACTTTTGCTATATACATAGGATAGACTGAGGCAAAGGTCATTTTTGCGATACGCTGATCGTGTGTGTTGGAATTGGTCATATTTGGAATTTTAGTGTTGATCTCTCATTTTATTTCAACTTCAAAAGCCCTCTTTTTTTGACGATTTTTTTATAGTCTCATTGAATAAGCATTGATATACCGTTATAGAGATGGTTCTGGCGTTGCAAAAGATAATGCCTCTACTCCAAACGCTGTAATATCGGTGCTATGGTCGCTTCAATAATTACCGAACTATTGAAATATGAAAATACTATTTTTTGCACTGTTCTTATTATTGGCAATCCCTGTTGACCGCCAACAAAAAGCAAAAGAGGGACCAACTCGTGAATCTATTAACCGGGAAAGAAAATAATCTTTTTTATAGAGTGCAGGGCCGAGTGGGACTAAATAACTCCAATGACATTTCAAGGACAGGAAATATTAACATACAGTAATATCCTTCCATTAACACAACACAGAAGCGTAGGTCAATTGTTTAAAATCGGTAGTTTTAATATAGCAACGGCGCCGCGACCAGTTATATTAGGCTCCAATGAAAATGCGGCTGTTTCTTTCCCGATGTACTGATTGATAATGCCGATCCTTTCTTTTATCAATGCAAGCCCCAAAGATTTTTTCTTTACAAATTCATCTGCCTTTCTTTCGTCTTCTGCTTTTTTTAATCCCCTACCGTTATCTTCGGTAATGAATATGAGCAAATCCTCTTTGTGTATGGCGGTTACTTTAAAATGTAGGCCAGATCCGGGCGCATCGCGCAAGCCATGATGAATTGCATTTTCAACGATAGGCTGTATCATCATTGGGGGGATCAGCAATTCAGAAAGATTTGTATTGGAAGCCTGCTCAAATTCGTAAGAAAACTGATAATTAAACCGCGCCGCTTCCAGTTCGGCATAAAGCTTTAACGCCTGCCATTCCAGTCCGGCATTTACATATTGCTGTGTAGAGTTTTCTAACATCAACCTGCACAGGGTGGCAAATTTTTGTAACAGGCGGCTTGCGGTCTTAGGTTCATTGTTCACTATAAATGCTTCGATGGAATTAAGAACGTTGAAAATAAAATGAGGGTTCATCTGCGCACGAATGGCTTTTAATTCACTTTGCATTAACTGGTTTTGGATCTTTAATTCCCATTCTTTACGTTCGGCCTGCTGTTGTTGCACTGCATGCTGCAGCCTCAGTTGTTTTATCCTGTATTTGTTTAAAAAGAACAGAAAAATACCTACTATAACAACCAGCGATAGTATGACATAAACCCACAATTGTTTTAAACGAAGCGTGGCAATTTCTTGTTGTTCTTTAAATTCGGCAGCTTGTTTGTTTAACCGGTAATTAGTTTCCAGTTCAGCGATTTTGCTGCGGGTTTCCCAGGAGTAGAGGGAGTCTCTTAGCCGGGTGGACTCTTTCAGGTTCATCAGCGCTGATTTATAGTCGCCTTTAGCTTCCTGCAACCTTGCAAGCATATTCGTAGTACTTGCTATATATTCCGCATTGTTGGTCTCTTTGCTCAGTACATTTGCCCGCCTGATATATCTTTCAGATGAGTCCAAAAGCCGGTAGGTAGTTGAACCCTGCCCCATATTTAAAAACAAAAACCCCAGGTTTTCCAGGTTTGCGATAGAAATGCTGAATGCAGGATCTATATCGTCCCATATTTTTTGCGCCTTTAACCCATATTCGGTCTTTTTAACGATGTCCTTTGCCGTTACAGACAATTTATAATACATGGTCGCCATACCTTTCCGATCATTTATCTGTTCAAATGACAGGAATGCTTTTTCATAATATGCTACTGCCTGCGACGTATCTTTTTTCAATAAATATGCATTGGCGAAAGACTCTGTCGCATTCGCCTTATTCAGGGCATCGCCATCCTTATCCGAATACCATAACGCCTGCCCGGCGTAATGCAGCGCTTTATCGGCATTGCCCATCAGGTAGTATAGTTCGGAAAGATTGTGAGAAGCAATGGAAAGATTATAATAATCGTTTGCTTTTTCCGCAATGGGTACTATCCTGAATAAATATTCAACGGCTTTATTATAATTGCCCTTGTCCTGGTATGCTGAACCGATATTCAGCAATGCACTGATAA